>WNGL01009665.1_pt1 | contig 11168 bp, 10 predicted proteins | sample 5400591 | NCBI WGS metagenome assembly WNGL01 (sample SAMN13153377, study PRJNA577476) | soil metagenome | isolation source: 80 cm soil or saprolite under Garry oak tree replicate 1 | place: USA:California | collected 2016-06-15
ACAACGTCGCCTGGTCGTTTACCGTTCTGAACACGATGGCCTCGATCCCTTCAGCCCAAGGGTTCGAGGCCATCCTCTCGACCAGCAGCCCCCATCTCAGGGACCGCCACGCGCCGACTTTTTCAGGTCGAAGTAGCTACCCGTCTCACGGGTACGGAGACTGTCGTCGCGATGACGGGTGCTCACCCGGCGAGGAGGTCGGGTTCCTCGCCGATCTCGGCCGGCCGGCCTGGTCGCGCGGCTGGATGTGGGCGGCGTCGGGAGGCGGTGACCAGACGTTCGAAGGCGCCCCGCTGCGGCGCGGGGTCGAACCAGGACACCCCGCGACCGCAGACTGACCGGGCGGGGGGAAACCCGATGTGGCAAGCATCCGCGGCCCGGATCCGCAGTGTCAGCGACTGTCCGGATACTGCAGCGGCGGAAATACTGGCCGTCCTCCTGTCACTACAGGCATGTTTGGCGCCTAGCAACACCCGCTCGACGACGGCGCCGATGACCACCGTCCATAGTGGACAGTCTCCGGCGCCGTGCATCGACCAACTCGGCACCCCACGCGCCGGCGGACAACCTCGCCCCTTCCCTCCCCGCTACCGGACCGGCTCGGAGCCAGCTCCGCGCTTGACCGGCTGCTTCGCTCGTGGTCCCGCGACGGCCCATGCCGCAGGAGCGATGGCCGGCCAGAGTCCGATGATGAGCACCATCGACGTGGCGTAGCCGAACGGCTTAATGCCGACATCGTCCGCCACAATGCCTGTGAAGATCATCAACAACCACGCACCGACGAAGAACATGACCCCGGCGGCGGGCGGCCGGAAGAATGCGCCCATCTCCCACCTCCACCGCGAGCATTGCATGGCGCGGCCCTTCCGCCACAAAGGCAAAGGTCTCGTCAACCGCCCGACGCGCGCGCCGCGACCATAATGACGAACCGGGTGCCTGCTGCCCTCGCACGGCGGCGAGGGAATGGTCACCACACTGCCAGTGATGAGGTCACGGTGGTAACGGCAGGAATCAGGCGCGGTCGCTGGGCGTCGCTGGCGCTGAATTGGGTACCAGTGGCACCAGTAGGCACGAGTTTGGGGCCCACTTTGGGGCCCACGTCCTGAGTCGGCTCGGCCGAGGCATCCGCCTGGCCAATGGTTTCGTCTCATGAGCCATGCATTACACGTGTCGGCGGCAGAGGTCGATCGCCAAGGCGCCAAGCCGCGCCGATGGGTTGGCGGCTCGGCCTGGGTTGCTTGCAGTAGTCGATCTCGTCGCGCAGCGTGTCCGCGGTGCCGATCCCAAGCTCTTGCTCAACTGCGGTGATAGCCGCCCACTGCGACGGGATAGCCCGGCGAGACCTCCGCGACCATGCGCACTGCTCGATCCCGCAGCTCCGCGTACCGTCAGCCGCTACCCGTTGGGCCGAGCGTGGCGGCGATCGTGGCGCAGGCTATCTCATCCGGGCAGTAAACGTCTGGATTGTCAGTTGCGGCAGCGGCTGCCCGGCACAACCCAGCTACGGGGTCCAGCCCGGCGCTTTCTGACAGCAACTCGGCCAGGATATGCGGTGCTGCAGCGATGCCAGCACCAGTTCCGCTGAGAAGAGTGTCCGCGCGTCGCGCAGCGGCGAGCGCGTCTCCTCTATTGCCCGCCCGTATCTGGGTCCAGGCCTGGTTGGTCGCGCAGATCCCGGCGAGCCGGTCGACTTTGTAGTCGGCGCCGAGCCGCTCGCCCTTGTCGAACTGCACGGCGGCCCGTTGAAGGTCGTCGAGGGCGAGCCATGTCAGCCCGGCGACGTTGTAGGCGTAGCCGGCGTTGTCCTGGGTCGGCGAATCCAGATAGAGCTGCGCGGCTTCCTCGGCCGCCGCCAGTGCGCCTTCATATTCACCGGCGCCGAGATTGGCCAGCGCGCGAATGTCGGCTGACCCGCAGGCGAGCTTGCGCGGATCGGACGGCCCGACCTCGCCGGCGAGCTCGTCCGCGGCCGACAGCGCTTCAGTCCAGCGCTTGGCGTAGCAGTAGGCCATGCCTAGTTCGAACAGCGCCTCGAGCCGGACCTGGCGGTCCACGTCCAACCCGCCGGATGTCACGGCGAGCAGCGTCTCGATGGCGCGCTCGCTCTCGCCGCGATGTCGCCAAACGGTGGCTAGCTCGACTCGCATCTCGGTGGCGACGTCCGTCATCCCCGCCGCCTCGGCACCCTCGACCGCGGCCCTCGCGGCGGCCTCTGCGCGAGCTGATGATCCGGCGAAGAACTCGATGTGGAATCGGCACTGCTCACGGGCGACTAGCCCACGCGGGCCCAATTCGACGCTATCGGCCTGCTCAACCGCGGTGCGCACTCTGCCGGCGTCCCCCCGGCGGGCCAGGAACCGCGCCACCTGCGCGAGCACGATCAGCGCCTCGTCGTGCTGACCGGCGCGCCAGCGGTGATGGAACTCTCGGCGTTGCGCGATCACGTCCTCGGGACGGCGCCACTGCGACGGCGGGAGGCGTTGCTCGCGGTACCAGTCGGCAAGCCGCAGGTCGAAGGCCACCTGCTCAGCACGATCCTGCATCAGCAGCCGCTCGCTCACCCAGTCGACCTCCACCGGGTGCAAACGAAGCGTCCGGGTAAGCGGATCAAACTGGAGACCGCCGTTGTCGACCAGCGCCCTAACGGCATCGCGCACTGCCTCGGCGTCGGCCAGGCCGTTCAGAATTACCGGCAGCGCGACGTTCGGAAGAGGCACGCTGCACAAAGCGAGCAGCTTGACGACATGACGGCTGGGTTCGTCCAGATTGCGAAAGACGCGCGGCACCATTTGCTGGATCAGCTCATCGAAGGTGCGGCGCGAGTCGAGCAGGTCATCGACAAAGAGTCGGTCCTTGTCGAGCATTCGGGCAAGCAGATCGATCCCCCACGGCACGCCATGGAGCCGTTGCACCGCATGCCGCAGCTTCTCTTCATCAGGCTCGGCTACGCCTTGGATGCGGCTACGCAGCAGCGCGAGGGCGTCTTCCACGCCGAGTCCATCGCCCACCGGAAACTGGTGCACATACGCCCGCAGCTCGATAGGGAGCCCAAGCGGTGTCACCGACGTGGTGAGCACGCGCGGGGGATACGGCGTAGTGCAGACCGATTCCAGGAAGGAAATCATCCCCAGATCCAGCAGTGCTCCGCTGTCGGGATCCTGCAGGTCGTCGACGTTGTCCAGCACGACGAGGGTGCGCCGGTGACGTACCGCCTCCCAGAGGTCGGGTAGTGCGTCTTGCTGCGCCTTTTCCCACAGCCGCCGGAGCCGGTCCGCGCTGCGCTCGTCGAGGACGCTCGCCACGCTGTGGTACGCGTCCGCCAGCGTAAGGGTTCCGGCGCCGGTGCGGGTTGAGGCGTAGACCAGCGCGTCGAAGTCCTCCGCCGGGTTACGGGTCGGATCGGGCTGCTCAAACTCAGCAGCCACCTTGGCCACGATCGCGCTCTTTCCGATTCCGCGGTGCCCGGTCACGCTCAGGATCCGCTTGCCGCCAGAGCCTTGGAAGAGTGCCTCGCGTATCTCGGCGCGTATCTGGTCTCGGTCGCGCCAAGAGTCGACCGCCGTCGACACTCGGGCTCCCTTGACCCGCAACCAGGGCTCCGAGCTGGGCTTGTCAAGCGCAGGGGCAGCATCAGCGATCTCCCGCGGACCGATCACCGGCACGGGGACAGCGGGCGCACCGAGATACTCGGCGATCTTCGCTGGCTCGACGATCCACGCAGTGCGAACGCCGATCAGGCTCTTCTCCCACCCACCCGGATCGGCTGTCACGATGCCTATCAGCCAAGACTCGGCGAATACAGCAGCGCCGGACAGCCCCTGCCATCCTGTCCTTGCGCCTGAGTCCTCCCGCGGCGGGCGCGAATCCACCGTCAGCGCAAGGCCACCGATCGACTCCGCGGATACGGGTGCCAGCAAACCGTAGGCCTGTTCCTCGACGCGATCATCCTCGTCCAGCGCCGCCTCCGGATACCCGGCCGCTGTCCAACGGATGGGCCGGTGCCCCGATATGGCACCCCACGCCACCGGGGACAGGTCCGATCCGAGTCCGTCGACTGCGATGAGCGCGACGTCGGCGGTCGGGTGCAGCCACGTCAGCAAGCCGGGCACCCAGTCCTCGGTGGGGCCGCATGGCCAGACACGCACCTCGCAGTCTCGACCCAGGCGAGGAGCCTCGTCACCGAGCGCCATGACGTGTCGGGCCGTCAGAACACGTTGCGGCGCAACGAGATACCCAGAACCGTGCACGAACAGGCCGCCGCCGACCGGAACCCTGGTTCGCACGACTCGCTGCTTGTCCACGGCGCACCTGCTCCATCACTTGGATCCCACGGATCCGATCAGCTTGTCCTTTCCCTGCCGGTCCACTGGCGTAAGCGTCACCTTGAGCCGGTGGCTGGTCGAGCGGGTCGCCTCGCCCTTCGCCCCGGCAGAGAGCACCCACACACGTACGCCGGCGTCCGAGGAGATGCTTGCGTCGAAACCGACCTGAAACTCCAGCTCAACCGGACCCGCCCGGAACGCGATCGAACTGTCCTTGCCGGCGTCAATGGCCCTCTCCAGCTCAGCTCGGACCTGGCCAATTGCGTCCGACAGCCGCACCTGGGGCATGTTCTCGTCGCCCATAACAGGACCACCTTCCAGCTAGACGTGGTGGCTTAGGCCTTCGCAGCTTGCGGCCAACGCTGCACCGCACGCTGCCGTTGACAGACAGGTTCTCGCTGCCGCCCTGATCCAGGAATTCGAACTGCACGCGAGTCGGCACGAAACCGCTGGCGCCGAAGTCGAGGCCGAGGTTGACGTTGTTGGTGTGCATGGACTGGCTGGCGAAGGGCACACGTGTTGAATGAGCCTTGGGCCCACCGTTATCGAGAGCCGGTGCTGTAGCCATGGCCCCTCCCACGTGCATCGGCACACGAAAACTAGGGCTACAGAACTCGTGAGTCAAGATTCTTTGCGCGAAAGGTCAACCGAGCAGGAATATCGCGCTGACGCCGAAGGATCCCGTGGCCGGGTCGTCTACCGTGCATTCGACGGACTTGCCTGCGGTGATCGCGGCGAGGGCAACAGCAAGGATGGCCCGCGCCGCGTCGGTGTTGCTGTAGAACCAGGACCAGTCGAACGTGCCGTCCTGCGCCTTTAGGTCGAGCGGGGCAACGTTGTTCTGATATCCGGCACGCCGGATCTCGCACGCCTTGTCGATAGCCATTTTGGTCTCCTTCTGTGCCAGATATTTGTCTGAGGTCTCTTCGGCAGGCGGACAGGATGTATCCGAGCAAGCAGTGGTCAGCTGAGCAGCAACTCCCACGCAGGTTCCGATCGGGCACCATCGACGGACGGTGGAAGTCGCTCCGCGAGGAACGCCAAGATCGTGCGAGCCAACGCCTCGGCTCGTTCGGCGTGGATGGAGTGCCCGGTGCGGTCGAAGAAGAACGTGTCGCCGTTTGTGCCGGCCAGTTCGGTCGCCAATTTTCGCGTGTTCGTGAAGATGCGCGCGGGTGGGATGTCGTCTGCCGAGCCGGCGCCCAACAGGACCCGCGACTGAAAGTCTTGGACTTTGGCGTCCTGCCAACTCCACACCAGCTCCTCGAGGCTGACCCGCCAGTGCCAGTCGCGAAACTGGGGCGTGTAGGTCTCGCGCCGGTCGAGTCTGGCGTCGAGGATGTACTGCTGCTTTGCCGGGAAGTCGTCGCGGTACCACTGCTCGGGCTGTGTCTTGTCCGGGATCGCCAGATCGAATACTTCATAGAAGAAGAGGTCGCGACTCGGCACGCCCTCGGGCAGCCCGACGTGGAAACTGGCCAGCGTCATCCCGGCCTGGAGCTTCGCAATGTCCTCCAGGGCTGCCCGATCGAACGCCGACGAGGGAGCGGGGACGGCCCGCCACACCGATCCGGGGGACCAGGCGACGGCATTTCTCAGCCACGGTGCGCGTCGTCTCGCCAACCGCAGCGCGAGGTTGCCGCCAAGACTTCCGCCGACCACCGCGGCGATGCGCGACTCGACCAGCCCGGGCTGCCCGAGCCTCGTGCTCAGCGTGGCGACGAAGCGGAGGATGAACTTCTCGAGGAAGGGAAGCATTGAGACGCTCCCGGCCGCCGGCGGCCATGCCCCGACCTCGGTGTGATCGATCGGGTTCACGTAGCCGGAGCCGGGCAGATCCACCATGAGCACGGCGAATCCGCTCGGCCGCCCGTCGGGCAGCCGCACCAGCTTCGGGATCAGACTGGTGGCCTCTTCCAGGCGCGAGTCGGATCCGTTGATGAACAGGATGATCTGATCGTGCTCGGGCAGGGTCGGCTCGATGAGCGGCGGCAGGCTCCGCTGCGGCAGAGAAACTGTCGTCGCGTCCGGCTCGGTCGCCGTGGCAATCGCGTACCTGGTCTGCACGACGACCTCACCCGAATCACCGGGCACTGTGAAGTACAGATCGTGCTGTGGGAACGAGGTTCGGGGCACGTTGACCGGTCGATGCGGGAGATCGTCCTCGCCCGATACCGCGATCCACCCCAGGTCGCCGCGGGTGGTTTGCGCCCGCAGAAACCAGGCGACCCGGTAGGCGCGGTCGAGCACCTCCGACATCGCCTTGCGTACCAGTTGCGGGGTAACCCCGCTCAGTCCCGATGCCGTGAGCCTGGCCATCGCCGCCGCCTCGTCGGGCCCGCCTTCCTGCGGAACCTTGCTGACGAAGTCGCCAAAGGCACGACGACCAGTGACCGCCAGATCGGCAAATGCCATCCCCAGACCCAGGTCAAGACCCTGCGGCGATGGGACCAGCGACTGCTGAACCTGGGTGACCACTGCTTCGGTCAGAAGCGTCATCGCGCTCCCGCCGACTGCCGCGTCACGCAACGGCTGGATCAGTCGCCATTCGTTGCCGACGACCAAATTTGACGGAGGAGCAAAATAACCCGGGGCCGGGGCGGGTTCGTCCCAGGGGAACGGCTGCTCGATCTCTCGAACTCTCATCGCTCAGGTCTCCTTGATGACGGGGTCGCAGAGCGGGTTCACCCGGCGGTCGCGCCCCGCGGGGCCCGCCGGTCCCGTGTGTTCCAGGACAGCGCTGTTTCGCTCGGGCCAAGCCGTGCGTCAATCCTGGGGGCCGAACCAGTACGGCCCGTCCCAGGAGCAGGCCGGGAAGGCCGGGCAGGCGACAGCGAGCGGCCCGGCGTGGAGGTGGGTGAACGTGCCGGTCCCACCCGAGAGGGTGACCACGCCGGTCAAGGTGTGAAGGTCGAGCACGACGTGCCCGAACGCGGCGCTGTCGCCGGGCCCGTCGATGACGAGGTCGCTGTCGAGCGTGCCGGTGCTCAGGTCGGCCGCCGAGGCATAGACCACCCTCATTCCCGCCCTTATCGTGTTGATGTTCGAGGACGTGACCGTGCAGAACGAGCCGTCCGTGGTGGGGTCGTAGGACGAGCATTCCTTCGTCACGTGCAGGGCTCCGCTCCGCTGCGGCGTGGCGAAGCCTGCGGTGGCGGCGATTCCGACGGCCAGGGCGAGCAGCACGATGATGCGCTTCATGACCTGTCTCCTTTCTCGGTCGGTTCCGGTTGGCGGATGCCGATTTCGTGTGCGTCGACGATCCGCGCGAACGGAACACGGGCTATTTCGTTGGCGTCCCGGACGTCGTCTGCGGTCTCGGCCTCGAACCGGCAGAAGCACGTGTCGTCCTCTGGCACGTACGTCGAGCCGAGATAGGCCGCCTTCGTTCGCTGTCTGCGCAGCCGGGCGAGCGCGGCTTCGAGCCAGGCGCGGTCGCGTCCGGGCAGGTAGCGCTCGACGAGGTAGGTCGGCATAGCCGTCGACGATCCTGCGGCGGCGGTGAGCGATCAACCGCACGAACTTGTGGACTTAGCGGTGTGGATTCGAGGCGAGGTGCGCTGCGAGCTCGGTTCGGGAGCGGACGCCGAGCTTCCGGTAGATCTTCGAGAGATTCCACGCAACCGTGTTCGGGCTGAGGTTCAGCGTCGCGGCGACCTCGCTGTTCTGCCGCCCGGCGACGACCAGCTCGACGATGCGCCGCTCGGTCTCGGAGAGTTGCGCGTCCGAGGCGGTGCGCCCACCGATGTGCCGCAGCTCCGATCGCGCCTTCGCCAGCCACACGCGGGCGCCGAGCCGTTCGAAGATCTCGGCTGCCCGTTGCAGGGATTCGCGGGCGGCGCGCTTGTGCTGCGCCCGGCGCTGGACGGTTCCGAGCGCGAGCAGGCTCCGCGCGTGCTCGAACGGGTTCACTGCCTGGGGCGGCTCGGGCGCGACCGTTGCCGCTTCGAGCGAAGCGATCGCCGGTTCCCAGTCGCCCTTGGAGGCGAGGAGCGCGCCGCGGCAGCGGTGGACGAGCGGGCGGAGAGCCGTGTCAGCGTCGGCTGCGCGTCGATCGATCTGTGCGAGCAACCGCTCCGCGCGGGGAAGGTCGCCGATCGCAAGCAGCGCCTCGATCCCGGCCGAGCCGGCCAGGCGGGCGTGGTACACGTCGAGCTCCTCGACGTCGCGGAGCAGCGGCGTGGCCTGCTGCCAGCTCGCGGCGGCGTCGTCGTGGGAAAGCCCGAGTACCGCGAGCGCGATCCGTAGCCGAACGGCGGCCCATCGGAATCTGGCCGTCTCGCAGATCCGGAGCAGTTCGGGGATCGACCTGCGCGCCCGCTCGGTCTCACCCCTATAGGCGTCGATCTCGGCGAGGATCGAGAGACAGAGCGGCTCGAACATCTCCAGCCCGATCTGGCGCGTGAGCTGTATCGCGTCCTCGCACAGCTGCGCGGCGGCTTCCCAGGCGCCTGCTGTCATCTCCATCTGGGCGCAGTGGAACAGGCACCTGACAACGTCGGGGTCAGCGCGCTGCGTTGCCTCGGCGATCAGCGCTCGCCAGAGCGCGCGCGACTCGTCGTGGCGGTCGGATCGGCCGAGCAGCAGTGCGAGCGTGACGCGCGACGGTGACAGACGCATCGGCAGGCCGGCATGCCAGGTCCACCAGCCTGCGGCCGTGTAGCCGTCACCGTCGAGCGTCTGCTCGAGCTCCAGCGCCCGGTCGAGGAGGTCACGGCGGATAGCGCCCGTGCGCGCGAACGTGATCTGCGCGGAGGCCGCAAGCGCGAGCGCGAGGGTCGCCGGGTCGGCCAGCTGCTCGGCGAGCGCCAGGCCCGCTGCCGCGTACCGAGCGCCCTGCCGGTTGTCGCCTCCCTGCTGAGCCAGCCACACCAGCTCACAAAGGATGTTCACCTCCTGGCTGGGCTCGAGACCAGGCTCGGCAAGGGCACGGCGCAGCAGCTCCACGGCCACCGGAAAGCCTTCCGACATCCCGCGCGGACCGGCGAGCCGGCTGAGGGCCTCGGCCCTGACTCGGCCGGGCTGCGAAGCGGCGACTGCTTCCTCGAGCAGGACTGCCGCCTTCCTGGTGTCACCGGCATACCGGCAGTGCTCGGCGGCGCCGATCCGGCGTCGGTTGATGCTCTCGAGCGCATCCGCAGGCGTCAGCGCGATCGCGCGCTCGGCCAGGTCGGCCGCAGCCTGAGCCGCCCCGCGCGCATGCGCGTGCCCGGCCGCGGCGTCCAGCGCGGCCGCGACCTGCTCGTCGGGCCCGGATGCCGCGATCGCGAGATGGCGGGCGCGCTCCTCGAGATCGACATCCAGCTCCGCGAGGCGTCGGTGCAGACGGCGCCTGCGGTGCAGCGGCACCGCCTCATAACACGCGGGCGCGAGAAGCGGATGAGCGAATCGAACCCGGTCGCCGTCGAACTCGACCACGCCCCGTCGCTGGGCGAGCTCGATGTCGCGGACACCCGTGCCGCCCAGCGCCTCCAGCACTGCCATCGACGGTGCCGCGAGCGCCGCCACGGCAGCCAGCGTCTCCCGGACACGAGCGGGCAAGGCGCCCAACCGATGGGCGACGATTGCCCGGAGGCTCTCCGGCAGCTCGACGTCGGTGTCCCCGGCGCGGATCGAGCCGTCGACAAGGGCACGCCCCAACTCGAGCGCGAAGAACGGATTGCCCCCGCTGATCCGGTGAACACGCATGATCACCGGCCGCGGCACTGCGATCCCGAACCGCCCCCACAGCAGCCGATGAATCGCACCCACCGACAGCGGCTCGATCGGAAGCCGCCGGAACGCGGCGAAGGTGCGGTCGAGATCGAGCGGCACCCCGACGGGCCGCCCTCGCACCGTCGCCAGGACGGCCACCGGCTCGGCGTCCAGCCGCCGCAACATGAACGTGAGCACATCCGCCGAGCTGGCGTCGAGCCACTGGGCATCGTCCAACGCGATGAGCACCGGGCGCTCCTCGGTCAGGGCCCGCACTGTCGAAAGCAGCGCGAGCGCGAGAACGCGCGTGTCGGGAAGCACGTCATCCGGCTCTCGAATCAGCAACGCAGTCTCCAGAGCGCGCCGTTGCACCGGTGCCAGCCGCTCCAGCACGCCGCTGCTCACAGCCGGAACAAGCAGATCGCCAACCGCCGCGAAAGCGACCTGCGCCTCCGACTGGGTCGGGCGCGAGCGCAGCACCCGGAAGTCGCGCACACCGGCACCGCGCAGCGCCTTCTCCCAGAGAATGGTCTTCCCGATCCCGGCATCGCCCTCAAGCAGCAACGCCTGCCCGCCGCCGGCCGCGGACTCCACAAACGCATCGAGCACCCCGCAGCTCGTCCCGCCTGCCGATGATCTCGGCCGCCATCACACCCGCCCCGCTGCGTGATCACCAGACAGAGCCTCACGGTGCACCGTCAATCTCGGTCCGTGCCCGCATTGTGGATCCTGGGAGCCCCACGCGCAATCGATCCTCGGCGCTGGACGAGCGACGGTCGCCGGTCGCCGGTCGCCGGTCGCGCCATGGTAGGGGTTGGCTAGGGCAGGCGCGCCGATTTCGTAACCAGCGCGGTGCGTCCGAACGGCCCCACGGCCACTTGCCCCGCCTGTTCGCTCTTCGGTGCTCGTCGTCGCGGGCTGAAACGTAGGCACCCGTTTGGATGTAGCGACAACAAATTGGGGCCCACGCACCGCCGGAGCGCCGCGTCAGGTGACTACAACCCCCGGATTTCCGGCTCTACTGACTGATCCGTGGGCGTCATGATCGTGGCCGGGTAGCGAACACGCCGTTCCCGCCTAGGTTTCTGGCTTGTCGAAGGTCAGGAACCAGTGAGCGGAGAACGGCGTGCGCAACGCCAGGGTATTTCGCGC
>WNGL01009666.1_pt1 | contig 11168 bp, 7 predicted proteins | sample 5400591 | NCBI WGS metagenome assembly WNGL01 (sample SAMN13153377, study PRJNA577476) | soil metagenome | isolation source: 80 cm soil or saprolite under Garry oak tree replicate 1 | place: USA:California | collected 2016-06-15
GCCGGAAGATGGAGCGCCGGCGCGGGGCCGAGCGCCGGCGGGTGCGAGCGGTCGGGAGCCTGCTGCGCCGTCACGGTTGTCACGGCCACGGCTCCGGCACACAGACCACCAAGGAACAGTCCACGTCTCGTTGTCATTTTGCAGGTTCCACAATCAGCTCGACGCGCTTGTCGAGCGGCAGATAGCGCGCCGCCATGGCCGAAATGTCGCCGGGGGAGAGCGCGCGGTAACGCGACAGGTCCTCGCTGAAGTAGCCCGGATTCCCGGTCTCGGTGTAGTAGCCGTTCATCTGATCCCCGACCCCGCCAAAGCCGCCGACCCGCTCCATCCGGTCATAGAACGACGACTCGATCTGGTTGAGCGCGCGATGGAACTCGCGATCCGACGGGGGAGTCTGCTGCAGTTTGCGGATCTCCTCGTCCACGATGCCCCGGATACGCTCGATCGCGGCGGCGATCGTCGTGCCTGCCTCGGGCGGACGCGCCGTGACGACGATGGAATATTCCGAGTTGAGCGCCTTCGATCCCTGGTTCGCTTCGACGTCCTGCGCGATCTGCAGGTCGTACACGAGCCGCTTGTAAAGACGCGAGTTCTTGCCGCCAGCGAGGAGCGCCGAGACGACGTCGAGCTCCGCGTCGCCGGGCTGGAAGTGTGCAGGCGTGATCCACGTCAGATAGAGCCGCGGAAGCTGCACGCGATCCTCGATCGTCTTCTTCTTGACGTCCGTGAGGTTCGGGTGTGGATAATCGATCGGCGCGATCGGCGTCGCGCCCGACTTCACATCAGCGAACCATTTTTCCACCGAGGCCCGCGTCCGCGCGGTGTCGATGTCCCCCGCGATCACGAGAGTCGCGTCAGACGGCTGATAGTACAGCCGGAAGAAGTCGACGACGTCCTGATACGTGGCGGCTGTCAGATCTTCTGTGTAGCCGATCGTGGGCCACGAATACGGGTGGCCGGCCGGGTACAGCATCTTCCCGATTTCGATCGACGCCATCCCGTACGGCGCGTTCTCGTAGCTCTGCCGCCGTTCGTTCTTGACGACGTCGCGCTGCGCGTCGACGGTCTTGGGCGACATGGCATCGAGCAGGTATCCCATCCGATCCGACTCGAGGAACAGCGCGAGATCCAGCGCGTTCGACGGGACGTCGATGTAGTAGTTCGTGCGGTCCTCAGCCGTCGATGCGTTGTTCGTGCCGCCGGCAGACTCCAGCAGACGATCGAACTCGCCGTACTTCGCGTGGCCCGAGCCCATGAACATCAGGTGCTCGAACAGATGCGCGAACCCGGTGCGTCCGGTCTTCTCCCGCGCCGAGCCGACGTGATACCACACGTTCACCGTCAGCAGAGGCACGGTGTGGTCTTCGTGCAGGATCACATGAAGCCCGTTCGGCAGCGTGAACTGCGTGTAGGGGACCTCGAGCTGCGTCTGCTGCGCGCGGAGCGCCGGAGCGCCGGCCAGCAGGAGCACGATCAGTAACAGCCTTCGCATTTCCACCTCGATCACCTGTCTACCAAATCACGAGATTACCAAATTCCCAAGTTACCAAATACGCTAGAGCGGTGTTCTCGAGCCGCGTTCCAGGGGATCGTCGACCGAATCGCCTGGCGCGCGCGCTGGCCGACGCGCGCGCGCGGCGGCCGCTCATCGACCTGACGGTCTCGAACCCCACACAGGTCGGTATCCGCTACCCGCCAGATCTGCTGGCGCCGCTCGCTTCCGAGACGTCGCTTATCTATCGTCCTGAGCCTTTCGGGATGGAGGCCGCGCGAGAGGCGGTCGCCGCGACGTATGCGCGCCGCGGTCTGCCCATAAATGCGGATCGGATCGTGCTGACGGCCAGCACCAGCGAAGCGTATTCGATTCTGTTCAGGCTCTTGTGCGACCCGGTGCGCTCTCAAGTGTTGACGCCGGTGCCCAGTTATCCCCTCTTCGAGCATCTCACGCGGCTCGATGGCGTGGACGCGCGCCCCTATCCGCTCGAGTATCACGGGACGTGGTCGGTCGCGCTGGACGACCTCGATCATGCTTGGACGGCGGACACGGCCGCCGTGCTCGCCGTCAGTCCGAACAACCCGACGGGATCGGCGCTCGGCGCGCGTGACGCCGATGAGCTGGCGCAGCGCTGCGAAGACCGGCAGACGGCGCTGATTCTCGACGAAGTGTTCTGCGACTATCCCCTGGGCGAGCCGCTGAAGGAGCCGCGCGCGTTGGCCGGCCCTGGCTGCCTGCTCTTCCGGCTCGGCGGGCTGTCGAAGACGGTCGGCCTGCCGCAGGTCAAGCTCGGATGGATCGCGCTCGACGGTCCCGAAGACCTCGTCGTCGAAGCGCTGGATCGCCTCGAGTTGATTTGCGACACGTATCTGTCGGTGTCGATCCCGGTCCAGGCCGCTGCGCCGGCGCTGCTCGAGCGCGGCGCGGAGATCCGTCAGCAGATTCTCGCGCGCGTCCGTACGAACTATGCTGCGCTGCAGGCGGCCGTTCGCCGCGCACGCGGTGCCACGCTGCTGCGAGCCGAGGGCGGATGGTCCGCCGTTCTGCGCGTGCCGGCCACGAAATCCGAAGAGGAGCTCGTCCTCGATCTCCTCGAACACGACGACGTCGTCGTGCATCCGGGATATTTTTTCGATTTTGCGTACGAGGCGTTTCTGGTCCTCAGTCTTCTGCCCGAGACCGATCGATTTACGCGTGGCGCGCACCGAATCCTGGAGCGCATCGATGCCGCGTGATTTCTTTCGCGGACGCCATGCCGGACTGCTGGTGCCGCTGTTTTCGGTGCGCTCGCGTGAGAGCTGGGGCATCGGCGAGATCGGCGATCTGCCGGCGCTCGGGAGCTGGATGGCGGAGGCGGGCTATTCGTTCGTGCAACTGCTGCCGCTCAACGAGATGGCGGAAGGGCAGAACTCGCCGTACTCCGCGCTGAGCGCGATGGCCATCGATCCGGTGTTCATCTCGCCCGCCGGAGTGCCGGAGATCCAGGCGCTCGGAGGCGAGGCGCTGCTGACCCAGGACGAGCGCGAACGGCTGGACGCAGCGCGGAAGGCGACCCGGATCGACTACATCGGCGTGCGCGCCGTGAAGGCGCGCGCGCTGCGTGCGGCGTTCGAATACTTCCTCGAACATCACTGGCGTCCCAAGACCGAGCGCGGGCGGCGGCTCAGAGTGTTCGCGGGCCACGAGCGGTGGTGGCTGGACGAGTACGCGCTCTTCCGTGCACTGCACGCCCGCAACGACGGGCGCTACTGGCGCGACTGGGATTCTCCGATCAGGAATCGATCCGCGGTGGCCCTGCAGGCCGCGCGCGAGGAGCTCGAGGTCGAGATCCTCTTCTACACCTATCTTCAATGGATCGCTGCCGAGCAGTGGGCGCGGGCGCGCGACGCCACGGACGTCGGCGTGTTCGGGGACTTCCCGTTCATGGTGAGCGGCGACAGCGCCGACGTCTGGTCGCGTCAGGAGGACTTTCGCATCGATGCCTCCGTCGGGGCGCCGCCCGACGCGTTCTCGGAGACCGGGCAGGACTGGGGATTTCCGGCGTATCGATGGTCTGAGATTGCGGCCGGCGGTTTCCGCTGGCTCGCGGCGCGCGCGCGTCGTAGCGCAGCGCTGTACGACGGGTATCGCGTCGATCACCTCGTCGGCTTCTTCCGCACGTACGTCCGCGAGCCGGACGGCACCGCGGCGTTCATGCCGGCCGACGAGGCCGCCCAGCTCGCCCAGGGCCAGCGCGTGCTGGAGGTCCTGAGCGCCACCGGCGCGCGTCTCACGGCAGAAGATCTCGGCGTCATTCCGGAATTCGTCCGCGAGACCCTCGCGCGGCTGGAGATTCCCGGCTACAAAGTGCTCCGGTGGGAGCGCGAGTGGGAGCAGCCGGGGCAGCCGTTCAAGGACCCAGCGGACTATCCGCGATGCGCCGTCGCAACCAGCGGCACGCACGATACCGAGACGCTCGCGGACTGGTGGGATGCCGCGCCGCCTGAAGAACGCCACGCCGTCGCGTCGATCGTCTGCATGGATCCGCCGGGCTGCAATCCCGACAAACCCTTCAATGCAGCCACGCGCGACGCGATCCTGCAGGTGCTCTTCGCGTCCGCGGCGGATCTGCTGCTGCTGCCCGTACAGGACGTGTTCGGCTGGCGCGATCGCGTCAACACGCCTGCCCTGATCAGCGACGACAACTGGACGTGGCGGCTGCCGTGGCCGGTCGAGGATCTCGCGAAGGAGCCGGCCGCGCGCGACCGCGCCGCCTTCACCCGCGCGCTCGCGGAGCGCTATCGGCGTTAGCGGGGCGGTTAGTGATACACCTGCCCGGCCTTGCCCTTCCAGATGCGGTAGATGTTGAAGAGATAAATGCCGACGATCGAGATGCCGATCAGGTAGATGACAAGCGCGATGCGCAGGCTGCCGGCCGGCGAGGCGGCGTTGTAGATGTCGAGGCCGGCATGCTGGCTGCCGGGGCCCGCCGGCAGGAGCATGGGATAGAGACCCGCCGCGACGGACGCGAGCACGCCGGCGATATACGCCGACGAGCAGAGAAATGCGCCCCGATCATCGTTACGCACGGCCGCGAAGCGGTTGGCGACGAGCGCCGCAATCGTCACAGCCGGCCAGATCCACAGCAGTGGATACGTCGTGAAGTTCGTCGTGAAATCAGGCCGCACGACGAAGCTGGCCGCGACCATCCCGAGCAGCAGGACGACCACAGGCCCCCATAAGGTCGTGGCGAACCGGCGCGCTCTGGCCTGAACCGCACCGTCCGTCTTCAGCGCCGCCCAGCATGCTCCGTGGAGCGAGAGCGTCGCGACACTCAGGAGGCCGCCCAGAATCGAGAACGGGTTCAGCAGCACGGTGAACGTGCCGCGGAACTCCCCGCCCGCGTCGAACGGCACGCCGCGCAGCACGTTGCCGATGGCGACGCCGAACAGCAGCGCCAGCAGCAAGCTGGCGATCGAGAACACGACGTCCCACGCGTCTTCCCACATCGGATGATGGATCTGGTGGCGGAACTCGATTCCAAGGCCGCGCAGCAGGAGCAGCCACAACACGAGCATCAAGGCCAGATAGAAGCCGCTGAAGCTCGTCGCATACAGGTTCGGAAACGCGACGACCATCGAGCCGCCCGCGGCCAGCAGCCAGACTTCGTTGCCATTCCAGACCGGCCCGATCGAATCGATCAGGCGCGCCCGCTCCAGGCGGTCGCGTCCGAGGAACAGGTGGATGGTGCCGACGCCGAGATCGAACCCGTCGAGCACCGCGTAGCCCGCGAGCATGAACGCGAGGACGATGAACCACACGCTGTTGATCACGATCGTCCGTGTGAAACGGCGGCGCTCGTGCCGAGCGCGCCGAGTGGAACCTGGTTGTCGTCGGTCGCGGGCCCCTGCTGAACGATCCGGAAGAACAGCACCAGATAGAGCAGGCCCGTGAGCAGGTACAGCCCCATGAACCCGAAGAGCGTAAAGTACGTCATCCCGGCGGTCACGTTCGACGAAGACGCCACGGCGACGCGCTGAACGTCATAGACCGTCCACGGCTGCCGGCCGACTTCCGCGACGGTCCATCCCGCCTCGTTCGCAATGTAGGGAAACGGCATCGCCAGCATCAGCAGCCACAACACCGCTCGCCGATCGAATAGCGATTTCCGCCAGAGACAAAAGGATGCGATCGCCAGGATGGCGATGAAGATCGTTCCGAGGCCGACCATGATGTGGTACGCGTAGTAGACGATTTCGATCGGCGGCTGTTGATCGGGCGGAATATCGCTCAGTCCGGTCACCTTCGCGCTGAAGTTGCCGTACGCGAGATAGCTCAGGACGCCCGGGACCACGATCGGGTCCATCAACTCCTGCCGCTCGGTATCCGGCATGCCGATGATCGCGAGCGGCGCGCCTTCGCTCGTCTTGAAGAGCCCTTCCATCGCCGCCATCTTTGCCGGCTGGAAGCGCGTGACGTTCTCCCCCTGGAACGCGCCGGTCGGGAAAAGGCTGATCAGCGAAAACATCACGCCCGAGACAACGCCGACGCGCACGAATACGTGCCCGCTCTCTTCATGAATTCGCGCGAGGAGATAGAAGGCGCCGATGCCGGCCATCACCATCGACGCCGTGACGAGCGATCCGGAGATGACGTGCGCGTACTGCCATCGGGCATATGGATTATTGAGCAGCGCCCAGAGGCTCGTCAGCTCCACGTGATCGCCGACGGTCCGGTAGCCGACGGGATGCTGCATCCACGCGTTGGTGGCGACGATGAAGAATCCGGAGAGGACTGCGCCGGCGGCAACCATCACCGACGACAACCAGTGGATCGCCGGGCCGACCCGCCGTTCGCCGAAGAGGAAGACGCCGAGGAACGACGATTCGGCGAAGAAGGCGAACACGCCCTCCATGAACAGCGTCTGCCCGACAACGGGTCCGGCGTAGTGCGAGAACCGCGCCCAGTTCGTGCCGAACTGGAACTCCATCGGGATCCCGGTGACGACGCCGGTGGCGAAGGTGATTGCGAAGATGCGCGCCCAGAATCGCGCCGCCGCCCCATATACGCGCGCTCCGGTCCTGAGCTCGATCGTCTTCAGGACCGCGATCAGCACCCCGAGCCCCATCGTCAGGACCGGGAACAGGTAGTGGAACATGATCGTGAACGCGAACTGCCATCGCGCCGCGATTACCGCATCGGTCATGGACCCGGACCCCGCACGGCCGGACTATACAGGATGCAGGGATGACGCGTGTAGAATCGCGTCATGTTTCAATTCCTTGTAGCGGCGCTCCTGACCGCCGCGCCCGCGCTCGCGCAAACCACTGATTGGAAGAGCGTCGACGATGAAGCGCTGAAGGCGCTGCAGACGTACGTGCGCATCAACACGTCGAACCCGCCGGGTGACGTAACGAAGGCGGCGGACTTCCTGTCGGATCTGCTCGAGCGTGAAGGCATCGGGGTCACGCGATATGAATCCGGCCCGGGACGGTCGATCGTTCTGGCCCGCCTGAAGGGCGACGGTACCGGCGGCAAGGCGATCCTCCTCGAGAGTCACATGGATGTCGTCCCGGCGGACCCGAGCCGGTGGACAAAGGATCCGTTCGGCGCGGAGATCGCGGATGGCAGGATGTGGGGGCGCGGCACGATCGATATGAAGGGGATCGGCGTGTCGTACCTCTACGCGTTCCTCATGCTGCACCGGCAGCATGTGCCGCTGACGCGCGACGTGCTGTTGATGTTCGTGCCGGACGAGGAAGTCGGCGGCGATCTGGGCGCGGCATGGATGCGCAAGAACCATTACGCGGAGCTCGATCCCGAGTACGTCATCGATGAAGGCGGATTCGGCAGCCGCGACATGTTCACGGCCGGCAAGCTCGTGTTCGGGATCTCGGTGGCCGAAAAGAAGATCATGTGGCTGAAGCTCCGCGCCGAAGGCGTAGCGGGCCACGGTTCCCAGCCGCACGACAAGAACCCGAACGAGCACCTGGTGGGCGCGCTCGCGCGACTCTTCGCCGAGCCTGTCGCCGCCGCGCCGTTTCCGGTCGTCGAAACGATGAAGCAGCGGATCGGCGCGCCGCTGGCGCAGAACAAGTTCAACAACGCGATCCAGCGGTCCACGATTTCGCTGACCAGCCTCAGGTCCGGCGTGGGCGATCCGCCGAGGGTCAACGTCATCCCATCGGTTGCCGAGGCGACGATCGACTGCCGCGTGCTGCCGGGGACGACAGCCGAACAGTGGCTGGCCCTGATTCGAGGCCGGCTCGCGGATTCGAGCATCACGATCGAGGTCGTATACGAAGGAGACGATCCGGCCGTCAGTCCGCTGGACACGGCGCTCTACCGTGCACTCGATGGGGCGATCAAGAGCCAGCATCCGGACGCGATCGTGACGCCGATGACGGTGCCCTATGGGACCGACGCGAACGGCTACCGCTCGCGCGGCGTCAAGAGCTACGGGATCTTCCCCGGCATCGTCCCCGCCGCATCGATCCTGTCGATGCATGGAGACTCAGAGTTCATTCCGGTCGACGCGGTCGGCCCGGCGATCCGGATCATGTTCGACGCGCTCAGGCAGACGGCGTCGAAGTAGCGCTCAGGGACGATAGATCGTGATCGCGCGAGGACCGAACGCCGGCGCGTTGACGCGGACGTAGCGGGCGGGCACGTCGAGCAGATCGACGTGGAGCGGGATGACCTGCGGCCACGCCAGCGCTCCTGTCATCGTGAGGCCACCGGGTCGGTCGTCGAAGGCGGCCGTCCATCGAGCGCCGTCCTCCGACGTCTGGACGAGTAGCGTCGCGGGAAGCCGGACCAGATTGCCGTGGATGCGGAGATCGAGGCCGCGGACAGCCTGAACGCGCCCCAGGTCGGCCGTGATCCAGTCCGGCGCGACCGCGATCGCGGCGTCGGCGATCGCCACACCGGCGCGCGACTCATGGGCGTACGGCGCCGGCGACATCCGATAGAGACGGCCGCCACCCTCGACACCGAGCAACTCGGCGTCCGGCTGCGCATCCATGAACTGCGTCCACGTCTCCGCCCGGTCCGTCGACGCGACGAGCACGTATAAGGGATGACCGCGGCGAAGCTCGGTGAGCACCGTCGGATCGCGCCGACCGAGTGCCCACTGGAGGACGTCGCCGTACGACGGTACGTAGCCGGAGTATCCATTCACGACCGCCAGGCGACGCGCCATCGACTGGTACATCGCGAACACGCTGACGCGCCCATCTTCGTACGGGAGGGCGATCACGCGCGCGCCCGCTTCGCGCATACCGAACTGCGATGGAGGGACGCCGAGCGGCATGCCCGCGATGGCGCCATCGACGGCGAGGCCCGCGAACACAAGCGTCGCGAATGCCGTCCGCCACGTGCCCAGCCGCGCGCCAAGGGCGTCGAACGACAATCCAGCCGCGATCGCGAGGCACAGCGCGGTCAGCATGAAGAAGCGCGACGGCACACGCAGTCCGCTGAACCCCGGAATCCACGTCAGCCACGTGTACGGGTGCCATAAGACCGCCAGCGGTCCGGGCGGCCATGCGGGGCCTGCGCACAACAGCGTCATCAGTATCGCCGCGGCGACGTAGAACTGCAGACGCCGGTCGCGATGCGCCACGATCAGGCCGCTGACGGTGAGCGCCAGCGCCGTTACCCCTGGGAACAGGTAATGCTCGGTGGTGAATGGCGGCCGAGTGTGCCAAAAGCGCAAGATCGGCGTGGCACTCAGGAACGAATTGGCCTTCGCGCTGTACGCAGCCATCTCGCCGGCCGTGCGCGTCAATCCCTCAGCGTTTTGAATAGCACGGTATTTCAACAGGAATGGCAGCACGGGGAGGGCCGAGAGGCCAAGCGTGAGGAGGACGCGACCCGCGGCGCGCACCTGGCCGCGGCGGGTAAACCACAGCAGCCAGCACCCGATCAGCACGGGCGCGAACAGAAGAAAGTAGCCGTTGGTCAGACCCTGCAGCGCCCACGACGCGCCCAGCAGGACAAGCCAGCGCACGCGGCGCTGCTCATCGTAGCCGTGCAGCGCGAGGAGCATCAGCGGCAGCCACCAGCAGGCATAGATCTGCAGATGACCGAGCTGGCTCGTGCGATACGGCGCGTACGCGAACGCCACCCCCGAGCAGTAGCCCGCGGCCTTCGATCCTCCGAGCCGTCTGACGACGGCGTGCGTCGCGAGCCCGCTCCACCACGTGGCGGCGATCAGCAGAAGGTTGTAGGCGGTGAGCGGGGACGCGCCGAGCCACTGGAGGGGCGTGGTGATCGGCGAGAGGCCCGCGAGATGATCCGTCAGTGCGAGCGCGTCGCGCATGGGCCAGTAGTACGGCGCGTTCCAGTAGGCCGCCGTCAGCGGGACCGCGTGCGCGTTCCACCAGAGCAAATAGGTAATAAGGAGCGGATCGCCGGGGTCGTGCGTGAACCGGTTCGTCAGGTGGAGCGGAAGCGGCCAGGACCAGGCAACCGCGACGACGAGATAGATCAAGGGACAGGAAGTCAGGAAACCAGGAGTCGTATGCCTCTGCACGTCCTCCTGCGCCTCCACACAGAGCATAGGAAGTTGATCACAGAAACGCAAACGCGACGACAGCGTTGTAAAGAGCCCCCGGCGGCCAACATCTTGGCCATTCGCCCCGAACTCACACGTGCGATACGGGTTGCCGGGTGTTCCGGGAACGGCACGATCGTGGTCCGGCCGTTGCACACACGCCCGGGACCGAGGATCGAGATCCGAAGAACCCATATATGACGCCCGTTCCCGCAACCGCCGATCGGCCGGAAACGCCGCTGTTCTCCGATGGACTTGGCGAGCGCATCGTCGCGGTCGACGCCGCGACGGGCGACCTGCTGCAGATCCTGCGCGTGCGCCCGCAGCTGCTCGCGGTGCCCTCCTTCGAGTTCGCGCTGCGCGAGCGCGCGGCGCGCCTCGCGAATTTCCGCCACGCCTACTACGCGCGCGTGCGTCGCATCGATCGGCATCCCTCGGGCCTGGCGATCGTCTCGGATCACGTCGAAGGCGTCCGCCTGTCGGACATGCTGCGCGTCGCCGAAGAACGGGGGCTGCGCCTCGATCTGAACGCCGCGCTGTGCCTGCTGCGACAGCTCGCGCCCTCGCTGGCGCTGCTGCACGAGAACGCGAGAGACGTGGCGCACGGGCTGCTTGCGCCCGAGCGGCTGATCGTGACCCCGCGCGCCCGCCTCGTCGTCGTCGAGCACGTGCTCGGCTCGGCGGTCCAGCAGTTGCAATTCACACGCGAGCGGCTGTGGCAGGACTTGCGCGTCGCGGTACCGGTTTCGGCCGGCCCGGCGCGATTCGATCATCGCGCGGATGTGACCGCAATGGGCCTGGTGGCGCTCGCGCTGGTGCTCGGCCGTCCGCTTCGCGGCGACGAGTATCCGCAGCGCGTGAGCAGCCTGCTGAACGAGGCGCGCGCCCGCTCGGCGGGCGGCGGCGAGCAGCCGCTCCCCGCGGCGCTGAAGAACTGGATCGCGCGCGCGCTGCAGCTGGAAACCCGTCAGGGATTCGCGTCCGCGACCGAGGCGCAGGTTGCTCTGGAAGAGGCGCTCTCGGAGGACTCCGAGTTTGTCGCGGCGCCGGTGGCGCTCGAGACATTCCTGTCGCACTACATCGCCGCGCTGCTCGAACCGCCGGTGCCCGTGCCGGCGCCTGCGGCCGCCGCTCCGGAGC
>WNGL01012659.1_pt1 | contig 11167 bp, 10 predicted proteins | sample 5400591 | NCBI WGS metagenome assembly WNGL01 (sample SAMN13153377, study PRJNA577476) | soil metagenome | isolation source: 80 cm soil or saprolite under Garry oak tree replicate 1 | place: USA:California | collected 2016-06-15
GAGTTGGAATATTATCGGCGGCTACACGGGCTATCCGTCGTTTGGCAATTCCGTTTTCTACGGCCTGGGGGGCTATGGCGTTGCCATCGCCATGGTGCAATTTCAGCTGCCCTTCGAAGTAGGCTTGACGATAGGCGTCGCGCTCGCGGTCATCTTTGCCGTTCTCCTTGGGCTTCCGGTTCTGAGGTTGCGCGGCCATTATTTTGCCATCGCTACACTGGGACTCGCGGAGGTGATGACCGCCATCGTTTCCAACCTCGAAATCGCCGGACGTAATGTCGGCCTCATCCTCCCGCTTCTCAAAGGAGATACGCTGTTTTTCGAGCTGGCGCTGGCGCTCCTGGTTGTGACCACGCTTACGGTTGCCTGGATCTCTCGCAGCCGCTTCGGTTTCGGGCTCATCGCGATCCGTGAAAATGAAGGCGCCGCGGCTGTCATGGGCGTCAATACCACCCTTTATAAAATTCTTGCATTCGCTCTATGCAGCGTCTTCGCTGCGATTGCAGGCGGGATTCACGCCTATTGGATCACCTATCTCGATCCGGGGAGCGCGTTCGATGTCACCCTTAATGTGAAGATGATCATCATGGCCGTCTTCGGCGGCGCCGGTACGATTTTCGGGCCGGTGCTGGGCGCATTCGTGTTGTCGGGAATCTCGGAGATCCTGGCCATCAAGGTAACAAGCCTCGCGAGTATCTTTTTCGGGTTGGTCATCGTCGCCGCAATCGTTTTTATGCCACGCGGTTTTGCCGACCTGGTGCAGCGGTTCCGGCACCTGGGTTGGCGCTATTTTCAGGAGAACATCAGGACTTACCGAGTTTAACGTGGATGCCATCCTAGAGGTCCGTAATCTCACCAAGCGTTTTCGCGGGCTCTTAGCGATTGATCGCGTCAGCTTCGCGCTTGAACGCAACGAGATTCTCGGCTTGATCGGTCCCAACGGCGCCGGCAAGACGACGCTAGTCAGCCTCGTGAGCGGAACGCTCGATCCGACCAACGGTTCCGTCCTGTTCGAAGGCGCGCCGATCAACCAACTTCCTGCTTATCGGCGTGGGCTGCTCGGTATCGCCCGCACGTTTCAGGTCATGCGGCCGTTTCCTGGACTGACGGTGCTCGACAACGTCGCGGTGGGGGCACTGTTTGGCGCCGCCGACGGCTCTCGCAAGCTCAGCAGCGCGCAGGAAGAGGCGCACCGTTGGCTCAAATTCGTCGGCCTCGATCACCGCGCGGCGCAACGCGCCGATGCGTTGGGTGGGCCGGATCGTAAGAGACTGGAGCTCGCAAAGGCACTGGCGATGAGGCCAAAGTTGCTGCTCCTCGACGAGGTGATGGCGGGACTCAATCATGTTGAGATCGAGGAAGTAATCGAAGTCATTAAAAAAGTCCGCGACCAGGGTATCAGCATTCTTGTGATCGAGCATGTGATGAAAGCGATCCAGAGTCTCTCCGACCGGCTGTTGGTTTTGCATCACGGTGAAAAGATCGCCGAAGGCAAGCCGGAAGATGTGCTCAGTAATGATGCGGTCATCACCGCTTATCTCGGGAGAAAAAGATTATGAGCGATGCGCTGCTGAAGGTCGAACGATTGAATGCGGGCTACGGGGAGATGGCGGTTCTGCGCGACATCACACTTGAAATCCAACGAGGAGAAATCGTTGCGCTGGTGGGCAGCAATGGCGCGCGGGACGAGCGCTCGACGGGCTTACCCCGGATCAGGTTTTCGGTCTGCGTCTCGTGCAGGTGCCGGAAGGCCGCCAGCTTTTTGATCAAATGTCGGTAGAGGAAAATCTCCTGATGGGATCCTACCGTCGCGCCGACCGCGCCAGGATCGCCGCTGACCTCGAACGGGTTTATCGGTTGTTTCCCACGCTGAAAGAACGTCACCGTCAATTGGCCGGTAGCTTATCCGGAGGCGAACAGCAGATGTGTGCCATTGCGCGCGGCCTGATGGGAGCGCCAGAACTACTGATGGTCGATGAAATGAGTTTGGGGCTGGCGCCGGTCATTGTTGATCTGCTGCTCGACACACTTGCTGAAATACGCAGGGAAGGTGTGACCGTGCTGCTGGTCGAACAGGACATCTTTTCAGCGTTTCACGTTGCCGACCGAGGTTACGTGCTCGAAACCGGAAGAATTGTCCGCGTCGGCAGCGCCTCCGAGCTTGCAGAAGACCCAGAAGTCAGACGCGCCTATCTTGGAATCTAATTCCTGGCTCAAACACTATGTCCACGATTTGGGTACTAACTTTTGAGAATTATTCCCGAGCGAAAGGGTCGGCGCCTTTGGCCTGGAGCAGATAATAGACAGTAATCAGGACGCCCACCGTGATAAAGCTATCCGCCAAGTTGAACGCTGGCCAATGATAGGTGGACCAGTAGAAGTCTAAAAAATCGATGACTTCGCCATATACGATTCGATCGATTAAATTTCCGATCGCTCCGCCGAGAATAAATGACAGCGCCGTGATAAGGCCCGTTTCTTTGTCCGGCAAGCGTCTCAGCATCACAAAAATGAAACCGATTGCTAAAAGAGAAAACAGAACCAGGAAGGGCAACCTAAATGCAGCCGCGCTTCCGGCGAGAATCCCAAAGGCCGCGCCTGTATTGCGGATGTAGGTCAGACTGAACACACTATCGATTACCGGGATGGAATGATTGAGGGGCATCGTTTGGTCGACGATGAACTTCGTCAGCTGATCCGTAACCAGGATAAGAGCGAGCCAACCGAAAACGATTTTGGATTTGGCGGTCAAGAAAATCCTCCAGATTTAGCGCTGAGCGGCAGCAAGCCTACGCTGCGGAGCATTTGAAGCAGATCAAAAACGCCGCGAGAATCTGATTAAATCGCCGTCGTCACCTTGCGCAACTGTATTGTCAGCGGGTGGCCGTCCACTTTCACGCTGGTCGCATGCGCATTTCCATCGAGCGGCTCACTGACCCATTTAACCGCCAATGTTTCTGCAGAAATGTAGGAGCTATGACCCTCAACGGCCCGCCGCAGCGCTGCAGCGTCGGTACCAAAGTACAAGATGATCCGATCTTCCATTTCCAGACCCGACTTTTTCCGTAGCTCCTGGACGTGCCGAACAACCTCCCGAGCCATCCCTTCCCGGGCAAGCTCTTCGCTGATCCGTGCATCCAACAGCAGTTGAGTGCCGTGATCACTGAGGCCCGCCCAGCCGTCCGGCGCCTTGGTTCTTAAGAGAACGTCGTTTTCATCCAAGATGACTGTCGTTCCCGCGCAGTCGAGCCCGATCTTACCGCCAACCTGTAGCTTCGCCACCAGCGAGTTGGGATCGAGCGCAGCCAGGGCTGTGCGGATCTCTTTTACTCGCTCGCCAAATTTCGGACCTATCGTTTTTAAGTTCGGAGTAATCTCGTACCTAAGCAGTGGCCCCGCTGCAGGATCATGCAGGCTCACCTTTTTTAGGTTCAGCTCCTCTGAGATTTGATCAGCAAAGCGCTGGATGGCGTGGCGCTCCGAGTCATTACCTGGCTGGATAACCATTTCGGCCAACGGCTGGCGGACTTTGATGCGCACGCTGTTCCTTGCCGCGGAGCCCAGCGATACGAGCCGAAGCAACGCCTCCATGTCGGCGGAAAGCTCAGCGTCCATGAGCGATTCGTCGACCTCGGGAAAATTACAGTGGTGGATACTTAAAGCACGGGCCGCTTTTTCGTTTCCGCTGCGCTCGAGGTTCTGATACATAATCTCCGTCAAAAAAGGCATGACAGGTGCGAGGAGTCTGACCAACGTCGTAAGGACCGTATGGAGTGTCTGGTAGGCCGCCGACTTGTCTTTGCTCTTTTCACTCTTCCAAAAACGGCGGCGGTTTCGGCGCACATACCAGTTGCTGAGCTTTTCGGCAACGAACGTTTCGGCCGCAAGACAGAAGGCCATTACGTTATAGTTTTCGAACTCCCGCCGGGCGGTCCGGATCAGTAGTTGCAGGTCGGACAGAATCCAGCGGTCGATATCCGGCCTTTCACCGACGGGAACGCCAGCGCTCTCAGGATCAAAGCCGTCGAGCCGGGCGTAGTTGCAGAAAAAGGCGTAGCTGTTCCACAGCTTCAAAACGAAGCGATTTCTAATTTCGTCCGCGGGGCCGTAGCCGAAATTGATGTTGTTGGCTGGATTGTGGCGGCAAAACATCCAGCGCATTACATCAACCCCCATTTTTTCCGCCGATTCTTCGAACGGTATGGCGTTGCCCTTGGACTTGTGCATCTCCTCGCCCTTTTCATCCCGCACGATCGCATGCCCTAGGAGCACTCTAAAGGGCGCCCGTCCCTCCATCAGCGCGCTCATGGCGAGCAGGGCATAAAACCAGTTACGGAATTGGCCAGGGAAGCTCTCGGTGACGAAGTCGGCGGGAAACCACTTCTCCCAGTATTCGCGGTCGCGGTTATAGCCCAGGGTCGAGTAGGGCACAATGCCGGCGTCGAGCCAGGGGTTCCCGACGTCAGGAATCCGGCTTGCCATTCCATTGCACTTGCCGCAGCGAATTTTAACCAGATCTAACCATGGCCGATGGGGAGAGTGACGTTCGAACCGCTCCCAGCCAGCCACAGCGCGGCTCTTGAGTTCCTCACGACTGCCAATGACGTCAAAAGCACCGCAGCCGTCGCAAACCCAGATAGGCAGCGCAAGCCCCCAGTAGCGCTTCTTTGAAATCATCCAGTCGCCCATGTTGCTTAGCCAGTCGAGTTCGCGTTGCAAACCAAAGTCGGGGATCCAGCGGGCGTCATAACAGATTTCCATGATCGCATGACGCCAACGCATGTCGATAAACCACTCATCCACAAGCCTGAAGAGAAGCTCCGTTTTGCAGCGCCAACAGTGAGGGTAGTTGTGGGGGTAGTGCTCGACTGCCACGAGCAGTTCTTTCTGTTGGAGGTTGGCCAGTATCCAGTCGACGGTCGCGGGATCAACCGCCGATCGCCCCTCCAGCTCTCCAAAGCCGGGCAGGAATATGCCGGTCTCGTCTAGGGGCGCTATTGGAACGAGACCTTCCTGCTTGCCGAGGGCAAAGTCTTCTTTGCCGCATCCGGGGGCAATGTGTACGATGCCGGTGCCTTCAGCCTCGCTCACCGCATCCCACGGTATCACCTTGTGTATTTCGCGCGCAGCTTTTGCCGGTCCCCACTTTTGTTTCACCGCCACATCGGCGATTTCCGCCGAAAAGCCTCCGGGATGGCCCTGTGCTTCGAACTCATCGAAAGGGCCATCATATGGCCATTCCAACATCTCCGTCCCCGACAGCTCGCCCAAGATTTCGTAGCCGCCTTTCTCCTTGAAAATTTGTTCAATCGACTTGAGTTTGGGTACTCCCTCGACCCATTCCTTTCTCCGGAACTCATCTTCGAGCCGTTGCGCCGTGAAGGTGCCTTTGGCCAAATAGTAAACTTGGTTTCGATGGCGAATCCTTAAATATGTGAGAGTGGGGTTGACTGCGACGGCCACGTTGCTGGTTAGCGTCCAAGGCGTCGTCGTCCAGATAAGCAGGTTTTCCCTTGGCCGACCACGAAGGGGAAAACGCACAAATACCGCCCTGTGAGCGACTCGTTGATAGCCTTCGTGCATCTCCATCTGGCTAATGCCTACAGCGCAACGGGGGCACCAAGGCATGGAGTCGTAGGCCCGGTAAACCAAGCCCCGCTCGTGACACTTTTTTAGGAAGCTCCAGATCGTATAGTTGTTTTCCTCGGACATGGTGAAGTAGCTGCGCCGCTCGTCGGGCGGTTTCAGCCAGTCTTCGTCTCGATCCCAATCCATCCAGTAGCCGAGGCGAATCGATTGTTCTGTCTGAATGCGGGCGAACTTGTTCACTCGCTCCTTGCATAGCGCAACGAACCGGTCGATGCTCGCGAAGCGATTGTCCGGCACGAGATTTTCAATGTCCTGCTTTGACCGCAGGCCCAGCTCTTTTTCCACCTCCACCTCCACCCAAAGTCCTTGGCAGTCGAAGCCGTTTTGATAACGCAGCTCGTGTCCGGTCATGGCAAAATAGCGGCTATAAGTATCCTTGTATGTACGGCCCCACGCGTGGTGAACGCCCATAGGATTATTGGCAGTGATCGGCCCATCAAGGAAGGACCACTTGGGCTTGTCGTGATTCTTTTTGCGCAGGAGCTCAAAGGCCTGCGTGCGCTGCCAGAAATCGAGGATCGATCGTTCGAGGCCAGGAAAATCGACTTCCGTGGCAACCTTGTCGAAGCTAGGCTGCATAGTGAGAAAATTCGCGCATGAAGAAAATTATTTCTATCTTAACAGAGAGAAATTATCTAGATCCGCTTGGCAACTTCCGTTCTGCGGCAGATTGGCGCGTATAGCGAACACATCTTCGGCAGGTTCAGCCGTCCTTATGATCCATAACTCTTTAAAACCAGCGGGTTGAAACGACATAGCCTGTTCTATCGGTGATTGTTCTTATGGTTGTTCAAACCTCGGACCATGCGAAATGCAAACGTGTCCGCTTTGTTTTCCGCGTCGGCCCAAAAAACATAATGGCCAATTTCATGGTAAACCGTGTTCATCCATCGCCGTTCCGAGTTGTACTTTCTTCCGTTTTTCCAGTTTTCCGGGTGAATCAGATAGATCTGGCCGTTCTCATAAGTCTTGCCCGCGGTTTTACCCCAATCGATGTATTCAAACCAGTCCACTTTGGGGTTTTTCAAATGGTAAAAGCGGCAAAGGAGCGATATGGCTCTTTTAAAATCCTGAGCTTTATACTCATGGAAAAAGGATGAAAGGAGACGGTCTACGACCCGACGCTCTTTCAAAGGAGGCAAAATCATTCGCATGGGAGATATCCTTGCTCAAGCTGCAGAAGTTTTTAGCACAAATAAACTCCAATAAAAACAGGGCGGGCAGCACTACGATCCTAGCGAAAGTTCATAACATGTTGGTTTTCCAAATCTTTTTCCAACCAAAGCCGATTTTTTGGTCGCTTCACTGACGATTGCTCTCTTGCGACAAAGGCAAAAGTGTCGTAGATCCTCCTTTAAACCCCTGGGCCCATTCTCCTGGTTCGGGGAACCAAAAGAAAGCTTAATGACCGGGTTTAGGGAACGATCAGCCTATTTGGCCGCACGAGTTGGTCTGCGTACAGGACGCCTCGCGGTGAGACTTCTGCCGCGCCAATGGCTATACCGTTTGTCAGATATACTGGCCAATATGGGATTTTACTTGTTTCGAGGTTTTCGGACCCGTTCCCTGCGAAATGTAACCATTGCATTAGCGGGAGATCTCGACGGGAGGACGGCTCGAGAGATCGTTCGCCGATCACTGCGGAATTTTTTTCGAGATTTCGTCGAAATTGCCATCGCTTTAGCCATACCGGGCGATGAGTTACGCTCGGAAATCCCGGTGATTGGGCGGGCAAATTTGGACGCGGCTCTAACCAAAGGAAACGGCATCATCGTTCTCAGCGCACATTTGGGTAATTTCTTTTTACTCGGAACACGCCTTGCCCTGGAAGGTTATCAGGTCCACATCTTGATCAATCAGCCGAGCGACGGACAATTGACCAGGCTCATGGATGAATACAGACTCAAAGTCCGACAGAAAACTATTCATGCCCGACCACGCCAAGATGCATTACGCGAACTGAGCCGGACCTTGAAGAAAAATGGGCTTGCCGTTGTGATAGCTGATGAGCATCGTGGAGGAAGTGGGGTTCACGTGCCATTTTTCGGCCGCACCGTGCTTGCTCGGCGTGGGCCCGCGACCCTCGCTTTGCGCACGGGTGCCGCGGTGGTACCCGCATATCTGTTACGCGACGGCGGCAATCGTTTGAAATTAGTAATTGAACCAGAAGTAGAATTGGTTCGCGCAGAGAGAAACAAGACGGAAATCCGAGAAAACACGTTGCGCATTACGCAGTGGCTCGAAAGGACTGTCCGAGCCCACCCGGATCAGTGGAATTGGATGAACATCCATTGGCAGGATAGTCCCGAAACCTCTGCAGCCGGTAAGGAGCAATCGGTTCAACGGGTCATCTACTGAGTCGAAAGGGAAATCGTAGTGAAGATCAGTCAAAAAGATCTCGAAGGACTAAAGAAAAAAGTCGCGCTCGGCAACCGCATCATGTTCCATCAAGGTTTGGCTGATTACCATGGTCATGTCAGCGCGAGAATCCCAGGCACGCGAAACTTCTTTATAAAGCCTGTGTTGGCGCCGCTCGGTTCCATCTCGGTTAAAGACATCATCGAAGTGAATATCGACGAATACAAGAAAACCTGCGAGCAAAACTGGGCCAAGGCTGGGAACAAACGCGAAGTTACCAAGCTCAAGGTTCCGCCGCGGGAAACGATGATCCATGCTTCGATCTATGAAGCGCGCCCGGCTGTGAACTCCGTGGTTCATACGCACCAGCCGTTGGCGACGGCGTTTTCTGTCGCCGGTACGCCGCTCCTGCCCATTTACAACCAGGCAGCAGCATTCGCGCCTGAAACGCCGATCTTCCCCAGCCCTAGACTTATTTACACAGTCATAGACGGGAAGGAGATCTGCGAGACTCTGGGCGACCGAATGGCGATGCTTCTCAAGGGTCACGGCGTTGTTGTGTGCGGCGATAGCTTGGAATATGCTACTGTCCACGCGATTTACTTGGAACGGACCGCCCACATGCAGTGGGTAGCGAGCTGCGTCGGGAAACCAACGATCATGCCGCAGACCGAAATCGATTATATGAAAGAAAACATGACGTATCGTTCCTATGATGCCTTTGCCTACTTCAAGTCACTTTTGCCCCGAGGCGGCAAGCTGTAAAGGAACAGAGCATCTATATTCAACTGATTATCTTCGGAGGATAGACCGATGGCAAAGAGAGAAGAAAAGGTTGTGGAAGAGGGCGCCAAGACTCGTGCGATTCAGGACCTACGCGACTGGCTGGAACGGGTGGAGCGGATGGGTGAACTCGTTCGCGTCAAGGAACCCATCAGCTGCGATGAAGAGATGAGCGCTATCAGCTATCTTGTCGCCAAACAGAATCCTTCGCCGGCAATCCTGTTCGATTCCGTCAAAGGCTACGAAAACAGCCCTTATAAGACGAGACTCCTTTGGAACATTCTCGGTCCGAGCCTTCGGCGCATCGCCCTCACTCTCGAAGAACCCCCGGATACCCCGACTCTCGAACTCATCCGACGTGCCAAAGACAAGTTCCGCGACCGCAAACCGCCGAAGGAAGTACCGTCATCGCAAGCTGGCTTTTACGCGAATAGTTTCACCGACGATAAAGTCGATTTGAATCAATTGCCGATACCCAAACACTGGCCATTGGACGGCGGGCGGTACGCCGGAACCGCTGACGCGGTCATTACGCGGGACCCGGACACGGGTTATCTGAACGTCGGCACCTACCGCATGATGCTGCAAGGTAAGAACGAAGTCGGCTTGTATCTCTCGCCGGGGAAAGACGCGCGCCTGCACATCACTCGCTCGTGGCAGATGGGCAAACCGGTCGAAGTCGCCGCGGCCTGGGGTATCGATCCTCTTTTCATGGTCATTGGTTCCCAGACCTTTGCCAAAAACGTATCGGAGTATGAGTTTGCAGGTGGCGTCAAGGGCGAACCCATCCCCGTAGTAAAAGGCAAGACCACGAACCTGTTGCTGCCGGCCAATGCCGAGTTCGTCATCGAAGGAATCATCAAACCGAATTCAGTGAAGCGTGAAGGGCCTTTCGGCGAATTCCCCGGTTATTACGGTAGGCCTGAGGCCGGCTGTCCGCTCGTCGAAGTAACGGCCGTTCACTATCGTGACAATCCCATCCTCACGAATGCGCTGATGGCGGATTATCCGTCCTGTGAACAGAGCGGTTTTTTCTCAATTATGCGCTCCGCGCGCATCTGGGACGACCTCGACAAATTGGGCGTCCCTGGCATTGCGGGTGTATATGCGCATCCCGCGGGCGCGGGCGGATTCGGCATGACTGTGCTCAGCATGGAGCAGCGTTATGCCGGTCATGCGGCTCAAGCATTGGCCCTGGCAGCACAGGTGCCGGGCGGCGCCTATTATACGAAGTGGATCATCGCCGTTGATGAGGATGTTGATCCGACCGATATGGATCAAGTGATCTGGGCGATGAGCAGCCGCTGCAACCCGATCGACGACATCGACATCCTGCGAAACACCTGGAGCACTTGGCTTGATCCGACGCAAAATCCTCCAGAAAAGCGGCCCTACGGATCGAAGGCATTGATTAATGCCTGTAAAGAGCATCGCCACCTGCCGGTCTTTTCAAAACGGACCACCTTGCGAAAAGAAATTTATGATAAGGTCGCCGGCGAATGGAAAAGGCTCGGATTGCCCGGGCAGGTTCCGACGGTCAGGGCCTTTGAGGAGGAGAAAAAAGTCCTTTATCACGAGGTCGGAGGCTTCGAGCCGGGCAAACAGCCGGGAGAAGAATCTTCGGAGAAAAAAAAGTGATAGTTGCCTTATGACCTGAATTATTCGTGGCGATCAGTTCCCCCCACCCAAAAAAAACTCTCGGACACGGTCTATGAAACCGCCGCGCCGAGGGTTTGTCGCTAAAATCAAAGTCGTCCTGCGAACTAGCTTATCGCCTCTTCGCCTCTCTCGTTTGTTCGAATCCGAATCACTTCCTCGACCGTCGAGACAAAGATCTTGCCGTCGCCGATTTTACCCGTCTGCGCCGATTCCATGATCGCTTCGATGATTCTAGGTGCCATCTCATCCGGTGCCAAGATCTCGATTTTGACTTTGGGAAGGAAGTCCACGGTGTACTCCGCTCCGCGATAGAGCTCCGTGTGACCTTTCTGCCGACCAAAGCCTTTGACCTCGCTTATGGTCATGCCAGTGATTCCAGCCGACGTGAGTCTCTGTTTCACCTCGTCTAGTTTAAACGGCTTGATGATGGCTTCGATCTTCTTCATGGATACCTCCTTCCGGACTGCCTGTTGATCATTGCTTTTCCTTGGTTCATGAGCTGCTACGTAAGTTTAGATATCGAAGTACAGGGCGAATTCATGGGGATGGGGTCTAAGCCGCATGGCATCGACCTCCTTCTTCCGCTTGTACTCAAGCCAGGTCTCGATCACGTCTTTAGTGAACACATCTCCCCTCAAGAGAAATTCATGGTCTTTCTCCAAGGCATCGAGAGCTTGATCCAACGAGCCCGGCATCGACTTCACCTTGGCCGCCTCTT
>WNGL01012865.1_pt1 | contig 11165 bp, 13 predicted proteins | sample 5400591 | NCBI WGS metagenome assembly WNGL01 (sample SAMN13153377, study PRJNA577476) | soil metagenome | isolation source: 80 cm soil or saprolite under Garry oak tree replicate 1 | place: USA:California | collected 2016-06-15
CCGGGAGCGGCTGCTGCGCGTGTACGCCAGGGACCTGACCGTGGACGCCGACCTCGGCCAGGTGGTGGCGGGCACCGAGGGAGTCACCGCCTCCTTCATCAAGGAGATGATCAGGCGGACCGTGCTCGCATCGCTGCGGGCCGGCGAGCGCCCGCCGGTGCTGCGCGGCCCGCACTTCGCCGATGTGCTGGCCGAGATGAACTCCGAGCACCACGCGCTCACCCGCTCCCTCCTCGGCGCCGGCGCCGAGGGACCCAGCAGGGAACCGGCCCACCGTCCCGGGTCTGCACGCGGGCGCGCGGCGCGGCCAGGTGCCGCGCCGCCGCCCTCAGCCGGGTAGGCTTGTTGTACGCTGATGTACAGCGACGTACAATCCGGCCATGACCTCTATGAGCGCTTCCGAGGCTCGGGCCGCGCTGCCTGAGCTGCTCAACCGCGTCGAGGATGGCGAGGAAGTCGTCATCACCCGGCACGGTCGGCCCGTGGCGGTTCTCGTCCGCCCCGACGCGTTGCGCGTTCGCCGTGCGGAAACGGCACTGGACGACGCCGCGCGGATCCACGCACTCCTCGCCGAGGCCGCCGCCGCTCCCCTGCCCGAAGGCACCGGCCTGACCGAACAGCGCGCCGAGGAACTGATCGCCGAGATCAGAGCCGGCCGCGACGCCCGGTGATGGATTGCTTCGACGCGGACGTGCTCATCTACGCTGCTATCCCCGCGCACCCGCTCGGTCGGCGGGTAGCTGCCTTGTTCAAGGAAGCTGGACCCGGTGCACTGGCGGGCGCTGGCTCGGTGCTCTTGCTCCCCGAGGTGCTCAGCAAGCCACTGCGCGACGGCCCACCCAACGAGGTCCGCTTTCTGGCCGGCCTGCTGGCCCGGCTAGACCTGCGCCCAGTCGACCGGGCCACCGCAGAACTCGCGACCGCTCTCTCCAGCCGGTATCGGCTCCGGGCGGCCGACGCCACCCATCTCGCCACGGCCGTCAGCCTTGGCGCCGACCGCTTCATCACCAACAACCAGCGCGACTTCCCCACCGCCATCACGGAGGTCCGCATCATCTACCCCGCCGATCTCCCTGACCCAGCTACCTTAAAAGGTCCTTGACGTACCTGCTGGATCGGACCGGGCCCTTACCAGCGGACTCGGAAAGACTCACCCATGCCTGCTGTTCGCCGAGGGGGCCGGGGCTGAGAATCGAGCCATGTCGATAGCGCGTCAGGCGGCCTACCCGAAAAGCACGCTCTGCCGCTTCTTAGACGCCAGGCTGCCCCAGCGGCGCCTGGTCGTCGACGACTGGGCGCCTGCGTGCCCGAGCCACGTTAACGGCCGGGTCGTCCCGTCCGTGGATTGATTGGTCCGCTCCGGGGTCCTTACAACCCTGCCTAAGGTGCCTGGAGCCTGACAGAGTGGCTGGCGTGAATCCTGGGAGGCCGGGTCGGCTATGACTGACTCCATCGGGCAAGACGGCGCGACGCGCACGCTGAGCGGCAGCGACTTCGCGGTTGGCACCGAAGACCGCTACTTCGAGGACTATGCAGTCGGCGCGGTGTATGAGTACGGTTACGTGCGCGTGAGCGTGAGCGAGGCGGACATCATCGCCTTCGCTGAGCGCTTCGATCCCCAGCCAATCCACACTGACGCCCGGTTCGCTGCCAATGGCCCTTTCGGCGGCCTGATCGCCAGCGGCTGGCACACCGCCAGCCTCGCCATGCGCCTGGTCGTTGACCATTACGTGTCCAGGGTTGCCAGCCTGGCTTCTCCGGGCGTGGACGAACTGCGCTGGCCCTCCCCCGTGCGCCCGGGCGACTCACTGCGGCTACGGACAACGATCCTGGAGACACGCCGGTCCCGGTCCAAGCCAGACCGGGGCCTGATCCGCACCCGGGCAGAGTTGCTCATATCGCCGCCACGCTCCACGAAGGGGGGACTTCGGATTCAGGCCGCCGGTAGCGCGCTAAAGCCATACAGCGAGCAGTGAGCGGATGAACTCCTGAATGCCCGTCGGCTCAAACTGAACAGATCTGGCATGATCTTGTTCAGTGGAGGTGGTCCGCGATGTCCGTTGCCAGCGAGTTCGGGCACGCCGAGCGGGTGGTTGAGGATGTCGCTCTGCTCTAGGACATGGCCGCGGGGAAGCTGGACGAGCGCCGGGTCAGGGAAGCCGCCGAAGTTCTGCTCGAACATCGGCGGAACGAGTTGCCCGGCGTGTCGGTCGCGGTCGCGGCGCGCCTGCTGGATGTCTCGCGAACGACGGTCGAGGCGTGGCGCGGTTCCGGCGTGCTCACCCCGTGGTCAAGCGTCGCCGTCACGAGGTCACCGTCGACAGTCTCGTCCGGCTGCAGGCGCTCATCAGCGAACTGAGGCGGCTGGGCCGCATGCGCCAGCTACGCGACTATGTCTGGTGGTCCGCGCAGGACTCGGCCGACTACGCCAACGGCCAGCTCTCCGGAGCCTTGCGGCAACTGCGCGCCGGGGAGCTTGCCGAAGAATATGCTCCCTCCGAAGCAGATCTGGAACGGGCTCGGCGGGAACTCGCCGACGACGCCACGCAGGAGCGAACCTGACGGTCACGACTCTTCCGACCCGGCTTGCTGCGGCGCAAATCGCCGCCCTCCGGGGCAGGCCCAGCGGACGCGCGAAGAACCGCCGCTCTGCGCGCTGGTCCCCGTCCGGGGGTCTGGCGTCGTAGGCACACCCGAACGACAGTTCTGTCGTGCTGCTGAGGGCTGCGCGACGCTGGTTTGATTCCTGGCGGTCCGATGCGGGTATTTGCGGCCGGATCGCTGAGCTGCCCGCAGCGACGCGGGTGATGGGGCCGGGGTTCTGCAGTTCAACGCCCAGCATGGTCTACGAATCCGGCCCATGAACTGCGAAAACAGCACTGATCCAGGTACGCCGTGGCGTATATCTAGGTGCTCGCGTTTCCGCAGGTGTCACGCAGGCCAGCGCGCCGCGCTTGTCGCCGGTGACCGGCTGCTTGGCCACGCCAGCGGAGACATACCGGTACATATCGGTCCACATCCGGGTCCATGGGCCATATTGTGCACCGGTTGCCTATGTGCGGCGCGCAGTAGGATCACCCCGCAGTTCCTGCGGCGAGTAGGACGTCCTGACCGGCGCAGGCCCATGACCAGCGAGAACGATGGCGCCTAGATGCACGCCGATTCGTCGTGCCCACCCCCGTTTCCCGAGCTCAAGCCAGCGTTTCGCGTACCAGGTGCCAGCCTCATCTGCGGAACCCGGGTGGGGGTGCCGCGGTTGCAGCGGTTGGCCCTGTCGATGAGGCGGCGCAGAGTCTGGCCGCCGCTTCAGCGCTGCCCGCAGCTGGGCGCGTCGGCATCCTCGACGGTGCCACCGCGGCCGGGCTGCCGCGCTTGAGGAGATGCACAACGACTTCAGGCACCTGCTGATGCGGGGCTTCTCTTCGGGCAGCCTGGCCACGGCGGCGTCTCGCGGGCGGTGCAGATGGGGCTGAAGACTTTTCACCTCATGCGGGTGTAAGGGGTGTCCCTTCGCTCCGGCGTTGGCGATCGGCTGAGGCACCCTCTTGCGGAAGCACGAGACCGAATGCGAGCAGCGACAGGCCGGGGCGGGGCTCCAGCCAAGCTCTTGCAGCCGGGTGAACCCGGCCAGGCGAGACAGGTGTTGCGCCGCGGTCATCGCCGGCTGGGTGGTCAACAGCAGGCGGTGGACGCCCCTGACGGTGGCACGCTCGATGACGGCGGCGATGAGTGCCCGGCCGGTGCCGCGGTGTTGCTCCTGGGGCGCCACGGCCAGCGCCCGGACTTCTGCTTCGCCGGGACTGCGGGCGATCTCGCTGAAGCGGTGGAACGGCTCGAGCATGACTGTTCCGACGATGCGCCCGTTCTCCTCCGCGACCAGCACCTCACCGGTGCCGGCTATGCCAAGCCCGCGCAGGACTTCCGCGTAGCCGGGGTTTGCCGAAAGCAGCTCGCCCGCCCGGTATGCGGCGACCCGCAGCTCACCGATCCCGGCCAGCTCGCCGGGCCGGGCATCCCGCACGATCACATCGCCTCCAGCCCTGTGCCGATGCCTGGCCTGCCAGCCCGGCGAGCCCTGCCCCCGGTGGCCACCCGGCGAGATCCGGTACCGGCGCGGCCATGCCGGGCGTGACTCGCTAGCTTGGGTGATCTCACGACGCCGGCCGGGCTGGCGGGCAGGGGATGTTCGCGCCGCGGGCGGGCTGCCGCCGCCACCGCCCGCAACCCGCCCGCCACCCGTCCATGTGCCTCAGAAGCCGCCGCCCACATACCGGATCAGCAGCAGGGCGGTAGCCATGAGCAGAAGAAACAGAACTGTCCCCGCGATACTTGCGACTCTGGTTCTCATCGTCGCCTCTCTGTGTGTCCGTGTGTCAGGTTCGCTCGGCCGGGAGGTGTTACCGGGCAGGGAACAGTTGTTCCCCGGGCGGGGGCGGGAAGCTGGTCCCGGCGATCAGGTGTGCCAGGTGATCGGGGCCCGCGGATCGGGTGTGTAGCAGCAGAACGTGCCGGTGTGAAGGGTGGCGTCGAGGTGGCCGGCGAGGGCAGGACTGTGCGCCCGGATCCGGGCCAGGGCGATCTTGATCGCCTTGGTGATGCTCACCCGGGCCCGCTCGGCCGGGGAGCCGGCCGCCCGGTCCCGGCCGCCCAGCCCCACGGCCGCGGCCAGCTCGTCGGCCAGGAATTGCCTCTCCTGGCGCGCTTTCGCGGCCCGGACCGGGTCCGCCCACGAGGTCGCCTCGGCCAGTTCCTCCTCCAGCTCGCGCAGCCGCGCCCGGTAGGCCGCCTTCGCCCGCTCGTCCAGGATGGGCCCGGTGCCGGAGAGCCGGCCCTGATGCAGGCCGTCTTCCCGCGCCGGGCTGGGCCGCGCACCGCCGGCGCCGGCGGCCTGCCCGGCCGCCGCGAGGTCCAGCACGTGAAATTCGCGGCCGGGATGGCGCAGCAGCTGCGCCAGGTAGTGCAGGCCTTTGACGTCTTTGACCCGGAACGCCTCCCCGGCGAAGGCGATCGACCAGTACTCGCCCTCGCGCCGGAACACCGGCCACGAGGCAGCGCCTTCCGCAGTAGGAGCCGCTGGGCGCGGCGCTCGTCCTGGGTAGCTGTCCCCGCGGGCGCGGGCGAGGTCCTCCCCGGCCCGCGCGGCGAAGGCCGTCATCCCGAGCCGCCGGGCCGTGCCGAGCGCGCCCGCCAGCAGCCCGGCCGCCCGTTCCTGGTCACCCGGCCGGTCGCGGGCCACCAGCAGGCGGGCCAGATCGGCCTGGGTCCGGGCCGTCCACGGCCGGGCGCCGATCCGGGCGTTCAGGTCGAGGGCATCGTGCAGGTGCCGTTCGGCTGCTTGAAGGTCGCCGGCGGTCAGCGCCGCGAGCCCGAGGTAACGGTCGACCGCGCCCGTGCTCGATTCCAGGGTGTCCACGACCAGGCCGCGGTAGGGGCGCAGCAGGCCGTGCAGCACGCCGGCCCGGTCGGCGTCCCGGAGAAACCAGGCAACCTCCGCCAGGTGGCTGAGGCTGAGCAGCAGGTCGTTGTTCACCGGGATGACAGTGAACCGGTCGGCGGCCAGCTCCTCGAACACCGACCGGGCGCCGTCCTGGTCCCCGAACTCCGCGAACATGCCCGCGAGCAGGCAGCGGAACAGCGGGCGGGTGGGAAACTCCGCCACCGAGCGGCGGATCGCCGGCTCCATCTCCGCCAGCCGGCCATCCTCGCCGCGGAGGGCGAACAGCTGCACCCGGGAAAAGACCACGGCGTCCCACGGGACGGAGCTGGCACCGAGCCGAAGCGCCGAATCCACCAGTACCCCAGCGTCGGCGAATCGTCCCTCCAGCAGCGCCAGGCTCGCCTTCACCGCGCCGGCGAGCCAGCGGCTCGCCGGCTGGCGCATCTCGTCGGCGAGCCGCTGCGCCGCATCGAGGGCCTCCCGGTGCTCCGCGATCCGGCCGGTCTCCAGGAAGACCATGGCACGTTGGTGTTCGCCTGCCTGTTCCCGCTCCTTGTCGTGCGCGGCGCGGGCCACCGCCCGCAGTTCGTTGGCGATCGCCAGCCGTTCCTGCGGGTCGCCGGGGCCCATCAGCGCGTTCAGCCGGCAGGACAGTGTGTAAGCCAGCGTCGAAGGATCACCCAGCGTCCGGGCCAGGGCGACCGCCTCCCGGCTGAGCGCATCCCGTGGCCCGCGGTCGGGCTGGTCGCGGAGCGCGACCGCCAGATGGGCGAGGACCCGCGCATGGACCGGCCCGGCGTCTTCTTGCTCTGCGAGCATGGCCCGCGCGTCCTCCAGCAGGGGGATCACGTGCCGGTCGCTGGCGCCGCGCTCGAAGGTGAACCGGCCCGCATAGGCGAGCGCGGCCAGGCCCAGCTCCTCGGCCATCCCGTATTGCTGCGCGAGGCCGGCCGCGAGGCGAAGCTCTTCCCGCGCCGCCTGGCGCTCGCCCATCCTCGTCAGCGCATCACCCAGTGCCAGCAGCAGCCGGCACCGGGCCTGGTCCTGCCCGCGCGGCCGGGCGAGGCTGAGCGCGGCCAGGGCCATCCGGAACAGCCGGACCGCCTCCTCGTAGGCCAGCAGCGCCATCGCTCGCTGCCCGGCCCGCTCGGCATAGCTGACCGCCTTGCCCGCGCCGCCGCCCGCCGCCGCCTCGAAGAAGTGGTGGGCCAACTCGGCCAGGTGAGGGCCCAAATCCTGCAGATACAGTGTCTCGAGTGCCTCACCGGCTTGCTGGTGCAGCCGAACGCGCTGCCCGGCCGGGATGCTCTCATACAGGGTGTCGCGGATCAGCCCGTGGGTAAACCGGAGCCGGCCGGGCGCGCCGGGAACCGCGGCCACCAAGCCGGTGGTAATGCTCTCGTCCAGGATGTCCAGCAGCTCGCCCGCGGGCAATTCCGAAAGATGTTCCAGGGCGTGCAGCGAGAAGTCGCGGCCGAACATCGACGCCAGGCCAAGCACGCTGCCGCATTGCTCCGGCAGGCGAGCCAGCCGCCGCCCGATGACCTCGCGGATCCCTTCCGGGATGGCCAGCCGCAGCCCCGCCGGGTCGCCGGCCCGTTCCAGGCGGCCCTCGGCAGCCAGCAGCCGGACCACCTCCCCCACAAACAGCGGGTTGCCCTCGGTGCAGCGGTGGACGGCCGCCACCACGCTTTCCCGTGGCATAACTCCGGTGATCTCCTGAACGAGGCGGGCGACGGCGGCCTCAGTGAGGCCAGACAGTGGAACGTGCCTGGCCGCAGGTTCGCGGGAAAGCTCCGCCAGCGCGACGGTCAGCGGGTGGCCGCGGTCGAGTTCAAGGTCGCGGTAGGCACCCAGCACCAGCACGCGGGCGTCCCCGAGTTCCCGGGCAACAAACCGCAGCAGCAGGATGGATGGCGCATCAGCGGCGTGCAAGTCATCGAGAACCAGCATCAGCGGCTGCACCGCCCCCGCGTTGCGCAAGAACGTGGCAACCGCATCGAACAGGCGGAACCGGTCGGCCTCCGCTCCCGCCGGCGGGGGCGGGCGGACATCAGGCAGAATCTCGGCGACCTCCGCCACGATCTGCGCGACCAAGGGGGCGCCCGATCCCAGCTGCGACCGCAGCTCCTCGCCGCCGACGCCGCGGACACAGGCCCGCAGCGACTGCACCCACGGCCAGTACGCCGGCGCACCGCCGGCCTCCCAGCACCGCCCCCACGCCACCTTGAACCCACGATCACGGGCCCGCGCCGCCGCCTCATGCGCCAGACGGCTCTTCCCAATCCCGGGGTCCCCGGCCAGCAGGAACAACCGGCCGCTCCCGGAGACCACGTCGTCGAGGCCGGCCAGCAGTTCCCCCAGCTCGCCGTCCCGCCCGACCAATGCCGGTGCTGCCCTCGGCCGTTCCCGCATCCGGCCCCCACTTGTGCCCGCTAACCTCGATTGTCCCGGCGCCCGCGCCGCAGCGGAAGCCGACCAGGCTGTTTCCGCCGGATTCCGCCGGATTCCGCCGGTCCCAGGGTGCCAGTACGGCCCATTCCCGGATAGCCAATGACCTTCGGTGAACGTCGGCCAAGAGCGCGCGAGGAGATGCCGTTCCTGGGCCGGTGAGCTGTCCGCGGCCGTCCGGCTGGACGGGCGGCCCGGACGGCCGGACCCCCAGCGGAGCGGGTCCCGGTGAACAGTGCCAGGCCGTCAAGGCGTACTGGCCCGGATCCGCGCCCACAGCCCCGCCCTGGCCTGCCACCTCGGCGCTGCCGTGCACACCGGCATGTTCCGCTGCTATACGCCCGATCCGAGAACCTCGATCACCTGGCATAGCTGACCGCCGGGACCAGCTTCCCGTCCCCGCCTGGAACAATTGTTCCCTGCCCGGTTACGCCTGCCATCTTGGCCACGTGCGGTGGCCGCGAAGTGGAGGTGATCGCCATGAGGCGACTGGGAGTGATCGTGGCGCTCGGCGCGCTGCTGGGCATGGTCGGCGGGGTGATGACGGCATCCCCGGCCCTCGCACGGGGGCCCAAATGGCAGGTCTTTCCAGCGGCGCCCGGCACCCTGCCCGCAACATATTGCGGGTTCGATGTCGGGTTCGCCCCAGTGGCCGACAAGGAATTCGACAAGATACTCAAGACTTCGGACGGGTCCACGACCTTTCTAGTCACCGGCCTGCTGACGGTCTCGTTCACGAATCTAGAAACCGGAAAGACCGTCACCGAGAACGGGTCGGGGCCTGCGAAAATCACCGTGAATCCTGACGGCTCTGTCATCGAGGTGCGGAAGGGACTGAATTTCGCCATCCTCACGCCAGCCGAGGCGGCGCGCTTCGGGCTGCCTACCGTGAGCGTAACTGCGGGCGCGCTGACGGAATCGCTGGCCCCGGACGGGACCGTTACCTCGGCGTCCCTGCAAGGTCACGTCCTGGTGGACATCTGCGTCGCGTTGAGTTAAACGAAACATTCAAGGACGGCCTAAATCAGGACAACGGGTCTGCCGCTTCCATATGGCGCGATCTTGACGGTTAAGTGTCAAAGAGCCTCCGCTCTTCGCTGTCCTCCCAATAGGCGCCGATCTGACACGGTAGAGGTGGTCACTGGTTCAATTCCAGTGTCGCCCACCAGTCATAGCAGGTAAGAAGGCCAGATTCGAACACCGGATCTAGCCTTCTTGATCGTTTGTCACACATTTGTCACCGGGACGCGCCACCCCTCAGCGGCACCCAGCGGCCGTCAGCGGCACCAGGAAATGGCTCCGGATAGCCGTGTTCGAAACGATTGTTAGCCCTTTGACGTCGGCTACGATACGTCCACGATGATCCGCTCGTGGCAGGCGAGAGCCGCTCTGCCAGTGGTCCATGCATCCTCGCCGGTCCGTGGTTACTCTGTGAACATGCCTGACATGCCTGGCACTCTGACGGCAGCTTTGCACCGAGAAGAGGACTGGTACATCGCCCAGTGCCTGGAGGCCGACGTTGCCAGCCAAGGCCACACGATCGACGAAGCGCTCGCTAATCTCGCGGAGGCTGTCGAGTTGTACCTCGAAGAGGTGGACGATCCGGCCGGGCACCTCACTGCTACGCCGCTGGTTACCACGTTCAGGCTGCCTGCGGCGTGAGCCCCGCGCTATCTGACCTGCCAGTGCGCAAGGTTGTCCGTGCGCTGGAGTCGGTCGGCTTCTCCCACGTGCGGACCAAGGGGAGCCACGCGGTGTACCGGGACCAGGATGGACGGGTGGTGATCATCCCGCAGCACGGCGTGGTGAAGCGCGGCAGCGTTTACTGGGATTCCGATGGTATCGTTTTCCCATGGAGACTGTCATCGACCAGGCGGGCCGGATCGTCTTGCCCAAGCCGATTCGTGACGCACTGGGCTTGCTGCCCGGCACCAAGGTCGACATCACACCGTATGGCGCTGGCGTGCAAGTGGTGCCCGCGGGCCGGACGGCACGGCTGGTCGAGGAGGACGGCGTGCTTGTCTCGGCCGGCGACACCCCGGTTGATGATGGTGTCGTCTTCGCCCTCATCGACGCTGGCCGCAAGTGACGATCGCGGTCGACACTAGCGTCGCCATCCCGCTGGTCACCCGTTCCCACCACGATCACGCGGCGGTGGTGCGCTGGTGGAACGGGCAGGAGGTCGCGCTGACCGGCCACTCCCTCGCGGAGACCTATTCCGTCCTCACCAGGCTGCCCGGCGATGCGCGGCTGGCGCCAGCCGACGCGGCGCGGCTGCTGAAGGCCCGCTTCGCTGCGCCGCTCCTGCTGAGCGGGCCGCGGGCCCGGAAACTGCCGGACACGCTCAGCCGCCTGGGCATCGCAGGTGGCGCCGTCTATGACGCGCTCGTAGCACTCGCCGCCCAGGAGCATGAGGTGCCCCTTGCGACCAGGGACGCGCGGGCACAAGGCACCTATGAGGCGGTCGGCGTCAAGGTCGTCGTGGTCACCTGAGAACGCAGGCACGCCGCACCGCGCCGCCGACCTCGCCTACCAATCCTCAGCTTCATTGAGACGATCGTCCGGATGCCTCAGTTCGCCAACTACGGCGCCGGGTGAGGTGGGTGGTTCTGGTCGCTCAGCGGCGCCGCAGCCGCCAGGATGTGGTGTCGATGGTCCAGCCGTGGCGCAGGCAGCAGGCGGTGAGGTCGCGCGCGCTCATGCCGTTGCTGAGCTGCAGCGCGTGGGCTTCAGGCCATGGCAGTGGCGACTGGGCCAGCCGGGCGGTGAACACGGCGACGGTTTCCGGGGGGATCGTCCGTTGCAGGAGCTGGGTGTGGGTGACGCTCAGGTCGGTGATCAGCAGCCCGGCTCCGTGGGTGCGGCACCAGTGCCAGGCGGCGGCGTGCTTGGCCTGGCTGAGGGCGGTGGCCATTTCGAACAGGTGCTTGAGTTCGGCCAGCAGGCGGCGCCCGTCGGCGAGCTGCACGAGCACGTCGGGGTGGTAGTCCCGCCGGGTCCCGGCGCAGGTGTACGGGATCATCAGTGGTTGTTCCTGGTACCAGGTGACGTCGGGGCTGGCCTCGCACAGTTGCAGGAACCGGTGCTCCAGCCCGCTTTCATAGGCCACCGCCCGGCCCAGTTTGGCGGAGCGGAACTGGCCCGAGTTCTCCCTGTCGCCCACTTCCCGGGTGCGCTTCCTCGACATGTCCGAGGACACGCCCGGCCCGGCACGCCGGCTGGCCGGGCACCTGAGCAACATCGTTCGGGCGGCAACAGCAGGTGACGCCGGAACCGC
>WNGL01012187.1_pt1 | contig 11164 bp, 9 predicted proteins | sample 5400591 | NCBI WGS metagenome assembly WNGL01 (sample SAMN13153377, study PRJNA577476) | soil metagenome | isolation source: 80 cm soil or saprolite under Garry oak tree replicate 1 | place: USA:California | collected 2016-06-15
AATATTTTTCCTCTGAGAAATTCGTCAATCCGGAGACAGGGCGGAAGATTTACGTCGCCATGTCCACCCGCGAGGAAGCATTACTTGGACTCCAAAGTTATCAGCAAGTCCTGGCACAGTCGGAGAGTATCGATTCGGGACCGGAACTCGAAATGATCAAGCGGGTAGCGTCGCGGCTAGCCAGCGCCACAGGCAAAGCAAGTGCGGACTTCGACTGGCAGGTCTCGTTGATTCGCTCCTCGCAGATAAACGCATTCTGTTTGCCGGGCGGCAAGGTCGTAGTTTACAGCGGCATTCTACCTATCGCGCAAAACGAACCTGCCCTTGCGACCGTTCTAGGTCACGAGATGGCGCATGCTACTTCGCGACATGGTTCGCAGCGCGTCTTAGAACAGAACCTCGCCCAAACTGCGCTGACCGGAGTAGCCATGTCGCTCTCCGATATGGACTATGACAAGCAACGCGCGGTGATGGGGGCACTCGGTGCGGGTACTCAATTCGGCGTGCTCATGCCATTTAGCCGCAAACATGAGTCAGAAGCCGATGCGATTGGATTGCTTTATATGGCGCGAGCTGGCTACGATCCGCGGGAGAGTATCCGCTTTTGGCAACGAATGGAAAATGCCGGAGGTGCTCAACCACCGGAGTTTCTTTCCAGTCATCCGTCGCACGGCACCCGCATTCAGCAGTTGGAAGCGGAAATGCCGAAAGCATTAGAAGAGTACAACAAATCTCCACATGCTGATGTACCAACGTCGTTGTAAGCCGCTTGCATTAAGCTACTACTAGCCGAGAGAGAATTTCCGTCTTTTACGTTGCAGCGAAGGCGGCGATTCGCTAAGATTTCCTCTCACTTATGCCGATCTCCATATTCCTCCGTTTGGGCAAACTCATCGCGGGTTTTGTGTTCATGATCTCCCCTCTGGCTCTGGCCTTGCCACCGGGCCTGCTAGACAACAATCATCCCGCAGTTCAGGCGGTGATAGCTGTTCAGAAAAGCGTCACCGATACCTGGATGCAACAGCCGGAAGTTCTCGGCACCGCGGCCAGCGCGAATGAATCTGGCACTGCGGTTCTTGCTGTTTATGTTGATCGCGACGCAGCCAAGGCTGGCGACGTTATTCGCGACCTGCCCAAGAATGTCGGTGAGATAGACGTGCAAGTGCATCTGACGGACAAGTTCCGTTCCATGCGCGGCAATCCGCACGGCGGTTTCAGTCACACTGCGCTGCAAACGCCCCCGATTCAGCTTGGAACTTCCGGAGGTTGGAGCAAGGACCTGGCGAATGGTTATTGCTGCGGCGGCACCCTCGGCTCGCTGGTTCAAATCGGCAGCACACAGTATATCCTGAGTAACTATCACATTTTTGAGTCGGATATCGTTCCAGGCGGCAACAACACCGTTGCTACTACCGGCGATCCAATCATTCAACCCGGGCTAATCGACGTTAACTGTAACGTCAACGGCGCACAAACAGTAGCGACGCTGGTGAAAAAGAGTTCGCTACCTAATAGTAACGTTGATTGTTCCATCGGAAAAGTTGTAGCCGGGAAAGTCGCCAGCAACGGCTCAATCCTGGAGATTGGCACAATTTCCAAAAGTACGCTGGGCGCTTCAATCGGACAGGCGGTGAAAAAGAGCGGACGTACTACCGGGCTATCGCGCAACTCCATTGTGGGTTTGAACGCAACGATTCGTGTTGCCTATGATAACGAATGCGCCGGTGGTGCCGCTTTCACCAAGACTTTTACCGGCCAGATCGTGGTTGGGAACAGCGGCAGCAAATTTCTCAATAGTGGCGACTCCGGTTCGTTAATGGTGGAAGACGTAGCGACCAATCCGCGGGCGATCGGTTTGCTTTACGCCGGCAGCAGCACCGATGCGATCGCGAATCCAATCAATCAAGTGCTGAGCTTCCTCGGCGCGACCATGGTTGGGCCGTAAGCGCTCGCCGATTTACAATGCAGGTGCCCGTTCGTCGCCAGGCGAACGGGCATCTTTTGCTTGTCCCTAAACTCCGGTTTCTCTTCTCGTTCCCAAACCGGTGTGTGTTAGCATCGCTTGCGGTGAGCGTCTCCTCTCCTCCTCGATCGAGGAGAGGACTAAGGTGAGGAGTCGAAAGATCGGATGCTCCCTTCGAACGGATCAACCCAAGGAGAAAAAAATCCCTCACCTGTATCCTCTCCCTTTTTAGAAAGGGGAGAGGCGAAATCTCCTGCAGTGGACGGTGAACCGGTAGCCAAACTCTGTTTGGGAATGGACTCTCTCTTGAGGAGCCTTAAAGATGCTGCGACGATGCCGCATCTACATGGCCCGTATTTATGAGACGGCTTGGCGCGCTCTACCTCTCGAGTTTCCCGACTAACTAAATCGATGCGCAAGCCAAATCTCATCGTGTTTCTGACGGACCAGCAGCGCGCCGATACTATTGCCTGCGATGGCAGCAGAAAAGTTTATGCACCGAACCTGTGCAAGCTTGCTTCAGAATCGGTCATTTTTGAGCACGCCTATGTTACCCAACCTCTGTGCGTGCCTTCGCGAGCGTCACTACTCACTGGAATGTGGCCGCATCAAACTGGCTGTACGAAGAATGGTATTTCACTTGATCCCCGAATTCGAACCTTTGCCGAGCTAATTGGCGACGACAGTTACCATCCCGCCTACATGGGAAAGTGGCAGTTGGGGGATGAAGCGAAGCGACAGCGTGGATTTCGCGATTGGATTTCCACCGAAGGCGTCGGTGATTACAGCCGATTCCTAGACTTGCGAGGCTACACTCCGGACAGGCCGGACGGATCTTTTTCCGAACGTCTGGTCAGCCAACTGCCGCTGGAGATTTCGAAACCCAGATTTCTGGAAGAGCATGCCTGCGAGTTTATCGAGATGCATCGCCGCGATCCGTTTGTTCTATTCGTTTCGTTTGTTGAGCCCCATTCACCCTACAACGGCCCTCTAAACCTTGAGCACGCGCTCGAAGATGTGGAACTTGATGCAACCGCGGTCGCGCCAGTAAACGACAATATTCCACTGCGCTACAAACTAATGCGGGAATGGCAGCAGGCCGAGGCGATCCTGGATCGGAAGCGATTACCCAATCTCTATTTCTTCGGAGTTACTCCAGACGAGTATCGCGCGATGAGACAACGGTATCTTGGCCTGGTCACGATGGTTGATCAAAGCATTGGCGGAATTTTGTCGTGTCTCGAACAGGCTGAATTATTGGATGAAACCATTGTTGTCCACACCAGCGATCACGGAGATATGCTTGGGGCGCATCATCTGTTTGGAAAAGAAGTCATGTTCGAAGAAGCGGTGCGCGTTCCCTATCTTGTTCGATTGCCCAGCCAACGCCGGGGCCTGAGAGTTGTTCAACCGGTGAGTCATATCGACTTCCTCCCGACTTTGCTCGATCTCCTGGGTGAGCCCAAACCAAATCAATGCGCCGGCAAAAGCCTGGCTCCACTGCTGCGCGGCGAAACCATGCCACCGGAAAACATTTTTATGGAATGGTCCCCCAATCGGGTCAAGGTGGTGAAAGGGACAAAGCTCGCGCCGCGCCGGACGATTAAACGCGCAATGAATGAATCTACCCGCGCTGTAATCTCCCCCGAAGGCTGGAAACTTTGCCTGAGAGACCAGGACTTGAATGAATTCTACAACTTGCAGGCTGATCCAATTGAAGCGCGTAACCTCTACTACCAGGCTGATTATCGATCGGTTATCGAACAAACGACAAGCGACATTCTTTCCTGGCAGCAAACCACTGGGGATACCTTGAAGCTCTAGCGCTGAAGAGCTACGATACCGCATCTTTATGGACAAGCTGCCCAGAGTAATTGCTACCTCGGTAGTTCGCTCCGCGCATCAGGGTGAGAGTCACGGAGGCGTCTACCTGATTGACCTAAACTCCGGCCGGTTCGATCAAGTAATCGATTGGAATGACGACAGTATTAGCTGGGAAGGTCGCGGCGGCGACCGTGGTCTCCGGGGGATTGCATTCCATAACAATCGAGTTTTCCTCGCCGCCAGCGACGAGATTTTCGTTTACGACACCGCTTTCAACCGTCTCGATTCTTACCGAAATCAATACCTAAGACGGTGTCACGAAATCAGCAGGTATGAAAATACGCTGTATCTTACCTCGACTGATTTAAACAGTGTTCTCGAGTTTGACCTCAACACGAATTCCTTTTCTCGCGGTTATATCATCAGGCGCACCGCGAAGCTAATGCGCGGCTTTCTTAAGCGCATTGCCAATCCCGCGCCGGCCGCGTTCCATCTTACCTTCTTTGACCCCAATGATAGCAGAGGACCAAGAGTAGGCCCAAATAGCAGTAGCCTTCATATTAATAACGTTAGCCACCACGACGGCTTGATCACAATTGCCGGGACGACAATCGAAAGCTTGCTCGAATTGAAACAAGATACGTTGCGAGAGTATGCACCGCTACCACGAAAAACTCACAATGCCGCAATCTACAAAGATGGAATAATCTATAACGATACCGCTTCCAATAGGCTGGTTATTGCAGATAGAAAGAATCGAATTAAGCAGTGTTTCGCTGTTCCTGAATACGAACCATCGACGTTATCGAACGCGCATTTGCCAAACGATCACGCTCGCCAGGGATTTGCCCGCGGCCTCTGTTTGTACGGCGATGATGTGATTATCGGGGGTTCATCCCCATCTACCGTTTCCGCCTACAGCCTCGCCACAGGAAGGCGGATTAACAGCGTTAATCTCTCAAAGGATGTCCGCAACTGCATTCATGGCCTCGAGGTGTGGCAGGGATAAGTGGCGCGTTATGATGGGAACGATTCTGATTGGTTTGCGCGTCGTAGATTTCAGCTAAACTGCTGGACGTATGCCAAACTATCTCGTTCTCAGTACGAGTGGAAATCCCGACAGCAATAGCCGACGGATGGCGCAAATCGCCTTTGACTGGCTAAAGAAAGCAAAGCTGAATTGCGAATGGCTCGACATTAGCAAGCTCGATCTTCCCTTGTGCGACGCTGACGCCTGCTACAATCATCCCGCTGCGCAAAATTTAACTGCCGCAGTCGAAAACGCCGACGGGATCATTGTCGCGACGCCAGTTTACAACTACGATGTAGCCGCTGCGGCCAAGAACATGGTTGAACTAACTGGAAGTGCTTGGGAAGACAAAGTCGTCGGTTTTCTTTGCGCGGCTGGTGGAATGGGCAGTTATATGTCGGTCATGAGCTTTGCTAACAGTCTCATGCTCGATTTCCGCTGTCTCATCATTCCGCGATTTGTTTATGCTACCGGTAATTCTTTTGACGGCGACAAGCTCACCGATACCAAGGTTGCGAAACGGATCGAACAAGTCATCGCCGAGCTTGTTCGGGTGACTATAGGAGTGCGCAGCTAACCCGTCCCGATAACGTAATGCCATTTCTATCATTTAGCGCCGATTCGGCCCTTACCTTCATCCTCTCTTCTCGGAGGAGCGGGCAGGTTGAGAGGCGCGACGCCTGAGGCGGATACTCGAGGTTTATGAAACCGTTCGCAGCCTGATGAACAAGTGGATTGGCACTTCCGGATTCCAGTACGCGGAATGGAAGGGAAGCTTTTACCCAGAAGATTTGCCGACCGCGAAAATGCTTCCGTTTTACGCCGAACGATTCAATACCACCGAGGTCAATTACACCTTCCACCGAATTCCGGCGCCGAAAACAATCGCCAACTGGTGTCAGCTTACCCCGGAAACATTTCGATTTACCTTAAAGGCGCCGCAAAAAGTCACGCATTTCGCTAGACTCCGCAATTGCGGCGACACGGTTGACTACTTTTATGACGTAGTAAGCGGCCTGGATTCGCGGCTTGGCCCGGTCTTATTTCAACTTCCACCAAATCTAAAGAAGGACGCGGTTTTGCTCGAGCATTTCACAGAATCGTTGCCGGCAAGTATGCGGGCGGCTTTTGAGTTTCGCCATGAATCATGGTTGGATGAGGAAATATTCGCGCTGCTGCGAAGGCGAAATCTTTGCTTGTGCATTGCCGACACCGAAAAGCTGGAGACGCCAAAGGTCGTGACCTCCGATTGGGGTTACCTGCGTTTACGACGTGAAGATTACCAAACGGATGACGTGAAGCGATGGGCAGACGTAATCAAAGAACAGGTCGGCAAATGGTCGGATGTGTTCGTTTACTTCAAGCACGAAGAAGCCGGAATTGGGCCGAAGTTAGCGAGTCAGATGATGGAGTTGCTTTAGCGGCGATCTATGACTGCCGAAGTAACTAGCGCTGGTCCGGTTCACCTTCTGGTTCCCATACTCCGTTTGGGAACCTAATCCGTCTTCTTAAATTCTGTTTCATCTACGATTTTGGTCGGCTCAACCGAACCCAGATCGTATCACTACGGCAAGTCCAAGAGGAAACGGAGTTTCAACAACTGAGGCGTCCCCAAACAGAGTTTGGGAACGAGATGTTATGAAAACCCTCGGTCATCCGCCTTCGTGCCACTACGGCGCGACAGGTAGCCCGCCGCTACAGAAGAAGATCAGGCGACGGCGCGTCGCTTTTGCTTAACCAGCGCAGCGGATGAGCGGCCGTCGCGGCTGGAGCTGCGTTTTACCTTTAGAGATTGATTTCGGTTCAGGCTTTCCTGTAAAACCTTGACCAGATCGACCACATTAGTAGCCCGAGCCTTTATCTCGACCTTGGGCGCGACCTCTTTCTTGTTAGCTTTTTGCTCGATCAGCTCCATGACCGCATCCCGATATTCGTCGCGATATTTCTGCGGCTCCCAAGCGCTGGACATGCTTTCAATAAGGGCATGCGCCATTTTCAGTTCCTTATCGTTCAACTCGGTCTTGGGCCGATTCAATTCCTCCGGCGTGAGCACTTCGCTGGCGAAATGCATAAGCTCGAGAATGAGGAAAAGTCCATCCGGTTTGACTGCGGCCAGGTACTCCCGATTACTGATAACGACCTTGGCCACGCCGATCTTGCCGGTACCGCTCAGGGCCTTGTGCAACAAAGCGTAAGCCTTCTCGCCACCCTTTTGTGGCTCCAAGAAATAAGGCTTATAAAAAAATTTCGGATCGACCTGCTCCAACTCGACAAAGTCGGTGATATCAATGGAATGGGTGGATTCAATCCGTACTTTTGCAAAATCTTCATCTTTCAAAACGATATAGCGTCCGCGCTCGTATTCGAAGCCTTTGACGATCTGATCGGCGGAGACTTCTTTCAGATCGGCCTCGGCCACCTTCTTATATCGGATAGGGCTAAGGTCAGTCGCGCGCAGTTGGCGGAAACTTAATTTCTCCTCGCGAGTGGCGGGGTAAACGGCTATCGGGATGTAGACTAAACCGAAACTGATGCTGCCTTTCCAAATAGGACGCATAAAATTCGAGAGTCGCGCACCTTAGAGAGGTTACTGCCCCTTGTCAATCGCGCGACGTTGCTTTCTTTCGAGCAGCAATTAAGCCAAACGAAAGCGCTTAAAAGTGGAATGAGGTTCGAAAGTCGTTTGACAATTGTAGGGCGTCTGGGCCAGACGCCTTCCACTCACACCCTTTTGGCTCCCGCATTTCGTTTGGCTGCGGGAAGCGATTGTGCCCGGGCGGCGGCGCGCTCCGCGTCTTGCAGACGCCCGACCGCGCGATATTCCTCAGACAAATGTTGCCAGGGCAACCGGCGGTTCGGCGCGAGTTGTGTCGCTCTTTCAAAGGCTTTCACCGCGTCGCGATGATTTCCTTTCTTTTGATAAGCTAATCCGAGGTGTTCCCAAACTGGCCCATAGTTCGGCGCCAGACTTGCGCCTCTTCGGAGATAGGAAATTCCCGCATCAAGCTGTCCGGTGGTCGCCAAACAATAGCCCAACTGCGATTGAATTAGGTAATCTCGCGGCGCCAGACGCGCGGCGCGCTGCAGCGGAGCAATTGCTTCCGGGAGCCGGTTCAGGTCGATGTAGCTATAGCCCACCACCGCGAGCATAGAAGCGCTATCGGGTGCTACTTCGGCGGCTTTGCTTATCGCATCCAAAGTAGCTTCTGTATGCCCGAGCGATTTCTCTGCACGCGCGAGCTCAATCCACGTATCCACGACAGACGGCGCAAGTGTCGTCGCCTTTTTCGCGTATTGAACACTTTGTTCTTTGCGACCAAGATGCCAGGCACAGTCGCTAAGGGCAAAATAAGCGAAATAGAATTCAGGTTCGAGCTCAACAACCCGCTGAAGATGTGGGATTGCGGCTGCGAAATGGCCTTGCTCGCCTTCTACTGCGGCCAGGCCGAAGTGCGCGGGCGCAAATCGCGGTTGAATATTCGTTGCGGCACGAAAGGAGGATGACGCTTCGCCGTATCGGCGCATGGTCCACGCCAGCACGCCGCGCAGATACTGCGCGCCGACACTCCGCGGATAACGCCGGGTAAGTTTGCGATTCAGGTAAAGCGCTTGCGGGAAATTGTCTGTCACAACGGCTTGAAAAATCTGCTTTCTTATCGGATCTTTGAAGGCCGGATCGGGCTGCTCAATTGCCCGCTGTACCGGTGGCTTGACCAGTTTTGCCGGCGGCGGCAACTTATTCAACAGGCGATCAATCGAAGCATCCTGTGCCAAGGCACCGGTTGTCGCGAGCAGGGCAAATACAAGCACCGCAGTAATGTTCCGCCAGAGCGAAGCAAACAGCGTCATCCTCCCCTTTATATCAAATTTTCGGGTGAGTTCCAAGTAGAAATGTGTTTGCAACTTGTCCGCCCTTTAAAGACTGCTAGAAGGGTAGTCAATGCTCTCTGTCTGCTGGCGATTGGTGATTGCGGCGGTCCTGCTTTCGGTCACCAGCTATAGCAGAGCCGCTTGCGTTTGGAAGGTTACCAGCGCGGCTGGAAATGTTCTTTACCTTGCTGGTTCCATTCATGCGCTGCAAAGCACCGATTATCCTTTGCCGTCAGCTTACAATCGTGCTTTCGATGTCTCCGAACGGCTCGTTTGCGAAGTAGATCCCAAGGCATTAGTCCAATCGAGCAGGGGCTTAATCAAGGCTGGGGAATATCCGAAGGGCGATAGCCTGAAAAATCATGTTGACCCGCGAACTTACGATTATTTGCGCCGCCTGTTTAAACTGATGGAAGTCCCGGAAAACAAGTTTGCGCGCTATCGCCCCTGGTTTCTTTCCTTAATGCTGCAAGCACCGTCGTTGCACGGCATATCAGAGACGCTTGGCGTGGAAGAATTCCTAATACGGCGTGCACACGCCAATGCCAAACCAGTATTGGGCTTGGAGTCCGCTCGCGAACATGCTGACATCTTCCTCGGCCTAAATGATCGACAAAGTGAAGCTATGTTGCTGATCATGTTCATCCCGGAGCAACGCGGCGGCAGCAGTGCCGGGGATGCCTTGGCTGATGCCTGGCGGCGCGGAGACGCCGACACCGATACCCGAATTTTCATGGATGGTTTCCGCGATTTCCCGTCACTCGCTGATCGGCTCCTGACAAATCGGAACCGCAAATGGATTCCCAAAATCGAAGGATATTTGCGCAGCGGTAAGACGTACTTCGTTGTTGCGGGTGCGGCGCATATGGGCGGACCCAACGGCGTGCCTGCTCTTCTGCGCGAGCGTGGTTATCGCGTCGAACAACTTTGATTCTGCGCTTCCGCACTTAAGCTGTCGCGATGGTATCGATTCGGACTATCTGCGCTCTCTTCCTCGCGCTGGTTGCTTCATTGCTGGCAAACGAGGAGGAGTTTCGCTTCGAAAAGTCGGACGCACAAACGGTTGAGCTGATGGCCGAGTTTAATCAATGGAAGGGTCTGTCCATGACTAAACGATCCCGCCTGGAACTTATGGTTACAAATTTCTAGTTGACGAAAAGGATTGGGTCTTTGATCCGAACAATCCGGGACGGAAGAGCGTAGATGGGGTCGAGAATTCTTCGATTCGAAGGTCGGTTGTGGAGGGCGGAGTCCCGCGACGTCATGACGACGCCCGGGGCTCGCAGGAACTCTGCCCCTCATGTAGTGCGAGATTGCGGCACGGCAGTCGCGTCGCTAGTTTGTTTGCCATGAACTCGAGATTCCTCGCTTTTGTTTCCCTACTCATTGCCTCATTTCTTCTTGCCCCCTCGCTACGCGCACAGGATACGGACAAGGAAGTGGACGATGCCATTCAGCAGGCGACCGAAGTCGCCAAAAAAATGGGTGTGAAGATGCCTGACGTGAAAAAGCAACTCGAGGAAGTTAATAAGGAAGAGGCGAAGGAGAAGGCTGCGCTACAAAAGCAGCTCGAAGCGCCAGGGCCGCTCGCGCTTCCAGATTGGACTCCAAAGGTACCGCAGTTCGAGCCGACCGGACCAGTTTCGAGGAAGATTGTGAGTGACGAAGTAAATATCATCCAAACCGGAACTTCACCCCTAACGCCCGCCGAGCTTGGAGATAGCTGGGAAGAAGCAGCGAAAGGTGATAAGTTAAACAGCAGTCGCACTAACGGGAGCTATAACGATATCAAGGTAGTCACGATTTATCTATCCACGCGTCAGGAGCCACTTCAGTCAGTGGTATTGAAGGCAGGGGGTGCTCCAGAAGACAAAATTACGCATGTCACCATCTCCTCTCCTCTGCCCAAGCCTGTGGAAGAATAGAGGGTAGCGCGCGCATCAGCCGACATTCTGTCGGTGTGTGTTTTAGCGACGCTTGCTGCGAGCGTCTCCTCTCCTCCTCGATCGAGGAGAGGACTAAGGTGAGGAGTCGAAGATCGGATGGTTTTATTCGAACGAACGGACCAACCTACGAAGAAGAAGAAGAAAATCCCTCACCTTGCCTCTCCCTTTTGCAAAGGGAGAGGCAAAATCATCCTGCAGCGGCCGCAAAACAGATATTCTGTCGGCTTGCGAGGAAAGAGAACCGCCACGGGAGGTGTCGGTATGCGCGTTAAATGCGCACGCTACTCCTCAGCTAGGGGCAGAAATCTTTCGTGCGCAATCTTATCGTTTTTGACGGTGTAAATGCCTACCTCGGACATCTGCATTCGTTTTTGCGAATTCTTATCGGTAGCATCAATATCGAATCGAACCACGAAGGTATCGCCAGCTACAAATGGCCCGCTTACTTTGGAGTCATGCACCTCCATGTTATTTTCCCACCAATCGTTTTTGCCGCGGACTTGATCGATCCCTCGCATCTCCGCCGGCATG
>WNGL01019644.1_pt1 | contig 11164 bp, 9 predicted proteins | sample 5400591 | NCBI WGS metagenome assembly WNGL01 (sample SAMN13153377, study PRJNA577476) | soil metagenome | isolation source: 80 cm soil or saprolite under Garry oak tree replicate 1 | place: USA:California | collected 2016-06-15
GGCCGACTTCCGGCAGAGCCTTTGGCACGCGTGCGAAGCATTGCGTGGGCACTCGCCATTTGCTTTGCCGCCATCACGGTTGTGAGCTGGAGATACGCCTTCACCACGCCTATCGTTTTTGCAATCGTGATTACGGTGTGTTTGACTGCGGCGGCGTGGCTCACACCGAAGACAAGCTGAGCTTTGGCTGGGAAACAGCAGGTCCGATCCTGGGCTGACGCACGCCGCGTTCGCTAGCGCCGCCTTGCTTGGTGCTTCAGTTTGGATTTTTTTGACTTTTTTCAAACATGGGCGAACACCGCGCCTCTTCTATGTTCTTGTATTCGTTGGACTTATTTTTTATTCATTTTTATGCATTCTGGACTTGACAAGAGGATTACGGGTTTGGTACAATTATTGATGTAGAAAAGTGTGCCCCGACTTTGGTCGGGGCGTTTTGTTTTTGCAGGCACATTTTGACGCCCTGACCATCCTTTGGCCGGGGCTTTTTTGTTTCTGGGGCAGTCCCCTCCTTGCTTCGCATTTCTCTCGAATTTCTTGCAGTACACCTCACTTACAGGATTCCAAATCATGACAATTAAGAAACTCAATGCCGTACACGTGTGTGAATCATCGGAAAAGAAGCGCGCTTGCCCCCGGAGGCAAGCCAAAGCGCGCCCGCGCGATGGGTCGGGCACCGCCATGAAAAACCAAAAGATCGACGCAGCAGAAGTGTGGAAACAAATGGAAGATTTGGCGGCGCCGCAACTGCGCCTGACGGTGCACGAGCGCGCGGTCTATACGTATCTGTTGCGGCATAGCCGCATCGAGGGGAAGGTGCGGCTGCGCTTTTCCATCAGCTGGCTGAGGCACGGAGCCGGCCTGACGATTCGAGCGGCACGCAAAGCAATACGCGGCCTGGCTGCCAAAGGGGCTCTGCGGGTAGTCGGGCGCGGCAGAGAGGGTCACCTGGTCGACGTGCGCGTGCCGGAGGAGATTCGTGGGGTGCGCCCGCAGGAAATCGCTGGGGACAGAGCGGCACAGGTGCGGGAGTTAGACAACCTCGAGGAGACGGATTTCCTGGGAAGCCTGGAGCTGCGAGAGGCGATCCACCGGCGCGAAGGCGGACGCTGCTTCTACTGCCTGCGGCGGATGAGCCGGATGGCGCGACGCCTCGACCACGTGGTCCCTCTTGCCCATTTGGGAGGCAATTCCTACCGGAACCTGGTTTCTTCGTGCAGGGAATGTAACTCGCTGAAGAGGGAGCGCCAGGCCCCGGATTTCGTGCGGTGGCTTTTCCGCGAGGGCCATTTGAGCCGCGCGGAGCTGACTGGGCGGCTACGAGCATTGGAGGCGTTGACCACGGGAAAGCTGAGGCCAAAGATTGAAGAGGTAAAGAAATAAGGAGGTAAGGAAAAAAGATCCAGCACACGAGGCGCCTGCGATTAGGTCACTGGGCACGGGGAGAGTGCCTATCACGAGGGCGCGCGAGTAGGAAAGAAAAAGCGGTAGCCCTTCGCAAAGAACGCTCAGGGTGAACAAGCTCACGCACTAAAAAACTGAGCCGGGGCGCTTCGCTGAGGGGCCAAGGCACCCCGGCTTGATCCTGCCCGCCTCCGCAGTGTGCGAGCAAGAAACCCGAGAGAAATTTTTGCGCCGCAGGCCGGACGAAAATCCAGCAATGTAGTCCTGCGGACTTTGGGAAACTTGCACTGCGCGGTGAACCGGGGGACTTGTGGGTCAGCCTGCGCAGCCGAGAAAAATCTATCAATCCTGGTCGCCGCGAAGGAACTCGTAGCGCTCGATCGCGGCCACTACGCCCACGGCGCCTTCCTCGCGGGGCTCGGTGCGCTGCACGCGGCCCAAGCAACGGACACGCACAGGGCCGGCCATGGTAATTTCGTTGGGAAGCGTCAAAAGGATTTCGACTGGCGAGCCTTCCTTGACGTCCTTGGAAAGAAAGAAGTAGACACCGCGCGAGCTGACGTCCCGCGATTCAGTGCTGGTTTCGCCGACGGCGGCACCTGTCGTCCAGCGAACCGTGAGTGGCAGCCGCATGGTAAAGCGTTGTGTGGTGCGGCGTTCAGAACCCGTCAAGACAGGCCTCCTGACCGAAGCCAAAGTGTATCCGGGGTGGGGCTAGGCCACAATAGGACTCCCGGTACAAAATCGAATCAAATCTGAGAGGTACTGATGTACTAGGACATTCTAGGACTCGGCGATAGGGCGGAGGAAAGGAGTTCGGACACAATTCCAGAACGCTTGGCCGTGGGCCTAGGTGTAAGTCATTGATATAAAATGGCTTATGGAATGACAGGTACCCCTTGAAGACATACCCAATGCTCAAAATTTCAATCCTTTTAGCTTTCCTGGCCGAAGCGCTTTATGTCTTCGGGGCCTTCCTGGAGCTTCCCTGCGTCGCGGCCCTGCACCTGGACGCGAATCTGCTCAACGATATCCGGATTTGCGAGCGTGGTGATGTCGCCGGTGTCCATACGGTTCTCGATGGCAGCGAGCACACGGCGCATGATTTTTCCGGAGCGCGTCTTCGGCATGTCCACCACGATGTGGATGTTCTTGGGCCGCGCGATTTTGCCGATCATGGTTTCGATGGTGATGGTGACTTTTTCCTGAACGGCCTTGTTCGGAGAAAAGCCAGGTTTCAGGGAAACGTAAACGACCGGAACGCGCCCTTTCACCTCGTCCACTGCCGGAACCACGGCGGCTTCGGCAACTTCGGGAATCGTGAGGCAGGCCGACTCGACTTCTTTGGTGCCAAGCCGGTGGCCGGCCACGTTGATGACGTCGTCCACTCGGCCGAGAATGCGGTAGTAGCCATCGGCGGCAAGCACAGCGCCGTCCGCCGCGTAATACGGCCAGTCGCGCCAGTCCTTACTCTTTTGATTCTTGCAATACTTAGAGTAATACTGACGGGTGAAACGCTCGGGGTCGCCCCAGATCGTTTGCATGATGCCGGGCCAGGGATTGCGGATGCAGATGTTGCCGGCCACGTTCGAACCGGCTTTGATTTCCTTTCCTTCCTCGTCCCAGATCACTGGATAAATTCCCAGCACCGGAGGGCCCGCGCTACCAGGCTTCATCGGATCGAGCGCCGGCTTCGTGGAACAGAGGAAGCCGCCCGTTTCGGTTTGCCACCAAGTGTCCACGATGACGGCTTCGCGTTTGCCGACAACGTCGTAATACCACTGCCAGACTTCGGGTTCGATGGGCTCGCCGACCGTGGTCATGTGCTTGAAGTGGTAGTTGTGTTTTTTCGGTTCATCCGCGCCGGCTTTGCGGAGCATGCGAATCGCCGTGGGAGAAGTGTGGAAAATATTGACATTGAGCCTTTCCGCGATGCGCCATGGACGGCCGACATCAGGAAATTGCGGCACGCCTTCGTAGAGAACGCTGGTCGCTGCTAGCGCCAGCGGGCCGTAAACAATGTAGGAATGACCGGTGATCCAGCCGATGTCCGCCATGCACCAGTAGACATCTTCGGGGTGAAGGTCCTGGTAATACTTGGCGGTGCCGGTCACGTAAGCGAGATAGCCTCCGGTGCGGTGCTGGCAGCCTTTGGGCTTGCCCGTGGTACCGCTGGTGTACATCAGGAAGAGCGGCGCTTCGGCGTCCTGTGAAACGGGTTCGATGGTTTTTCCGCGATAGTCTTTCAGAATGTCGTCAATGAAAGAGTCGCGGTTCGCGACCATCGGCGATTCTGACGTGTATTTGCCGGAGTAGCGCTTCCAGACCAGAACTTTGTCGATGTGCTGGCCCTCTTTTTCCGCGGTTCTTACTGCAATGTCTGCGGCCGCTTTGTGGTCCACCCACTTGCCGTTGCGCCAGTAGCCGTCGGCATAAATCAACACGCGGCTGCCGGAGTCGGCGGCGAGTGCACGACGCCCAGGCGAGCGCAGGCCAGCATGATGATGGGCAGTTCGGGAATCATGGGCATGTGAATGGTCACGCGGTCGCCGGTTTTCAGGCCCGCGAAATCGCGTAGCAACGCCGCGGTTTCATTCACGCGCTTGTAGAGTTCCTGATAGGTGATGACCACGTGCGCTTCGCCTTCGGGTTCGGGAACAAAAATGATAGCCGCCTTGTTCTTGTATTTGGCAAGATTACGGTCCACACAGTTGTAGCAGGCGTTGAGTTTTCCGCCGACGAACCACTTCCAGAACGGCGGATTGCTGGTGTCCAGCGTTTTGCGCCAGGGCTTGTCCCAGTCGAGCAGCTCTGCGTAGTGATTGAAGCATTCCGGGAAATGCTTTTCGCTGAACTTTTTGAGGAAGGCTGGATCTTTGAGATTGGCCTGCTCGATAAATTTCTTGGGAGGACGAAAGTATTGCTCTTCCTTCCAGTGCACAGCAATTTGCGCCTCACTAACTTTCTGGCTGCTCTTCACTCTTAGCTCTTTTGTGCTGAGTTTCTGACGCGGTGTGGCCACGGTAGCGGCTCCCTTGAGACGTGAGTGAATCTAAAACGCCAGACGAGGGACATCCCGTTCAGGCGCGCTTATTAGAAGGATTAGAGAAGCTCGTCCCGTGGAAATGATGCTACTTCGCGGGCGCGCGCGTCAATCACAGCGGCTACATCTTCAAGAAGGAACCTGCGCAATTGGATGGTTCGATTAGGTGGCTTGAGGCGGCAAGTTCACCAGGTCAATGACCCGCGGGCAAAAACTTGCCGATGGTGTCGTTCAAGAATTTGCCGTCGGCAGGGTTGCTTGCGGCTCCTGCGGTGTGTCCCCATAGCGAGGGGATGGGAACCAGGGACACGCCAGGAATAAACGACGCCTCATAGCGGGCGTCGCCGATGGGAAAATACAAATCGGTCTCCGACGGCATGTAGAGAAAGGGAACTTTGATGGATTTAAGCGCGCGTTCCACGTCGCCGGAAAACCCAGGCGTTGTTCCAACGTCATGCTTTTCCCAGGTGCGCATCTGAAGAATCAGATTGTTGGCGTCGGCGCCGGGAATGAAATTCGTACGAAATTCATTCAGCACTTGCTCAAACGTCGTTCCGGGCTTGGCTCCTTCGCGCCAGAGCTCCCGCCGCCACCACTCCTGCGAGAAAAGCCATCCCGTCCAGACGACTGCGAAAGCCTCTATTCCCTTTTTCGGCTGTTCCTTATACTCGCCGTTCGCAAACGCAGGGTCGGTGGTCAACGCCGCGATCTGGCCCTCCAGCCTTACGACGCCGTGCGGATAGCACTTGGCTGTGCCCGCGGTCGCGACAATGCGGTCGGCAAAGTTAGGATAACTCACCGCCCACTGAAATACCTGCTGCGCGCCCATGGAGAATCCGATGATCGCGCGCAAGTGGGTGATTTTGAGTTCTTCGGTGAGCAGCCGATGCACCGCTTCCACGTTGTCGCGAATCGTTGTCACCGGGAATCGCGGGCCGTGATAAGGCTCCGACGTGTTGCTAGGCGAGGAAGAGTTTCCGTTGCCGAATAATTCCGTAGCCACAAGGAACAGCTTCGAGGGATCGAGCGCTTTGTCGGATCCGATCAGCCATTCGTATCCGTGGAAATCCGCCATGTAGTGTGATGGGAGCAGTACGGCGTTGTCTTTGGCGGCGTTCAACTTGCCGTACGTGCCATAAACGATGCGCGCCTGAGGAAGGGTGACGCCGCTTTCCGTCTTGAAATTGGCAATTACAAACTCGTGGCGTTCCGAAGCGAGAGCCTTTTTCTCCACTTTGTCCTGTGCGAACGTTGCGGGCGCAGCGAGCGCGAGCGTAATGAGCAAGAGTGTTTTTCTCATCATTTTCGAGTCACCACTTTCACGGATGTTGCCCTTCAACCGTGTCAGGTCTTGATCATCCGCCTCAGGAACAGACCTTATACCACTGCCCGCCTCAAACCTTAACTAAAGACTGCGGCCCAGTCTTCCCCGCGTGACGATTGGCGTTTCACCTGACTAGAGGACGGCCCGCGAATCGTGATACAACCTCTGCTTGAACCTGCAGACGGCCATTTTTCTTTTCTTTGCCGGGGCCCTCGGAGGCGGCATCAACGCCGTGGCTGGGGGCGGCAGCTTCGTCGCGTTCCCGGCGCTTCTGTTTACCGGTGTCCCGGCGATTCCGGCCAATGCTACGAACACACTCGCTTTGTGGGTTGGAACTACGGCGAGCGGCAACGCGTATCCACAAAAGCTGAACATCCCCCTTCGCACCCTAATTCCTCTAGTGATTACCAGTCTCCTCGGCGGTCTGGCTGGCGCGATTCTCTTAATTCACACGCCGGCAAAGACCTTTCTTCGCGTGATTCCCTGGCTGTTGCTGGGGGCCACGCTGCTCTTCGCGTTTGGCAAGCATTTGACTGGACGCATTTCTGCGGGGATTTCGCAAGACGCGAGCACCTCCGCCGTTTTCGGCGCTTCGGGCTTCGAACTTCTGGTAGCGGTGTACGGCGGATATTTCGGCGGCGGCATCGGCATCATGAACCTGGCGATGCTCGCGGCGCTGGGCATGACCAACATTCACGCGATGAACAAGCTCAAGGTGCGGCTTGGCGGCGTGATCAACGGCGTTGCCACGGTCACGTTCGTCGCGACAAAGGCGATTGTCTGGCCGCAGGCCATCGTGATGACCTGCGGCTCGGTTCTTGGCGGCTATTCCACGGCGCACTATGCGCAGAAACTGCCGCAATCCTGGGTCAAGGGATTCGTCATCCTCGTCGGCTTCGCCATGACGATGGTTTTCTTCTGGCGCGGCTACCGATGAAATTCCATCACGCGTGATATAGTCCCGCAGTCATGAATGTTGCCGAGCCTCTTTCGAGCGCACAACCATCTTCGGCGATTCCGCTGACGCGAAATCAGATCCGCGGATTCTGGGCTTCGTGGGGAGGCTGGGCGCTCGACGGGATGGATTCTTTCATCTACGCGCTAGTGCTGGTTCCCTCGCTGCGCGATCTTTTGCCACGCTCCGGAATTGCCGCGACGAAAGGCAACATCGGCTTTTACGGCGGATTGCTGTTCGCACTCTTCTTGTTTGGCTGGGGACTGGCATTCTTGTGGGGGCCTGTAGGAGATAAATTCGGGCGCGTGCGAACGCTGATGCTGACCATTGTGTGGTACTCCGTTTTCACCTTTTTCAGCGCGCTCGCTTCGAATGTCTGGGAACTGGCGGCTCTGCGGCTGCTGGCGGGGATCGGCATCGGCGGTGAGTGGGCCATGGGCGGAACGTTTGTGGCCGAAGAGTGGCCGGAAGAGCGGCGGCGCACCGGCGCGGGGTATATGCACACGGGCTACTACGTTGGAACTTTTCTGGCAGCGATTCTCAACTACGGGATCGGCACCTACTTCGGCGGGTACGCCTGGCGCGTGATGTTTGCAGTGGGCGGATTGCCCGCGTTGTTGTTAGCCTGGGTGCGGCACGGCGTGACGGAACCGGTGCGCTGGAAGAAGAAAGCGGACGTTCTCAGTTCCTGGCGCGTATGGCAACCCTTTGCTGCGCTTTTTTCGAAGACGCTGCGGCGCAGAACGATTCTGAATTCGTTGTACATGCTGGCATCCATTTGCGGATTGTGGGCGGGAACGGTTTACGTGCCCGCGGCAGTGACGACGCTCGCGGAAGCAGCCGGAAAAATCGGCCCGCAAGCGGCGCAGCTCGCTTCGCGCGCGGCGATGCTGGTTTCGTTTGCCACGATTCTCGGCTGCCTGGCGATGCCGTGGCTCGCAGAAAAATTCGGGCGGCGCGGCGCGTTGGCGTTCTATTTTTCGCTCATGCTCGCGTTCATTGCGGTCACGTTTGGAAAGGTTTTTTATCTCGGCGCGGCAGGGTTGCCGTGGTTCTTCCCGTGCCTCTTCTTCCTGGGATTTGGGGGAGCAAATTTTGCGGTGTACACGCTGTGGCTGCCGGAGCAATATCCTACGGAGTGCCGCGCGAGTGCGTTTGCATTTTCCACTTCTTTCGCGCGGTTTGCGGGCGCGGGAATCACGTTTCTCGTCGGGGCGGGAGTCCAGCGTTACGGCTCGCTGGGAATTCCTGTCGCGCTGACGTCGATTGCGTTTGCGATTGGCTTGCTGCTCGTTCCTTTTGGCGCAGAAACCCGCGGAGAAAGACTGCCCGCATAGCCTCGCGTATGGAGAAACATGGCCGAAATAGAATCGAAGATTTTTCCCATCGAGAAACTGCGCGAATTTTGCACGCGCGTGTTCCTGCACTTTGGTGTGCCGAAAAAGGACGCGGAGCAAGCCGCCGACGTGCTGGCTTGTGCGGACTTGCGCGGGATCGATTCGCACGGTGTCGCGCGCATGTACAGCTATTTCGGCATGCTCAACGAAGGCCACATTAATCCCAAGGCGAAAATCACAATTGTGCGCTCCGCGGCGAGCACGGCGACCGTGGACGGCGATAATGGCCTGGGCCTGGTGGTGGGCCCGCAGGCGAACCGCATCGCCATGGACATGGCGGAAAAAGCGGGCTCGGGCTGGGTCAGCGTGTGCAATACGAATCATTTCGGCATCGCCGGCTATTACGTTTTGCAGGCGCTCGAGCGCGATTTGATCGGTTGGGCGATGACCAATTCCACGAAGCTGGTGGCGCCGCTGTGGGGCGCGGAGCGCATGCTTGGCACGAATCCCATTGCCATCGCGTTTCCGGGCAAAGAGGAGCCACCCATCGTGATTGACCTGGCGACCAGCGCCGCAGCCTACGGAAAAATTGAAATTGCGCGGCGCAAAGGCGAACCGATTCCAGCGGGCTGGGCGATCAACCGCGAGGGCCGCAACACGACAAACCCGGATGAACTCATCGACGGCGGCGCGATGCTGCCGCTCGGCTCGGAACGCGAGCGCGGCGGACACAAAGGATACGCGCTGGCAATGATGGTGGACATCCTGTGCGGCCCGCTGAGCGGAGCGAACTGGGGGCCTTTCGCGCCGCCGTTTGCTCTGCGCCAGGAAATTCCGAAGGGCAGTGTGGGAAAAGGTATAGGACATTTCTTCGGGGCGATGCGCATTGACGGTTTTATGGACGCGGACGAATTCAAGTGCCAGATTGACGACTATGTTCGCGTGTTCCGGGCGACGAAGCCGGCGCCGGGCACGAACGGCCCACTGATTCCGGGCGATCCGGAGCGTGAAGCGGAACAAGTGCGGCGAAAAAATGGCGTGCCGCTGATTCTCCCGGTGATCGAGGATTTGCGCGACATTTCACGGAAGACCGGGATACCGTTCGACTAAGATTCGCGTTCGCGAGTCACTGGCGCAAAAAATCCGCAGACAGGCCGCGCAGAGAGGCATCCAAGATTTGGATCGTGTGGACTACCGGTGTCTTTTGGTGACGGCGCGCGAGCGAGGATTGGAGTTGCAGGACGCAGCCTGGGTTCCCGGTGGAGACTACATCGGTTTCCAGGTGCGATATGAGTTCGGCCTTGCGATCGCCAAGGGATTTGGCGGCGTCGGGCTGGACGAGATTGTAGATTCCGGCAGAACCGCAGCAGACGGCGGATTCCGGAATCTCCACGAGCTCGATTCCGGGAATGCTCGCGAGCAAACCTCGCGGTTGCTCGCATACGCCTTGCGCATGCTGCAAATGGCAGGAATCGTGGAACGCCACGCGCAGTTTTAACGGATGGCGCGGAGCGCGCGGATCGAGTTCCGCAAGAACTTCGCTGACGTCTTTGCATTTCGCAGAAAATGCCTTCGCGCGCTCGGCGTATTCTGGAACGTCGCGGAGCAGGTGACCATACTCCTTTACGTTGGAGCCGCATCCGGCAGCGTTGGTCACGATCGTTTCCACGTCGGCTTGCTCGAAGACGCCAATCGTTTTCTTGGCTAGTTCAATTGCACCGGTCTCTTCTCCCGCATGCACGAGCAAAGCGCCGCAGCAGGGTTGCGCCTGGGGAGCGACCACTTCACAGCCTTCGGCGGCGAGAACGCGGGCCGTTGCGGCGTTCACCTGTGAAAAAAATTCGCGCTGCACGCAGCCAAGGAGCAGCCCGACGCGGCGGCGTTTTGGGCCGACAGCCGGAGTGACTTCCGGTACGACTTCTCGGGGACCAAGTTTGGGAAGCAGCGCCTCCATGGCTTGCAATCTCTTGGGAAGAAGTTTCAGCAAGCGCAACCCGCGAACGAGTGCTTGCAAACCGGATTTTTCATAGGCGAGGAGTGGCGCTCGCAAACGGCGCAAGCGATCTGGCCGCGTGAACGTCTCAAACAAAAAATGGCGATGGCGTTTCTCGGAGGCCGGCCGCGGGAAATTGCGCTCGATTTGCGCGCGCGTGGCTTCGATGAGTTTGCCGTAATCCACCCCGGAAGGGCACGCGGTCATGCAAGCCATGCAGCCGAGGCAGGTGTCGAAGTGGCTGACCCACTTGGGAGTCATCTGTGCAGCGCCTTCGGCAGCGAGCTTCATCAAATAGATGCGGCCGCGCGGCGAGTCCATTTCCTGGCCCCAAAGAACGTAGGTGGGACACACGGGCAAACAAAAACCGCAGTGGACGCACTTATCAATGATGGCCGTGGCGGGCGGATGGTGCGCGTCAAAAGCGAAAGGAAGCGGATTGGAAGGAGTCGTCATGCGAAAAGTAGACAACGACAGTCTACCGTCGTTAGCAGGCCATTAGGAGAAGAATATGCGAGACGAATACTTCCAACCTGTTTCCTTGCAATGGGTTACAGCCGCACCTAAAGTAATACTTTAAACTTTGCGCGGCAAAGTAGCTTGCGGCTTGGTCCTGCCTGTTTTTTACTTCGATCTTGCGCCGGAGAAGGCAGATGCTAGCCCAAGGGCAATCAATCCGCCGCCGGAGACATTGCGCTGGATGCGGCGCAGACGTAGGCTGCCGCGAATCCGCTCAGCTACGGTGCCCGCAATCAACGCATACGTGGAATCGCTGCACCAGCCCATCAGCGCGAACAAGATTCCCAGTTGCAGGATTTGAAGGGTGACGTGCCCGCGGACCGGATCGACAAACTGCGGCAGGAACGCCAGAAAAAAGAGCGCGGTCTTGGGATTGAGCAAATTCACGAGAAAGCCCTGGCCGAAAATGCGCGCCAAGCGCATTTCGCCCCCTGCTGCGGCCAGGATTTGCTCGTCTTTGTTGCGCAAAGTTTTGATGCCCAAGTAAATCAGGTACGCCGCGCCCAAATATTTCACAAACTGGAAAGCAAGGGCGGAAGAAGCCAATACGGCCGAGATGCCAAGGGCCGCAGCGACAACGTGACACAAA
>WNGL01009677.1_pt1 | contig 11162 bp, 8 predicted proteins | sample 5400591 | NCBI WGS metagenome assembly WNGL01 (sample SAMN13153377, study PRJNA577476) | soil metagenome | isolation source: 80 cm soil or saprolite under Garry oak tree replicate 1 | place: USA:California | collected 2016-06-15
GCACGGGAATGATCGATGCGGTAAATGGCGCTGGCGGCACCGCGCATCTAGCGAGTCTCGATAATGTTGAAGTCGCCGGGAAAACTGGGACTGCGCAATGGGGACCGAAAAACAAGGAGCGCACGGCCGCTTGGTTCGCAGGGTTTTTACCGGCCGACCAACCGCAATATGCGTTCGCGGCGCTCTACGAGGGCGATGTCGACCGCAAAGTGCACGGCGGCTCTACCGCCGCGCCGATGATCGCGGATATTTTCAAAGAAATTTACAAAGGACAAAACGCAAACGGCGTACAACAACGTCGCGTTCGGGAAAAAACAGAAGTGCGCCGAGCCGAGCCGGTGGAAGAAGAAGACGAGTCCGATTAGGGTAGCGCACGCGTCTCGCGTGCTGGCGATAGTGTCGCGCCATCGCGAACTTTCTAATTATAGCCGCTTCGCTGGGAGAAGCGCAACGTAGCGTGTGAATTGAAAACCTGGATCGCGTTTCGCACAGCGAAACGGCTACAGCGCCGCCGCCGTTTCCTTCGGCAGCTCCATTGTCCCTTTGAACTTGGGCCGTTCTTTCTCGATTCCGAAATTGTCAGAATACAAACCGTCGATTCTAGCTATATCGTCCGCAGTCAGCGGCGGACATTCGGGCGCTTTTGCGAATTCGATGAGTTGTTCTTCGTTATAAATGTTCGGCAATGTCGAGGCCACCCGCTCATCTGCGAGCAGCCACTGCAACGCGGCTTGCCCAAGTGTGCGTTCTGAATTTTCGAGAAAGCGCAGCTTGTCGATCTTCTTTATCCCGTTGAGTAACCAGCTGCGCGGGCGATGGCTGCGATGATCTGTTGGCGGGAAGATCGTTTCCGTAGTGTATTTTCCCTCGAGCATCCCGGACGAATGCGTCACGCGAATGAGAAACATCGTGTCTTTGCCAGCTTCGGTTGCGGCATCGTGAATGGCGCGGCCGGGATGTTGTTCGAGCAAGTTATAAATGTGTTGGACGCTCGTGATGTCGCGCTCACGAATGCAATTCACTCCCTCGTAGAGCCAGCCGATCGCCGGCCCCAGCGCGATCCCGTAATACCGAACTTTTCCTTCGGTCTTTAATTTCTCGAGGGTTGTCCAGAGCGCATCATCGCAAACTTGCTCCATCCGAATGTTGTGCAGTTGGAGAAGATCGATCCGGTCGGTTTTCAATCTGTTCAGCGCTGCGTCTGTGGCACGGGTCACCGCTTCCGGCGAAAAGTCCTGCGGAATTTCCCGCTGTCCGCGTCCGCGCGCCTCTCCGTAATGGACAAAATCGTAGCCGACCTTCGTCGCGATCACGATTTCATCCCGCTGTTCCGGAAACGCCTTCGCGATCAATTCTTCGCTTAATCCGTTTCCGTACGTGTCAGCGGCATCGAACAGCGTGATGCCGAGATCGAATGCCCTGTGCATGAGCGCAATCGCTTCGCCTTCGGTGAAAATCCCCCACCATCCGGTGGAAATGGTCCATAGCCCGAAGCCGACTTCACTAACCGTCAGGTCAGTGTTTTTGTAAGTGCGAAACCGCATCGTTTCGTCAGATTACCGATACTCTAAGTGTCGCGCAAGGAAGACACATGTGTCTCGCCCTCTGGTCAGATTGCCGCTTGGCCAATCCCATCAAGGCATGCGCAGCGAGTCGCACACGCCATGCCTAATCGCGCATTTTGGAAAGGTCGTCCCAGCGGTTTAGCAAGAATATCCGCTGGGACGATTTAACTGACTAGCGATCAAAGACCGTCACTTCTCGTTCCTCAGAATGGGCAAACACCTGGGTTCGGCGCGTCGATCCTTCGGGGCGCGCCTGCTGGGATCAGCGGCACTGCGACCATCACTGCCTGGTCGGTGGTACTCTCGTTCTTCACCAGATGCAGGTGGTTGCCTGGGTCGACGAAGGTGGTCCCTGCGGGGTGAACCCGCGGAGTGCAGCTCGGATCGTCGCCCTCGTATTCGGTAACGGTGCCCGACATGACCATGATCAGGCTGGGACCGGGGTGCGTATGCCACCCGGTATGACCTACCGGTTGAAACGTCACGCGCACGACATTGAGGTCCGATTCTCCCTTCGTGTCGATCCGGGCCTTCCACGCGCCCGTTTTTGCAGAGACGTCGAGCTCGTCAAAGGTCCCCGCCCCAAGGATCTCCGTCGTCACACTCACCGGGGGTGTTGCAAGGGCCGGCACGGCTGTCAACGCGCCGACCACGAGCGCCAGTGCGATGAGAAGTGGCAGAATTGGTATTTTTTTGAACTGAATTAGCGGATTCATTGTTTGCATATTTTTCTTTCTGTTGGGTTTTCTTTCTGTGTTTGTTTCGAAGTGATGACTTCTTTCTCTTTCCAAACGGATTGCGGAAGCCGTGCTGCACGAAATCGTGATTTTTCTCGCGGCTTGCTTTTCTTCTGCGGTCTTGATATACACCGCTCAAGTGAACCCTCTGCCGGGGACCATCCATGGCCAGAGCGACCCCTTCGCTACGACTCATTGGAATGTAATTCTCGCGGCTGGAAGATTCCTATCGGACAGAAAAAACCGTAAAGCTAACCATTGATGGCTACAACGGGTTATCGTGCTGGCCCGAAGGTGAGGAATTGCGGACGGATAAGCCCTGTGGCAAAAACTGTCTCCGTGCCTTCCGGCGTAAACTTTAAGATATCGCCGACGGGGAGGAACTCCGCCACAAAGAGATTACCGAGCGTGTCAAAGGCCACGTCCCGCGGATTCCTGAGGCCCGTGGCGAAGGTGCTCTCGATGCCGCCCGGAGTAAATTTGAGAATTGTATCGTTTCCCCCGTTGCCCACGGTTGACACGAAGAGGTTACCCGCACTGTCAAAAGCAAGCCCAACGGGAAATTGGTCGGAGGTGAAGGCGCTCGGGCCGGCGAAGACGGTACGTGTTCCATTCGGTGTAAATTTATATATCGTTTGATCGCCAAGGTCGGCCGCGAAGAGATTGCCCGCGCTGTCAAAAGCCAGGTCAAAACTTTGGCCGGGAGTAGAGCCAAAAGGTAGTACGCGTTCCATCGGGTGCGAACTTGAAAATAGTGCCTACGTCAGTGTTTTCATCTTGCGTCATGGCAAAGACATTGCCGGCGCTGTCTGTAGCTACCCCTTCAAAGAAATTGTGAGCGGCATTGCCAAGGGTACTCAGCTTGCCACGCCGAGTGAATTTCAAGACCCTGCCATGCAAACCGTCCCCAGGCGTGTCGAAAGTGGTTGCCACAAAAAAATTCCCGATACCGTCAAAGGCCAACCCGCGAGGGCGAGCTAGCCCAGAGGCAAAGGTGCCCTGCGTCCCAGCCGGAGTATATTCGAAGATTGAACCGCCAGAATTACTCCCGTTGCCATTAACGGAAACGTAGAGGTTGCTCTGGGCGTGAGCAGTTATTGGCGCTAAAAGTGCCGCCATTACGGCAGCGGTCGCGATGAGAACGAAGCCGCACCGCACAAGCGACCGGCCAATCGAATTTCCTACGGGCAGATTATAACGAATCGTTTGCATGTTTTTCTTTCTGTTGGGTTTTCTTTCTGTGTTTGTTTCGAAGTAATGACTGCTTTCTTTTTCCAAACGGATTGCGGAAGCCGTGCTGCAAAAAAACGTAGGTTTCTCGCGGCTTGCTTTTCTTCTGCAGTCTTGATACAAACCGCTGACGTGAAGACCCTGGCAGGGAACAGGCATGGCCGGAGCGATTTCTTCCCTCCGACCCACTGGAGCTTGGTGGTCGCGGCGGGGAGAAGCCAGGCCGAACCGGAGATTGCGCAGGCCGCGCTCGCGGAGCTTTGCCAAACCTATTGGGGGCCGCTTTACAGTTTCGTCCGCACGCGCGGGTACACCGCGCACGATGCGCAGGACCTCACGCAGAGTTTTTTTGCTTATCTGATCGAACACAAAATCTACGCGCGTGTCGATCGAGAGAAAGGCAAGTTCCGATCCTTTCTGCTAGCCTCACTGAAGAATTTCTTGGGGCACGCTTACGACCGCGAGCAAACGCTGAAGCGTGGCGGCTCGCGCGATTTTCTGCCTTTGAACGACGCGCGGGCTGAGGCGGCGGAGTCGCTTTTCCAGACGCATTTCGGCTCAGCGGAGCCGGATGGAGAAGGCCGGGTTTTCGAGAGAAGCTGGGCAGAGGCGCTGGTCGAGGCGGGACTGGAGCGACTGTCGGCTCAGCAGAAAGCCGAGGGCAAGGAGAAGCTCTTCAAGGAATTAAGGATCTTCCTTACCGGCAGCGCCAATCCGCTGCCGACTTACGACGACTTGGCTGTTCGTCTCAGTTTGCCGGCCTCCACTCTGCGCAGCCACATCAGCCGGTTGCGGGCGCGTTACCGGGAATTCTTGCGCGCAGAGGTCCGCCGGACCGTGGACACCGAAGCGCAAGTGGATGAAGAGTTGCACGAGTTGCTCCGTGTGTTAACGAGAGGTTAAGGGAGACGCCCATGGCAACACCACTGGCATCCACCGGTGCGGTCTGCTCGAAATGTGGTGAGCCTTTGAACGCGAAAGGCGACTGCCTGGCTTGTCTGCTCCGAACGGGCCTTGACAAATCAGTCCTCAAAACCAAGCCACTTCGCTCGTTGGTTTTCGGCGACTTCGAGGTCGAGCAACGCCCAGATGGCTTTTACTGGGAACTCGGTCACGGGGCAATGGGGGTGACCTATCTCGCCATGGACAAGGTATTGCGTCGCAGGGTCGCCCTGAAAGTGATCGACGTGCCGGCGGCGGCGCGGGGCTCACAATCGATGCGCGAACGCTTTTTGCGTGAAGCCCGCGCCGCAGCTGCCCTGCGGCATCCGAATGTCGCTGCCGTTTTCCAGTTCGGCGCTTCGCCGGATGCCAGTCATTGCTATTACGCAATGGAATTAGTCGAGGGCGAAACCCTGGAGACTCGCGTGCGGAGGGATGGTCCGCTTAAGGTGGAACTGGCTCTGGAAATCGCGATCCAAATCTCGCGGGCATTGATGGCTGCGGCGGATCAGGGTTTGATCCGTCGCGATCTAAAACCGGGCAACATCATGCTGACCTCCGGCAACGCTGCGACGGCGAAACTGGAAGTGAAAGTCATCGACTTCGGCCTGGCCAAGGCGATCGCGGATGCCGCAGGAGAAACGGACCTGACGCACGGAGAATTCGTTGGCACACCGAATTTCGCGAGCCCTGAGCAATTTGGAAGCGGTCCGGTCGATGCGCGCTCGGACATTTATTCGCTTGGCGCCACGCTCTGGTTCGCGCTCACCGGATTAACGCCATACTCTGGCAGCACCATCGATGAGATTCGCGATTGCCAGAGACGCGCGGCGCTTCCAGTAAAACAGTTGGTGGCTAGAAACGTCCCCACGCCGGTCATTAAGCTGCTGCGTTCCACCCTGGCAGTCGATCCTGCGCAGCGGCCCGCCTCAGCTCGAGAATTGATGAGAGCAGTGGAATTCTGCCGCGCGAAGCTGGCTCGCGGCGGCGGCATTCGCTCCTTCCGCAAACTGACCGTACTCATCGCGGTGCTGGCGATTGGGGCGGCGGCGTTCTTCGCCCTTCGACTGGCTCGGCAGGCGCCGTCGCATGCTGCGGCGGTTCCCGAGAAAAGCATGGCCGTGCTGCCATTCCTCGATCTTAGCCAGACAAAGGACCAGGAGTATTTCTGCGACGGCATAAGCGAGGAGATCCTCGGCGCGCTGGCTAAAGTCGAGGGGCTGCGCGTCGTGGCCCGCACCTCGTCGTTTTCATTCAAAGGGAAGAGCGTGGACGTGGGCGAGGTTGGGAAAAAGCTGAACGTCGAAAACGTGCTCGAGGGAAGTCTGCGGCGCGAAGGAAACCGTGTTCGAATAACCACACAGTTGATTAATGCACGCAACGGTTTTCAGGTTTGGTCGGAAACCTACGAACGCGAATTGCAGGGCGTGTTTGCGCTGCAGGATGAAATCACTCGCGCAATTGTCGACGCGCTCAAGATCAAGCTGGCCATTTCGCTTCCCGCCCATCGACAACCGAACACGGAGGCATACGACCTTTATCTGCAAGGGCTCTATCTCTCTAACAAAGGCAGCGAAGAGGATTTGCGAAAGGCCCTCAGTCTTTTTGAGCGGGCCCTCGAGAAAGATCCGACATTTGCGCGTGCCTGGACTGGGATCGCGAAAGTCTGGTTTTTTTTAGCGGACGTTTATGTAAAACCGCTCGACGCTTATCCGCAATCGAAGGTGGCCGCATTGAAGGCGATAGCACTCGACGAGAAAGATGCGGAGGCGCATTGCTATCTTGGGGAAGCGAAACGAATCCTAGATTGGGACCTGCCGGGGGAGGATGCGGAATTAAACCGCGCGCTGCAGCTCGATCCCAACTCGGCACCCGTTCACCTTTTCCTGGCGCTGCTGCCGCTCTTCCGAGGCGAGCTGAAAGAAGGGCTCGGGCTTGTGCTGGAAGCGGAAAAATTGGACCCGCTCTCACCGATTATTAGCTACGTTGCCACCGCAGCCTACTTAGCCGACAAGCGCATCGACGAGGCAATTATCGCCGGCCAGCGGACCCAGCGACTCGATCCACATTACTTTTATCTGGATTCGAATCTGGCCGCCGCCTATCGCGAGAAAGGAAATTTCGCAGAAGCGATTGCGCTCTACACGAAAGCGCACGAGGAGCAGCGTTTCCCGAGTAGCGGCCTTGCCATTACCTACGGCCGCATGGGCCGGCAAATCGAAGCGCGGAAAATTCTCGATCAACTCGTGCAAGAAAGGCGGACGCGATACGTCTCGGCCCAGATCATCGCTGCAATTTACGTTGCATTTGGCGAAAAAGAAGAAGCTTTCCGCTGGTTAGAGCTCGCTGCTACGGAACACTCGGGAACACTGCAGTGGATCGCGTTTCTTCCCGAATTCCGTCCGCTTCGTCCGGATGCACGTTTCCCTAATTTTTTGCGACGAATCGGCGTTGCGCATAACTCAGTCCTGGCGATCACGGAAACAACTCTGGCGGAAATGAAAGATCCGAACGCCCAAACTCACCTCTCCCTTAGGATCGGGGTGAAACCGCGACCAAATACTCAAAATGGCCACGTCGTGAGGCTAGCGGTTTCCTTCTACGACCGCACGAGAGATAATAGAATGAAGCCAACTGATGCGCGGACTGCTTACGATTGGTTGACACCCGACCGCGACTGGACGGATGCGACTCCGAAATTCCTGGCCGCAACTTACATCCGTCCAAAGACCCAAGCGCCTTCACCTGACGGACGCCAATATGGCGGATTCATTGTCCGAGTGTATTTCGACGGCCAGTTACAAGATGCGCGAGCGGTTCCGCCGGAATTGCTAACCCTTTTTCCGGCCCCGGATCAGCTGGCTCCTCCGTCAAATCCGGCCCCCAGCCCGCCGCCGTAGTTTGCCGACGAATCTTCAAAACGATGCTTGTTTGCGGATAGGAAGATTTGTTACCCATGTTGTAGGGAACTTCCCTGCAAGAATGTCCGGAAATGAAGCCTCCCGCCATTGGTCGGTGTTTGGCGATCACAGCGGCCTTCTTTTGTCCAATCCTCGTAACGTTTGCGCAGAATCCGTTGCCCACGCCGCAGACCACTGGCCAGCCTGGCGTTACTATCGAGGAAGTGATCGTGACCGGTTCGAACATTCCGACTTCAGAAGAAGTCGGTCCGAACCCGGTCGACACCTACCGCAGGGAGGATATTACCCGGCTTGGGGTGCGCTCTGCCACTGATCTTATCCAGAAGTTGCCAGCTGCTACAGGAGCGGCACTCAATGAAAACGTCGCTGCCGGTGACGGCCGCGTGGAAATTAATCTGCGCGGCATTCTCGCCAAAGAAACGCTGGTGCTACAGGACGGACGTCGTCTCGCGCCGGTTGTCAGCAGCGGCAGTCCTTTGTTCGGCTTTGCTGGTGATACGGTTGATCTCAACACAATTCCGCTCGGGTTGATCGATCACATCGACGTCCTGAAGGACGGCGCTTCCGCCATTTATGGAGCGGACGCGGTCGCCGGTGTGTTCAACGTTTGGTTGATCCACAGGTTCCGTGGCCTCGAGCTCTACGCCAGCTATGGCAACACCAACCTCGGCTTTGCCAATGACGCGGGTGAAGAAAGGGGATATCTGCTCGCCGGTACTGGAGACGATAAAACGGACATTGTAGTTTACGCCGAGTTTTACAACCGGGCCGCCATCTACTCACGCGATGCTGATATCTCAAGTACCGCGAACTTTAAGCGGTTTGGCGGCGGAGACGGCCGTAGCAATTTCTTCGCCGGGCGTGTCCAAGACTTTGTTTACCAGCCGAGCCTTAACGGAGGATCGCGCACTCCGACGCCGCACCATGCGCCCAGCCCTGAGAGCGATAATCAATATGTGCCACTCGGGGTCCGGGACTTTTTTAACTTCGCGGAGCTCACTCCAGCAATGCCTGCGGTCGATCGTGAATATCTCTATGGTTCGCTCGATCGCAAAATCTGCGACCGATATCTTGAGCTTTTTGCTGACTTCAAATATACGCATTCTTTCTGGGACACCGCCCTGGCGCCGGTTCCGTTTTTTCCGGATGTCTGGACGGATGCAACTCATCCCTTTCTGATTAGTAACAACGGCATCAGCGTGCCGATTCAGAACCCATTCAATCCCTTCACAGTGCCGGATTACACTTCGCGTGGTGGACCTAATCCTGGGATCGAGTTCACCACCGACGTCTTTTACCGTGCTTTGGAAGCGGGGCTCCGCACCGACAAGATTACAACAAATAATTACGAGTTTACCGGCGGCCTCAAAGGTAATTTGGGTGAGTTTGGAGATTATTTTAAGACATGGAACTGGGAAACCGGGTTCCGTTATAGCGCAGATAGCCGCGTGGAGCTCTTGGGCGGGGTTGTCGACCCCAACGCTTTGCGTCAGGCATTGCTCGATACCAATCCGGCAACCGCCTTCAATCCCTTCGGCCGGAACCAGAACTCGCACGCGGTCATTGACAAAATATTCGTCACGGCCCATAACCTCGGCGCGACGTCGTTGACGCTCGAGGACTTGAAGTTGATCGGCGACCTGGTCAATCTCCCGGCGGGGCCGATCTCCTTCGCGGTTGGCGGTGAACACCGCACCGAACGCGCCAACGATCAGCCCGACGCGCTCATCTCCTCCAACCTAACTATTGGCAGGGCCAGCTTTGCACCAACCAGGGGAAGCCGGGACGTTTGGTCCATCTATTGGGAGCTTCGTCTACCTGTTACGAGTCCTGCTTGGAACCTTCCTGGTCTTTACAGCCTGGAATTAGATTATCAGGAACGATTCGAAGACTTCAGCGATTTCGGTGGCACCGAAAGGCCGAAGTTCTCCGTGCGCTGGCAGCCGATCGACTCCGCCCTGACCATTCGCGCCACCTACAGCGAAGCATATCACGCTCCGACCTTGAGCGATTTATTCCGTAGCGTGCAACATTATTTTGTGGAATTCATAGGTGATCCGCGCAGTCCGGCTACCGCATTGCAAATTGCGTCGGCCACTAGCGGTAATCCTAATCTGCAGCCAGAAACGGCATACGAGTGGACGTATGGCGCTATCGTTACACCGGGCAAGTGGTGGAGTCCGTTGCAGGGCCTGACGCTACTCGCAGATTTCTACCACATCGATCTCCGCGCCGTCACCGTGGTCTTGGATCCGCAATATCTCGTAAATCACGAGGTCGAGTTCCCGGGTCAGGTCATACGCGGCCCCTCAACCGGCCCGGGGGATCCGTTTGGCCCGATTGTCCTTCTCTTACTTCCGGAACAAAATCTCGGTCGGATTATCCAAGAGGGCTGGGATTACGAGGTGGTTTATACCTTCGACACCGCGAGATTGGGTCATGGTGACTGGGGCACACTGACCGCGACGTTCAACGGAACTTATATTGACCGTGTAGTGCTCCAAGCGGTTGCTGGTGGACCAGAACAAAGTGTTGTCGGCAAGTTCGGTGGCGGCTTCCTCGGGGTCGACGCCGGGGGCTCGTTTACACACAATCGTTGGTACGCGAGCCTGTTTTACGACGGACCAGCGGGCTCACCCTTGGGTGGACTCGATACCGGCTTCACCGTGCATTACATCGGCCAATACTGGGACGCTTTTTTCGATCGTAAAATCCGTGAATGGACTACCGTTGACTGGATCCTGAACTACACGTTCAACTTCCCAGCGTCCGCCTCGCAAAACGAAGTCGCCGGCTACGCCAAGGACGGCGGCAAGAATGCGACGATGAAAGACGTGAAGGACAAGGGCGTGCTGCCAGTTTCAACTTCAGAGTACAGTTCGTGTGGATGGAGAGCCTGGCTCAATAACACAACGATCACTCTTGGCGTGAACAACGTTTTTGATTTAGCACCGTCATTCGTCGCCGGGGCTGGTGAAAACGGCTACGACGAGCAGACCGCCAATATCAAGGGGCGAACCTGGTATGTCGCATTGACGAAGCGCTTCTAGAAGACCGCATTCGACTCCGTTCCAGCGACCAGGTCTGCGACAGATCCGGCCGTTTTCTTTTCTGGCGAGCGAGAGACTGCAACAGCTGGAAAGCAAGCGGCCAACGCCCAACATCGAACGCCAGCAAGTATGTCATCCCGAGCCGCGCACACGGCGAGGGACCTCGCAATCGCAATTCGAATTTTGTTACGCCTCGTGTGATCAATCGGCTTTTGGGAGACCCCTCGTTCCGCTCGGGATGACAACGCTGGAGATAGATAGTTAAGTATAGTTTGTATGACCAAGTTCTGGAGCGATTCAGCACTTCTTATTGTCGCCCACGGCTCCACCGTGAATCCAGACTCGAGCGCGCCGACGCTCGCGCATGCGGCGGAGATTCGGCGTCGAAAAGTTTTTGCCGATGTTGGGTGCGCCTTCTGGAAAGAGGAGCCAAGCCTCCGCGACACACTGTTTTTGTTCGATCCCGAATTAGTTCGCGAGGTTTACGTCGTCCCGAATTTTATCAGCGAAGGCTATTTCACGCAGACGGTGATTCCGCGCGAGCTTGAGTTGAATGGCCGTGCGACAAAGCGTTCGAGCGGTCAAGTTTGGAAATACTGTGACCCGGTGGGAAATCATCCGCTCATGACCGAATTGCTGCTCAAACGTGGAGAAGAAGTCGCGCCCGGCATCGATCCAGGCGAAACCAGTTTGCTGATTGTGGCGCATGGAACGGAT
>WNGL01009678.1_pt1 | contig 11162 bp, 8 predicted proteins | sample 5400591 | NCBI WGS metagenome assembly WNGL01 (sample SAMN13153377, study PRJNA577476) | soil metagenome | isolation source: 80 cm soil or saprolite under Garry oak tree replicate 1 | place: USA:California | collected 2016-06-15
GTGTCGACGATCAGGCGCACGAGCGGCTCACCAAGCTCTGGCATCGCAGACTGCCTGCGCTCTCCGGTGACCGAGATGCGCACCTTCCACCAGGAGCCGAAGGGTTCGGCGGAGACGGTCAGTGAGTCCGCGACCAGCCAGTCCTTGATGCGGGTGAGCGCCTCGACCAACGCGGGCTCCGATCCCATGACCGCGGCGTCGGGCGGAACATCGTGCACTGCTGCGGGGACGGCAAGGTTCAGCACCGCTCCAAGGACGACACCGCGCGCGCTATCCTTCGGATCGATCGCGGCCGCTTCGAGTCCGGCAGCCCGCCGGCCGACCTCCTGGGCCTGCTCGAACACAGCATCGAGGAGCTCGGGCCGGCCGAAGGCTGCCTGGCGCGCAGACTCCTGCAGCGCCAGCACCGACGAGCGCAGCTTGTGCCCGAGGCGGCCCAATAGGTGATCGCGGTGCTCGTCGACCAGACGCTGCCCCATCTCGGCCGACTTTCGCGCCATCCGCAGCCCGCTCTGGGTTGCCCAGCCGACCAGCTTGCCGTTGAGGACAAGGGGTTCCCACGGGCCGCCCGGCGGCGGGAAGTCGAAGTCGGCCGGCCCGTGGCGCCGGTGGTCCGCGACGGACTCCATGCCGCCGCCGACCCGAACCCACTCCGGCTCGGCATCCATGACCTGCTTAACGGTCGTGGAGGCGCCTACGTGCGAATCCGGGCCGGAACGGTGAATCTGAAGGTCGTGCCCCGCTTGTCGCTGGCGGCGACCCAGATCCGGCCGCCGAACGAGCGCTCCACCACGAGCCGGCACAGGTAGAGGCCGAGCCCCAGCCCGCCCTGCGATCGGCTGCGGCCGGCTGGACCGGTCTTCTCGAACACCGTGTCGAGGGTTCCGGCCGGTAGGCCCTGCCCGTTGTCGGCGACCGTGATCTCGAGCCAGCCGCGCTGGACCTGGCGCGCCTCGACCTGCACCGGCCCGCCCGTGTATTCGAGCGCGTTGCCGATCAGGTTCGTCAGGACCTGGCTCAGGTGAGCCGGCTCGCAGAAGGCGTGGGGCAGGCCCTCGGGCAGGTTGACCTCCACGGCCGAAGTCCTTTCCGCGTAGCGGTGGGTGAGCACACCGACCACCCCGGCCAGAGCCGAAGCGAGGTCGACCGGCTCAGGACTCGGCTCGAAGTGCTTGGTCTCCAGCTTGGCGATGATCAGCTGGCTCTCGACCAGGCTGAGCAGGCGGTCGGAGGATTCGTACGCCTCCTGCAGCAGCGAACGGCGGCCGTTCGCATCGATGGTCTCCTCCCACTGCATGATCCCGGCCAGCGTGTTCTTCATCGCCGCGGCGGGACTTCTCACCTCGTGGCCGATGGCACGCAGCATCAGGTCCTTGGCCTCCAGTGCCTGCCGCTGTGCGGTCACGTCCTCGTGCAGCGTCAGCACACCGGCCGGTTCCCCTTCGAGCCCTGGGATCACGACTCGGCGGACATGAACCGTGCGGTCGGGATCCTTGATGCGGAGCTCAATCGTCCCCTCGGCATCGGCCTCGTCTGCCGGCGTTGCTCCGGCCGCGGCGTAGACCTCGTCGGGCTTGCGGCCCGGCATCTCCGAGGCCTGGAGGCTGTAGATGGACTCGATCTCCGGGTTGGCGTAAACGATGCGCCCGCCGGCGTCCTCGAGCATCACGCCGACCGGCGAGTGCCGCAGGATCGCGTTCATCATCCGGCGCTCGCGGTCCAGGGCATCGACGAGCTCGAGCTGACCCAGCAGCACGGCCGCCTGGCCGGCGAGCACGCCCGCCAACCGTCGTGTCTCGGCCGGGCCGGCGGTCATTCGGGCGACGAGCAGCGCGGCGAGCCTGCCCTCGACCTGGACCGGTATCGCGAATGCATCTTGTGGCGAACCCAGCAGGTCGAGCAGGGCGCGCATGCGCCGAGCGCCCGCGGATGAGGTCAGGGCGCGAAGCAGCTGGGCGCTGTCGGTGACCGGGACCCTAGGCGAGGGGTCTCCGTTGTCGGACCGACGCACGAGCTCGCCGTCCTCGAGCAGCCAGAGCTCGCCCTGCGAGCCGGCCAGAGCGCGGTTCACCAGGTGGGCCATCTCGGAACGGGCTCGGTCGGGCTCGGTTGGCGTCAGTTCGGTAAACGCCGCGACAGCCTCCAGCGTGCGAATACGGCCACGCGTCTCGGCCACCAGCCGCGCATTCTCGATCGCGACCGCGGCGTGCCGGGCGAAGTCCAGGGCGGCCGAGCTGGGCTCGGCGACGAGCGCCGAGGCGTGGACCGCACCGATCGCTCCGACCAGGCGGTCCCCGTACCACAGCGGCACGAGGTTCCAGGCGTAGTCCTGCGCCTTGCCGCTGACGATGCCGGCGGGCGCAACCCGGTCGTCGGAGCTGAGGCCCGCCCAGCCCAGGACCTCCTCGGCCGCCGCGTCGCCGCTGCCCCGGGTTGCCGTCACGCGTCCTTCCGTATCGAACGCCCAGCACACGGAGCCGCCGGCCTCCAGCATCGTCCGAGCCTGGTCCGCGATGTTGGCGACCACGCTCATCAGCTCGTGGCCGGCCAGGGCGGCCAGCTCCTGGATGCGCACCGACTGGGCAAGGGCGAGCTCGTTGGCATGGTGCAGCCGCATCGTCCGGAGGGCAATGCCGACCACCGGCATTGCGGTCTCGAGCAGCTTGAGGTGGGTGGCCTGGAAACGTCCCCCGTCGTTGCGCATCGCGACCACGCCTGCCACGACGCGATCGTCTTGGGTGATGGGTGCCCATACCACATGGCTCGGGGAGTGGCTGAACACATAGCCGCCGATCGGTCCGGCCAGGTCAGCCGGGTCATCGGCCACGACGTCGATCACGTCGGTGCCACCTTCGATCATGCGGCGGAAGAACGGCGCGCTGTCGATCGCGACGGGGCCGATCGGCGCGGCGCGCTCATCTCGCTGTCCGGTGAACCCGGCGACCAGGCCTCCGACGTCGACGTAGGCCAGCACCATGTGGGTCGAGCCGAGGTAGTCGCACGCGACCGCGAACACCGCCTCGGCGAGCTGTCGCTCGTCAGAGGCGCTCGCCACGCCGAGATCGAGGAGGTGGAGGGCTTCGAGCCGAGCTCGTTCGGTCTGCGCCTGCGCAAAGTGGTCGGCGTTGGCGAGGGCCAGGCTGACGTGCGCAGCGACGTCGTGAAGCAGGTTCACGTGCCAGTCATCGAATGCGCTTTCCGTGTAGGACTGCAGGGAAAGCATCGCGGTGATCTGCTCGCCGCTCAGCACGGGGACCCAGACAAAGGATCGAGACACCCGGCCACGCTCGGAGGGGGGTCCTGACACGAATACCGCCGCACCCTCGCCCACGGTCCAGACCTCGCGCTCGAGGCCCTTTTGCTCGAAAGTGCGGCGCCAGGGGTTGTTGCGCACGAGGACGGGCTTGCCGGACTCGTACGCCTCGCGCGAAGGACCCGTCACGGCCAGGGGGACAAGAGGCACTACCTCTTCCACGCCGCCCACGTACTGGTAGCCCTCTGCCACCGGTCCTTCGGGGGTTTGGGTGATTGTCGCGAGGATGAACCCGTCGAAGCTGAGGAAGGCCGCCAGCTCCTCGCGCAGAGTGCGCATGATCGACCAGCGGTCGAGGCTCGAGGCAAGCCGCGTGCCGATCGAGTTGACGACCTCGAGCCGCCGGCGCTGGTCCTCGATCGCCTCGTAGCTTCGCGCGTTGCGCATCGCGAGCGTGACCTCGTCTGAAACCAGCTCCAGGAAGGCGGCCGTCGAGTCTTCGTACGCGTAGGGCCGTGAGCACTTGATGCCGAGAGCGCCACGCGCGACGCCACCCTCTTTCAGGGGGACCCAGAGCGACGAATGCGGCTGATGGATCAGGACGGGCTTGTTGTCCGCCACGACCTTGCGCGCCGGCGCGGCCAGGGGGGAACGCGGCGGGAGCCACCGCGCGCCGGGGGCCGCCTCGCCGACTATGTTCAGGTAGCGCGCCCGATCGGTCCCGTCTTGCAGGGTGACCATCTCGAGCGAATCGACCGGGAGAAGCTCGCGCAGCGTGGCGTAGAGCCCGGCGAGCACGCTCGTCTCGTCGAGTGTTGCGGTCATCGCCCGCGCGACATCGTTCAGCGCCTGCAGGCTGCGCGCCTGGTTTCGGGTCAGCTCGTTCAGGGAGGCGTTGGCGAGCATGACTCCGAGCCGCCGGTGCACGTCTTCGAGGAACTCCTGCTCCGCGGGCGGCACCCGGCGCTTGCGGTAGGTGTGGTAGATCACGCTGCCGATCAGCTCGCCCTGGTGCATCACTGGCACCCGGATCGCGACCTTGCTTGGCGTGCGCGCGCCAGGACCCTTGCCGATCTCGAGGCGCGCGTGCGATTCGATCGGAATCACGGTGGTCTTCGGGTTGGCGAACTGGCGCGCGTACATCGATTCGCGCACCGGGCGGCGGATCACGTCCTGCAGCACGCCCGCATCCATGGCGAGGGAGTGGTACCAGCCTTCACGCTCCAGCACCTGCAGGTTGATGGCGTCGTAGCCGAACTTGCCCTGCAGGCCCCGATACAGGACCTGGAGCAGGTCCGCCTCGGTGACGCACGTGCCCAGCTCATGGACGAGAGCGTTCACCGACGGGCCGGAAGTGCCTCCGACGCGCTCCCTGGAAACAGGCTTCGGGCGAGCCGGAGTTCGCTTGATCCCGGCGGGTGAGCGGTGCGGTCCTGTGTTGCGAGGCGCGGATGTCGCCATTGCCACCGATATACTGCGCCAGAATTCAGGTGCCGTTCACCCCCCCTAAGCCAATCGCGCCCACTCCCGAGGAGCTGAGGGGGTCAACTGTGCTGGTTGTCGACGATGAGCGGGCGTGGAGGGTCATCCTCGAAACCGACCTGAAGATGCTTGGCTACAAAGTGTCGATCGCCGAAGACGCCGACCAGGCACTGATTCGGGCCCAGGCGGATAAGCCGGAGGTGGCGATCATCGACCTGATGCTGCCGGAGCCGATGGACGGCTGGGGGCTGCTCAACGAGCTGCGGGCGCGTGGCCAGAAGGTGCCTGTGATCTTCTACACCGCCTATCCCGTGTTCCCATCAGGGACAGACGACCCGGACGTGGTCGGCTACATGAGCAAAGCAGTCGACCGGGCGGACCTCTATGCCCTCCTCCCGGTCGCGATCCGGCGCGCTCGCGAGCGCCGGAGCTCAGATTCCTAGGTGTTTACCAGCCGAAGAACGAAGAAAAGCTGTCGTCCGTCCACTGCGCGCCGGCCGCCATCGCGAGGGCGCCCAGCACGAGCAATGCGATGATCACACCCTGGACCTTAAGTCGCCAAGTCATCCCCAATTTACCCCTTTGTTTTTCCAATCCGTGCCAGGTCCGGCCGTTAGTATGCGGGAAGCCGGTCGTATTCGGGCATTCTACTCTAATCAAATTTAGTAAAAAATAAAGTAGGTGGTAGCTTGGAAAATCACACTATTCGCCGGGGAAACGCCAGAAATGGCAATTCGCCCAAGCGCGAGGTCCGCCTGCCGCCGCTCCCGCCTGGTCTCGAGGTCTACCGTCCGGCCGACGTCCTCGGCTCCTCCGTGCTCGTGGTCGAGGACGAGGCCGCGATGCTGCAACAGCTGCGGATCGACCTGCACGACCTCGGTTACCGTCCATCGGTTGCCGCCTCGGCTCCCGAGGCGCGCAACCTGCTCGAGCACGAGCGCGTCGCCGCGGTGCTGCTGGACCTGGTCCTGGACGAGCAGGAGGACTCTGGTTTCGAGCTGCTGACCTGGATCCGCCAGCACCATCCCGGACTCCCGGTGATCGTGCTCTCCGCGGCGCAGGTCAACTCCGCCTCGATCCGCCGCGCATACGAGCTGGGCGCCAGCTCCTATTTCGTGAAAGGCAACGTCCCGATGGCTCACATCTACTCCGACCTCGCGGCGCGACTGGTGGAGCGCGGAACGGGCCGGCCAGGGACATATCGCTTTGGACGTCTCGAGTTCGACCCGACGCGACGCACTGTGCGGATGGGCGAACGCGACGTGCAGCTGACGCAGCAGCAGGCGGCGCTGGTGTTGTTTCTCGCGCAGGGCTCCAAGCCCGCCACGGCGCGCGAGCTGATCCAGGCGGGACTGTTCAGGAACAACGCCGCCCATTCCACCGTGCACTCCGCGCTGCTCACCCTGCGCCGCCGCCTCGACGAGCTCGAGCCAGGGTTGGGCCCGACCTTCGTCCACGCGTCCGCGCGCGGATACAGCCTGGTCGCCATTCATGAGGAAGGGCATGAGTGACGAGAACGCGACCACGCCGCTGCCGAGCAAATCGGTGCTCGACGACGTGGTCGACCTGCGCCGTTACTTCCACAAGCATCCCGAGGTCAGCTTCAGCGAGCACGAGACCACCCGCTATCTCAAGGAACGGCTGCGCGAGCTGGGGCTCGACCTGGAAACAAGCCCGACCGAAACCGGTGCCGTGGCGTTGCTCGACACAGGCAGGCCGGGCAAGACGGTGATGCTGCGCGCCGACATCGACGCGCTGCCGATACACGAAGAATCGGGAGTCGACTTTCACTCCCGCATCGATGGCCGGATGCACGCGTGCGGCCACGACGCGCATATGGCGATCATGATCGGCGTCGCGCGGACGCTGATCGACCGGATCTGGGACGTCAGCGGCAAGTACCTTTTCGTCTTCCAACCGGCGGAGGAGATCGTCGAAGGCGCGAAGGCCATGATCGCGCGGGGGCTGCTCGACGACCATCGTCCAGACGCTGTGATCGGGCTGCACATCGCCAGCTTCCTGCAGTCTGGGACTGTCGTCTCGCGACCGGGCCTGCTTTGGGCTGGGTCAGATGCGTTCGACATCAAGTTCGCGGGCCCGGGAGGACACGGGGGAATGATGGGCAGGCGTGGCAACGTGCTCGCCGCGCAAGCCTTTTTCGTCGAGCGTTTGCACACCGTGGTCGAAGGACTGGAGCACGACGGAGTGCAGTGCCACACCACCGTCGGCAACATCAGCAGTGACGGCGCGTGGAACATCGTGCCGCGCGGCGTCCTCGTCCAGGGCAGCTTGCGCACCTTCAACGATTTGCTTCGCGACCAGGCGCTCGACCGCCTGCACGACCTGCTGCGCGAGACGCAGAGCGAGTTCGAAGTCAGCTCGACACTCGATCTGGTGCACGGGACGGTGCCTTTGATGAACGAACCCAACGTCACGCGAACGGTGATGGAGGTCGGGCAGCAGCTGATCGGCGATCACGCGAGCCTGCTCGGCCGGCCCTTGACTGTGAGCGACGACTTCGCCGAGTTCCTGACCCGCATTCCCGGCTGCTATTTCATGCTGGGCGCACGACCGGAAGGCGACACGCCGCCGGCGCATCACTCCCCCGGATTTCGGATCGACGAGGCGGCGCTGCCGGTCGGCGTCAAGGTCCTGGCGGGAGCGGCTTCGCGGCTCGCCGTCGAGTAAGCCGAGCTAGTGCTCTGGCCCCTGGCCATCGGTTTCGGCCTGCTGCTCGGGATCGCGGGCGGCGGCAACCTCTCCAACCTCGCGCGGCTCAAATTCCGATGGCCGTTGCTCCTCGTCGCGGCCGTGGTTCTGCGCTATGTCGTGATCTTCAGCCCGCTCAGCCGGGTCGAAGGCGCCCAGTACGTGTACTCGGTCTCGCTCGCGCTCATCGTCCTGTGGACAGTCTGGCATCTGAAGCGCCTGCCAGGCGTGTGGCTCGTCACCGCGGGCGGCCTGCTCAACCTGGTCGTGGCGGTCGCCAATGCGGGTCGGATGCCGGTGGCGCCCGACCTCGCGCTCTCGCAGCTGGGAGGCGCGCTCAACCAGCGCGGCCACATCGGCCAGTACACCCTGATGGGACCGGACACACACCTCAACTGGCTGGGCGATTGGGTGGCCCTCCGCCCTCTCCCCGAGGCCTACAGTCCCGGCGACCTGCTGATCGCGATCGGTATCGCTCTGGTCATCCTGGTGGCCCTACACCGGAGACGCGAATCTGACGGCGTTACCGAGAAACCCGAGAACGTATAGTGATTTGACCCCGCCGTGATCATCTTCTGGATCCTCACGTTTTTCGTCGGCGCTTCGTCGTTCGCGTTCGCGCTGATCGGGCTGCAGCTGGGGATCGTCGGGTCGATCATCTACGCCGGTTTCGCAATGCTGGTTTGCCGCGGCATCCTGAGCCTGATCAAGCGCCGGCTTGTCATCCACGAGCATGTGGCCGCTGAACCTGACGTCCTCGAGCGAACTATCGAGACCAACCGTGCGATCTTCTGGCGACGAAGTCTTTGGCTGACCGCAGTACCCGCCGCGTACTTCGGCCTTATGTATTTCATCTTCGGTCTGGCGCCGCTCGACGCTCTGCTCGTCCTGCCTACCATCTTGCAAGCCTTCTTCGGGCAAATGATCTACCTCGTCTTCTTGATGTTCGCCAACTTCTCCCTGATCCTCGGGCCGTTTTACATTCTGTCCAGGATCGGCAAGACCATGATCGTGCCGGACGACGCCCGGTTCGGTGTGGACATCGAAGACGTGCGTGGCCAGAAGTCGGCTGTCAGCGAGATGAAGCGGATCCTGAAGCTGATCGAGCACGGCCGGCTTTATGTGAAGGCCGGCGGCAAGCGCGAGCGGGGCGTGCTCATGGTCGGCCCTCCCGGCACCGGCAAGACCATGCTTGCCAAGGCGATTGCATCCTCGCTCCACGTCCCGATCTACATCGCGAATGGCGGCTCTTTCGCAATGCTTTTCATGGGTATTGACGCGATCAGCGTCTACCTGATGGTTAGGGCCGCTCGCAAGAAGGCCAAGACCTGGGGCGGCTGCATCATCTTCATCGACGAGATCGACGCTCTCGCGTCGCGACGCAGTGGCATGGCCGGCGGCGGAATGATGGGCGGCGGAATGATGGGGATGATGGGCGGGGGCATGATGGGCCTGAACATGCTTCTCGTCTTGATGGACGGAATCGACAACCCCGGATTGATCATCCGGCAGTTGCGCGGACTCGTGAACCTGACCCTCGACGGTCTGTTCCTGCCGCGCGTGGTCGGATTCAACGGCACCAAGTTGAAGCTGCGAATACCCGCGCTGAAAGCGCCGAACTACAACATCCTCTTCATCGGCGCGACCAACCGGCCGTCGGTACTTGACGAAGCGGTAACCCGACCTGGCCGGTTCGGCCGCCAACTCGTGTTTCGCCTTCCGGACCGCGAGTCACGCAAGGACATTGCCAACCTCTACTTCGCCAAGAAGCAGCACGACCCTGCGCTGGACACGCCCAGCCGCCGCGATGAGTTCGCGCGAATCACCGAAGGCTATTCACCGGCCGATATCGAACAGGCTCTTTCCCTTGCCCTCCTGTATGCGTTCGAAGACGGACGCGACGCGCTGAACTGGCAGGACGTCCGAGAGGCGATGGGCAACGTCGAGGCCGGCCTTGCCCTTCCCGTTGAGTACAGCGAGAGAGACAAGATCGCGGTGGCACGCCACGAGATGGGCCATGCGGTCGCATCGCATTTTTTCAAGACCGACCACGCTCATGTCCGCCTTTCCATCCGCCGCCGGGCGACCGCCATCGGCGAGATCGGCGGCTACCACAAGTCGCTGCCCAACGAAGAGGAGTGGATGGAGTTCAGGTCTCAGCTGGCAGGCGACATCCGGCACTCGCTCGGCTCCATCGCTTGCGAGCACGTCTTCTACGGCGAGGGCTCGACCGGCGTATATGGAGACCTCCGGAACGCCACGGCGATCGCGTGCCGAATGGTGGGAACGATCGGCATGGGCGCGGACAAGCTGGACCCGAAGATGTCGACCAAGGCCACCAACATCGGCGAGCAGCTGATCTCCGTGGCGCAGGTCGCGGAGGGAATGCATGAGCAGGGCACCTGGGTCGGGGCAGTGCTGAACAACCCCCGCGGCCGGCGCGTGGTGGCCCAGATTCTCGGTTCGGCCTACATCGACGACTGGAGGCTGATGAATGCCAACAAAGAAGGGATCGACCAGGCCGTCGAAGCCCTGATCGCCCAGGGCGGGGAGCTCATGGGGAACGAGGTGACAGGTCTGCTCGACTCGGTCGGCCTCCGTGCGACGACACCGGCGGATGCCTATCCTCCTGACCTGCCCATGGTCCCTGACCAGCGTCCCGGAATCGTCGCGAGCGCGGAGGAGACGGCCTGATCCGAGCCGGCGCGTCGTTCCTGCTCGCGGTCGCCCTGGCTGCAGTGCCACACGCCGCCCTCGCCCAGGACCCGGACAGCGGACCCAATCCGCACCACGAGGCCGCGCGACTCATCGCCGCCGAGCTCGCGATGCAGGACGCGTCCAACGCGCTCGCCACTCTGGCGGCGCAGCCGGCGTCGGGCCTGACCGACTCGATGCGCCATGAGCTTGCCGTCGCCGCCGCCGCGTACGACTTCCGGCAGGGGGCACGGCAGGAACAGCTGCGGGTGTATGAGCTGGCCGGATACTCGACCGTGGAGTCCGCGGTCGTCCCGCTTCTGCCCTCGGGCGTCCAGGGCCCGCTCGAGGACGTGATCTCCGCCCTTCACTCGCTCTACATCCTGGCGGGCATCGACCAGTACTACCTGGTCAACGTGCACTTCAACCACGTCTATACCGACACCGAGCCCCTGAGCGCGTTGCGCTCGTATTACAACGACGCTGCCCGGCGCTACGGGATCGACCCGAGCTACCTGGCGTCGATCAACTTCATCGAGAGCAACTTTGGACGGGTCAAGGACACTTCCTCGGCGGGCGCGCAAGGGCCGATGCAGTTCCTGCCCAGCACGTGGACCCAATACGGGCAGGGCGGAGACATCCACGATCCTCATGACGCGATCCTCGCCGCGGCGCGCTACCTGGTGCGGAATGGCGCGCCGTACAACATGCGCAACGCCATCTTTCAGTACAACCACGACTTCGACTACGTCGATTCGGTGGAGTCGTTCGCGCGGGCCTACCGGACAGACCCGGGTTGGCTCGACAGGATGTACTACTGGAACACCTTCGGCTAGGGCTTTTCGATCGTTAGAGTAAGTACTCATGGAGTACCGGATCGAACAGTTGGCCAGGGCCGCCGGTGTGGCCGTGGACACGATTCGCTTCTACCAGGGCAAGGGCCTGCTGGAGGCGCCAAGGCGAGACGGCCGGGTGACCTGGTACGGAGACTCCCACGTCGAGCGGCTGAAGCGGATCAAGGAGC
>WNGL01009680.1_pt1 | contig 11162 bp, 8 predicted proteins | sample 5400591 | NCBI WGS metagenome assembly WNGL01 (sample SAMN13153377, study PRJNA577476) | soil metagenome | isolation source: 80 cm soil or saprolite under Garry oak tree replicate 1 | place: USA:California | collected 2016-06-15
GAGTCGGGACGCGAACAGCGGCATCGCTGGTTGCCGGCGGCACCGAGTCGTCCGGGCGGTTGATCAACGGTTGAGCCTGTTGCTTGACGGCGACCGAGGGTGCTCTTACGCTGACCGGAAGTTAACTATCGGGAAATTGCGTCGAAAGTTTCGGTAGGGCACGTCACATGTGGCACGTCGTCCGTAGGGCGGATGTCCCACCTGCCGCGCCCTTGTCACGCCATGCACTGCCATCACACCGACGAGGACGACTTCCACCGGGGCCGAGGCGGACGCCGAGGTGGTCCACGGGACCGCGTCCACCTGATTCGGCCCACGCCACAATGGCCTGCCCGAATTTCTCACACCGAGGTGGTATACGGCTGCGCCGCTGACCAGCCTCGCCACGAGCGCATCGGAGTGTACCTGTGAAATTCCGTATCGCGGCGCCCGTCGTCATCGCCGTAGCACTCGCCTTAGCCGGCTGCGGCAGCGGCTCGAATGTCAGCAGCGAAAACAGCAACACCTTCGAGTTCTGGGCGTTCTCCGGCATCAACGAGAAAGCATCCGTCGCCGACTACACGAAACAACACCCCAACATCCACGTGAAGCTCACCGAGGTGGGCAGCTCGACGGAGACCGCCCAGGCGCTGACCACGGCTCTCGCCGGCGGCAAAGTGCCTGACCTCGTTCTCATCCAGGGCGACGACCTGCCCAAGTTCGTGGCGCAGCCGCAGAACTTCGTCGACCTCCGCTCGCTGGGCGCCGACAAGATCAAGAGCGACTATCTGAACTGGATACTCAGTCAGAGCACCGCCAAGGACGGCAGCATTCTCGGCATTCCGACCGACGTCGGCGGTATGGCGATCGCGTACCGCACGGACCTGTTCGCGTCCGCCGGCCTGCCCACCGACCCTGCCGCGGTCGGCAAGCTGTGGCCGACCTGGGACCAGTTCATCGAGACCGGCAAGAGGTACACCGCGGCCACCCACAAGCCGTTCCTCGACAACGCCGAGACGAGCGTGTTCTACCAGGCGGTCAACCAGGGGCCGGAGAAGTACTACGATTCGAGTCACCAGTTGGCGTACGACAAGAGCCCCTCGGTACACACCGCCTTCAACCTCGCGCTCAAGACGATCGCCGCGGGAATCAGCGCCAACCAGACCTCCTTCACCAGCGGGTGGAGCGCTGGCATGACAAAGGGCCAGTTCGCCGTGGTGGCCGCGCCGTCCTGGATGCTCAACTCCATCCGTACCACCGCGCCCGAGACCAGCGGGAAGTGGAATATCGCCACCATCCCCGGCGGCGCCGGCAACTGGGGTGGCAGCTACCTGGCCATTCCGAAGAATGCCAAGAATCCGCAGGCCGCCTGGAACTACATCACCTCGACCCAGTCGCCGCAGGGCCAACTCGCCCACTTCGTCGAGTCCGGCGCGCTGCCGACCACGCCGTCGGTGTACCAGGATCCGAAGCTGACCTCGTTGCGGGATCCGTTCTTCTCCAACGCACCGACCGGCATCATCTACACCAATTCGCTACTCGGTCTGAAGCCGTTCTACATCGGGCCGGACTCCGCGGCCATCGGGCAGGAGTTCCTCAACGCCATCACCAACGTCGAGCAGGGCAAGGGCGCCGCGAACCAGGCATGGAACGCGGCCTTGAAGAACATCAAGAACTCGATCGGTCAATGATGGCGGCTGTCAAACAGGGCTGGCGCTCGGGCATTCCCGGCGCCAGCCCGACTTCCGGCCACCGAACGCACCGGGTTTCCGGCAGGTCGGGGCGGGTGCCGTGGCGCGAACGGGTCGCGCCGTACGCCTACATCGCACCATTCTTCTTGCTGTTCGCGGTGTTCGGCCTGCTCCCGTTCCTGTTCACGTTCTACGTCGCGCTGTTCGACTGGAATCCGATCGGCGATCACACGTTCATCGGTGACGCGAACTTCACCCGGCTGCTGCAGGATCCCCGGTTCTGGAACGCCACCAAGAACACCGTCAGCATCTGGTTCCTGTCGACTGTGCCCCAGTTGCTCGGCGCGCTGCTGCTGGCGCACGTGCTCAACCACGCCCGGCTGCGCTTCGCGGCATTCTTCCGCATGTCGATACTGGTGCCCTACATCACCTCGGTCGCCGCCACCGCGATCGTGTTCGCCCAGATCTTCGACCGTGACTACGGCATCCTCAACTGGCTACTCGGACTGGTCGGCGTGCAGCACATCGACTTCGTCGAGTCGAGCTGGACCAGTTACGTGCTCATCGCGGCAATGGTGGCCTGGCGCTGGATCGGCTTCACGACTCTGCTGTATCTGGCGGCGCTGCAGGCCATTCCCCGAGAGCTGTACGAAGCGGCCCACGTCGACGGGGCGGGCGAGTGGCGTCAGTTCCGGCACATCAGCGTGCCATTGCTACGCCCGATCATCATTTTCACGGTGGTGACTTCCACCATCGGCGGCCTCCAGACCTTCACCGAGCCGCTGCTCGTCTCGTCCGCACCGCTGACCTGCGGACCGGTGCGACAATGTCAAACTCTCACGCTGTTCCTCTACGAGCAGGGTTTCGGGGAGTTCAAGTTCGGCTACGCCGCCGCCGTCGGAGTGGCACTGTTCGTCATGATCATCGCGATCTCATTGATCAACTTCTTGCTGTCCACCCGCATCCGGTCGGAGCAGTGATGACTACCACGACCACACCACGTCACCGCGGCAATTCCCGACCGTCCCGTCCACGCCTGAACCGGGTCCGCTGGTGGACCTACCTGGTGCTGATCCTCGCGACGATCATCTCCCTGTTCCCGCTCTACTGGATGTTCGTGGTCGCCACCAACAACTCGGCAGCGGCGACGCGGATGCCCCCAACGCTGGTACCGGGAGGCAACTTCCTCCACCTGGTGAATCTGGTCTTCGCCACCGTGCCGTTCGTGCAGTCGATGCTCAACAGCCTCATCATCGCCACCAGCATCGGCGTGGGCCAGGCAGTGTTGTGCGCCCTGGCCGCCTTCGCGTTCGCCAAGCTACGCTTTCGCGGCCGCAACGCACTGTTCCTGGTGGTGATACTCACCATGACGGTGCCGACGCAACTCGCGGTCATCCCGCAGTACTTGATCATTTCCCAGCTCGGCTGGGTCGATACGCTCCAAGCGCTCATCGTGCCGGGCCTCGTGAGCGCGTTCGGCATCTTCTGGATGCGGCAACACATGGTCTCGACGATCAGTGACGAACTGATGTATGCGGCCCGTATCGACGGCGCGACGACGTGGCAGATCTTCTGGCGCATCGCCTTTCCGATCGTCCGCCCGGTCGCGTTCGTCCTCGGGCTGTTCGGTTTCGTGACCGCATGGAACGACTTCCTGTGGCCGTTCATCGTGCTGAAGTCTCCGGAGAACTACACCGTGCAGATTGCCATCAAGGCACTCCAGAACAACCTCAGCATCGATCTCGGGCTGGCCATGGCCGGCTCGTTCCTGGCCACCATTCCCATGCTGGTGCTGTTCGTCTTTGTCGGGCGCCGCATGGTGTCCGGCATCCTTGCGGGCGCCTTCAAGGGTTGAACCTGCTGCTCAGTGTCCGCCCGACGCCTGGGACGAGCATCTGACCAAGATCCCATTCGTGCCGCCGTGACCGAACTGCCGATCATGCGGGCGACAATGCTCGGCGCTGGCTCACCAGACCCGAGTGCGGCTGCTTCCCGCGGATAGGTCAGCGATAGGCCCGGCGGCGGACTGCCGACCGGGTTGTTTGTGCTCGCCCGTCACGTCCACGTCCATGACCGCCGGGGTGCCGTCGGGCTCTTCGAAGTTGGCGTCGGCGATACGGACGCGCTCGAGGTCTCGACCGGTGATGGATTCGAGGCCGACGCGGTCGAACTCGGCGGGCAGCGTCGTCTCCAGATAGACGCCGTCGTCCTCGACGACGACCGAGGCGGTCGCGGCCGCAAGGACCCGGGCGTCGGTCTCGCCCACGAACGGGGCGGCGCCGGCGGCGTAGACGTTGCCGCGGGCGTACACGGGCTGCCTAACATCCAGAAACCGCTTGTGGTCGCCCGGCGGTTGAGCCGCGATGCGCGCCGTGTACTCCTCGAACGAGGCCGGATAGCCGTCGTAGCCAGCCGTCCCTGCGACCGCCCGGCTGACGCCTTCCCCGCCGGGGTCGTACGCGGTCGCGGCGTCACCGCCGACGAACAAGTTGCCGACCCAGCGGTCGTCGCCGCCGAAAATGACCGCGTAGCCGGCGACCTGAGTGCTGTGTGGGCGGTGGTAAGGGGTGGCTCGGTCCATGACGGGCTCGAGCCGGACTGTGCCGCAGATCAGGTTGTGCACAAAGGCGCCGCCCTGGCTCCACAGCTCCAACGCGGCCGGCGAGGCCAGGATGTTGTGCTCGACCAGGTACGGGCCGTGGCTGACCTCGACGAACAGGTCCCGATTGTTGTCGTGGAACAGGTTGCGGGAAATGCGGGTACCTTGGGTCTGCCAGTCCAGCCAGGTGCCGAGCGTGCAGTCGTGGATGCGGTTGTGCCGGATCGTCACATCGATCGCCGCGTGCAGTTTGATACCACCGATCTCGTACCCGTAAAACTCGCGCTTGATGGCGATATTGTAGATGTGGTTGTCCTCGATCGTTGAGAACACACAGCCCAGGTGGCCGACGATCCCGTTCTGGCCGCAGTCGTGGATCGTGTTGCGGCGGATGACGTGCGAGCCGATGCGCTCCTTGTCCCATCCGATACTCCGGGCGGAGAAGACCGACTCGAGTTGATACTGGTAGCCCGGTTTGTCGCCACGCGTTGTCGCGTAGTTGTGGCCGGTCGACGCCTCCTTGCCGATCGAGATCGCCGAGCACTTCGCGTCGTGTATGTCGTTGTCCTCGATGACCCAGCCCTTCGCCCAGTTCGGGCCGATCAGGCCGGGCTGGTCGGCGGTGGGCGGGGTCCACGGGCAGGCTGCCTGGCACAGTTCGAAACCGCGCACGGTGATGTAGTCCAGGTGGTGCTCCGTCGGAAAGAACACCGACCGGCGCACGTTGATCTCTACCAGTTCTGAATTCGGGTCAGCGCCCTGGAAGTTCGCCCAGATGGTCGTCTCGTTGGTGCTGACCTCGGCGTACCAGGTGAGTTGAGTTTGTTGCGGATCCCGGATGGGGCCGGTGACGCCGGTCCAGTCGTCGACCGCCTCGGTACGCAGCGGCGGAACATCCACCTCCGCCCGGGAGGAAACCTCGTAGAAGCTGAGCCCGTTGAGGTAGACGTCGCCGAGGTGCTTTCGCGGCTTGCCAGACTTGTAGACGATCCAGTCTCCGGCGATCTCCTCGGCGAATGGGTTGAAGTCGCCGAACAGCGCGTTCGGCACGGTCGCGCACCATACGCTGCCGGCCACCGGAACCCAGCCGGTGATCCGCTCCGATCCCTTGACCACCACGTGCTCGCCGGCCGCCGCCTCGTAAGTGATCCGCCGGGTGTCGCTCAGGCCGCCACGCTGGGGCTTCACCCACTCCCGGTACTCCCCGGCGTGCACAACGACTGTGTCGCCCGGTTGGGCGGCTGCGGCCGCCAGGTTGATAGTCCGGAACGGCCGCTCGGCGGAGCCGTCGGCATCGTCGGTGCTGGTCACCGCAACATGTAGTACGGATGTCATATCTGTGGGCCGTTCTCTGATAACCGCTTACCGAAGCCGGCGGTGAGACCGCTCAGCACGCCGATCCTCCCGCCACCACGCCGCCAACTCCTCCCGCTCAGCGTTAACCTCGCCGCCGATATTAGCGGCGCAGCCCTCACCGGCACTAGTCCTTTATGGACTTTATGGCCTGTTGTGGTGTCTGGTGAGAGCCTAACCCACCAGCGCTCGTCGAGCAGTGACCTGCTGACAGCTCGGCCGGGCCCCGGTGATCGGCAACGGTCACCGGGCCGGGACCCCGCGCGGATCGACTCGGGTGTCAGCCAGTGGTGAACTCGGTCAGCGGGAAGGCGCGGACCGAGCGGGGTGGATGAGGAAGTTCTGTCGGCGGGTGGCGATGATGAACCGTTCCAGCCCGTTGTCGTCGGGGTCGAGTGGGGGTTCGCGACCTGGAGATCCTGGGCGGCGACGTTGACCCGCGGTGGGCATGAACACCGCGAATTCGAGCTTGGGTTGCACGCTGCCGGCCGCGACGTTCGTGCCGCCGGGGAAGGTCTGGAACGCCGGAACGTCCAGACTGGACAGTCCGGGGCCGTCAACCCTGATGTGGATGGGTGTGCCGTCGGCTGCGCGAGAGGAGCGCTGCAGCGCCGACTCGTGCCCGATCCGTGGGGCGCCGGAGAACGACTGGGTCTGCTGCGTGCCAGCCGCGGAACTCGGGTTGTACTGGCCGCCGGCGTCCGCGACGTTGAGCGCGGCGTCGTTCGGGCCCTGGAAGGCGTTGGGGACGTAGGCCGGACAGCCACCGTTGGTGAAACCGTCGCTGGCGTTGAACGGCGTGGGTAGGCCGGTCTGGGTGCCGGTGGTGTTGGAGCGGAACATGTACATGATCCGCTCGGTGGCGTCCTCGCCGTCTGGGTGCCGGGGGTCCTGGTTGGGTAGGGAGTAGAACTGGAACAGGTCCTCGATGTCGTGCGACAGGTGCACAATGCCGCCCTGGCCGAGGTAGTCGCCCTGAGCCGCATTGGTGAGGTGTGCGGAGGAGTTGCCGGCGAACGTGCAGATCTGGGCGGGGCCGGCTCCGTTGGTCTGCTGGTCGAGGAAGCCCATCCACATCGGTGAGTCGGGGTTGATGCGGGTGGCGTACTCGAAGTTGTTGCTGTTGGCCATCTGGCGCGGCAGGCCACGCTGGACGAACTGGACGCGCGTCGTCTGGAAATTGATCAGCCCGTTGAACGCGGGCGAGGTGATGTTGTTGCCCTTGAGGCTGTTGCTGCCCTTCAGCCAGGCAAGCACGTCGTTGAGATTGGCGATGGAGTCGCTACGCAGGTGGAACAGCATGTGGTTGCGCTCGATCGCGACGTTGACGTTGAAGCGGTCCTTCGTCACGTTCGGAACCAGCGCGCCCGAGCCGCCGACCAGGCCACCGACCACGTCAGTGGGTGACGGGACGGCTTCGGCGAACGCGTTGGTCGTTCCGTCCGGATTGCGCCCGGTCCGCAACTGCGGCATGAACTCCCGCACCAGGGGGCCGTTGATGCCACCCGGCAGCAGGTTGAAGTACGGAACGCCGTAGGACACGAACACGAACACGCCACTCGGGCTGAAGTCATAGACCCCCTCGATCGTACCGAGCGCCGCGAACAACCGTCCCTGGTCAGAGGTTGTCGGCGCGCGGGTCAGGGTGGCCGGTACGAAGTAGGAGAACACCGGTCCGAACTGGGCGGGCACGTTGCCGGCGCCGTCGTTGAGGGTGACCGGCCCGGCGATGAAGTTGCCGATGTCGAACTGGATGTTCGAAGACGGACCCGCGGTGGCGGCCGAGGCCCGTAGCGGGGTGAAGGCGGTCTGTTCCAGCAGCGCCAACTGAGCCGCCACCAGGCCACCGAAGCCGGCCTTGAGCGCGGTCCGTCTGCTGAGTCGTAAGCTCTTGAAACCATCAAGTGGCATGGGATACCTCTCCATACACCGTCATCGGGTAGGGGGCCGTTGCCTGTGACGCGCGATGCCGTCGCCGGACGCCTCATTAGGTCACGACTTGCCTGGAACGGCTCCAGTTATGACTCTTGATTGTCGCGAATGCAACAGACAAGAAGGGACTAAGTACCGGTAGACCGGCCCGACCGAGATCAACCGGAGACCAGCAGATGGCAGGCGTACGACAGGGATCGCGCCTCGTCGTCGGGTGCCGCACACTAGGCCGACCAGCCGCGCGCAGCCCACATCGGCCCAGTTCACAACGAGTTCATATGGCATGCCGTCCGGCGTAACGCAGGTCGTCTCCTTACAAATTCGGGCTCCTGTTGATTGGACAGAGCAAGTCCCCACCGCCGTGATCGGCAAGCCGTTTACGCTGCTCAACCACGCCGTCGCAGACTTCCAGCGCCAGCCAAAATGGTTCAGTCCAATCGAGTCGCCATTCGCCGCACCAGAATCCGGATCATGTAAGTTTCGCGACCACACCAAGCCATGGCCTGGCGAAAGCATCTGGCTCGGCACCCGTAAACCGCCGCTCAGCCAGCTCGTTTGCTCGCCTGCTGTGCTGTCGCGTTGACGAAGAAGATGTACGTCTTCGGCTCGGAGACTGTGCCGTCGGCGAATGTGCTTGTCACTGACAGGAACTGCTCGCCCGATGTCGTTGGTGTCAGCGCCAGTGCGAGTGTGCCGTCGGCGGCTGCCTGCTGTGTCACCGGTGCATCCCAGACAACGGACCGCTGCGGGCAGCCGAAACCCACGCTCGGGTCGGGCAACTGGGTCTGTTCGGTCGGCTGGTCGTCCCAGGTGGGTTCGCGTGCCGTGCTGGTCAGCCACGCCTGGATGTCCGGCGTGGTCGTGCAGTCGGTGGTGCCCGTCTGCTCGGCGATCATCGTGGCGGACGACAGCGTCGCGCCCTTGAACGCGGACAGGTCGAACGTGAACCGGACTGAACGGCCGGCTCTGATAGCGTGCGTCGGCATGCAGCACCGGGCGGTCGGTCGCAGTGGCCTTCGGGTCAGCGAGATCGCCTGTGGGACGTGGATCGGGCGCACGGAAGGGTCCGCGGCGGCCGTCGCGCGGGCGGCGCTGGACCACGGGATCACCACTTTCGACACCGCGGACGCCTACGCCGCCACGCGGGCCGAGGTCGTGCTCGGCAAGGCCCTCGCCGGGGTGCGCAGGGAGTCCGTCGAAATCTGTACCAAGGTCTTCGCGCCGGTCGGGCCGGGACGCAACGACCGGGGGCTGTCCCGCAAGCACATCATGGAGGCGGCGCGGGCCTCGTTGCGACGGCTGCGCACCGACTACATCGACCTGTACTGCGCGCACCGCTTCGATCCCCGCACCCCGCTCGACGAAACGCTCATCGCGTTCGACGATCTCGTGCGGCAGGGAAAGGTGCTCTACCTCGGGGTGTCCGAGTGGACCGCGGCACAGATCGCCGAGGCACTGCGCATCGCGGCGGACCTCGGGCTCGACCGCATCGTCGCGAACCAGCCGCAGCACCACATGCTGTGGCGGGTCATCGAGGCCGAGATCGTGCCGCTGTGCCAACGGGAAGGGATCAGCCAGCTCGCCTGGTCGCCGCTCGCGCAGGGCATCCTCACCGGTAAGTACCCGCCCGGCGCGCCGCCACCGGCGGACTCGCGCGCGGTCGGGCCCGCTGCGGTGAAGTTCGCGAGCGGCGCCCTCTCCTACGACGTGCTCACCCGGGTCGCCCGGGTCGCGCCGGTCGCCGACGAGGTGGGCTGCACGCTGTCCCAGCTCGCGCTGGCATGGGTGCTGCACAATCCGAACGTCTCGTCCGCGATCGTGGGCGCCTCCCGGCCCGAGCAGATCGCCGAGACCGCGGCCGCCTCCGGCGTCGCGCTCGCCGACGACGTGATGGCACGCATCGACGAGATCCTCGACCCGGTCGTCGAACGTGACCCTGCCAGGACCCCGTCCCAACCGACCGACTACCGCGCGGGGTAACCGGGCCTACGCCGCCTGGACGTCGGCCAGGAACGACACGATCGAGCGCCGCAGCCCCGCGGCGCCCAATCCGTGCGCGATCGCGTGCTGGCGTGGCGTGCCGTAGTTGCGCAGCTCGTCCCGGGCCACCCCGAGCCCGAGCACCCGATGTGGTCGGTCCCGAAGCGCCTCATCGACCTCCCGCGCCGACGTGCCCGCCAGGTACGGCTCCACCAGCACGACGGCGGGGTACCGCTCGCCGGCCACGGCGGCACGCAGGGCATCGCGGTCGAACGGGCGGACCGTGCTCGCGTACAACACCGTCACCGGCAGCCCTTCCGTCGCGGCCAGCACCGTGTCCGCCAACGGCCCCACCGCGACCACGGTGCCGGAGTCCCCCTCGCGCAACGTGCGGAACCCGGTGCCGTACGGACGTTCGTTCGTCTGGTTCGACAGTCTCAAATACACCGGGTCGTCGCCGCTCGCTGCCGCGCGCAGCATGGCCTCGGCTTCGTCCGCGTGGCCGGGAACGTGGATGGTCCACTCCGGCAGCGTCGAGAGCAGCGCCACATCGCCTGGCGACTGGTGGGTCCGGCCCCCGCTCGCGATGTCGTAGGACGCTCCCGCGCTGACCAGCACGGCGCCGACCGCCTGGTGGTTGAGGTCCAGTTTGATCTGCTCGAACGGCCGCTCGATCAGGAACGGCGCGAAGCTGTGCGCGATCGGTCGCATCCCGGCCAGCGCCATCCCGCCCGCGACGCTGATCATCAACTGCTCCCGGATGCCGAGGTTGAGCACCCGATGCGGGTGTCGCTCGCGTGCGCGGTCGAAGAGCTTGGCGGACAGGTCGGCCGTCAGCACCGCAAGCCGTTCGTTCTCCTCGAGCAGTTCGGCCGTCACCTCGGCGAACCGCTCACGCATGATCCCGGCCATGCCGCTCCCTTCCCGTTTCCGTTGTCGGATGGCGCCTAGTGGAGGTCGGGGAGCACGGGCTCCACTTCGGCCACCACCAGCCGGGGGCGACCAGGGTGCGGCGCCGTGCAGGCCGCCGCGAGCTTGGCGTGGTCCGGGCCGACCACGACGTCGACCCGGACAGCCGGTCGCACACGTTCGTCATGGAGCCGGGCGACGTCCTGTACCTGCCGCACGGCTTCCCGCACGTCGCCACCGCACGCGGCGGCACCTCCCTGCACCTGACGCTGACGATCACCGAGCCGACCCCGGCCGATCTGGTCGAGGCGCTGCTGACCACGTTCGGCCACGAGATCGGAGGCCGGGCCGATGACCTGCTGGCCCCCGACGACCGCCAGTGGTTCGCGGCCGACCTGATCGCGGAGCTGCGCGAGCACCTGGAATCCGTCGACTCGCGGGTCCTCGTCGACACCGCCGTGGCGACGATGCGCACAAGGACGGTCTGAACGATGACGAGCATCGACACCACCCACGACAGCCAGCACATCACCGTCCTCAGTGGACTGACCGGTCTCGTCGGGGACGCCCAGGCGTTCCTCGCCGACGTCTGGGCGACCCGGCCGGCGGTCCTGGATCGCGGCATCGCGGCGGACTTCCTGACCCCGGAGCGGATCTGGGCCATGGTCGACCGCGGATTGCTGGTACACCCGTACTTCCGTGTCGCGAAGGGCGGCGTG
>WNGL01012983.1_pt1 | contig 11162 bp, 12 predicted proteins | sample 5400591 | NCBI WGS metagenome assembly WNGL01 (sample SAMN13153377, study PRJNA577476) | soil metagenome | isolation source: 80 cm soil or saprolite under Garry oak tree replicate 1 | place: USA:California | collected 2016-06-15
GGCAGGGGGAGGTGCTGGTGGGCAAACACGCGCAGGTACCTGCCCGTTTGATGGTGGTGCGGGTGCCAGAAGAAGTGATCGCCCAACGCCAAGAACGGATTCGAAAGGCGGGCCAAACGCAGGGGAAAAGTGGCCAATCCAAAAGTGTTGAGTCGAGCGAAATGGACCATTTTGATTACTAATGTGCCTGCCCACATGCTCACGATCTGTGAGGTGATTGTCTTACAGCGAGCGCGCTGGCAGATTGAACGCTTGTTTCGTTTATGGAAGGAAGGAGGCAAGATCGATGAATGGCGGGGTCGGACCCCATGGCGCATCCTATGTGAAATCTATGCCAAAGTGGTGGCCATGCTCATTGAGCACTGGTTCTTGGTCGTAGGAACCTGGCATGACCCCGTACCCTCGCCTGGTCAAAGCGGCTAAAGTAGTCAGAGGATATGCCCCAGAACTCCTTTCCGCCTTGGGAGGTGAGAGCAGTTGGCAACGGGTCACTGCTCGTCTCTTGCGAGCGATGCAAGCCTGTCGCCTGCAGCGCCGTTTGAAACATCCAAGCCATCCTCAATTACTTTTGGAGGGCTTAGACTGGCACTTAACTTAATACCTATGGGCTGCAAGCCCTTGACGGAGCGCGAGGTGTCCTCGCTCCTTCCCTCCTCCCTGCCGCCAAAGGCGGCAGAAAAGAACTTTGCAACAACCCTAGCCTCGGGGTAAACCTGCTTCAAAGGCACACAACATTGATATGCTATAATGGGTGGGTATATGCGTATATCTTGAAGAAGAGACATGCCCACCTTTGCCACCTGCGCCCGCGCTTGGAAGGGATTGAGATCAGAATTGCCGAAAGATGGAGGGAACCCTTTGACCGTATCACCGGATCCAACACCGAAAACCAGCAGCGACCTGCGCTTTATAGGCGAAACCTTGCTGCGCATCTCTCAAGCGCTCCATGAGCACACCCATAAATTAGAACAGGCCGTCGAAGCTACCTATGCCGGTGAGGGCGGCGATCCACGCGTCAAATTGCTCGCCGATGCTTTGAATGTCAGCCGCAGTGCCGACCTGGAACTGGGACGCGTTAACCAGGCTACCAGGCGTGTGCTGCTCGCATTACGGGAACAACTCAATAAAAGTGGGCAAGCCAATACCTCACCAGGTGTCGCCGCACCTGCCGCGCCATTGGATGCACCTTCCAGCCTCGAACGGGAGCGTAATGTGCTGGCTAGTAGTATAATCTCCCCCGAGCTCAAGCATAGCGAACTGGAAACCCTCTATGAGATTGCACAGACGCTCAACTCGACCCTCCAGTTTGATGAGGTGTTGCGCCTGGTCATGGATCGAGTGATCGAGGTCGTGGGTGCTGAGCGCGGGTTTATCGTACTGGTCAACCCACAGACGGCTCAGCTTGAGTTCACCATCGCACGTGATAAACAGGCACGCACAATTGGTGCAGGAGCGTTTGAGCCCCAGATTAGCCGTAGCACTGTGAATCGGGTTGTGGATACCAGGAAACCTATGCTCTCAGGCAATAGTTACGATCCTACCAGGAGCATGATGGCTTATGATATTCGCTCTATTATGTGCGCCCCTTTGATTGTACGTGGCAACTGCATCGGTGCAGTGTACGTAGATAGCCGTACCAAAACAAGCCTGTTCAATGAAAAGGATCTCGATCTACTGCTTGCTTTCTGCAATCAAGCTGCCATCGCTATCGACAACGCCCGACTCTTCAGTAAGGTCAACGAAGACAAGCAGTATATGGACAACATCTTCGCTTCCATTGCCAATGGTCTTATCACCACTGACGCGGCCGGCATGATTACCACGTTCAATAATGCCGCCAGGCACATCCTGGGCTTGGATCCGGCAAAAGTGGTAGGCAAACACTTTCGGGAAGCCTTTCAAGTGTTGTCTCAAGTCGGCCTGGTTGAATTGCTGCAAAGGGCCATGCAGGAGCATGACCATGGTACCCTCGTACCCTATTCGGTAGACAGTATTATTCCGGGCCGTGGCATGGTCAACCTGGAATTGAACATTTCCTCTCTGCGCGATCAAGGAACGCATATCGGCATGGCCCTGGTCATCGATGACCGTACCGAAATAAAGCGCTCAAGGGCAGAGACGAAGCAAATTCGCGACATCTTTGGCCGCTATGTGCATCCACATGTTGTGCAGCAGCTCATTGAAGACCCACGAGCGCTCAACCTTGGCGGGGAGACAAAGGAAATAACCGTCCTCTATGGCGATATCCGTGGCTATACACGCCTGAGCGAGACCATGGCGCCCGAAAAGGTGATGGATTTGCTCAACGGCTACTGGGAGAAAATGGTCGAGGCCATTTGGAACCAGGGAGGCACAGTGACCGCTTTCATGGGCGATGCGCTAATGGCAATTTTCAATGCTCCGTTACCGCAGGAAGATCATGCGTTGTGCGCAGTGCGTGCTGCTGTGGGCATGCGTGCCGCCGTGATGGAGTACCAGGCTAATATGTCACGGGAGATACAGATCTCGTTTGGTTTTGGCATCAATACAGGCCTGGCAGTAGTTGGTAATCTGGGTTCAGGACGTATGCAGAACTATACTGCCATCGGTGACGTGGTTAATGTCGCCTCTCGCCTGCAAGGAAACGCCTCGGACAACGATATCCTGCTCAACCGCTCCACATTCATAAAGGTGCGCCAGTACGTGCGTGTGGATTTGCTTCCCCCCATGTCTGTAAAGAACAGGACGGAGCCTCTGGAGGTCTTTCGCTTGAAAGGGCTGGCGTGATAGAGGTCACCCGTTGTCAAAGCTGATATGCTCGATAAATCCGCATTCTACAGTAGAATGCGGATTTATCGAGCATGTCCTCCCGATTTATCGAGGGGCGTTAGCGCAGCGTCGGGGCTGGATTTAAAGGAGCTTCCTTGCAGCCCTGCTGAGCGCAGCTAGCTGCGACCCAGCAGCGTTAGCGTAGCGTCAGGGCTGGATTTAAAGGAGCTTGCGCAGCACGAACCCCACCTGCTGAGTACGGATAAAACCAAACCATTCATATAGTCGGTGGGCGTAGGTGTTATCATCCTGTGTATTGAGCAGGATGCGCAGCACCTGCTCGTCCTCGAAGAAGTGTATCGCCTCTGCCATCAGGCGCGCTCCGATACCCCGGCTCCCGAACGATGGATGGACAGCGATCCGCACGAGGTAGCCGGATTCGCTGTCCAGCGCATTAAACTGGTATCCTACCACCTTGCCATCTAATTCCGCCACCACGAAATACGGGTGCGAGTCGGCTATATCGGTGAAGGCAACAGCGTCGTAGCGCCACAAGTGCTCGAAACATTCTTTCTCGATAACCAGCAGCGCGGGTATGTCGCCAGGCTCAAAAGGGCGGATCGTAACTTGCTGGTTCCCTTCGCTTGGAACGCGGTAGTCATATTTGTCGTAGGCGTACAGCAGGCGATATGGCGCAAAGCCGCAGGTAAGTAGGTCATCGCGCAGCCAATCCTGTTCCATATCACTGCCGGAGTAGTGTAAATGATGTACGCCCCGTGCAATGAGCAGCGGATCCAGTCCTTCAAGCAACATACGCAGCAGGCTATCATAGGCCTGGCTCTCTGTCCAGCTCACGCCAAATCCACCTATCCATGCCGAGGGAGCGTTTACTGTCTGTGAAAGCAGGAAGCCGACTAACGACTCTCCACTGAAGATACCCACCGTCGGGTAGTGTTTGAGTAGTGCCGGAAGTTCCTCTAAGGTGAACCGTTGATAGATATATTCAGAGGTACGCAGCAATCGCTCCAGCAGTGGAAGGTCTTCAATGCCTAGTATTCTTACCTTGTTAAAACTCCTCGGCATGCTTCCTCCGACCACTTTAAGCACCCGGTCCCTTGATCTCGCGCCGCAGCCGTTCGATATCCGGTTTAGGCGCGTTGCGCATACGATACCCAGTCAGTCCATGAATGCGCCGCAGCTCCGCGATCAGTACATCAGTATTCAAGCGATATTTCCTGTCAGGAGGCGGACCCAGGTTATCTACGGCAGCATCATCACCAAGCAGTAAATTGATGCAGGTCGCCACACAGGCAGCCATTGCTTCTATATTATAACCGCCCTCCTGGACCAGAATCAATCGTCCATCACACAGGTATTGAGCCAGTTCTATAATGATACCATTGAGCTTTGCGAATCCTGCCGTGGAGAGATACATATTCGTATGCGTGCTTGTCTGGGGAATGGCATCTTTCCAATGCGCATCGAAGCCGGCCGAGACCAGGATCAGCTGTGGTTGGAAACGATCGGCAGCAGGAGCCATTACCTGGCGAAAAACAGGCTCGTAGACCTCGTAGCCGGTCATCGCAGGTAGAGGCACATTAATGGTCGTCCCCAATCCTGCTCCCTCGCCTCGCTCGTCGGAGCTACCCGTGCCCGGGTAGAATGGCGCCTGGTGAATCGAGAAGTACAATACGTGTGGGTCCTCGTAGAACATGTCCTGGCTGCCGTTCCCGTGATGCACATCATAGTCGATGATCATCACCCGTTCGAGACCGTAGTGGTCGAGGGCGTAGCGGGCGGCCACGGCTACGTTGTTGAAAAGGCAGAAGCCCATTGCCCCATCGGGTAGCGCGTGATGGCCGGGGGGGCGCACCAGGCAATATGCGTTGTCGATTTCCCCTTTCATCACGGCATCTATGGCGGTGAGAGGGGCTCCTGCCGCCTTGATGGCCACCTCGTATGATTTTGGAGAGACGTAGGTGTCCGGAGCAAAATAGCGGCTTTCTCGACCCCCCCGCGACATTTCTTCAGCTACCCTCTGTGCTGCAGCCTCCACCTCGTGGATGTATGCGCGATCGTGTACCGCCGCTAGTTCATCTTCGCTGGCGGCGCGCGGCGCCATTTGTACCAGCCCATCGCGCTCCAGCCAGTTTAGCGCTTCCAGCACCTTCATTGCCATCTCAAGGCGCTGCGGCCGCTCCGGGTGATTCCTTGGGGTAATATGTTCGAGAAAAATCGGGTCATAGATCAGAGCAGTGGTCATGATACTTTCGCCACGGCTTCCTCTACCAGTCCGGGAATATCAAAAATCGTATCAGCCACCGGCACTTTGGCTGCCTGCAAGGCGGCCACCTTTCCCTGTGCTGTCCCTGTATTGCCGGAGATGATTGCTCCCGCGTGCCCCATGCGTTTCCCTGCAGGTGCGGTGCGCCCTGAGATGAAGGCCACAACGGGCTTGCTCATCGTCTTGATGTACTCAGCTGCGTCCTCCTCGTCGCTGCCGCCAATCTCACCACACATCACCACCGCTTTGGTCTCCGGGTCGGCCTCGAAAAGTTTCAAGTGATCGACAAAGGTCGAGCCGATAATCGGGTCCCCGCCAATGCCAATGCAGGTCGACTGGCCAATGCCCGCCTCGGTGAGCAGTGCGACAACTTCATAGGTGAGCGTGCCGGAACGCGAGATAAAGCCAACAGGGCCTGGTTTGAAGATCTGGTAGGGAATGATGCCGATCTTACCATGCCCTGGCGTGCACAAGCCCGGGCAGTTCGGGCCGATCAGGTGTGCGCCATGTTCACATACAACTAATATAGCGCGCGTCATGTCTATCACAGGAATCCACTCGCTGATACAGACGATCAGCTCAATACCTGCGCTGGCAGCTTCCATAATGGCATCGGCGGCGCCAGGACCGGGCACAAAGATACAGGACGCGTTGGCGCCCGTGGCTGCTTTCGCTTCCCTGACGGTATCAAAGACCGGCAAGTCTTCCACCATCATACCACCCTTCCCCGGCGTGACTCCGCCGACCAGGTGCGTGCCGGCGGCCTTCATATTGCGGGTGTGAAACTGCCCCTCGCGCCCGGTGATTCCCTGCACAATGACCCGCGTCTTATCATCAAGCAGAATACTCATAGCGTTGACCTCTATCTCTTCGTATCGATGGCGGCCACGATCTTCTGGGCCGCATCACGCATATCTTTACCCCAATCGAGCCCGGCATCCCTGAGCAAGGCTTTTCCCTCCTCCGCTCCTGTGCCTGAGAGCCGTACGACGATGGGCATGCCCTCGGGAATTTCGGCCTGGGCCATAATCACACCCTTGGCCACTTCTTCACCGCGCGTAATGCCCCCGAAGATGTTGACGAGGATGCCCTTCACCTGCGGGTCGCGTGCCACGAATGTCAGGGCCTTGCGCATCACTTCAGCCTTTGCCCCGCCGCCGATGTCAAGGAAATTGGCCGGCTTGCCTCCGACACGGGCTACCATGTCAAGCGTCGTCATAACCAGGCCGGCGCCATTCCCCACAATTCCCACGTCCCCATCCAGCTTGACATACGTCAGGCCTTCCTTTTTTGCCTCGAACTCCAGCAGGTTTGACTCTTCCGTCTCTGCCCATGCAGCGTACTCTTGCTGGCGGAACAGGCCGTTATCATCGATGAGAATCTTCGCATCGGCCGCCTGCACCTGCCCGTCAGCAGTCAGCGCCAGCGGGTTGATCTCAGCCAGGCTTGCATCGCTCTCAATGAAAGCCCTGGCCAGGGCTGCCAGGATGGCTCCACCCTTGCTGATTACTTGATGGGGAAATCCTGCGCGAGCGAGAATGTCGCGCGCCTCGAAGGGTCGCAGCCCCCAATGCATATCGATGGGCTGCTGGATGATCTTCTCGGGTGTCGTGGACGCTACCTCTTCGATATCTATGCCTCCTGCCGTCGAGACCATCACGACGGGGGCCTGCGTTTTGCGGTCGAGGATGATGCCGAGGTAGTATTCTTCTTTGATCTCTAGCTTGGAGACGACCAGCACTTTTTCTACTTTTAGCCCTTTGATCTCCATACCCAGTACCTTTGCGGCTGCGGCGCGTGCCTCTTCAGGGGTATCGCCGAATTGAATGCCGCCCGCTTTGCCGCGTCCGCCAACATAGACCTGGGCTTTGATAACCACCGGCCCGTCCAGTTCGCGAGCAATGGCTTCGGCCTCCTCTGGCGTTCGTGCTACACGCCCGGGCTGTACCGGAATCCCGTAGCGTGCCAGGATGTCTTTTGCCTGGTATTCGTGAATCTTCACCGCAAATAACTCCTCTTGGAGATTGCAAAGGGCAGCCGCCCTTTGCCGGGGTTCGGGGTGTCCCCGAAAAACCTCTTTTTCTCTTTTTGCTCGCTGCCGCAGGCGGCGCAAATGAAAAGAGACCTGAATAATTACCTATGGTCATGCTAGCATGCACAGAAAGGGGCTGTCAAGGATTGCTGAAACTTGGTACAATAAAGGAGATGTCATATCTATAAGTGGGGAAAATGCATATGCAAAAAAAGATATCAACTGGCCAATTGCTGGCGCGCCCCCAGGATGAAACTATACCGCCGGTAGGAGTACGCTTGCGCAAGGAAGAGAGCCCATTTCGCGTATGGCCCTTGCTCATCACTTTGCTAGTTGTGGGCCTGCTTATCATTACTATTGTGAGCGTAACTTTGGGGGGCCTGTTCCAGAATCTGCATTTTGGCGCAAACACCGCTACCTCACAGCCTCCCATAACCACATTCAATGTTCAGCGAACTGCACCCTATGCAAGCCTGAATTTTACCGTCCTGACAGCGCAATACGCAACTTCTTTTATCGATGACACTATTCACCTGGGACCGGCGATTGTACGCGTGAATATCCGGGTAGCTAATAAGACTACTAACCAGGTCTCTGTCATCTACTATGATGTCTTGCGCCTGCTGATCCCCGGTCAGAATGCCGTAGCTCCGGCGAATATCCTGCCCTATAGCCTGAAATCAGGTGTGGGTACACCGGCTTGCAATGCGTCCCCTGTTTCCTCGGGCCCGGCTCCCGGTAAAAGTGAAGTCGATTGCGTTGATTTCCCGGTTCCCAGGGGAACTCGACTTCAGACGCTATCGCTGCAATTGGGTTTTGCGCCGGCCGGCGAATTCCTGGTGACAATACCGTTTAGTGGCCCCTTCAATCCCGGCCGCTATGCTGGTAGGATATCATTTCAACACCTTGACATCCCTTATACGTACTATAACTTTAATGATAGTCCCTTCCAGTTCCTTTTCCACCTGACCAGCGTGGATATCAGCTACTTTTATAATGGAATGCAGAGCAAAGCGGGGCAGCAGTTCTATATCCTCAATTTTCGCGTGGATAACCAGAGCGGTGTCTATGTCGTTCCTGGTTATGGCTATGATTACGTGCGCCTGGTCATCAATGGCATTCTTCGCACGCCTGTCGACAGCACCCTCCCCAATGCGTTTAATGCGAAAGCGAGGAACGTTGCTGGCCAGGTAGCGTTTGTCGGTCCACCAGGCGTCTCGAACATCACCATAGCATTGTTACAGCAAAATGGTGAACCAACACTAAAAACAGACGTGCAGCTGTGATCCAGGATAAAACGCGGTAGAAAGGAACGATATATATGTCCACAGCATTTCGCGCCTTTGTGGTCAATAAAACGGAAAATGAATTCACCGCCCGCGTCCAGGAACTGACGTTGGCCGATCTCCCCCCCGGCGAAGTCCTCATTCGCGTCGCCTACTCCGGCGTAAACTACAAAGATGCTCTGGCCTGCATCCCCGACGGGAAGATTGTGCGCAGCTATCCCTTTGTTCCCGGCGTGGACCTGTCGGGAGTGGTTGTTGAATCGCACGATGCTCGTTTTCACGAGGGCGACGAAGTGATTGTCACCAGCTACGACCTCGGCGTTTCCCATTATGGCGGCTTTAGCGAGTATGCGCGTGTGAAAGCCGACTGGATTGTCCCACTGCCCCAGGGCTTGACGCTCAAAGAGGCCATGATCTTTGGCACGGCCGGTTTCGAGGCTGCCCTGGCATTGCATCAACTAGAGAAGAATGGCCTCACGCCTCAACGCGGTCCCATGCTCGTGACAGGCGCGACCGGCGGCGTCGGCAGCATGGCCGTGAGTATGCTGGCGAAGACGGGTTATACCGTCGCGGCAAGCACGGGCAAGCAGTCTGAACATGCCTACCTGCAGGAACTTGGCGCGCGCAATATCCTCAGTCGCGAGGAAGTATCCGCCGAGAGCAGCCGCCCCCTGGAAAAAGAACTATGGGCGGGCAGCGTAGACTCGGTAGGTGGAACTACCCTGGCCTACTTGATCCGCACAACGAAGTATGGTGGTTCGATTGCCTCCTGCGGCCTCACTGGTGGCTCGACCATCACCACCACGGCCTTTCCCTTCATCCTGCGCGGCGTGAACCTGCTGGGCATCGATTCGGTGTACTGTCCAATGGAGCTGCGCCGCGAGTTATGGCAGCGCATGGCAAGTGACCTCAAGCCATTCACTCTCGCTAGCATGAGCCGCGAAGTGACACTGGACGAGCTGCCCCAGGTGACCGCCTCCCTGCTCAAAGGTGGCATTCGTGGGCGCACAGTCGTCAGGCTGGCGGGAAATTGACATCCTACTCTTCTGCCGGCTCACCAAATAGCGAAGGCTGCTGACCCTGCTCAAGTTGTTTCTGCTCTTCGCGCAGCAAGCTCATCGCTGCCCATGTAGTCGAGTATCTCCTGATTTTTCTTCAGCCCTTTGCGCGTATGAATATCTCTGGCCTTGAGTCCGCCGTAGAGGCCTATGTAACCATGGTCTTGAAAGATTGCGAAGTCTTTTGGCTCGATTACGCCAGCCCCCTGTGCTGCCCCGGCTAACTGATTATTGAGAATAGATATTTGAGACCGTCGAACCAGTCGCAACTGATCTTCTGACATCGTAGTCAACTCATCAGTTAGCTCCTGGCGGCGTGTCTGGACTGCGAAATACGTTTGCCCCAAGGCAACAATTGGCTTGGATGAATCCGCATTTTCAACGAGCAAATAGCAGGCATACCGTGAGAGATGTACATCTTCTACCCTTCGCTTGGCTCCCTTGGCTGTTGCGATCATATCGCTCACATGGGCGAAATGATCTGAGATAGCCTTTGAAACTTGCCATATTCGGTATAGCCGAGTATCTTGCCCAGTTCGCGGGCACTCCAGTATTCGCTGCCATCTTCGGCTTGCCTGCGGATTGACTCGAATGGAGAGGTACGAGAAGTGATTGGTTCGCCATTGCCACTGTTCATAGATATATCCCCCCACATGGTTTTGGTTTACTATACTAGAAAATTTAATGAAAATCAATCTCCTGATATATTTGGTCTCCTGGTAAAAGCTGGCTTGATTGCGACGGAACGGCAGTTATGCTCCGGCAGCAAACGTAATGTGCCAACTCCCTCCGGGCCATGTAGCTTCGAGATAGTAGCAGCCAGCTTTGAGAATAGTCAGGCTCCCTGGAAATTCAGCCCATTGGTCAGAAGTTCTATTCTCCATGGCAGCGGAATCTCCCATCGCCTATTTTCCGAGCAGCATCACTCTAATAACTTCAAGAGTAGTACGTACGTCAAAGGGAGGCCCATCATCGCTTTCCCAACGTCCATCTTCCTTCTGCTTTTGTTCTAACAAGTGTGTAGCATTCTCCAGCAGGGGATGCTTCATGGGAATTCTCGCATCGTGCAGGCTGGCTATCAGCCAGACCAGGTTCCCGGCTGAGACATCTCCTTCCAGGCGCTTTTGCAGGGACGAAAAGACGCGGTAAGCCGGTTCGTATTGATCGAGATAATACCAGAGACTCGCAGCGAGCCACTGGGTATGTACGAAGGAGGGGAGAGTGCCATCGTCCTTCAGGTAGCGCGAGGCGTGCCAGGCAGAAGCCACAATTTGCCGTCAGGTACAATATAGCAGCCAGGTCACCGGGCATAGCCCAGGGAGGAGCTACATCGCGCAGCTGCACATCTTCTTCCCAGTATTCTTCCGCTGATTGCCGCTGTTGCAAAAACATAATGGCGCGTGCCAGCGCTGGATGCATAGGAGCGAGCAGACCCATGTATTCGGCCTGGATCAGGTGATAGCAGGTTGCGTCAATTGAGGCCGCGTGTGATCTTTCAAAAACGCTGCGCAGATTTCTGGCGATACAGTAGAGCCCGTGAGCACGTAGCGCAGTCGGGCTTGCTCAACAAGGGTTCCGTGATGCTGTACGTACGCAATAGCCTTTTCAAGGTCCGCCATCTTTGCCCCTTACTTCATGACTCAATATGCATGGCTTATGATATCATATACTGTGAATATCTAAACTTACTTAGAGTGATCTATCCTTCAATCGAAGCAATTATTAATGCAATGCTCATCGAAGCAGGAGAAGTA
>WNGL01013863.1_pt1 | contig 11157 bp, 10 predicted proteins | sample 5400591 | NCBI WGS metagenome assembly WNGL01 (sample SAMN13153377, study PRJNA577476) | soil metagenome | isolation source: 80 cm soil or saprolite under Garry oak tree replicate 1 | place: USA:California | collected 2016-06-15
TCCGGACGATTGAGTACTGGGATAATGAGAAACGCAGGTGGCCGCAACGACAACATTTTGCGGTGCTGGTGGCCGAGAATATCAATCGCCGTTTTTTCAATGTTATACACCTGTTGAGCTATTCGATTCCCATCATTGCTGTTCAGGTTTCGATGTTGATCGTCAACGGGAGCAAGACCTTATATTTCACAAAGGTATTGGACACCTTCGAGGAAATAGACGACGGAACCTCGCTGGACGATAGACGTTACAATCGAGAGGACTGGGTCGAAAAAGCTAAATGGACGCTAGATGTTGCCGACTCTCTCGTGAACATCACAAGCAGCATTTTCGGTAGCCCAATTCTCAACTATCTCAAAAATTATGTGGCAATTACGGTAGATGGACATAATTATATGTGGCTTCACAAGAAAAGCCAAGGCAAGTCGCTGCTTAATTTTCGAATGGCACAGTCCCTCCAGGACGAAACGGTTGCGGTCCTGAACGCTAAGAACATGACTTATGTGCGCCGACCCCACAGCTTCCGGCTAACTGTGGACAAAGAAACGACCGAGAAAAATGCGGAACTTTTCTCATCTGTCGCCACTCTTATCAAAAAGTCCTGGGAATCGGGGGGCGCCTAACCCCTTATCTTCCTAATATCTCTCGGGTCATGTCTCTCGGGTCGATTTAACAGAACCACACCAATCCTTTGGTCAGGACCCAGAGTGATATAACCGCCGTCCTGCCCTGCCCGTGCCTGTCCGAGCCCCGTACAGCCCACCTCCCCGCTCTTACCGCCTTGCCCCACTCCCAGGTAAGCCGCCCCTGAGTTCGCAGCACGTCCGATCTTCCCAACCGGCCTAACCATGCGGCCTACATATCATCGCGCATCTGCCTGTGCTGGCGGCGCGCTGGTTGTTGTCGTCACTTTCTTCTTTCCCTTGGGCGTAGCATCAGCCTTGGGTTGCTCGGGCTCACCACAACGTCTCTGTTCAGCGAGGACGCTCACACCATTCCTTCCACTGCATATATGACAGCAATTCACTAACGACAGGTGTGAGCTGGGTCACATCCGGTCGGCGCCGGGGTTCTGCGGCAGCATAATCCTTGTTGGCTCAGTCGCTTTCGGCTAAGTCCTTATCTTCCCGATTGCAATCTCTTCCATGCCGAAAAGCTCCGACCTGACCCTGCCGCTCGCCCAGCCGATCACCCTCACCCGATATTCTAGTTTTCTTGATGGCCACAAACGAGCAATCTAATCCTACGTTTGAACCGCACAAAACGGAGGACGGCACGGGGTACTACATTCTCGTGACTTGGCCCGACGGTCGTACAGAGCGCATCGGCGGGCTCTTCAAGGACGAAACTGCGGCTCTGGACTGGATCAGGCTGGGGTCGCGAGCGTGGATTGCTCGGCGTAAAAAATCATGATCGCTCTGACATAGCCGCCGGGTGCCCAAGCCGCGACGACGTTATCTCGGCGATCTGCTGTTCGCGGAGGCGACCTTCGAGAACCGGGAAAGCCGGTGCATGAACGGCTCCCATCGAGAAAGACAGTGCAATGAGCTATGCCATCCTTCGGTTCGCTCATTTTATCGGTTTAACTTTGATGGGCGCGGGGCTGCTCGGGGTGTTTCTCACGGACCTGCGCTCGCGCCAGCTTCGGGACCTTGCCCTATTCACCGAAGCGGTCCGCAACATCGCTGTTTTCTATGACGGACTGGTTGTGCCCGGCACCCTGCTCCTGCTCGGGTCCGGCACTGTCCTGATTGTCGACCTCTACGGTTGGGATTTCCTGACCTTTCCGTGGCTCGCCGGGATGGTCGGATTGTTCGCTTTCGAGTTTATCGAAGGCAATACGGTAACGAGGCTATATTTCCTGCGGCTCCGCCGCCTCGCGCGTGCGGCGCTCGACAAGGGCCGTGTCACGCCGGAGCTGGAGAGTGCACGGCGAGAACACATCCCGACCTTCACCCATTTTCTCGATCTTCCGATCCTGTTCGTCATCGTATCCCTCGGCGCCATGCGGCCGGACGGCTGGTCGACCCTAGCGATCAGCGTCAGCATCGCCGTCTTCGTCGCCATCTGCTTCACGCTCGTTCTGCCGCGCCTCTATCCGTGGCAACCGAGTGTCAATTAGAGCGGAGATCAGGCGGCAATGCCCCGCAAGGCGCGATCATCTTCGGCGACCTGATCGGCAAGCTTCAAATTCAAGCGCTGTCTTCTCTGAAGAGGCTTACAGTCCGTCTCGTTTCATGATGCCCTGGCTTCCCCTCCCGTCCGCTCGCGACCCGCCGTCACGCTTAACCAAGTCCGCTCTCGCTAGGCGGGAGCACGGTTTGGGCAATCTAGACTACGATTGGAAGAGTCCGGTGCGCCGCCACATCCTGCGCGAGCTTGATCAGCCCTGGAAGATCATGTCCATCGCACGCCGCGATTGGGCGAGCGTGGGTTACTCAATGTGAGGATTGGTATTATCGCTCTCTCGGGAAGTTGTCCGACGGTTGATTAAGAGATCTTGGCATTGTCGCCGACAAGGCCGCGGACTGGGACGAATATAGCTTCCGGAGCGCACGGATAAGGGGGAACGACATTCATATCAATGGCTGTTCCGGCAATCTCGGCGGTAAGGTTCGAAAAGGACGAAAGCGGCACCTTCGGGCAGCAACTCGTGATCGACGGCGAGGCTATCTGCTCCGGCAACTGCATGACCTGCACGGCATTGTTGCGGCCGCAATCCCGCAAATAATCGGGGGTGATGGATGTCGAGCAGACGAGAACCAACACCGTGAGCATGATCAACGCTCCCTCTGGATAATCGCAAACGATCCGATATGGTGCGGGTCCCCGCCCAACTCACCGGAGCCGGGCTCGGCGTTCGCGTGGGCGGGGCCATGAACTCCCGCGTTAGTGGGCCAGATCATCTCATTAGCGGAAAGTGCTGCGAGCTACCATGATGAGTGAGGTCGGCCTGCCTCACTCGCCTGCAGCCGTGGCGTCGGCACGCAGGCTTCGCTTTAGAAGCTTTCCGTACGCGTTGCGGGGCAGGGGTTGATCGCGCAGCGTGAAAATTTCGGGGACTTTGTAGTCGGCAAGCAAACTCGCGCAATGGCGTTTCAGATCGGCCGGCTCCACGCTGGCATTGCTCACCACCACAAACGCGTGGACGCGCTCCCCGAGCACCGGACATGGCTGCGCGATAGCCGCCGCTTCCACCACGCCGGGGAAGCTCATCAGCGCGTTCTCGACCTCAATTGAATAGATCTTGTAACCCCCGCGATTGATCATATCCTTCTTGCGGTCAAAAACGCGCACGTAGCCTTCTGCATCCTGCGATCCGATATCGCCGGAGCGCCAGTAGCCGGCAACGAAGCTTTCGGCGGTTGCCGCAGGATCGTCCCAGTAGCCCTTCACGACCATCGGGCCGCCAAGCCAAAGCTCGCCCTGCTCTCCCGCCGCAACCTCGCGGCCCTCATCGTCCACCACCAATATGTCAGCGCAGGGCACCGCGCAGCCGACGCTGTCGGGCCGGGCGCACGTTTCGGACGGTGGCATAATGGCGACCGGGGACGTCGTCTCCGTCGATCCATATGCATTCATCAGCGAGAGGCGCGGCAGCATCTGCGCGAAGCGCGCGATCGTCGACGGCGCCATCGGCGCGCCTCCGTAAGCGCCCACGCGCCACGCCGAATACCTAGCTGCCTCGAAGGCCGGATCGAGCAAGCAAAGGTTGTACATCGCCGGCACCATCAGCGAGTGTGTCATGCGCTCGCTGGCGGCCAGCTCCAAGAACTCGCCAGCCCTGAAGGCAGGCATGACGATCAGCGCGGCTGCGGCCCGCACCATCGCCGCGATCAGCGCGATCACGCCCGTCACATGGCTCATCGGCACAGCAACGATCGCGCGGTCGTTCGATGTCAGCGCCATGCAGCATTCGTAGTGCAGCGCCGAGTGACATATGCCGAGGTGGCTGAGCATGGCGCCTTTCGGCCGTCCGGTGGTGCCGGATGTGTAGAGGATGATGGCCGTATCTTCCTCGTCCACAGGAGCCGGCGGGCGCCCGGTGGCTGGAGCGAGCAGGCGCATCGTGCCGAAGGGCGCCGCAGAGTCGACCGCGATGCGCTGCACGAATGCCGGCGTGTCCTGAGGGTCCGGCAGGCGGTCGGCGAGATCGGCATCGTATACCAGCAGCTTCGCACCCGAATGGGTGAGCATGTAGGCAAGGCCCTGCGTCTGCTCCCGCACGCTCATCGGCACGGCGATGGCACCGATGCGAAGCGCAGCAAACAGCACGGTGGGGAATGGAATACCGTTGCCCAGAAGCATTGCCACACGGTCGCCCTTGCCGATGCCCGCCATCTGTAGCCCTGCGGAGCATTGCTCCACAGCGCTCTCCAGCTCACGGTAGGTCAGACGCTCGTTGCCGCAGACGATGGCCTCGCCCTGCCAGTTGCGTACTGCCGCCTCCTTCAACAGATCGTAGGCGTTCTTCGGCCGCTCCACGAAGCAGCGCACGACGCGATCACCGTAGTGCCGCTCATGGCGCATGCGGGGGACGGTACCGAGCCAGGCGCGTTCGACCCGAGACACGTCTCAGCTCCTTGGGGTGACCGAACCGCGATCGATCAGGAACAAGCGATCAAACAGGCCGCGGGCATGAGTCATACTCGCTTCTGAGACGATGACCGACAATCCCGATTTGCGCAGTCCCGAGATCACTTCCGCCAGACGACGGGCGAGCACAGGCGCTACACCTTCGAACGGTTCATCCAGCAGCAGCAGCTTCCGACCTGCCATCAGCGCCCTGCCAAGCGAAACGAGCTTCTGCTGGCCGCCGGACAACTGCAACGCCTTCCTCGCGCGCAGGACAGTGAGCTCGGGAATTGCCGCGTAGATGCGCTCGAGCTGCGCCGCAGCATCATGCATGCCAACTGCCCAGGCGGGGAGCAGGATGTTCTCCTCGGCCGACAGGCCGGGCACCAGGCGCCTGTCCTCCGGCATGTAGCCGATGCCGAGGCCCGCGCGATGGTGGGTCGGCATGCCGGCCAATCGCACGCTTTCGAATTCGAGCTTGCCGGTCCCAGGCGTCAAACCCATGATCGTGCGCAGCAGGGTGGTCTTGCCGGCGCCGTTGCGTCCGATGAGCCCTGCGAATTCCCCAGCGTCGACATTGAGATCGACGTCGCGCAGGATGGCTACCGGACCGATGGACACCGATACGCCGTCAAGCCGCAGCATGCGGCGCCTCCTCGCCAATGACATAGCGGCGCACGTCCTCCATGCAGAGCACAGTCTGCGGCGGACCATCGCCAATGATGCCGCCGTCGTAGAAGGCCACCACGCGGCCGGCAAAGCGCGCGACGATATCCATGTCGTGCTCGACGAAAATCACCCTCACGCCGGCATCCCTCGCGGCACCCATTACCACGTCCATGATTCCGAACTTCTCGTCTGCTGAGACGCCGCTCGTCGGCTCGTCCAGCAGCAGCAGCTTCGAGCGGCTGGAGAGCGCCATGGCGACATCGAGCAGCTTGCGGATACCTTCGGACAGCGATCCGGCCACTCGCGACGCATAAGGCTCGAGCTCGAACCGTGCCAGCGCCGCGTCGGTCGCCGATCGCGGATCGCCCGCTGCGGCGATGCTCTCGGCTATCAGCAGATTGTCGCGCACACTCAGCGATTGGAAGAGCTGCGGTATCTGGAACGAGCGAGAGATTCCTAGCTTCGCGACCTGCCGTGGATCGAGCCCCACGATGTTGCGCCCGCCGAATATGATGCGTCCGCTGTCCGGCTTAAGATAGCCGGTCACCATGTTGAGGAATGTCGTCTTGCCGGCGCCGTTGGCGCCGATGAGGCTGACAACGGTGTCCGCGTCGAACGATAGGGTGATATCCGCCGCCGCGGTGACGGCGCCGAAGTTCTTTGTCAGCCCCTCCGCGGCGAGCATGGCGCTCATGCCGAACGCCTCCGGCGTTGTGCAAGCGACCAAAGGCCGGCGGGCAGGAACATGATGATGGCCAGCATCGCGATCCCAAGGGACATCTGCCACACATTGGGTACATATTGGCTGGCGATCGTGCGCAGCGCCTCGAAGATCGCAGCAGCCATGAACGGCGCCAGGATGCTCTGCGTTCCGCCGAGAATGGCAATGAACACGAACTCGCCTGAGGTGGTCCAATATGCCGTCTCCGGGTCGACGTGGCCAACTGCCAGCGCAGCCAGGGCGCCGCCAAGGCCAGCGAGGCTGCCCGCAATGAGGTAGTTGACGTACACGACGCGGTACGGAGAGGCGCCCAGATATGAGACCCGCAATTCGTTGTCGCGGATCGCGGTGGCAACCCGTCCCCAGTGCCCGCCGAGCAGCTTGTGCACCAGGAGGGACGCGACCACGACGCAGAAGCCTCCGGCGAAGAGAAACACGCGCCGCTCCGCACCGGACGCCGGCGCGAATCCGAGGAACGCGCGTGCGTGGAGATTGAAGCCGTCCGTGCTGCCGAACGCGGCACTCTTCACCAACACGCCGTAGAGAATCATCGAGAACGCGAGCGACAGCATGGCGAAGAAAATGTCCCGATAGCCCGCAAGGAGAAGCCCGAGAATAGAAGCGGTCAGCCCCGCTGCTACCGCACCCGCCAGCAGCATCAACGCCCCGTCACCGATGTACCAGTGATGCGAGAGCAAGGCGGCGGCATAGGCCCCGATGCCGAAGTAGAGGCCCTGCCCGAACGATACCAGCCCGGTGCGCATCAGGACGAGCAAGCCAAGCACCACGATGCCCTTGGCGAGCACCAGCATCGCCATGAATACCAGCCACTGCGGAGCCGAATAGGCCAGGCCGGTCAGCACGACGAAAGCAACACCGACGCAAACGGCGGCCTTCATATCTTTCGCGCCTCCTGCGCCGCGAAGAGGCCCTTCGGGCGCGCGATGAGCACGACCGCCATCACCGCATATATGGAAAACAGCTCAGCCTCGGACCAATAGTGAACGGTCGCGCAGCGGACCAGACCGACCAGCACAGCGCCCAGCGCCGCTCCGCCGAGGCTGCCAAGACCGCCGATCACGACGACCGCGAATGCCAGCACGATGACCTCGACCCCGATACCGGGTGTGACGGCAACGGTGGGTGCAGTGAATGCACCTCCGAGTGCCGCCAGCGTCGCGCCGACCGCAAAAGTCGCAAGATAGACGCGGCTGACGTTGATCCCCATCGCCATGCTCATTTCGCGGTCGTGGATTACGGCCAGCAGCAGCTTGCCCTGCCTGGTGCAATAGAGGGCCCAAGCGAGGGCTAGCCCTGTCACCAACGCCATGGCGATCAGCAGGAGATTGTAGACAGGGTAGGCAAGGCCACCGAGCGAGAAGTTGCCGGGAAGGGCGTATGGCTCAGGTAGGAGCTGCGAGTCCACGCCCCACACCAGCTTGATCACGTCTTCCATGATCAGGAAAACGGCGTAGGTGATCAGCATCAGCACCACCTCGTCCTTGCCGTACATCCACTGCAGCAAGCATCGCTCGAGCAGCGAGCCCACCACGCAACCGACCAGGACGGCCGCGAGCAGCAGCATGGCAAAGCTGCCGGCCGCCGGCAGGTCAACGGCGAGCCACGCGCCCGCAAGCGAGCACGCCGCGTACGCGCCCAGGGCATAAAGGCTGCCGTGGGCAACGTTGAGAATGCGCATGACCCCGTAGATCAGGGTCAGCCCGGCTGACATAAGGAACAGCCAGGACGCGTAGACAATGCCGTCAAAGGCAACCGGCAGGATGCTGCTCATGGGAGGTGAAGCGGCGGCAGCTCGCAGGAGCTGCCCGCTCTCCGTGCTACTTCGCCTTGAGGCTCGACTTGATCCAGGCTTCGCTTTTGATGCCATCGGGCGGGTTCACCTTATCCGCGGGATAGCGCTCGATATCGACGATCTTCAGCTGACCGCCTTCGACCTTGGTCGTGCCGACGGCAGCGTCCATGACCGCCTGATGCCCCTTGCCGAGCGACATCTTGACCGTTCCGCCGGCACCTTCGAAAATCAGGTTCTCCAGCGCGGCGATGATGCGCTCCTGATCCGAAGCCACGTCGCCGGTGCCTTTCGCCTTCTCGTAAGCGGCCTTCACGCCCAGTATCGCCTGCGCCATCTTGAAGGAAGCATAGTTCGGCGGCACCTGGTACCGGTCCTGATAGCTCGTCTTCAGCCAGCGGGCGAGCTCGGTATCAGGCGCGAACGGCCCGAACGGCCCACGCGCACCTAGAATGGTGCCGTCTGGAATGCGCGTGCCGAGCCGATTGATGGCGGGCTCGCCTGCCGAGAGGATCACCTTGTGCTTTTCGAACAGACCACGCGGCGCACCCTGCAGCACGAGACCCTCGAGGTCGCCGCCCCACATGCTGGAGTGGATGACCTCGGCGCCGCTGCCGAGAAGCGTGGTTATCTCGGCTCCGAACTGGCCGGCCAGGAATTTCGGCATCTGCGACGTCTTCACTTCGATGCCGGGCTTCAGGGCCTTCATGGCGTTCTCGAAGTCGGCCCAGGAATCCTGGCCCCAGGCGTAGTTCTGATTGATGCCTGCAATTGATTTTACGTTTGGATTGCGCTCGACGATGTAAAGCGCGACGGACACGTTATCCATCGTGCCCGTGGCGCCGGTGCGGAAAACGTACTTGTAGCTGGCGTCCTCGAAAATCCGTGGCGTGCCGCAGTCGAACAAGATCGTGAGCTTCTTCAGCTCTTCGGCAACGGGTGCGATCGCGAGGCAGTCGCCGCTCGAGATGTAGCCGATGACCAGATCAACCCTGGACACGAGATTGCGATACTCGGCAACCTGCTTCTGCGGGCCGCCGGCCTCGTCGATGATGATGAGTTCGATAGGCGTGCCGCCAAAGCCCTTCTGGGTGTGGGGTGCGGGCACGCCGCCCGCATTGAGGGACTCCGCCATCAGCTCCGCGGAGTTGCGTGCAGGAACGCCGAAGGGACCGGCCGCGGGCCCGGACAGTAGCGTGACGATGCCGACCTTGATCGGCTGCTGCGCTAGTGCCGCCGGTGTGGCGAGCAGCATCATGAGCACGGCCAGCGCCGCTCGCAACCTGAAGCTGGACGATAGTGGCATGGTCTCCTCCTCCATTTCGGTTTCGTTGAAGCATGGACCATTCGGCCTTCTTGTTGGTCTCGCTCGTGAAACTGCTCGCGCCTCCCTAGCCCGGCTCCGCTGCGGGATTTACCTGCCTCAGCAGCTCGCGCGGACGTGGTTCACGTGGCGGCGTGCCGCATCTCGATTATAGCCCAATATGGACGCAAAGCAGTAACCGAACGTTCCTGACAGGCTCCGGCTGAGGTGACCAGCATGCGCCCCGGAAGACAGGATTTTGGCCGCTGCTGCGCGATTGACTTCGTGAAGGGGTGTCAGCTTAGGGGGGACTACTGACGCATTGTGCTCAAAGCGAGCTGTTCTCAGTTTGACCCGGACCGGAGTGCGCCAGGAAGCTGGCAAAGAATAGGAGGTGGAAGTCCCCCACGGGGTAAGGCCCAGCCAGCCGCCCCGACCCCGAGTGATGCACGAGGTACTGTTCGCGAGGGCAGCCGTGAAGCGTTCACAGGGGAGACCACGTGCCCTTCGAGGTCGCACACCGCCCGAAATAGCCTCCGCGCGCCTGCAAGCCTCGTCAGCAGTGCTGACGTGAAATTCAATCGATGTGCGCGCCGCCGCATGCGCATCGCGCAACAGGGGCCCCATCTTTCTGCTGCAAGTCTCGCCTTGACGAACCACCGGGGTCATGGTTCGATTTCACGCCCATCGACACATTAGAAATGCAGAGACGCACCCTCGAAACGGGGAGGAACCGATGAAACACTTGATTCGCGCACTCGGTCTCGCTGTGGGCTTGGCGAGTCTCGTCGCAATCAGCGCGTCGTCACAGGCCCAAGAAGGGACCAGGCTCTACGTCTTCACCTCGGGATCTCTCGGCGGTTTCCCCAAGGCCGCGCTTCAGATCGGGGGCCAGGGCAACATCGATTGGGCGCCGGTCAGCTTCTACGTGATCAAGGATCCCCGCGGGAACATCATCTTCGACACCGGCAACAACGACAAGACCATCACCGATCCGGAGGGATGGTGGGGGCCGCTGGCGAAGGGGTTCGGCCTGAAGATGACCAAGGACGACGCGATCCCCGCGCAGCTCGCCAAGATCGGCATGAAGACCGACGACATCAAATACGTGATCGTCGGTCACCTGCATCTCGACCACGGCGGCAACGTCTCGCAGTTCCCGAATGCGACGCTGGTGGCGCAGAACGACGAGCTCAAGGCGGCATGGTGGCCCGACGAGGGCTACTCGGTCTACTACATCCCGGGCGATTTCGCTGACACCAAGAAAATGAAGGTGGTGCGGCTCAACGGCGATCTCGACCTGTTCGGCGACGGTACGTTCCGCCTGTTCCGCGCGCCCGGCCACACGCCTGGGAGCCAGTTCGCGGTGGTGCGGCTGAAGAAGACCGGCTCGGTGATTCTGACCAGCGACACGGTCTATCTCAAGGAGAACTTGGACAAGAGCTTGGTCCCGCCGATCCCGGGCACCTGGAGCGCAACCGGCATGTACGAGGGCTATCAGCGCATCCGCCTCATCCGCGACACGGAGAATGCTCAGATTTTCTATGGGCACGATCCGGAGGTATTCAAGGCGACCAAGCACGCGCCAGAGTTCTACGACTGATCTCGCCGGCGCGGCGTGACGAGTAGCCCGTGGCCCCGGGCCACTCGTTATTTATTCGACACGAACGGCCGATAGAAGCGGCCAAGCGGCGGCGGCCGATGCGCGGGGCTGGGCCGCCGCAGCGAGGCCGAATGCGATGATCGACGGTGACGAGACGCTTGCGATTCTCGCCGAGGGCGTCAGCAAGCGCTATCGGTCCTTCACTGCCGTCGACCGGCTTAATCTCGGCGTCCGTCGCGGCGAAGTGTTCTGCCTGCTCGGGCCGAACGGCTCCGGGAAAACCACGTTCATCCGCATGCTGGCGGGCTATCTCTCGCCTTCCGCCGGCCGGCTCCTGGTCGCCGGCCACGACGTCGTGCGCGACGGCTTGGCCGCCAAGCGCAAGATCGGCTACGTGCCGGAGAGCGTGCCGCTCTACTCCCATATGCGGGTCGGCGAATTCCTGCGGTTCATGGCCCGGCTGCGGCAAGTGCCGG
>WNGL01009691.1_pt1 | contig 11152 bp, 5 predicted proteins | sample 5400591 | NCBI WGS metagenome assembly WNGL01 (sample SAMN13153377, study PRJNA577476) | soil metagenome | isolation source: 80 cm soil or saprolite under Garry oak tree replicate 1 | place: USA:California | collected 2016-06-15
GTGGGTGAGCAGCTACGGTACGGCCGCGCCTCAGTCACCTGGGTCGCCGCGCGGCGGGACGCGAAGACGCCTGGTAAGCGATCTTCGGCTGGATGCGGGCCGGTGGTAGAAGGCGACAGGCGGGGCCGGGCACGTGGTCGTATCAGCACTCACCAGTCGAGTGCCTACTAGGTACTAGATAGTGCCTGGATTCGCAAAGTACTTCACCGCGGGGCCGCCGACAAGAGGGCGGATGCGTCCGAACGCCGACGCCTGCTTCCGCGTCGAGATACGAGCCCTGTCACGAGGCATGTTGCGGGCCGAACAGCGTCTCGGCAGCCACTTCCCACTCTGCGGCGAGGTCGATGGTCTCCGGAGTGCGCAGCCACTGCACCTGCAGGCCGTCCATCATCGCCACGATCTGCCGGGCGAGGACCTCCGGACGGTCGGTCAATCCCTGGGCGAGCTCGGCGAACGAGGCGACCACTCTCGCCTGGCGCGCCGCGAAGTAGTCGTGCGAGGGATGACTGGGGCTCAACGACTCGATCTCCAACACGGCGAACAGGCGCACGATCTCAGGCTGCTGCGCATTGCGCCGTACCGTCGCCGCGCACAGCCGCCGAAGGTCGACGCCCTTCGGGCCACCGGCGGACCACTCGTCGGGTACCTCGTTCTCGCTGACGCCGAGCTCCATGCGCAGTGATCGGGCGTCCTCGAGATCACGGTGCTCCAGAACGGCGACGAGCAGCCCGACCTTCGAGTCGACGTAGTGCAGCAGCCCGGGGACGGTCAGCCCGCACTGGTCGGCGACGTCCTGCATCGACAGCCCCCAGAAACCGCGTTCGGCGATCAGCTCGCAGGTCGCCTCCATGATCTGCCGCCGGCGCTGAGCCGCCGGCAGCCGGGACCTGTCCCGCCGGTATCTCGGAGCCGCCTCGGCCATGGTCACCGCATCCTTCCGCCGGAACCCGGCAAGGGCAATCCACCAAGGCTATCCGCATGAGCGACGTCGCCGTCGCCGTCGACCTGCCCGCCCGGCTCCCCGGCAGGAGACGCTCGGTCTTCTGACGGCTTGGCGGCCTGCTGCACGTGATGTTCCAGCGCGTAGGCGCGCCGAGTGTGAGGGTACCTTCATGGACGTGATGGCGCCGCACCGCGCCCCGGCCTGACCGATCGTGGCTGCTTTGCCGGGGACCGCCCGGGGACCACGCGTCGTGTCCGCGCGACTGGTTTTCGGAGTTTCTGTTTTCTCGCCGAGCCGGGGCCGTCTCCTACTCGTCTGAACGGTATCTGACAGGGAGCGACGTTGTACGACAGGAAAGCGGGCGCAACGCCTGACGAGACGGCCCTGGTCGTGGCGGCCCAGAGCGGTGACCAGGGCGCGCTCGACGTGCTGGTGGATCGCTATCTTCCGCTGCTCTACAACATTGTGGGACGAGCGCTGGACGGTAACGACGATGTCGACGACGTCGTGCAGGAGACGCTGTTCCGGGTCGTGGACCGGCTGCGGGATCTGCGTGACCCGTCCGCCTTCCGCTCCTGGACGGTGGCGATCGCGATGCGGCTGGTGCGCGACCGCTGGCGGGCCCGGCAGGCGCAGCCGGTCGGCTTCGGACGGGATCCGGAGGCGCACTTGGACGCCGCCGATCCCGGGGCCGACTTCGTGGATCTGACGATCCTGCGGCTTGCCCTGACCGATCAGCGCCGCGAGACCGCCCTCGCCACGCGGTGGCTCGACGAGGACGACCGGGAACTGCTGGCCTTGTGGTGGCTCGAGGCCGCCGGGGAGCTGACCCGCGCGGACCTCGTTGCAGCGCTGGGCTTGAGCGCGGGTCACGCCTCGGTGCGCGTGCAGCGGATGAAGGCGCAGTTGGAGGCGGCGAGGAGCGTGGTGCGGGCGATTCAGGCCGTGCCCCGGTGCCCGGAGTTCGACGCGTTGGCGCGGCGCTGGGACGGGCGGCCGTCGTCGGCGTGGCGCAAGTTGTTCGCGCGGCATGTGCGCGAGTGCGTGACGTGCGCCGTGCACCGGGAGGGCTTGGTGCCTGCCGAAAGGCTGCTGGTCGGGCTGGGGTTGGTCCCGGTTCCGGCGCTGCTTACGGCCCGCGTCGCAAATACCGGGCACGCGTCGGTCATTGTGCCCCAGTCCAAGCACACCGCTTCGCACAGTAGGCGCGCCGTCAAGCATGGCCGGACGGCGCGACGTTTCGCGCTGCACGGCTCGGCCAAGATAGTCGCCGCCGTACTTGTGGTCAGCGCTGTCGCGGTGGGCACGGTTTACGCGGCTGCCCGCTCCGCGCCCACCAACTCCACCGTCTCGGCGACGATCGCCGCGACCACCAAGGCACCCGCGACGTCCAACAGCGCCAGCCCTACCGCGTCCGCCACACATAGCGTGTCACCCAGCCCGACTAAGACCTCAGCCTCGCCGCGGACGTCGCCGGCCGCGGCCGGCGGTTGCGCACGGGCCGTCGGCCCGTCGCCTGTGGTCAAGACGACTGAGGTCAACGTCGGGCTACCGGTGACCGGCTACGGGGGTCAGTCCGATACCGAGCCGCTGCCCATGGCGATCGCGGCCACCCCGTCGGGCCGTTCCTGGCTGGCCTGGCTCGGCACGGACGGCAACGTGCACCTGGGCAACCTCGACTGCAACGACCACCTGGTCGGCACGCCGACCAGCTTCACCGGCATCGACCTGGAGGACGTCGCGGCCGACTCCAACGGCGGCGTGCTGCTGCTGACGCGCAAGGGCGACTGCCACACCGGCCCGCTGTGCGGCGGCACCTCCAGCCCGTGCAACACCATGTGGATGATCCGCTTCGACAACTCCGGGCACGAGGTCTGGGAGCAGCAGGTCACGAACCTGAGTAGCAGCCTGGGCGGTTACGACAATGGCGCCAACTTCGTCTGGTGGTACCAGCACCACGGCAGACTCGCTTACGACGGCACCAACTACGCGGCCTACTTCGCCGACGCGATCACCGTGCAGAACGGCACCTGCGTGGACATCCACGAAGGCGACCGAATGCGGGTCGTCGGCCCTACCGGAGCCCTGCTGTCGGGCCACGACGGTTTCGACCTCGGCTGTAGCCATAGCTGGGACACACATATCGTCTGGGATCCACGGACGGGCCATTTCGTGATGGTCTGCGCCACCGACAACAACTGCCAGATAGCACAGCCGGCCAACTACCAGACGGTCGCCACGGGTACCTGTGACGGCACCCTGTTCGGCGGCGACATCGTCCTGTCGAGTAGCGCAGGCTACTGGGTCGGCTGGAGCCAGGCCGGCCAGGCGCGTCTTGACCGCTTCAGCACCGGCGCATCCGACAAGACCATCCACACCTCGGCCGCCACCAGCCATCCGCACCTGGTCAGCTACGGCGGCCGGATGCTGCTGGCCTGGGGATCGGGTTCGGAGATGGACGCGCAGGTCTACAACTCCGGCACCGGCGCCACCGTGGGCAGCCGGTTCACGATCAACGTGGCCGGCCACGCGTACATGTCCGTCAAGGCGTACCCGGACGGCAGCGCCGCCTACGCGGCCGCCGGAAGCAACAGCACCTCGATCACCATCGCCCGCGTCATGCCCATGGGCTAAGCAAATGATCGCCCCGAGTTCCGTCCACGGATGTCCGATTGACCGCAGGTCACCACAGTCGCGTCGGTGTGTGTGGCAATCCGATTACCGTGGACGGAACGCGGTGCGCTCACGTAGACGGTTGGCGCCAGGGATCCGCGTGCTCCGAACATCTGACGGGGCAGCGCCGCGTCGCTCGTCTAGTGGCCGAGGGAGATGTTCGCGTCGCCGTGCACGTCACCGAGTTGCACAAGCGTGCCGGCGGTACCGGTGTTCGAGTTGTGGACCTCGGAGACCCGCGACCGCGTCCCCTGAGTCTGACCGAGTTCGCGGACCGCGTTGAGCAGATCCGCGTTTCCGGCGGCCAGTCCGGCGAGATAGCCCGTCCAGTACGTCTCGAGCATCGAACGGCCGGCCGCGTCTTCGGTGTCGATCTGCAGGGACAGCTCGCGGCCCCGCTCCAACTGCTGTTCCGCGCCGTTCCGGCTGATCGACCCCTTCGCGCTCCATCGGCGTGCCAGCGCTTCGCGCGCCTGCGTCCACCCGTCGGTGAGGATGGAGGCGACCAGAGACTGGGCGCCCGGGATTACGAGCGATAAAGCGTCCACGGTGATTGCCTCTCGCTTCCCCAGTTCGACGCCTGGCTTACGCCACGGTATCAGGGTTGGCTTAGGCGGTTCGCGAGACCGGCTGATCGGACTGTGCTTCTATACGGGTAGCATCTCCGTGATCTGCTATACGCCGCTCTTGCCGGGGCAGAGTTCGCGCCGGTGCGGAACAACCGCCGGAGCACGCGGCGAGGCGCTACAGTGCGCGATGGGGCTCTGACCCGGAGTCCTGTTACCGGGCGACGATAGGGGTGGGTGGCAGTTGCACGGCGACGAGGGCGATCACACGCTCCAGGATTCGGAGCGCCCCGAAGTCAGTAGGGAAGGCCTCGATGACGGGCCGGGCCTCGGGACCGCGCGCAACGACATGTCCGGGCGGGCCGAGAACGTCGTGCAGATAGGTCGTGCCCGCGATGTTCACGTCAGCCTGGAGACTCAGGGACCGCGTGTCGCGTCGTGGCAGGTTCCCGGTGAGGAGCCGGGGTTCGTCAACCGTGTGGCCGAACTGGAGGAGATGGGAAGCGCGCTTCCGTCGCCTTCGGCGCCGCTGGCGTTGATCTTGCTGCTGCTGGGCCCTTCCGGAGTGGGCAAGTCCGCGCTGAGCCGCAGGTTCGCGGCTGCGTATCGCACGCGCTTCCGGCACGGATATCACGTGAGCCTGACCGAGTTTCGCGGTGCCGGGGGCGCGGTCGACCTCGGCGCGGTGTTCGGGGCACTGCTGCTCGGAATGGGGGTGGCGCACGCCGCGATTCCGCCGACCCTCCCGGCCCGTGAGTCGATGTACCGGGCATTGATAGCGGACCGCGAGGCGCTGGTCCTGGTCGACGATGCGGAACTCGCCAGGCAGGTCACAGCGCTCGCGCCGGGCGGTCGCGGAGCGCTGGTGGTCACCAGCCAGCGCAGACTCGCGGAGCTGAGGGGAACGGGAACGATGACCGTGGAGGTGGGACGGCTCAGCGCGGCGGACGGAACGGCGCTGATCGCGGAGCAGATCGGAACGGCGCGCGCCGAAGCCGAGCCCGGCGCCGTCGTCAACCTCGTCGAACTGTGCGACGGACTCCCGGTTCTGCTGCGCGCGGTGTGTGCGCATCTCGTCGCGCGGCCGCGTCGGCCGTTGTCGGTATCAGCCTCCCAGCTGCGCGACGCTCGAGAGCGCGCCCGAGTCTTCGATCGTGCCGGGGCATTCGCGGTGCTCGACGTCATGGCCGCCGAATTGCCCGAGAACGCCGCACGCCTCTACCGGACTCTCGGAATGATGCCGGGGACTGAGATGGGCACGGCAGCGGTAGGCGTCGCGGCCGGAGTCAGCGAGGTCGAGGCCGCGAGCGGACTCGACGAACTCGTGGAGGCGGGGCTGCTGGAAGAGATCGACTCCGATCGGTTCGCGGTACATTCGATGATCCGCGCCCACGCGGCTCATTCGTCAGTGCAGGCCTATGGCGAAGCGGAGCGCAGTGCGCTGCTCTTGCGGATTGTCGAGTGGTACCTGGCCTGCGGTCAGGCGGCTGATCGGGCGGCTGCCCCGGTGCGCACCCGTCTTCCTGGGCCGTCCGTGACGGCGCCTGCCGGTTATAGCGCGCCGACGTTCGACGACGACCGGGCCGCGCTCGCCTGGCTCGAGGCCGAGCACGCGTCATTGCTCGGCTGCGTCCGCATCGCCGCCGAACATCAGTGGAACGAATTGGTCTGGCTCGGCTGCGATCCGCTGTGGGCCTTGAACCAGGCGTTCAGGCACCCCGCAGCCTGGATCGAGGCGCTCACCTTGGCGATCGAAGCGGCGGAGCGCGCCGGTCGGCGGTGGGTGAACGCCAGGCTTCGCTGTCTGCTCTCCCGGGCGTATGTCGACCTCGCCGAGTTCGACTCGGCGGCCCGCAGCCTCGATTCCGCGTTGGAGTCGGCACGTCTGGAGGGAGACAGGCAGCTGGAAGCCTCCGTGCTCGAATTCACGGGGATCGTCGAGCTCGAAGCCGGACGGCCCGGCGCGGCTCTCGAGCTGTTCGCCGCCGGTCGGCGGGTCATCGCGGCGGCCGAGCAGACGCCGGACGCCAGGCGTGCGGATGTGATCCTGCGTTACCTCACGGGTCGCGCCCTGACCGACGACGGCCAGCTCGAATCCGGCGCCCGGATCCTCGAGGACGTCTATCCCGAGGCGGGCGAGAGCGACGCCCGCCTCACCGGGATGGTGCGCTTCGCCTTGATCGAGGCGCTCCTCGAGCTGGGCCGCCCGGGCTCCGTCCGAGAGCTCGCCGCACTCGCGGCGAGCGAGGCCGTGCGGCGCGGAGTCCCCGTCGAGCAGGTCAGAGCCCTGCGGCTGCTCGCGAGGGCGCACCAGGATTGCGGGGAACCCGAAGAGGCGGTGCGCTGTCAGGCCGAAGCCGACCGCGTTCACAGTGGGCTCGGGCTCGACGGGTGGACTGACGCGGGCTCGTAGGCCGTGACCGTGGTCTCGATGGCGCCTATCCGGACCGAGACCCCGGCACGCAGCCGTTTGAGCGCCGCAGCGCCATCGCCGTGTTCCTGGCTGATCACAGCCAGGAACACGGAGGGAAGCACGGCGGCGTCGAGTTCCCGTTCATCCGCCTCCAACCCAAGCATGCCCAGACCGAGTACAGCAGCAAGACAACGACCCTTCCCGACGGCTTGACCGATCACACGCAGGCATCCGCCCTCGCGCACCAGGTGCGCCTCGAGTGCACCGTTCCGCGTCTCAGGTACTTCCGCGTCGGGCTTGAGGACGAGTACTTCGGCATTGCCGCGCACGCTCATGTCAAGCTCGCTGTCGGAGACGGCGAGGTGCCGGCACACCTCTTCGGCTTCGTATCCAGTGAGCAGGTCGGGATCGATGCCCGGGGCGAACCGGCGTAGCTCGAGGTCCACGTCCGCATCCGCAGCGCGTGTGACAAGAACCAGGTGTGCCGTACAGGCGGTCTGACGCGATTCCAGCGGCTCCGGAGCCCGCACACTCGGAAGTCGGGTCGGGCGGGGGAGGCCGAGCAGTTCGTAGGCGACGCGCTGGGTCACGTCGAGCGAGCGGCCGCGCACACCGTTGCCCTCGGACGCCTGAGTGTAGGCCTGCCCTCGGACGTCTTGAGCCAGTCCGGATCGGATCTGGATGTTGAGATCGCTACTCGGATCCAGCCGCGGAATGTGTGCGGCGAGCGCGGCCATCGGTGAGTCGTCCACGATCTGATCGCCGTCGTAGGCCCCGAGAACCACGCGCGTTCCTGCCGCGGCCGCGTAGAGGGATACGGAGCCCTGGTCGCCGATGACCAGGTCGGCGGCGAGAATCGCGCCCTCCCAGCGATCCGGCGGGATCAGGTGCAGGCCCGCGGCGCGCGAGCGCGAAAGCAGTCGTCCCACCTCCCACGCGCCGAGACTCGCGGCAGCATTGGGATGGACGACCGCGGCAAGCCGAAACTCGTCGAACGGCAACGCCGCGGCCAATCGGCCGGGCAAATCGGGGACCGCGTCGAGCAGTGAGCCGGGGCCCCAGGTCGAGCTCAAAACGACCAGGGCGCACTGGTCCGGCACGGCCAGTGCCTGCCGGTAGATGCCGCGCAGCCGCGCGCCGAGAGACATTCGATCGCGCGTCGGATCACCGAGCACCACCCCCCGGTCGGCCGCCTCGGGACAGTACGCGGCCAAGCGCGCGTGCTGATCCTCGTGTTCCAGGCCGACGACTCGCGGGATCACCCGCCCGTCATGTACGAGCTGACTCGGCGCCAAGCCGGCGGGGGCGGCCTGCCCGGCGGCTACCACCTTGCTGAAGCCGGCGCCGTGCGGCAAGAGCAACAACGGGCCGGTCAACCGGAAGAGCTCCCCGTTCCCGCTCGTCGCCACGACCAGCCCATACCGCGCCGCGCACGCCTCCTCCCACGGGATGAGCCGAACGCCGAGCCGCGCGAGATACTCGTCGGTGGCCGCCGCGTATGCCGAGCCCGGTGCGATCGTCCAGTGGATGCGCACCCGCGGGTCGTCCACGAAGACCGGCATCACCTCGAGCAGCCGGATCGCGGAGACCAGATTCCGGGCCACCGCGAGCACCGTCGCCGGTCGCCGGTCGCCGGTCGCCGGTCGCCGGTGTGAGCTAGCAGAAACCACGCCCGCCGTCCAATTCCTTTCGCGCTGGCGAGCGCGATGGCCGAATGCTGAGTTCAATCCTCTTGAGGATCATTCTACTCGGCGTGAATCCTGTGGGCAGCGTCCGGATGCCGTGTCACCTCGGGCGTAGACGCAGACCTGCGGGGGTCCGACCGTGTGGCAGCAGCGGATTGGCAAGATCGCGAGCTGTGTCGCCAACCCGTCGAGTGGTTTAGAGCAGTCTATATCCCCGACGTGCGAGTCACCGTGCTGGCTACAAGGCTGCTAAGACTCGTCTTCGAGTTGCCCGGTAGGGCGTTGAGCGTCGCCAGCGAAGCCAAGGCTTTTATAGATGGCTAGCGCGCGCTGCTGTTCTCCTCGGCCGTTATCCGGGTCACCGAGGTGGTAGAGACAGTCGCCGAGGGCGCTGCGCGCGTCTGCTTCCTCGAGTGGGGCATCGGCGCGCCGCGCTAGATCGACCGCCTTGCGAAGGTGCGTACAGGCCTCGCTTTCGTTATGTTCGAGTCCGAGTAGCATCCCGATCTCTATTTCTATGCGGGACCTTCGCTCGGGGTCGTCGACGTCGCCGAGAAGTCGGTCAGCCTCGCTGAGTCTGTCGCGCGCGTTTTCGAGGTCTTGCTGGGTTCGGTGTACGGCGGCGAGCGCCACGAGTGCGTCGATCCGGTTGTCGAGATCGCCGAGCGATGTGAAGTGCTCCAGCGCGGTACGGAGCGATTCGGAGGCGGCTATATGGTCCTTGGCGCGATGGTGGAGTATTCCGTTGTTGAGTGCCAGGGCGGCGAGGATCTGTGGGTCCCGGTGGGGCTGCGCGAGCTGCTCTGCCCGTTCAAGGCAGTTTCGCGCCAAGCGGTTCCGGCGGGTCAGCCGGTACATCTGTGCCAGGTTGATGAGCACATCGCACTCAAGCTCTGAGTCGCCGATCTGTCCGACCACCTCGAGTGCACGGCGCGCAACGATGATCGCGTCGGTGCGTCGCCCCTGTTGGAACAAGATGATCGCGCGATGGTAGTCGGCTGAAACCTGGCCAGAGGGTTGCCGCAATCCTCGGTATAGAGCCTCGCTCGCATCGTATGCGGCGTTTGCCTCGTCGAGGCGCTGGGCGTACCAGTGGATGCGTCCGAGCTCGAGCATCGCGTCGGCTTGGCCACGTAGGTCATTCAACGAACGCCACGCCTCAAGGGCGGAATCGGCGTAACCGGCCGCGTCATCCAGCCGTCGCAGGCGGACATGCGCTGCGGCCAGGTGGATGTGCAACTGAGCGAGAGTGGGATCTGGGGCGTCATGGCATCCGGGGCTCACCGTAGCGTTCAGGGCGCGGCCGAGTACCTCGACGGCCTGTGGCCACAGCCCGCGTCTATCCAGGTAGGGTGCCACAATGCACGCCATCACTCCCGGATGGCCGTGGTCGGGGGATGCGTCGGTGATCGCTGCGATCGCCAGGAGATTGGCGGACTCGGCATCGAGCCACGCTTGTGCGGTGGCGCATCGGTCGAGTCCCAACTGCGCACCACGCGGGTAGGGCGGGATGCTTGCGGCGATCCGCCGGCTCGGGCGCACGGTGCGTTCGGCATGCGCGGCCGCAGCGATATAGAAGGCGATTACGCGGCTGACGGCCCCATGGATATCGGCTTCCTCGTCTTCCTCCGTGGCCTGACGTGTGGCGAAGTCGCGCAGTAGGTCGTGCAGTCGGTAGCGGTGGCGGCTGATTTCGTCGATGAGGTGGTGCTCGACGAGCAATTCGAGAATCAGATCGGTTTCGCCGAGTTCCCCATCGACCAGCGCGGCGGCGGCGTGCATGCTGATGTCCGGCACGGGCTGGCTCGCGATCAGGCGGAGAAGCCTGCGGTGCGGTTCCGGAAGTGCCCGATACGACAGTTCGAACGCACTATGTACCGGAGCGGACAGTTGGTCGTGCCCAGACGCTGGTCGCGAGGTCTCGAGCCGGTCGACGAGGTCGGTCAGCGACCAGGTGGGATGTGCGCGTAGGTGCGCGCTCGCAACGGCGACCGCTAGCGGCAGGCCGCCGCAGTGGGTGGCGAAACGTTGCAGATCGCGGACCTGGTTCGGAAATCTGCGGCCTGAAACACGGGTGAGCAGGCGGATCGCGGCGACATCGTTGAGTGCGGCGAGAGTGCGGTGCCTCGCGCCGGGCAGATGCGAGAGTCGGCGACGCGATGTAACCAGCACTATGGAGCCGCGTGCGACGGGTATGAGCGGGGCGATTTGGTCGGCGTCGGCTACATCGTCGAACAGCACCAGCAGACGTAGGCCGTTGGTACGCCGCCGCCAGAGGCTGACGAGTTCGTCGAGTGATCCGGCATGGCCCAGTTCGTCGGATCCGGTGCCGAGTGCCTCGAGTAACAGCACCAGCGCCGCACGGGAGTCGAGCGGGGCTTGGCGTGGATCGTGCGTGCGGAAGTTGATTTGCAGCGCTCCATCAGGGCACTGTGTAACTAGCTTGTGCGCCGCGCGCAGAGCGACAGCGGTCTTGCCGACGCCTGGCATTCCGTCAAGGGAGTAAAGCGAAATCCCGGACGGAGCTTCGAGATCCGCGGCGACCGACGCGAGTAAGTCGTGGACACCTTCGTCTCGGCCGATCAGGTAAGGCGGATCGCGATCGAGCGTGTTCGGAGCGAGCGCACCGGGCCGCGCGGGCGTGTCAGTCGTCAGTGCGGGGAGCGCGTCGCCGCTCAGTATCCGCTGGTGCAATGCGCTCAGTTCGGGACGTGGGTCCACGCCGAGTTGTTCGCGCAGCCGAGTACGGGCAGAGCGGTACGCCGCCAGTGCTTCCCCCTGCCGCCCCGCGACTGCGAGGGCCCCCATGAGCATTGCGATCGCGTTTTCGTCGATGCGCCCGGTGCTGGTGAGTTCCGCGAGTTCGCTGATT
>WNGL01022748.1_pt1 | contig 11152 bp, 11 predicted proteins | sample 5400591 | NCBI WGS metagenome assembly WNGL01 (sample SAMN13153377, study PRJNA577476) | soil metagenome | isolation source: 80 cm soil or saprolite under Garry oak tree replicate 1 | place: USA:California | collected 2016-06-15
TGGCCACGGCTGCGCAGCGCCTGGACCAGCCTCTCCTTTTGTTGTGGCGTGATGCGGCCAAAAATGGTCACCTCCTGGGCGACCTCCGCCAACTGCGTGTCATCCAAGGTTTCCATTTCTGCTCCTGAGATCGCCTTGATATCAGGCGCCAGCCCTACCTGCCTGGCCAGGGCCGCCACGGTCTGTGGATGATCACCGGAGATGACTTTGACCTGCACGCCCACTTCTGTGAAGCGGGCGAGCGTTTCGCGTGCTTCCGGGCGCAGGGTATCGCGTAAGCTCACCGCACCCAGTGGCACCAGGTCGTGAGGGAGACGAGCCTCCCCTTCTGGCACCAGGAGCCGGATCGGCTCAGGATACCAGGCAAAGAGCAGGACGCGCATGCCCTGCGCTACCTGTTCTTCGACGAAGGTTCCCAGGGGAGATCCGGCACGTAAGAACGGTTGGAGCATCTCTGGGGCACCCAGTACGTAGACGCCCCGGAATCTGTCATCGTCGACGACCAGCGCGCTCCACTTGCGCGCCGATGAAAAGGGAATCTCTTCACGGACGTGGAGTTCCTGCTTTGCCTGCCCTGCACATGCAGCGCGAATCGCCGCACTGGTGGCATTGCTGCTTGACGTCGTGGCGATATAGCTGCCAAGCACACGCCGGAATGCGGCTTCCTCTCTCCCATACGGATGCAGCGCTTCCACTGCAAGCACATTGGCAGTCAGGGTCCCCGTTTTATCGGTACACAGCACATCGACATGGCTCAGGGATTCGATGGCATTGAATTTTTGCACCAGGGCGCCTTTGCCCGCCATGCGTACCGCTCCAAGTGCGTAGGCCACGCTGATGGAGAGGAACAGGCCATTGGGCACAATACCGATGATGACCATTGCCATGCGCACTGTCTCGACAATCGGGATCAAGCTCACGAGTGAAGAAACAATCAAGAGCACTTCGAGAAAGATGGCGACCAGCAGCAGAATGCGGATAATCAGGTTGATATCGCGCTGCAGAGGCGTGTAGATTTCACGGTACGCGCGTGCTCCCACGGTCAAGATTCCGGCACCGCTCTGGATGCCGACTTTTTCAGCCCGGTAGTATGCCTGACCTGCAACGCAGAAGGTCCCCGAATAGAGTCTGTCCCCCTCATGCTTGGTAATGAGGTCCGATTCGCCCGTGAGCAGCGACTCATCGACCTCGACCAAACGGCCACTGATGACCGGCCCATCGACGACGATTTGATCGCCAGGATGGAGCACCAGGATGTCATCCACGACAATCTCGCCTGGATCAAGCTGTTGCTCTCGCCCATCACGCATGACCGTTGCCTTTGGGCGTGTCAGCAGTGCAATATGATCCAGGGTACGCTTGGCGCGTATCTCCTGGATGAGGCTAATCACCAGGTTAAAGGAGATCACACCCACGGAGACAAGCGCATCGAGGTACTGTCCCACGAGCACCAGGGCGAACCCAATGGAAAAGAGAATAATATTGACGGTGGTAAAAACATTCTCCCGGATAATCTGCCGATACGATCGACTCGTTGCTGGCGGTGGCACGCTGCCAAACCCCTGTGCCCGCCGTTGCGTTACCTCGTCTGCTGTCAAACCCTGTATGAGTTGACGTTGACTTTGAACACTCATCTCGTTCTCTACTTCCTAACTATCCTTCTCAGTTCCTGGGAATACCTTCTTTGCTCCGGTTGAGCAGGCTCAACATATTATGCAGCTAGCGCAGATCTCAAGCTCACCGCAGGACTCGGTACGCCGACTTCCTTCAGAATCCGTTCTGTCGTCAGGCGAGCTGACAGCAGCACCATTGGCAGTCCTGTGCCCGGGTGGGTGCTGCTGCCCACAAAGTAGAGGTTGCCATAACGATGGTGCCGGTTCTGTGGCCGCAGGTATCCGACCTGCATGAAGTTGTGACTGAGGCCAAATGCCGCCCCCTTTGCCAGGTTGTAAATGCTTAACCAGTCGCAGGGCGTGTAACTGACCTCAAATTTGAGATGCTTTTCCAGGTCGACTATGCCGGCGCTTGCCAGGCGATGCATCACGGCTGAACGGGCACGAGATTGTAGGGCATCCCAGTCCTGAGCAATGCCAGCATCCAGATGGCCGGCGGGGACCAGCACCATCAACGTGTCTTCGCCGGCTGGGGCTGCTGATGGATCGGTGCGTGCTGGCGCATGCACGTAGAAGCTCGGTTCGTCCGGGAGCAGGTGATCTTTGAAGATGCGGTCGAAACTGGCGTGATAGTCTCCTGCCAGGAACACATTGTGGGTCCCCAATTGCGGGTAGACCGTATCGACCCCCCAGTAGAACATGATGGCTGAGCATGTGTATTTCAGCCGTTCCAGGTAATCAGCCTCGGCCCTATCGGGCAGTAAGTGGGCGTAGACATACGGGAGATCCGCATTGGCCACGATCACATCGGCACCAAGCCTGGAACCATCTTGCAGCACCACTCCGGTCGCACGCCTACCTTCGACCTCGATCTGTTTTACCGGCGTGTTGTACATGAAGTGCACACCATACGCCTCTGCAATCGCGGCCAGGCTTTCGATGACGCGGTAGATGCCGCCTACAGGGAACCACACGCCATCCGCCAGTTCGGTGTACTGCACCAGGGAATAGGTGGCTGGCGCATCGAACGGACTCAGCCCCAGGTACATGTTCTGGAAGGTGAAAGCCGCTTTGAGATGGGGGTCCTGAAAGTAGTGGCCGATGTTGTCGTAGTGTTTGACCAACGCTTTCAGTTTGAACAACAGCGGCAGGTTCTGCAGGCTGAAGTAATCCAGAAAGTGGTAGAAGTTGCGCCCGACAAAGCGCTCGAGGCAGAGATGGTACGCCTGGTGACCTTCAACAAGATAGCGCAGCAAATTGCCGAAGCTGCCAGGCTCAATCGCTTCCACCTGCGCCTGCAGCGCGTTGAGATTGGAGGTGAGGGCAAGCTCCGTGCCCTCCTCAAAACGAAGCTGGTAAGTCGGGTCAATACGGCGAAGCTCCAGGTGGTCTTCCATGCGTTCATCCAATGCCGTATAGGTTTCGGCAAATACCTCAGGCATGAGCAAGAGGGTCGCGCCGGTGTCGAAGCGATGTCCATCACGGATGAGCTGGCTGCAGCGACCGCCCGGAGTCTCATTCTTTTCTAATACTTTCACGTTGAAACCAGCTCGTGCCAGGCGTGCGGCTGTGGCAATACCCCCGAGACCTGCACCGATCACTAATGCAGTGGAATGTGAGTACATATGTTTCTCCTTTCAAACTCTGTGCAAGGCATCCAGTCGGAGCAAAGCCTGCAACAGTAACTGGGGTGGCAGAGAGGGTGCCATCAAGAGGTTTTCCCACGGAGATGCTCTCTCATCCAGAAAGTGGAAGATGCGCTCGGCCGGATTATGCTCGAACAAAGCCGTGAAAATAGGCTGAATTCTCTCGCCGTGGCGGGCCATGATCTCCAGCATGACCGAATCAAAGAAGCGGTAGCGACGAGGTCCAGGCAGCACGCTGAAAGGGTGGCCCACTCTGAGCAGTGAACGGACAATAGCGGACGAGTCCTCTTGCATGCGGATGAAGGCGTAGCCTGTAGAAGGCTTGATTCTTCCACCCAATGTGCCAATCGACATGATGCGCCTCCCAATCTGTCGCGGGAAGGGCTGGTCAGTCAAGGGACTCATGCCCTGTTCCTCGCGCCGGATGCTGTACTCTTTGATATCGAGAATAGTGTGAAGGTAGACGCTTAATGCTTGTTCGCAGGCCTCCCAACTGACCGGTACCGGGGTACACAAGACGGACTCAACCAGCGCATGGCACTCAGAAAAGGGCAACACGTAAAAGAAATGCATGCCCGGCTGCTGAGGCGTACGAAAGTCTAAGAAGGTGGCTGCCTGTGGGTTGAACGCTTTCCCTGGCGTTTCGATCTCCCAGCCTTTGAATTGTTGTTTGAGAGAATGGTAGCCGGCCTGATCAGGTTTGAATTCAGGCCAGTTGAACAGACTATCAAAGACCCAGTCGCCTGTATAGCTCTGCCCGTCGACCAGCACGCTGCCCTGTTCATCGCCATCTTCGAACCGCTCCACTTTTCCCTGCAGAAAATCCACGTTCGGATACACCGATAATGTTTGCCGGGCAAAGCGGTAAAAATCGATCCCGCGGATCATCTTGTAGCGATAGGTATGCAGGTCCAAGGTCAAGGCCTCGTGCTCTCCCAACACCTGAAGCTGGCTCCATGAACGATACACGATGTCATCAAAGAGTGTAGGCCCATCTGTCCAGAAGCACCAGGTGCGGTCGTTTTTGTCCTTGGCTTCCTTCTCCACAATCAGGATTGAACAATCGCGCAGCGGACTGCGTACCAGGTGATAAGCCAGGCTCGCACTTTGCCCCAGGCGCTCACGTGCGCCCGGCGGTTGAAGACGTCGTAGTCGTGCGCTTCAATGTCATTCAGAATGGCACTGTAAAGTTCGCTGGCAGCCGCAACAGCGAAGCGTCCATCGCGATTCAGCAGTGCGATACCCGGCCTGGCCTCAGCGTAGAGGCGACGATTGCGCTCGATCTGAAAGTGCATAAAGGCACGCCAGCGGTCATCCACCTGCCCCTTGTCCAGGTCTGCCTCTGTCAATCCATAGGCTGTCAACTCGTCCATAGGCAGGTACACGCGGCCAGTGCGCCAGTCTTCCCCGATATCACGCAAGATATTCGTGATCTGCAAGGCGACACCTAGCTTGATGGCATAGGGGATAGCCTGCTCGCCCGCGAAGCCGATGATGTGCATGCTCATCAATCCGACGGTGGATGCCACGCCATAGGCGTAAGTAACCACCTCCTCGAACGTGCGATAGCATTTCTGGCACAGGTCACGCCCGACGCCGTCGATGAGCTGTTCAGCATAGCTCTGGGGAATCTGATAGCGGAACCGCGTATCCTCCCAGGCGACGGCAACCAGGTCACCATGGGGTGGAGCAGGCGCCAGGTCGCCAGCGATACCTCCGCGTTCACTTGCGAGCAGTCGACGATGTCATCGCTCAACCTGCAAAAAGCATAGAGCGCCCGCATGGCTCGCCGTTTGTTGGACGGCAGCAGTCCCGTCGCCACGTAGAAGGTTCGGCTGTGTGTGGACGTAATCGCATCGCAATACGCATAGGCACGATCGAGCAAGGCTGTATCACTCACCGGTACTGGGGTTGGTGCTACAACCCGGTGTTCTGCTTCGTAAGCTAATGGGAGCAAAGTGCGTTCCCAGGTCTGTGGATACACTGTAGCCATGACGGCCTCCATTTACAAGATGAGCATGCTCATTCTATCGCCAGGGGCTCTGCAGGCATTTCCATGGAAATGCCCTGTATCGTCTGCTGCATCAGCAGTCTGATCACAGCATCCAGGCTACCGGTTTGCTGGTAGATAGCTATCTGGCGATCCGCCCCTGTTCCTCGTGGATCTTCGAGCAAGCTGCGCAGATAGTTGATTTCACGGCGACTGCCCAGATCATCAACGACATCGTTCACAAAATCCAGGAGCTCGCTAAGAGACTCTCGCATGCTGAGACGACGCTCCTTCACAAAATCAATCACTTCTGCATCCAGACCCAGGTGTATCACACGCCACTTGTTCTCTTCGATAAAGTGACTCGATAACGCCGGAGTTCTCAAGCCTCGCTTATTGAGCCAGATGAGTTTGGCGACGAGCGCCTGGCAGAGGGCAGCAATAGCGATAGTATCATCCAGGGTCGCGGGCATATCGCAGATGCGAAACTCAATGGTACTGAAAAATGGATGCGGGCGAACATCCCACCAGATTTTCTTCCCATTGTCAATCGTTCCCGTTTTTACGAGGGCCTGGACATACGCATCGAAATCTCTCCAGGAAGGGAATACTTCTGGTATCCCGCTACGAGGAAAAGGCTTCCACACCACAGAACGATACGATTTAAGGCCTGTAAGTCGCCGAATCCAGAAAGGAGAGTTGGTTGAGATGGCTAGTAAATGAGGCAGCCAGGTACGCACCTGGTTCATCAGCTCAACTGCTACCTCCTGGTTCTCAACTCCAATATGGACATGCAGGCCGAAGATCAAGAGAGAGCGTGCGACATCCTGAAATTCCTCTTCCAGTTCGATATACCGTTCATACGGTGTCCGCGGCTCCTCCTGCCACAGAGCGCTGGGATGGGTACCGGCACTGATGAGAGCCAATCCTTCCTCTCCCACTACCTGTGCCAGTTTTGCTCTCATGGCCTGCAGTTCTTGCCGGGCGGTAGGGATATCGGGCAAGATATTTGAGTTAAGTTCCACCGTTGGTTGGAGCATCTCTGCTTTAATCCTCTCGCCGAAGAGAGGGCATCCCTTGTCCAGGATGGTCTGGATGCGTGGACACAGCTGGCCTGTCTGACGATCTACCATCTGAAACTCTTCCTCAATCCCAATAGTAATTCCTCTCATCATGACTTTGCTCCTTCTTCTACGTGGAGGAATGAACAGATGGTCTGTTCAAAACTTCCACGAAAGAACGCGATGTATGCATTTTTCTTGAAGCCACGAAAGACTGCGAGTGAGAAGTGAGGTACCAACCAGTACAAGCTCTCTCGCCTGATTATAGTATGTAGTATTGACCTCACTGGATCATCACAGCCGGTAACTTCGTTGTCACAAAACCGTAACAACTTGAGCGAATAGCATATAGAGGAAGAACTTTAAGGACAACGGCTCGAAGTGTTGCTGCCCGAACGTTTCCGTACAAGGCACGTTGCCTGATGCGGGAACGGATTGTGATGACTTTGTAAGAGCAATGCTTGATTTGGTGACCTCCCTGTGACGTCCATGCATTACACTTCATACTGGAAAAGTCTGTCACAAATGCTGATGGGTACGACGGAGGGAGAAGTGGAGCGTGCCGATGTATCGAACATGTACCGGACGTCTTCCCATCAGTGGGAGGGAGAGAGATCATGAAACAGAGCAACGCTGATTACCAGGTGGTCCCTTTTTCGAAGATGCGGCGCTTTGAAGCTGTTATGCTGCGTTCAATCCAGCACATGCCTATGATCCATGGCTTGCTCGAAGTCGATGTAACCAGGGCACGCGCGTTCCTGCGGGAACATAAAGCGAAAACCGGGGAGTCCTTGTCGTTCACGGCGTTCATCATTGCCTGCCTGGCAAAAGCAGTCGATGAGAACAAATCCGTGCAGGCGTATCGCAAAGGCAGGAATCAGCTCATCCTCAAAGAGGATGTGGACGTGAACACACAGATTGAGCGTGAAATGGATGGCCAGAAGCCAGCCATTCCCTACACCGTCAGAGCAGCCAATCGAAAGACCTTCCGAGAGATTCATCACAAGATCAGGGCAGCCCAGGTGCAGGACGTGTCAAAAGCCGCTGAGGGTATGGGTTTCAAAGCGTTTCAGTTCCTGCCGACCTTTCTCTTCAGGATCGGTTGGTGGGTCCTCTGGCGGATAGGGAGAACGCATCCCCAGGTGTGGACGAAGTACATGGGGACAGTAGGCATAACGGCAGTTGGCATGTTTGGGAAAGGTGCTGGCTGGGGTATCCCTCTAACCGGCCATACCCTCTATATTACGCTGGGCGGCATTGGCGAGAAGCCGGGTGTCGTGGACGGGCAGATAGCTATCCGGGAATATCTGAGTCTGACGATGAGTTTTGATCACGCTATGATCGACGGAGCCCCAGCAGCCCGCTTCACCATGCGGGTGAAAGAGCTGATTGAGAGTGGCTATGGTCTCGATGACTCCACGGTCGAGCCGGAACAGGCTGTAGCTCCAGAGGCTTCAAAGAAGATCTCAAGTGATTCGCATTGAAAGGAAGAACCATCCTGCAATATGCGTGGGTGGTGCGTTGAAAGGAGATACCCATGAACAAGCTGAAAGTGCGGCGCTGGACAGGGGCGTTTGGGATAGTCGCCTGCGTCCTGCTCATCGCCGCGTTCCCGCTCTACTATCCATTCGTCCGCAGTTTCGTGGTGAGGTTGAGAAACGCCAGCAAGATGTCTACCAGGAGCCTCTCGCTCAGGGATAAGGTTGTTCTTTATGTCAAATACCCCAGCCCTAAAGGGCTGATTCTTACCCACATCTTCCAAAGTGATAGAATAAAGGATGAACACACAAGACTTGTTGGATCCCAAGAGCTGGGCCGAGCGAACCTTTGGGAGCGTCCAACTGCATGATAGACGTCGAACGAGACGAGCGGTCCAAGCGGCCAGCAACCTGGCAGAGAATCCCTTGGGTTCCTTGCCAGCTCAAATGCATACCTGGAAAGAGAGCAAAGCGTTGTATCGTTTGCTCGATGAGCCAGATGTTACCTTTGCAGCGTTGATGCAGCCTCACTTTCAACAGACCAGGGAACAAGCCACGTCCGCTCCCGTGGTGCTGTTGGTGCAAGATACCACCGATATTGACCTGTCGCATCGTCGCAAGATCAGCGGCGTGGGACACATCGGCAACGAACGAGGACGGGGATTTTTCGTGCAAACGGTGCTGGCGGTGCGTCCTGGGACCCGAGAGGTGCTGGGGTGCATGGCTCAGGAACCTTTTGTGCGCGTACCGGCTCCCGAGGGAGAACAGCGCTCTCAACGGCGCAAACGAGAAGAGCGCGAAACCGATGTCTGGATGCGCCAAGTGCAGAGCATTGGCACCCCTGAGTCGGCAAGCATGTGGGTGCATGTCGGCGATCGGGGTGCGGATATGTTCCCGTTCTTCCAGGCGTGTCGCTCGACGCAGACGCAGTTTCTGGTGCGAGCGGCACAGAATCGGCGCGTGCAGGAAAGCGAGGAAGAGATCACCTATTCGCTGACGCAGGCCCGGGCCTTTCCCAGTCAGGCGAGCCGTGTGCTGGAGCTTCCCGCTCGGCATGGTCATCAGAAGCGGAGTGCGCAGCTCCAGCTGGCCTTTGGTCAGATGACGCTCTTGCCCCCACGCCATGAGCCACGAGCGAGCAAGGAGCCTTTGACCGTGTGGGTCATTCGTGTGTGGGAAGAGGAAGCTCCAGAAGGAGAGGAGCCACTGGAATGGGTCTTGCTGACCTCAGTGCCCACCACGACGATCGAACAAGCGTGGGAGCGCGTGGACTGGTATGGGCATCGCTGGCTGGACGAGGACTATCACCAATGCCTCAAAAGTGGCTGTCGCATTGAGCAACGGCAAGGGCCTCCGGTTGATGGCTTGATACGCTTGCTGGGTCTGTTGTCGCCTCTGGCCGTGCGCTTGTTGCAGGTGCGTGCCTGCGCTCGTGAAGACCCAGAGCGCCCCGCGAATGCGGTGATTGAGCCTCTGATGCTGGCCGTGTTGGCTCAGCGCACCGGTCAATCGCCTCTGAACATGACGGTGGGCACCTTCTGGACGGAAGTGGCACGTCTGGGTGGCTATCTGGCCCGCTCCCATGATGGCCCTCCTGGCTGGCGAACCATCTGGAAAGGCTGGCTCTCTTTGCAAACGCTTCTTGAGGGCGCTCATCTTGCTTTTCATCTCCGTTTGTAACATGTGGGTAAGAATCAGGTCTAAAGCCAGGGGGCTCCTTGCTGCGTGTGCTGAATTACGAGCTTGACAAAAGACTTGGGGACCTCGGCGTGGGCCTGTATCGGCTGACAGGTGGCCGCATCGCTCGGAAGGTCGATGTGCTGATCCTCACGACGCGCGGGCGCAGGTCCGGAAAGACGCGGACTGTCCTCCTCCAGTTCTTCCCAGATGGCGAGAACCTGGTCATCGTGGCCGCCAATAGCGGCCGGTCCTCCCACCCCGGCTGGTACTACAATCTGAAGGCTGCCCCGACGGTGCAAGTCCAGGTCATGGACCGTACCTTGCAGGTTCACGCCGAGGAGATGTCGGCCGATGAGGCGATGGCCTTCTGGCCACACGTCCTGCGTTTTGCTCCCGCTTACGCACGGTATCAGCAGGCCACCAGTCGTACCATTCCACTTGTGCGTCTCGTCTCCGTTGGGCGGGCCGGGGAACAACACACACCGTACAGCGATTACACTATTCCCATTACTTGAGAACCTTTCTCAAAAGAGCGAGCAGACCCATCCCTGCCGCAAGACCTGCAAGAAATATTACACCGAACAGAGCAGGGATCAAGCCGAGTTGCTGGAGCATGCCCATTTGGTCATCGAGACCCCATTGTTCCACAATCTTGCCGTCTGCGATGCGGGCGATGACGATGGACGAGACAGTGACCTGCTTGCCGGTTGGGGGGATGCCCATAAACGCTCTTTTCTGCGTTCCATGAGATGTAAACCTGGTGACCACCTTGTCCCCTTCCGCGATCATGTCCTCAACTGTGAGGTGCAGATCAGGGAAAGCCTTCAGGTACATGCCGGTGGCTCGTTTGGTCCCTTCTGGAGTGGTAGGCAGAAAAGCAGGGAGCGTGTGATCGAGGTGATTGGGGGCAATGAATTCATCGATGGCAGCCAGATTCTTCTTGTTAAACACTTCCTCCAAGAAACGGCGCATCAGGGCTTTGTTGTCTTCGGTTGACATAGGAGAGACTCCTTCTGTATGTTGCTTCCTTGCTCAGATGGGTGGGTCCGAAACGCGAACGTAGCCCGGGTCCGTTTGTATCAATCGCTACTGGAAGCGGTAGGACTCTCCCCCAGTGGAGCAGACAATTATCTACCTCAACAGTACCATTGATCGGGGCAAATGGCAAGGTTTTTTGGTGAACAAGCAGATAACCATGGATCCAGTTCTGTCGTGAGAGGAAATTGTGATGTATTCGTGTTGGTGAAGTCAATGGCTGTGATCTCCCCGTGACCACTCTGCATTACACTCTCTAGTAGAAGGTGGGCTTGACACCCATTCACAATAGAAGGAGGTATCCATCATGAGTTGGTTCGTTGCTCTTTTCGCCCGTATAGCATTGCTCGTCGTCTGGCTATCTACACCATTGGTGAACCGCGCCTTCCAGGGAGGCTGGCTCCTGCCACTGCTGGGGATCCTCATCTTGCCGATTACCACCCTGGCCTATGTGCTCGTCTACTATATCTCTGGAAGTGTGACCGGTTGGGGCTGGCTCTGGGTCGTCCTGGCATTGCTTCTCGACTTGGCAGCGCATAGTTTCCCCGCCAGGAGCGCCGCACGAGCAAGAAACACAAGAGTCGGCAGTCCTTCCCAACCTGGGAGCATCTAGTTCCCGCACATACACCGATCGTCACCATTTGCCACC
>WNGL01009692.1_pt1 | contig 11151 bp, 16 predicted proteins | sample 5400591 | NCBI WGS metagenome assembly WNGL01 (sample SAMN13153377, study PRJNA577476) | soil metagenome | isolation source: 80 cm soil or saprolite under Garry oak tree replicate 1 | place: USA:California | collected 2016-06-15
GGATTAGCTGCTGTTGACGGCGAGGGCGGCGGAGCGGAACAGGTTTTGAAAGGGCCAGCCGGTGGCGAGGTGGAAGCGGATGCAGCGGGCGGTTTGGCGCACGCGGGCGCCGAGTTTGAAGAGTTGAGCGCGCAGGGTTTCGATTTGCGCCGAGCGCCAGGGCTGAGGCAACTGCAAACGGAAAAAGTTGACCAGGTTGTAGGCGGCGGCGTGCAGCAGCAGGCGGAAGGCGTTGGCCAGGAAGCGGTGACAGCTCAAACGGTCGGCGCGGAAGCCGTTCTTGAACTCCTCGATGCGATTCTGGCACTCCCCGCGATCGTTGTAGAAAGCAAAGATCTGGGAGGCAGGTCCGTCGCAGTTGGTGATCAGGAAGCGCAGGTTGGTTCCGGTAGCGGTGTGCTCGGCCTTGAAGCAGATGCGGCGCTGGCGCGGCCAACTGCGGGCGCGATGGCGAAAACTGGAGAAGCTGCGCTGGGGTAATGGGGTACGGTGATAGCGCCGTTTCCGTTGTTGCCGCCGGGGCTCGGCGTGGCGCTGGAAGACGCAGTTGGCGGGGATGCCGAGGACATACTCGATAGCGAAGAACTCGCAGAACGCATAGAGCAGGGGCAGAGCAAAACCGGCATCGCCGCGCAGTTTGATCTTTACGCCGGGGAAGGCAGACTGCCAACGCGGCAGCAAGCGCAGCAGCATGGGCACGATGCGAGCATGACTGGAGGCATTTCCGGGGCGCAAGCGCGCGGCTAGCAGACATCCGGTGTGGCGCTCGAAGACCAGCATGGGGTGATACATGTGCTGGCCGTAGCCGCCGTTGAAGAAGCTGAGTTGTTGCTGGCCGTGGGTGGGATCGTCGGTGGAATCGATGTCGAGCAGAATCTGGCCGCGCTGGCGGACCTGGTCACCGCAGAGGCGGATGAACTGCTCGCACAGCCGGTCGTGGCAGTGCACCAGATCGCGGGCGGAAGGCGCGTTCTCCCAGCGACTGAGGGTGGGCTGGGAGCCGAGCGCGTCGCCCAGTTTCTGATCGGCGACAATCTGCAACATGGGATCGTGGCGCAGACGGTCGGCGTCGTTGGCATCTTCGTAGCCGGCGACAATCTGATAAATGCGCTGCCGCAACAGCCTCAGCGAATCATGATGCAGGCGGTCGTGCTGTCGTGGATCGCTGAGGCCAGCGGCCCAGTCACGAGTCAGATGATGGCGCTGATCGAAGGCTCGCAGAGGCAACAAACCGGCGTCGCTGGTAATCTGGCCACCGGAAAAATCGGCGCGAATAGGTTGATGACGGTAGAAGGAGAAGTTCAGTTGTGGTAAAACACTTTGTATCAAGTGATAGATGCTCCGAAAGGGAATGCTGGGTCTGCAAACCCAGTGTTCATCATTCCTTTTAGAGCATCTTTTCTTTTTTGGCTAGAGCCTTGGTGAATAATCCAGGCTAAGTGCCAGGGCTGAATGCTGATTGCTGACTGCTACTGCTAATGTCATGACGGTGTCGTCCCTTGGACACACTGTCCGCAGTGATCGACACCTCCCTGTGAATCGTTCTAATCCAGGAAAGATCTCCTGAAACGGAACCCTAGCCATATAAGCCACGGCTCGCCGGCCGGGTGGGTTCGTTGTACTAGAGCTTGTCACAATCACTTAGCAGCTGGCCTCAATGAAGCCAGGTTTGGAATCCTACTTGCTACCATTCAGTGCATCTAGAGCTCACAGCACATTGGTGAGCCAAGGATGCGGTTATGGACAAGTTGATTGATTTCTCGGGCGTGCTGTACGCGGTGATAGAAGCGCTTCAGACCGAAGCTGCTCCGGAACGTCTCGTGATTCCGTATCGCAACGAGCGATCGTTGCACGACGTTTTAGCCGCATCCTGCATTATCGCGTTTGGCTTTTCGTCTCGCGAGGAGGCTTTAGCAAGTGCCAAGGCTTGCGTCTCGGCTACCGCAGCTTAGAAATATACCCGGGAGGAAACAATGGCGAGAGCCCGTATCACGTAAAGCTCTCGTATCAGCAATCATTGACTATTTTTTCGCCGTTGCCCAACAAGTTCACTGACATGCGACTGCATCGCGCAGCTTTGTCGGAAGTTTCTTACCTAGGGGCATGACCTGGTACTCATAGCTTTCCGCGAGAATCGTACGAGAACAGGCTTTGCGCCAGTTTTTCCAACTCTCTTAAGCGACGCATACCTTTCGCCAACATTGCCCAGGCCAATTGGCTGATATCTGGATCGTTTGACTCTGCAGCCCTTAGCAGCTCCTTACCTGCGTCTTGCTGTCCGTACCTGCACCACATCACTCCGCAGAGAAACACATAGTTGCTGTCCATCGTCTTCTCCTATTCAGCGTCGGGAACATCGACGTATTCCGGCGCCATATTGCAATCAGCTCTTCTTTCCAATTGCAATCTAACTGCCAACGGCAGTCGGTTTAAAAACGAGAATGTGAGAGAGAGTTTTTATCGGGTCTTATTTGACGCACGAGCGACCAACTCGTCCAATCTCGAAAGCAAAGTTTCAAGATGGCAGACGGGTTCGACTTTTTGTAGCCGAGGACCAGATCGATAGTCGGCGTATCTCCCTTGAGAGGGCGACTCGTTACCGACGAAGGGAGAAAGTTCTGTGCGTACGTAATGGCGACGTTCGCTCCATCTGCGGCCAGACGCTTGGCGACTGCTGCGCCGATGCCGCGCGAGCCGCCCGTGACAAGTGCAATCTTTCCTTCACGCGAAGGACGCCAAGGCGGCTTCCGCCGTGGTCAAAGCAATTGAACGCGCTGGCCGAAAGGCGATCGCAATTCAGGCGGACGCCACTGATGCCGACGCCGTCGCAGCAGCGGTCGAAAAGACTGTCACAAGGACGTCCAGCCGGCCGAAGGTCGCCATGCGACGCAGGCGGCACTGAAGCACATGAAGGATGGTGGTCGCATCATCATGATCGGTTCGGCCGTGTGTGAACGTGTCGAGATGCCCGGGCTTGTGCCCTACTCGGCCACGAAGGGAGCCGTGAAGATATTTACTCAGGGGCTGTCTAGAGAGGTCGGGAGCCGGGGCATCACGGTCAACAACGTACAGCCGGGTCCGATCGACACGGATTTGAATCCTGCCGCGGGCGATTGGGCGGTACCGCAGAAGGCCGCCACAGCACTCGACCGCTACGGGTACGTTGAGGAGGTCGCTGCGCTGGTCTCATTTGTCGCCGGTCCGGAGTCCTCGTACATTACCGGAGCGAATCTTACCGTGGATGGCGGAATGAATGCCTGAACGAACGCACCCTTTACTCGTAAGAGATACGCAGATGAGACGCAGGCGGCCGCTCGCTGAAAATCTCTCGACCATCATATTGAGGGCTGAGCAGGAGCAGAAAGGAGAAACCAAAACATGAAAGAAAAGCAGGTCAAGCTTCCAGGGCCAGATCATCCGATTTCCATCCAGCGCAATCCCGCTCGCGTGGTCGTGTCCGTCGCGGGCCGTGTGGTCGCCGATGCCCGCAACGCCCTGACTCTACGCGAAGCGGCGTATCCTCCCGTTCGATACATTCCCGGTGAGGACGTTGATTTTTCCCAATTGGAACGGACGGATCACGCTACCTACTGTCCTTACAAAGGCGATTGCAGCTACTACAGCGTTTCCGCTGGAGGAAAGAAGTCCATCAACGCGGTGTGGTGTGGTCATACGAGGATCCGTTTCCTGCTGTTGTGCAGATCAAGGGGCACGTTGCGTTCTATCCCGACGGGGTAGATGAAATAGCAGAGCAGCTCCCAACGTGAAGAAAGATTGACGACACGCAATACATATTAAGTGGAGGAAGGTGTCCAATGGCTAACGTGGTCAAGAAACACACCATCTCTTCTGAGCTAGCACAGAAAATGGTGGATGAAGCGGTGGCGAAAGCCAGAGAACTTGGCGTTAGCGAGAACGTAGCGATTCTCGATGACGGGGGCAATCTCAAGGCATTCAGCCGGATGGATGGCGCCCCGATTCTGTGCATCGAGATTGCGCAGAACAAGGCTTACACAGCTCTGTTCGGCGTCTCCACGCAGGACTTTTTCAACTTTATCCAAGGCGATCCGTCGCTTTTGGCCGGCATGCCCACCCTTGCGCTTGTGGCGGCGTGGGGAGGAGGATTTCCCATTAAGGTGGACGGAGAAATTGTCGGGGCGATCGGGCTGAGCGGGGCGCCCACGGTGCAGAATGACGTCGATTGCGCGAGAGCGGCCCTGGCGCTCGTATCCGATGCGGTCCTGGTGGACTGAATTGGTAACCGGAGAACTGTTCGTTCGAATCGCAGGTAAGAGAAATGGCTGCCCTTCGTAACAAAATTGCTTTGGTGACTGGAGCGTCACGGGGAATTGGGCGCGCCACTGCATCGGCGCTTGCGGCGGCCGGGGCGCACGTCCTAGCTCACTACGGCCGTTCCGTGCAGGACGCGGAATCTCTCGTTGCCGACATCCGTTCAAAGGAGGGACGCGCGGATGCCATCAGGGCGGACCTCGGAGCTCCGGAGGGAGCAACCCTCCTGGCAAGGGAAGTTCGCTCCATCGTCGGCAAGCGATTGGATGTGCTCGTGTCCAACGCCGGTATCTCCAAAGCTGCAACTATCAGGGATCATACGGTGGAGGATTTTGACAATCTCTATGCGACGAATGTGCGCAGTCCGTTTTTTCTGGTGCAGCAACTCCTGCCCGTCCTCGGTGAAGGCTCGAACATCATTGTGATCTCTTCGATTGGGGCGCACGCCGTAGTTGGGAAGCCCGGTCTGGACAACCCTTCGATCCTTGCCTATGCCTCGACCAAAGGAGCATTAGAGACTCTGGTCAAAAACTAGGCTGCGATCCTTGGGCCCCGAGGTATCCGCGTAAATGCAGTTGCGCCCGGTGTGATCGACACGGACATGTCGAATTTCACGAAGAGCGAGGCAGGTCGGGAGGTGACGCTTGGAATGCAGGCATTGAAACGGATCGGCAAACCGGAAGATGTTGCGGACGTAGTCGCGTTCTTGGCGTCAGACGCGGCCAGATGGGATCACGGGAGCGAGCATTCCGGTGGACGGTGGGTCGAAGCTTTAAGCAACTAACATCTTGCGAGAGAATTGGAGGAAATGAGGGATGAGTGAGAAGATCGAACCGAGAAATAAAGCTCTTGTTCTAGAAGCTTTTGACACTCTGTTCAACAAACGGGACTACGTAGCGGCCGAGCGCTACTGGTCCCCTCACTACATTCAACACAGCGCTCATATCGCACCTGGTCGGGAAGGTCTGTTCGATCTCATCAAGAGCCTTCCGCCAACGCTCAAGTATGAGCCAGGAACGAGTCGTGGCTGAGGGAGACCTCGTGATCGTGCACGGGCGATTTAGCGGTTTCGGTGCTCCTGTGAATTGGATTGCCGCAGATATTGTGCGCATTCAAAACGGAATCCTGGTCGAGCATTGGGACGTCATTCAGGATGAAGCAACGGAAGAACAGTCGATACGCAAGCAGCCCATGTTCGGAACTACATTCCCGACCTACGCTTGAAAAAGACCAAGTCTGGACGGTAGGCTCCAAAGCCGCTCGATCTCAGTTTTCTCGGTGCAAACTGAAGACAAAAGCTTGGGTGCCGTTTCTGAGACGGCACCCGTGGTTCAGTAACAACTTGATCAATGGTCCGTTTACGCAACCGCGTCCTTTCTGGGCGCTGACGCTGTTTGCTTCGCAGCCCCTTTCCCCAGGAAGTTCATCAGTTGGGAGTTTACTTCGTCCATGTGTGTCCAGGTTACGCAGTGCGGCCCATCCTTCACCACGAACAAGCGGGCTCCCTTGATCAGCTTGGCGGTCCGCTGTCCCGCTGCGGTAATCGGCACAATCCGGTCTGCATCGCCGTGAATGACCAGCGTGGGGACGTCGATGCGTTTGAGGTCTTCGCGAAAATCTTCATGCCAGGTCGGCACACAGGCAAGACTCGCCGTGGCAGAAGCGCCGGCAGCAGTGTTCCAGCTAGCCTGGACCACCTGTTGGCTGACGCGCTTACCCAAGAGAAGATCCGTGTTGTAGAAATTCTTGAAGAAGTCGGTGAAGAACGCGTAACGATCTGCGACGATCGCTTTCTGGATGCCTTCGAAGACAGAACCGTCCACGCCCTCCGGGTTGTCGGTCGTTTTCAGCAGGAACGGTGGAACCGCCGAGATGAACACCGCCCTGCTCACGCCTTTCGACCCGTGTTTCCTCACGTAGCGCGCTATTTCGCCCCCGCCCATTGAAAAGCCAACGAGCGTGAAATCACGCAATTTGAGGTGCGTCACGAGCTTGTGCAGATCCTCGGCGAAGGTATCGTAGTTGTACCCAGTTGTTGGCTGACTCGACTTGCCAAACCCCCTGCGGTCATAGGTGATGACACGGTAACCCGCAGCGAGAAGCACCGGAACCTGCTTCTCCCAGGAAGCTCCGCTCAGCGGATATCCATGGATCAGGACTACGGGATCACTCGAGCCATGATCTTCGTAATAAAGTTCGATCTCGCCGGAGTTTTCCTTACCGACATTAACGTATGGCATTGCGATTCTCCTTGTCTCTTATTTATTTCTGAGGTGTATGAGTTGAGGGTTGACGGTGATTGCGATTGCAGAAAAATCGAGACTCCCGGGTGCGACCCTGGGCCTAGGTGACGCGGAGACCTCAAGGTTACATCTGCTGCTGGTACCAGCGCAACCGGATCACGCCGGCCTCCAGGTCGACTCGTCACTGGTTCCGAGTGAATGCTGCGATGCCTGCAACTTCTTCCATTCGCCGTAGGACAGCCGAGAAATCCTCTTCATCATGGTGTGCCAGCTCATCTGAATTGACGCGAAATGCTGCTTCCGTTGCCGGCATCGGAATATGCTCTTGTGCGGCCGCGTTCAGGATCAACTGAAAATCCTTGTTCATCAGGCGGAGTGGAAACTGCGGACTGTAATCGTTGACCGCCGTCCTCGCCAGCTTTCCCACATGAGCCGGAGCGATCACAGCCGTCTTTGATAAGACTTCGAGCAATCGCTCGCGATCGAGACCAGTTTTTTCCCCAAGGGCTACAGCCTCAGCGATGGCCTGCATGCCAACACCCAACATCGTGTTGACCACCAACTTCATCGCTGTTCCGGCGCCAGGACCGCCTAGAAGAAAGTATTGTTTCGCGACCGCCTGGAATATTGGCTTAGCGGTGCGGAACAATTCCGCGTTGCCACCCACCAGCAGCGTAAGATTTCCTTCTTCGGCGGAAGTGGTGCTGCCTGAGATGGCGACATCCAGGACGTCAATGCCGCCGCGAGCGCCGATCCTCTGCAGTTCGCGTGAGCTTTCTGGAGAGATCGTGCTCATCTCCAGCACGACGGTCCCTGGCCGTGCCCCAGCAAAAACTCCCTCTGGTCGGGTGTAAACGCTTCGAACTGCTTCATCGTTGGTCAAGCAGGAGAGAAGCACATCGGCAGTGCGTGCCAGTTCAAGAATGTTCTTCGTGGCCTCTCCGCCGTGTGCAGCGATGGCTTCCGCCTTCGCGGGATCCATGTCGTATACGGAGAGCTGGTATCCGCGATCAAGCAGACGTGTTGCGATCCTGCTTCCCATGTTACCCAGGCCAATGAATCCGACTTTTACCTGATCTGCTGTAAGACGTTTCATAGATTGTTTCATCGCGATCCCACCAGTTCGGGAACACCAGAAAGTCTCCGATATTCTTCATCAGTTAAGCGCAGTGAAGCCGCGGCAACATTCTGCTCGCGATGTTCTACCGAGGTCGTTCCGGGAATGGGCAGCATGATGGGAGACCGTTGCAAAAGCCAGGCCAGGGCTATCTGCGTGCGGCTCGCACCGTGCGCCTGCGCGATTTGGTCCAGCACTTCGCCGGTAACCCTGCCGGCTGCGAGCGGGAACCAGGGGATAAAAGCAATTCCATTACGCTCACAATAGTCCACTACGTAGTCCCACTCACGGTCGGCGAAGCTATAGCGGTTCTGCACCGACACGATGGGAACAATTTTGCGGGCTCGTTGGATATGCTCTTGCGTGACGTTGGACAATGCGACCAGGCGAATCTTACCTTCATCTCGCAGTTCGGCCAGAGTTTCCACCGAGGCCTCGAAGGACACCACGGGATCTGGAGTGTGCAGTTGATAAACGTCGATGCGATCCAGGCGCAGTCTCTGGAGGCTGCCCTCGACCGCTTCACGAAGGTGTTTCGGAGTTGCATCGTGAGTCCACTGATTTGGACCAGGACGATTCCAGCCTCCCTTGGTCGCAATCACCAGACCGGGCGGGTAAGGAAACAACGCCTTGGCAATCAGTTCCTCACTTGTGTTCGGGCCATAAGAATCGGCAGTGTCGATAAAGTTTACGTCCAGTTCCACGGCACGGCGAAGAACCGCTAGCGCCCGCTTCCGATCTTTTGGCGGGCCCCAGATGCCTTCGCCGGTAAGGCGCATCGCCCCGAAGCCGAGGCGATGGACAGTAAGTTCTCCGCCGAGCGAAACATCCCCAGCCAGACTTGCGGAAATTTCTTTTCTTTTCACCACTGACCTCCGAAATTGTTCTCTTAATCCCATTACCCGCTGACGCTCACGCCTATGCTGCCCCCGCAGCTGACGGCTCTTCGGCCTTGATCAAAGGCACGTTCACTAAATGCTCGCTCAAGAACCAGACTTGAAGCTCATTGGTACGCAGCACTTCGCTGACTACCAAGTCGTTGGTGCCGTCATCGCCAATCAGAGAAGCACGCCGCGCCAGGGTGCGGGCTTGGCGAATGATGACTTGGTGAGCATCCAACAATCGCGACAGTTGAACGGGGACCTCTTCGCGGCCGCGAGGGGGGCGTTCGATCTGCGTAGTTTCCGCCACATCCGCAGCCATAGCGATGCTCACGCCGCCGAGCAACTGAATGCGTTCGGCAATTGAGTCAACCAATTCAACTTGCTCGTCATAATGTTTGTCGTAAAGCAGATGGAGCTGATAAAAGGTTGGACCGGCAACTTGCCAGTGGGACTTCTTGTACAAGTCGCGAAGCGTCATGGTATCGGCAAGCAACTGATTCAACTGCGCGGTCATTTCCAATCGGACGGGTTCCTCGAGTTCAAGGGGCAGCAGGTGATTCACAGTTCCGTAGCGCTGAATTTCGCCTGCACGTTGGTGAAGACGAGGCTGTGCGCTGATGACATTGGCAGTTTTTGCATCAATCTGCTTCTTTGCCATTGGAGATCTCCTTAGCTAGTCATAGATTATTTGCGCACGGCGAATGGTTCACAATCTCTTTGTCGCCTATTTTTGGTTACGCCGCTTTCTGGACAGTTCGTGAGTGTCGAAATGTTGACACTTTGTCGGCCACAGCGCCGGTGCAGGTATCGAGAAAATCAGCATCTTTAAGCCATCTTCCGTGTCTCAACCGGAAATTCAACTACCTTGCCACGTTGGGCCAGCGGGATCCACTTCACTCGCTTGTGAAACCCTGTCGGAATATAGAACTCGATCACCGGTGCCATAACATCCTCCGACTTGCTTTCTTTTCACGTCGAGAATAAAGGCAAGCCAGATGCCAAAGTTGTAGTGGCTGTAACTGACTGAAAAACATTGAAGGAGCAAGGTCAACGGGAGACCTGTGGTGTCAAGATTTAATCTTTCGCGGTCGGCTGGCGGCCGCTGCTTCATTACTACTTCGACAGGACCTTGGCCATCATCCCTTTGTCCTCGTGATTCAAGAGGTGACAATGAAAAACCGACATACCCTTGATGACCGGATCGGTGAAGTCCAGGATGACATCAACCGAGCCGCGATACGGAACATTCACGGTATCCAGCCACTCAGGATGCTTAAGCGGGACGCCGTTTTCTGCGTAGGCCAGAAAGTGGACCTGATGTATGTGGAAGGGATGTAGTTCGGCAGTCTGGTTGACAATGCGCCAATGCTGATAAGTGCCGATGCGAGCGCTTGTCATGGGAGCTGCATCCGGCGCAAACTTGCGTCCATTGATGTAGAAACCGTTCTTGTCCTCAGTGAACGTGACAATGAAGTTCGGTGCACCCTTCTTCAACGGCCCAACGTCGATTGGCTTGTAACGCGGCGGGCGGTGATCGATAGTGTGCGCTTGAGTCGGCGGTGCTTTTGAACTGGGTGGCACTAGTTCTGCCAGTATCATCTCCGGATGTGGATCGCCGTCCGGACCAGCGTCTACACAAAGCGTACGCAGAGCACTGTGTGTTCCACGTGGCGGACCCGTGACGATGGCTTCAAGCCGTCCCGCTGGCGCGAGCAGTAAGTGATTCGTTGTGCGTGTCGGGGCTTTGGGTTCGTGATAAGCCAGCGGCATCCCGTCAAGCGCAACCATTTCCAATGTCTGTCCATCGAGCTGAAGGTCCAAATAGCGGTCCGGCGATGCGTTCACGATTCGCCAGAACTGCCGCTCTCCAGGTGCGATCTCGATTCGTGGACGAAGCGCCCCATTCACGGTAAAGATTTCCCCGGCCGCTTCCGGTTCTCCACCACATCCCTTCGATGGGATTTCAGCAACCCGCCTTAGTTCTGCTGCCTTCGGATCATGCTCAATGTCGCGGCCGCGCACAACCATCACACGCTCACGGAGTCGTCCTACTTGGGGGCGTAACGTTCCATTCCTTCGATGACGATGGCTCCTGACATTCCGTCCAGTACTTGCCGGTCACTCTCGCCATGTGGATGAGTGTGGTACCAGAACAGGCCCGGCGGATGATTTCGCGGAATCTCAACCGTGTAGTGCAAGACCTGACCTGGCATGGCTAGCATCCCTAGCACGTCGTCCTGCGGAGGGTTCGGCGAGACGGTTAGCCCATGAAAATGCAAGTTGGTCATGTTCATGCATGGGTTCACCGCACAGGTTTCCGAAGACTTGGCGGGAAGATCGTTGATATAGGTGATTTTGAGGACGTCACCGGGAGAAGCGCGAATTACAGGAGCTATTGTCCCGCCATTGAACGCGAAGGCATCGCGACCGTTTTCATTCACTGCACGCAGTGTTAAGGATACGACGTGATTCTTCGCCCGCACCTGCGGAGGCTGGGGCAACGAAACAGTTTGTCCGTTGCCCAGAGCGAGGAGAAATATTTGCGCAGCGATGAGGAGCAGGATCCTTCTCATAATCACGGTCGGGTTGCGCTTCGGCTAGCGCGGCAAAATGACCA
>WNGL01009694.1_pt1 | contig 11151 bp, 8 predicted proteins | sample 5400591 | NCBI WGS metagenome assembly WNGL01 (sample SAMN13153377, study PRJNA577476) | soil metagenome | isolation source: 80 cm soil or saprolite under Garry oak tree replicate 1 | place: USA:California | collected 2016-06-15
CAATGTGTACCCAATCGGATACAACACCGCAACCAGCGCAGCGGCGAGCGCCACGCCTGCCTGGATTAGCGTCGAGCCGATCGTACTCGTCGCAGGCGCCGCAGGTCGTGATTCAGCGGCGTCGGCCTGCGCTGCCTCCCGCACCTGAGCAGAGGGCTGGCTTTCCAGCCGACTCAGCTCTTCGGAATCGTGCGAAACCTGCCTGACATAGCGGCGCGTTTCGGCAACAACTCGATGCAATTCGGGCACATCAACTCGTCAAACATGCCGCGGCCCGTTAGCAAGGACCGCTGAATTCCGCATGGCGAGGCTCGGCTCCTTCACGAATCAGGTGAAGCAGCGAGCCGCCGCTCGGACCGGCGCTGCTTTGGATCAAGGTGCGGTAGCTCGCCGACATCGCTGGATCGTACACCAAACATTTGTGCGCACGTGCCGGAGATAAGTACTGATTACCGCGGCGGGTGCTGGGTCGGGTTGGTTGCTCTGCAGAATGGATCGGCCCGTGCGGGCCGGACCCACTTATCCTCTCTAGGCGTATGGGACGGGCCACTTGAGCTGGCAGGGACGGTTGGGTTTGTGGGCGCTCTACGGCTTGGTAATTCCGGTCTCCCCGATCATCCTAGCTGGTGTATTTACTCTCCAGGAGGGAGGCACTTTGACCGCGGCGAAGCTTGTCGGAAAGGGCGAGTTGGACCTCGCTTCGGTGGGTGTTTACGCAAGCGTGATAGCAGCACTTGCGAGTACCGGGATTCGTGGGGAGTTCAAGCAGGTCATGCTTGCAATTACCGTAGTGCTCGTCCTGTTGTCTGGAGCGACCTTTGCAAACGTAGTCACGGCTCTCAGCAGCGGGACGCACATGAACACTGACGCTGTCGTCTATTTCTCGGCCGCCTGGCTAGCTGGGGCCATACTTCTTGGTGTGTATGGGTCGACCGCAGGGGAGGAAGCTGGAGCGTGAGCTGGTGGCAGGTCGTTCCGGAGGTCTTGTTGTTAGCGGTCGCAACTGTTGCGTGGGTGCGCGAAATCCGGAGGCAGCGCGAGAAACGCGCCAAGGTTAGAGCCTCCGCCGAGCAGAACATTAAGGCGAGCGCTCCCCAGCTGTTCCCAACTGCCATCGCATCGATGATCGCCAGCGCGCCCGACCTTTGGAATCCGGTACCAGTAAATGTGAACACTATCGCTGCGTGGTCGGCGCTGAGACTCTATCCGAGCACTGCAGTCCAGTTCCAGAGCTTGACGCCTTTAGCTGCCAGCCGATGGGCGCTGTCGGCGGGCGTACCGTCGCGCGTGACCGAATTGGAAAGCCAGCTTGCGGAGCTTCAGCAACGTCTCGACCTTCTTGAGGGGCGTGTTGCTGGACTGGGCGATGGTCGCAATGTGGCCGCCGCTCCGCCAAGGGCCCGGGAGATTCTGAGCAGCGTCTTACGCCCGATCCCGGCTTCCTAGCTTGCCAGAATTGCTCGCAGTCACAGTTGGCAGACGCTCCTATGAGTACGGGCTTGACCGCATTCGACTTTCGGTAATTTGTACCGATCGGGTTCTGGGGGCAATCGCAGAGGCCTTTCACTTCCAGGTGCGCGCAATCGCTACTCCTCCCGCCACATTCGCCGTACCAGACTCAACCTCACCGCCTGGCGCGATCTTTCAGAATGGCCAGCTAGAGGATCAAGGTGCCCCACTGGTTCCCATCAGAGGCCTGTACTTTGAGCCGCGTCGCATCGTTGTCGACATCGCCGGCCATAACGAACTGGCAGAGCGCGTTCACGTTCGGCTTATGGACATTCTCGCGGGCATCCCCGTAGAAGAGGGACAACCAATAATGGGGCAGTTACGTTCGCGGCGAGACTACTCCGAGCTCGTGGTCCGCATGGCGTCAGACCTCAGCACGACCATCAGTCCTGGTCTTCGCGACGCGCTGCAACCGGCTGCTGACCGTGATCAAATTCTTGTGCCCGCCGTGTACGTGACGATTCAACCCACCGCTGACGACTATCGCGGTTTGGTGATAGGTGAGCCGATCTACTCAATTCAGCAACGAGCCGGTACCCCCGCGGAGGCACATGAATGGTTCAGTGGTGCACCGCTGGATTCACGGGAACATCTCCGGTATTTGACACGGCTTGAGCGTGCGGTCGGACCGGATGAGCGCGCAGTAGCCGGATGACCTGACGCCTTGGCCTGCGGGTTTACGAGCTAGGGCGCACGCTTAAGTCGGTCGCGGCCCGATGGTTCGGCACCTGTCGATAGAGATAGGCGTGGTCAGCCAGTTCAAGGAGGGGAGGCTGGTACCCGCTGCAAGACTCGAACTCGCAACCTCCTGATCCGAAGTCAGGCGCTCTATCCATTGAGCTAAGCGGGCGCAATGTCATCCTATTGAACCGAAGGGTGGCCGGCAGGCCGGGTTACCCGGCCGTCCCTAGCGGGCGCCAGCCCATCCTAATTAGAACCACGGTCGCCGGCAGGCCAGGCAATCCCGCGCGTACGATCCGAGTCGATGGCCGCCGAGCCTCCGCCGCCCACATCACAGCCCGCCGGGCCGCCGCCACAGCCCGGCCCCGGCGCTTCTCGCGATGAGTGGCGGACGTGGCGCCATCAGGTGCACGACTACTGGCGCGCGCAGCGGCATGCCGGCGACTGGTACGGACCCTACCCCTGGTTTGGGCCGTGGAACTGGTGGGGCGGCGGCTGGTTCTGGGGCGCGGCGCTGCTCGTAATCGGGGCCTACTACCTGCTTCGCAACCTGGGTCTGATCAACTTCATATCGGGCGACATCCTGTGGCCCTTGCTGCTGATCCTGTTTGGCCTCTACCTGCTGGTTCGCCGCGGCCGCGGCTGGATGCGCTAAGCCCGGACGGTCAGACCGCGACGACGTAGCGCTGGTGGTTGAGCCCCCAGGCCGCGTAGCGCACCAGCCCGACCGCCTTGTACCGCCGGCGGCCGGCGCGCGTCTGCCCCGTCTCGATCGCCTTGCGCAGCTCCAGCGGCGTCTTGCCTGGGAATTCGGTGAAGGCTCGGCCGACGGCGTCGACGATGTGCGCGTCCGAGCCGCCGAACTCGGCCGCCCCCAGCCCAAGGTTGAGCCGCCGCGCGAGCTGGTTGAAAAGGTAGAAGCCTGGGGTCGCGTTCTCGACCTCGATCCCGTCGAACGCGAGCTCCGCCGCGAGCCAGCCCACCCCATGCGCGTTGCCGGCGCGCACATGCCGCTGCGTCCGCCAGAACGGGTGCGCGGCGACCGCGATCCCGCCCTGCTCGTGAATGGCGTGGATGGTGGCTGCGGCTGACAGTCCCGGCTTGACTCGGTGCTCGAGGAAGAGGCCGATGATGTGCCCGTCGCGGCTCGAAACCTCTTCGCCCACGATCACGTGCAGCTTGGTTCGCCGGGCCGCATATTCGGCGGCGCGGCGGGCGCCCTCGATGGTGTCGTGGTCTGTGATCGCGATCACATCGAGGCCCGCGCGCCGGGCGGCGTGCTCGACCAGCTGGGTGGGCGTCGGCCAACCGTCGCTTGCGGTCGTGTGCATGTGGAGGTCGGCGCGACCCCAGCGCGGCATAGGTGTGCATCCTAACCCGGCCAGGCTTACCATCGACCTCTTAGACGCTTACCCAGGACATCTCTTGCTGGAGGTTGGGCCGTGGAAGGCTTGATGCAGGACTACGAGCTCTCTATTCAGCACGTGCTGTGGCGGATGGAGCGCTTGCACCAGAGGAAGGAGGTGGTGACGAAGCAGGAGCAGAGCCTGCATCGAACCACCAATGGAGAGATCGTTCGCCGCGTCAACCGGCTCGCGGGTGCGCTCAAGCGGCTCGGCGTCAAGCCCGGCGACCGTGTGGCCACTCTCGCCTGGAACAACTACCGGCACCTCGAGCTCTACTACGCGGTGCCGTGCATGGGCGCGGTACTTCACACGCTCAACTTGCGCCTGTTCCCCCAGCACCTCGAATTCATCGTCAAGGACGCCGAAGACAAGGTGCTCTTCGTCGACCAGACGCTGCTCCCGATCCTCAAGCCTCTGGTCGGCAAGATCCCCAGCATCAAGACGATCGTGCTGATGGGAAACGGGGCCCCGGTTCCCACCGACCACGGGCTGGGCGAGCTGCTCGACTACGAAACCCTGCTGGCGGCCGAAAGCGAGGACTATCCGTGGCCGAAGATCTCGGAACGCATGGCCGCGGCCATGTGCTACACGTCGGGCACCACCGGCAACCCGAAAGGGGTGGTGTACTCGCATCGCTCGCAGTTCATCCACACGATGGGAGTGCTCCAGGCGGACAACCTCGGTCTGACCGAGAAGGACACCGTGCTCCCGATCGTGCCCATGTTCCACGCCAACAGCTGGGGCCTGCCCTACGCGTGCGGCATGGCAGGCAGCAAGGTCCTCTTCCCTGACCGCTTCATGGGCGATGCCAAATCCATCGTTGACCTGGCCGAGGAGGAAAGCGCCACCATCCTCGCCGGGGTGCCCACGATCTGGATCAACACGGCCGCTTACCTGAAGGAGAGCGGACGGCGCCTACCCAAGGTCAAGAGCGTGATCTGTGGAGGCTCCGCCATCCCCCGGGCGGTCATGCAGACGATGGACTCCCTCGGCCTGCGCATGCTGCATGCGTGGGGCATGACCGAAACGTCGCCGCTGGGCAGTGTCGGCCGACCCCGCGGTGACACCAAGCCGGAGGACGAGCTCGACGCGCGTCTGACCCAGGGGGTCATCGTGCCCGGCGTCGAGCTGCGCATCTGCGATGCGGCGACCGGTGAGGAGCTGCCGTGGGACGGTGTCGCGTTCGGCGAGATCCAGGTCCGCGGGCCGTGGATCGCCCGCGGCTATCACAACGGCTACGACCCCGGCAAGCTCACCGAGGACGGGTGGTTCCGCACTGGTGATGTCGCCAAGGTCACGCCAGAGGGCTACATCCAGATCGTCGACCGCACCAAGGACGTCATCAAGTCCGGCGGCGAATGGATCTCTTCCGTCGAGCTCGAGAACGCGATCATGGCGTACCCCAAGATCATGGAAGCGGCCGTGATCGGCCTCGTCCACCCTAAGTGGGATGAGCGGCCGGTGGCTTATGCCGTGGCCAAGCCCGAGTTCAAAGGACAGGTGACGCAGGAGGAGGTGATCGACTTCCTCAGGGACAAGGTCGCCAAGTGGTGGCTGCCCGACGAGGTGCGGTTCATCGACGAGGTCCCCAAGACCTCGGTCGGCAAGTTCGACAAGAAGGTTTTGCGCGCAAGCGCGGCGCCCATCAAAGAGAGCGCGGCTCCGATGGTGAGGAAGTGATGGCCAGGACAGGCGTACGGGAGCACTCGATCGCGCATGACACCTTCCACTACAAGTGGGACAACTCGCTGCCTCCGGCGGTCGAGATCGAGTCGGGCGACATCGTCCACTTCGACACCGAGGAGGTGACCTCCGGTCAGCTGAAGAAAGGCGACGACGCTTCCAAGCTCGGAGCGCTCGACTTCGACAAGCTCTACCCGCTGGGCGGTCCGGTCTTCGTCAAGGGTGCCGAGCCCGGCGACGCCCTCGAGGTGGAGATCCTGAGCCTCAAGCCTGGTTCGTGGGGGTGGACCGCCCTGCTGCCGGGCCTGGGACTGTTGGCTTCGGACTTTCCCGACCCATACGTCCGCTATTTCGACCTCGGCGACAGGACCACGGCCGAGCTCCGCCACGACATCCACATCCCGATCGCGCCCTTCTGCGGAACCATGGGCGTAGCCACCGACGAGCCCGGCCGGCACGATGTCCTGCCCCCGACCAAGGGCGCGGGCAACATCGACACGCGGCACCTGACAGCCGGCACGAAGCTCTACCTCCCGGTTTTCGTGCCCGGCGGCATGTTCTCGGCCGGCGACTGCCATGCGGCGCAGGGAGACGGCGAGGTCTGCGTTACCGGGATCGAATGTCCGATGTCGTTCTCACTCCGGTTTGGAGTGGTGAAAGGCGGGCGGCTGCGGCCGTGGAGCTACCACTTCCTGACCCCTCCCAAGCCTCTGCAGCCGAGAAGCGATGCCGCCGGCTACCACACGGTCTGCGCCCTCGGCCCGGACCTCATGGAGAACGCGCGCAACGCGGTGCGCGACACCATCTCGTGGCTTGTGGCCGACCACTCCTTGAGCCGCGAGGACGCCTATATCCTGTGCAGCCTGACGGGCGATCTCCGGATCAGCCAGATCGTCGACCAGCCAAACTTCGGGGTCTCGTTCTACCTGCCGCTCTCCGTCTTCAGCTAGACCGGGCGCCGTCCCGAAGGAGCGGTTTATCGGCTAGTTTGCCGCGTGCTGTCGGGCATACTGGGTGCCCCTCTTACCCAACGTGAGTACCACACAACTCGGGCGATACCCGATCGAAGCCGAGCTCGGACGTGGCGCCATGGGCGTCGTGTATCGCAGCACGCATCCACGCCTCGACATACCCGTGGCGATCAAGGTGCTGGCCGAGCAGTACTCGGGCGACGTCAGCTTCCGCCAGCGCTTCCACCGGGAGGCGGCAACGGTCGCCTCTCTCAACCACCCGGGCATCGTGCGCGTCTACGACTTCGACGAGGACGGCCCCGTGCTGTTCATCGTCATGGAATGGGTCGACGGGCGGTCGATGCGCTCGTGGCTCGACGAGTACGGCCGCTTCAGCGTCGACGTCTCCGTCGACCTGGTCCAGCAGCTGCTCTCAGCGGTCGGCGTCGCGCACGACTTCGGGATCGTCCACCGCGACCTGAAGCCCGACAACATCCTCATCTCCAACCGCGGCAAGACCAAGATCCTCGACTTCGGGATCTCCAAGCTGATCGACGACAAGCACCGCCTGACCGCGACCGGGAGCATGGTAGGGACGCCGGCCTACATGGCGCCGGAGCAGGTCAAGGGCGAGGCCGTCGACAAGGCCTCGGACATCTACTCGCTGGGGATGATCCTTTACGAGCTGCTGCATGGCGAGCCGCCGTTCACCGGCCCGCTCCCGGCCGTGCTGCACTCGCAGGTGTTCGACCGGCCGCGAGCGTCGACCGCCATCCCCTCGCCGATCATGGAGATCATCTGGAAGGCGACGGCCAAGGATCCCTCGCAGCGCTTCCAGACGTGCGAGGAGTTCTCCGGCGCGTTTCACTACATGCCCAAGCCAGGCGTCGCGCAGCCCGCCGCGGACGGTATGTCATCGACAGACAGCTCGGGACCGGTGCAGCTGATCACCGAGCCGCAGGTCGCCATCCCCCAGCGCACCGACGGGCCGAAGCCGCCGGGGGTGTGCACCTTCGCCGACTGCGGCGAGCGTCGCGGCTGGGCCTGCGCGTATCGCGACCTCACCGGGCGCGAATGCAAGAGCTGGTGGTGCAGGCGACACATCCAGTTCATCGAGCGGACTCCTTTCTGCCCGCGCCATGCGAGCGTCATCCGCGCACTGGCGCCGACGGCCAACACAATCTTCGAGATCAAGAACCGACCGGCGGTCGACGACCGCGCGCTGCCCCTGGCCGCGCTGGTCGCGGAGGACGTGGACAAAGACGTGACCGAGCTCGTGCGCCGCCGCTATCAGAACCGTAAGGACGTCACGCTGGCTCGCGACCGCACGGTCCGCCAGACGTGGTCGGGTCGCAACGAGGTGGCCTGGGAGAGAAGCTGGTCGGCCCTCAAGAGCCAGGGCTACCTGGTGCGGATTGCTGTGCGCGTGACCACGGCAGAGCCCGACATGGTGCAGCTGCTGATCGGCAACACGGTGGTCTTCAAAGAGGTGCCGAACTGGATCAGCCGGCGGCGCGAGGGCGAACCACCGGACCACGCGGATCGCGCGCGATTCGGCAAGAAGCTTTTCGCCGCGATCCTCGAGCACGTGGATGAGCCTCAGCCCATGCCGCCGCCGACCGGGACGCCATCAAGCAGCCCCGACCTCGGCACCCCTCCCCCTCCGGAGATCAACCGCGCCCTCGTCGAAGGGATGGTCCTGCGGCTCGCGTCGACGGCGACCCGGCTCACTGGCTACGAGGTGGCCGACCAGCTGGCGCTGCCGTTCATATCAGTCGAGCCAGTGCTCAAGCTGCTGACGAGCGCCAACTTCCTGGACGCCCTCGGCCTCGCGAACGAGCAGGGCCCGTGGCTGGGCCGGCCGCTGCCGGAACGCATGGCGTATGCGCTCACCAAGCAAGGGCGCACACGCAGCGAAGAGATCGCGCGCGCGGGCACACGCTATGCCGGGCCGGCGCCGGTGTCGCTGCGCGAGTACCGCGCTGTGCTGGCCGAAGCGGCCAAGCCGGGGACGCTCGACCTGACCAAGGTCACGGCCGCCCTCGCCGGCATCGAGCTGGCGCCTGGCGTGACGGAAGCGGTGCGCGCGGCGGTCAACTCGCGTTCTTCGATCTTCATCTACGGTGCACCGGGCAACGGCAAGACCTCGCTTGGCCGCCGGCTCCCGCGACTCCTCGGCAATCCCATCGTCGTCCCGATGGCGCTGGACATCGGCGGCGGCGAGGTGATGACGGTCTTCGACCCCGCGGTGCATCGCCTGGAGGCCAACCAGCCGGCGGACCGGCGCTGGCGGCGGGTGGCACGTCCGCTGGTCCAGGTTGGTGGTGAGTTCCAGATCGAGATGTTCGACCCGACCTGGGAGGACGGCAGCCGCACATACGGCGCCCCTTTGCAGGTGAAAGCGAATGGTGGAGTGCTGCTCATCGACGACCTCGGGCGCCAGCGGGTGTCGCCGAAGCAGATCCTCGACCGCCTGCTGATCCCGCTGGAGCAGGAGATCGACTACATGAACCTTTCGGCCAGCGGACGCAAGGTCGAGGTGCCGTTCTGGGCGCAGCTGGCGCTGTCGACGAACCTGAAGCCCGTCGAGCTTCTGGACGAGGCCTACCTACGCCGGCTCGCGTACAAGGTTTTGATGCCCGACCCGTCGTGGGAGATGTTCACTCGCATCTTCGAGCGGGAGCGAGAGCGCCTTACGATCCCGCCGGACGGGACGGCTCTCGAGATGATTCGCTCTTTGTACGGGGGGCGGCCGCTACGGGGCAACCACCCTCGCGATCTTCTCGAGAGGCTCGTAGATGTCTCATCTGCTCGAGGCGTGCAGCCCGCTCTTTCTCCCGAGCTCGTCGAGGCGGCCTGGCACACGCTCTTCATCACCACCTAGCAACCGGCCTGGTTCGATCCTCCGAACAGCAGCGCATTCCCGTCCATGTTCTGCGCCATGGCCGCTCCCCAACGAGCTGAAACGGCGGCATTGGCGAGCTTCGACCACGCTTTTCCATCCCATGCCCATGTGGCATCCGAAAGTTCAGGACAGCGTATCCCCAGCAACACGACCACTCGCTTGGCGGCGCGGTCCCAGACGGCGGTGGCATACGCCAGGCGCCCAGGCCCGGTGGTGCTGTTCAGCTGCGCCCACCTACCGCTGGTGAGCGACCACGCATCGCTCAGCGGTGTCCCTTGTGCGCCAGGTCCGGCGGTGGCGTTCAATCCGGAACCGCCGAAGACGAAAAGAGAAGAATCCACCGGATCCCAGGTCATCGCAGCGGTTCCGCGTCCGGAAGGCCTGGGAGCGCTGTCGGCCTGAGACCACGTCTTGCCGTCCCACGACCAAGCGTCACCGAAATAGGACGCGTTGGCCAAGCGACCTCCGAAGAGGATCACTCGGTCACCGGCTGTGATGAGGCTGACTCCTTGCCGCTTCTCAGGCCGCCTCGGTCCCACGTCCACCTCCGTCCAGTCGCTGCCATCCCACGTCCATGTGTCGTTTGACTCGAAACCCTCTGCCTGGTCAGGGATGAGACCGCCGAAGAGCACGACGACTTTGTGCGCAGGGTCGTAGGCCATGCCCGCGGCCCGGCGCGCTGGCGGCCTGTGAGGCGGCGAAAGCTGCTTCCAGGCTTTGCCGTCCCAGGTCCAGGTTTCGTCTGACGTGCCCTTCGCGGTCTGGCCGCCGAAGAGCACAAACACTTTGCGCGACTGGTCATACGCGAGTGCAGCGAGATATCGGGGCGGCGGTCCCGTGTTGCTCGCCAGGTGCCAAGTTGCCCCGTCCCCGATCCAGGTGTCGCCGAGGGGGCCCGGGGCTTGTGGGGTCGGAGTGGACTGGGCGGCGCTGGGCGATCCGGTGCATGCGACCAGCAAGAAGGCGACCGCAATACACGCTCTTTTGGCCACCCGTCGACCAGCTTAAGTCGCGGGCGAGCATCCCCCACGGAAAGACTGGGAAGAAGGAGTTGGGGTACGGCCTGGAGGCCCAGATCAGGTCAGCGTGCAGATCGCGAAATTTACAGCTCATCGGTTGACATACAAACAAACGTTCGTATAATGTGAAGCATGGAAAGTGGGGAGGGGGTATTTGCACTCCAGACCGGCGCCGAGATGCTCGAGTATCTCGTTCGGCGCCGGGCTCAGATGGACCAGGACGAGCTGGATTGGTGTCTGATTGCGGCCAAGTTCGCCCAGACCGACGAGTACGACGAGCAGGGCTTCAACAGCCCCATCGCCTGCCTCAAGGCCAGCTGTCACATGCGCAGCGGGGCGGCGGCCGATCGGGTCTGTGTCGGCGAGGAGCTGACACGGCTCGATCGGAGCGCGGAGGCGGTCGCCGCTGGGGAGATCGGGTTTCCCCACCTCGCGCTGATTGCGCGGACGTCAGTCGCGTGCGGCGAGAAGTTCGACGAGGCCAGGCTCTTGCGCCACGCGCGCAAGGAGAGCGTGGTCAAGTTCGAGCACACCTGCCTGCATGCCCGCCATGCCGCCGACCCCGAGGGCGTCGTCGATGAGGAGAAGCAGGGGGTGGAGGCGAGAAGCCTCACCTTCAGCACCGCCGAAGACGGCTGCGTCCTGGTCAAGGGCATCCTCGACAAGGTCGGTGGCGCGGCTCTGCGCACTGCATTGGAGCCGCTGGCCGAGCGCGATGGCAAAGACGACCAGCGCGACTACCCACGCCGGCTTGCCGACGCCCTGGTCGATCTGTCCATGAACGCGCTCGACAGGCCGAATCTTCAGGTCACCACTTCGCTCGAGACGCTTCTCGGTCTCACCGGTGCGCCGGCGGCGGAGATGGAGTTCTCGCTGCCGATCTCGGCCAAGGCCGTCGAAAGGCTGGGATGCGACTGCAGCATCACCCGCATCCTGCTCGGCTCCGACTCTGCGGTCATCGATGTCGGGCGCTCCAAGCGGACAGTCTCCGGGCCTGC
>WNGL01014093.1_pt1 | contig 11151 bp, 10 predicted proteins | sample 5400591 | NCBI WGS metagenome assembly WNGL01 (sample SAMN13153377, study PRJNA577476) | soil metagenome | isolation source: 80 cm soil or saprolite under Garry oak tree replicate 1 | place: USA:California | collected 2016-06-15
TCCGCGTCGACCTTGCCCCGGTGGGGGCGATTCGAAAGCAGCGGCGTGGAAGCGGTTTCGCAACAAAGGCTGCGGCTGTGGAAGCGATGAACCGGCTTCAGACGGCACTTGTCGATGGCATGTACGTCGAGCGCAGCCGACGCTCCCTCGGCGAATACCTACCAGACTGGCTCGCCGCCTGTCGCAACATCCGTCCCAACACCGCTCGCGATTACAGCGTGAGCATCCACAAGCACATCAGTCCCCGACTGGGCAATGTCCGCCTGCAGTCGCTCGACCGGCTTCAGATCCGCGGCCTGTATCGGAAGTTGGCAGAAAGTGGGCTCAGCGAGAAGACTGTGCACAACGTCCACATCTGCCTCCACAAAGCGCTGCAGGACGCTGTGGATGACGGTCTGCTCCGTCGGAATCCTGCTGAGAGAGCCCACGCCAAACCGAAGGACCGGCCGGAAATGAAGACGTGGTCTGCGGACGAACTGGCAGCATTCCTAGCCTTCGCGGCGCAGGATCAGGAGCTCGCCCTATACCACTTAGCTGCCGCAACAGGGATGCGACGGGGCGAGTTGCTCGGCTTACGGTGGCGTGACATAAACCTGGACGGAGCCAAGCTGTCGGTGAGGCAGCAGTTCACTCGACAGGGGAGCGGCCTCGGCTTCGGTCCGCCAAAGAGTAAGAAGAGCGTCCGGACCATTGATGTGGACGAGGAAACGGTCGCCCTGCTGCGCGAACAGCACGAGCGCCAACGATTCGACCGGCGTGCGTGGGGCGCGGCCTACCGGGCTGACCTGGACCTTGTGTTCTGCCGGCCCGGTGGCTCGCCTGAGGATCCGAACAAAATCGGTCGGCACTTCGCTCGCCGGGTCCGCGACTTAGCCACACTGCCCGCGATCGCGCTGCATGGCCTTCGTCATACACACGCCACGCTGCTCCTCGAGGCAGGCGTCGACGTCAAGACCGTGAGCGAGCGCTTGGGGCACGATAGCGTTCAGACCACGCTCGAGCTCTACGGCCACGTGACGCCGAGGATGCGATCCAACGCGGCGGCACGATTCGGGTCGCTGCTAATGACGGCTCGCACCGCCCCGGCCCCAGCCTTAACCGCCGAGAACTAGGGCTTAGATACAGCGCAAGTCGCCACGAATCTAGCTCGCACGTGTAGGTCTGTGACCTCCCTGTGACCTCCCGCGCCAAAATCGCCATCGCGCGGTTCGTGAGTACCGACTTTTGAACTCAAAATGTGGTCGGGGGCCCGGGATTTGAACCCGGGGCCTCACGGTCCCGAACCGGCGCAGTGGTGTGTCCTCTCGTGTCCTATGGTGTCCGCGAGGGGTCCCGCTGTACTCGAACTGGATCTTCTTCGTGTCCTCCTGTGACCTCCTGTATCCCCTAGGGTCCGCGAATGCGTGACACGGCTGTGACACGGCTGAACTCCGGCTGCCGGCGTTGTGGTGGCCCAGAAACGCAGCAATCATCTGCTCACATGCGAGCAGAATCGAGAGTCGGCAAGATGAGAACGTGAAGAAGCAGGTCCTGTTCATTCAAGGTGGAGGCACAGGGGCTCATGATGAATGGGACAACAAGCTCGTCGACAGCTTGAGGCAAGAACTTGGGCCCGACTACGATGTCCGGTACCCGCGCATGCCGAAGGAGGCGGATCCCAGCTATACGCTGTGGAAGGCGATGCTCGCGGAAGAAATCGGCGGCCTCGATGATGGCGCGATACTGATAGGCCACTCGGTTGGCGGAACGATTCTGATCAACCCCCTGGCGGAAACGCCGCCGAGCCGGAAGCTTGCCGGCATATTTCTTATCGCGGCGCCCTTTGTTGGCACTGGCGGCTGGCCGAGTGAAGACATCAGGCCAACGGCAAACCTCGGCGCGCGACTGCCTCCAAAGACGCCGATCTATCTCTATCACAGCAGCAGGACGACACTGCGCCGTTTGCGCATGTCGATCTCTATGAGAGAGCGATACCCGGCGCGATCGTTTATCGGCTCCGCGGCCGCAATCACCAGCTCAACGACGATTTGGCCGAGGTTGCCGCTGGTGTCCGCGTTTTGCCATAAGGCGGGCCTGCCCAGCCGAAGCTTAAGCCAACACCCCGCTAACCGCCGAGCAGGCTCGGGAGAGCCGCTGACTTCTGGAGGAGAAATGCAGATCCCACGCCGATGCTCCCGACGGCGGTTGCGACGCCCATGACGAGCTGACCGAAGGGCACACGAGCCGGTCCGGCCCGCCCCATCAGCCAGGCCATTGCCACCCCCGTGTCGGACGAGATCAGGCCGGCTACGAATGCGCCCAATACCAGGACCGCGCCAGCGGCGGACCCGGCTGCCGCCGCGCTGGCAAAGAGCACTACCTGGGTCGGGGTCTCGGCCCCGGTGCCGTGCAGCACGCCGATGCCGAACGCGAACCTGGGCGAGACGATCTCCCGCGGTCGGCCCCGATCGGCGGTGCGCGCACTGCGCAGCCAGACGCGCCTGAAGAGGTCGATCAGAAGCCGCCACCGGCTCGTGAATCTGTAGGCCGTGCGCTGGCGCGCGATCTGAACGAGCACTAGGAGGCCGAGGCCCACCAGCGTCAAGCCGACGATTGCTTCGAACACCCGGTCGAGGCCTTCAGGGAGACGGACGCCGACGAGGCCGACGAGGATGCCGAGCAGAAGGATCACCGAACCATGTCCAACGCAGTACCAGAGCGCGAGGGCGAAAGAGCGCCGTCTGCCCTCGGTCGGTCCGACCAGGTCCGCGATCGCCGTCAGATGATCCCAGTCCAGGCCATGCCTGGCCCCCAAAACGAACGCCGTGGCAGCGGCAAACAGCACTGCGGCGCTCACGCGCCTCCTTCCAGCAGCACGGGCCGGCCGTGCGGCGTCCGAAAGTAGGCCGCGCGCCACTCCTCGGTGCGGCGGAGAAGGTGTTCAGAAAGGACTAGCCTCCTCTCCGCGCAGAGCGTGACCAGCGCCTCGAGCCAGTGGCGGTAGTAGATGTCGCCATGGTCGGGGTCGCCATTCGCCTGCGCAGCGCGGATCTGGCGGCCAAGCGCCTGGGCCCATTCCGCCCGCGTGAAATGGCCCGAGTCCGCGAGGCGAACGGCGATGGCAAACGCCTGCGCCTCCCACGGCTCCCGGAAGACCGGACCCTCCTGGTCGCAAGGGAGATCGGGCAACGCGCCGAAGTCGAAGGATCCGGCGCTCATGCCGCCGGCTCCAGGTAGTCGTCGAAAAGGTCGACCAGCACCGCGCCCCGGCCGTCCGCATTGTCGCCCCACAGCTCGCCCGCCTCGAAGCTCACGGTGTAGAGGTGCTGCCCTTCGATCACGCCTTCCGCGCTCAGGTCGGGGAAGCGGTGGACGCCATGATCCTCGACGATGACGCCGACCCGGCCCTGCACGTAGCCGGGCTGGCGGGTGTGGCCGCGCGGTTCTCGGATCGCCCCGCGAACCCGGTCGCCGATCTTGAAGCGCGCCGGCTTGCTCGTTTTCGGACGGGGCATGAAGGACCACTCCAGGCCAGGCGGCCGCGAGACGGGCGCCGCGACTCGTGTCGACTCCGCTCTTCCGGTGGCCAGTTCCTCGGCGGTGACCAGCCCGCTTTCGGCGAGCACCCTCTCGAACCCGGCCAGGAAGTTCGCGAAGTAACCGCGGCGCAGGTACTCGTCCTGGGCGTCGCGCTCGCGCGCGCCCTTGAACATGTCGATCGTCCAGTTGCCCCTGGTGGCGAGGATCATTCCGAAGAGCCGTCCCTCCCAGTCGGCGTGGAAGACGGGCTCCGAGCCGTCGGGCTGCGGGATGGGGCCAAATCCAGGGCGACCCCCGATGTCGTTAGGCCTGCTCATGGCCGCCTCCTGGTGTCTCCAGCCGGAGGGTCCGCTCGGCGCCGACCATCGAGTTGCGGGTGACGATGGCCGCCAGCCTGTCCTCGTCCCAGCCTTCCGTCCCGGCAGGTCGCTCGGGCAGGACGAGGTAGCGAACCTCGGCCGTCGAGTCGTGGACCCTGATCTCGACCTCGTCGGGGACCACGGTTCCGAACTCGCGCATCACCGCCCGCGGCTCTGCCACCGCCCGTGCGCGGTACGCCGCCGACTTGTACCAGGTGGGCGGGAGCCCGAGCACCGGCCAGGGGTAGCAAGAGCAAAGCGTGCAGACGACGAGGTGATGGACGGTCGCCGTGTTCTGGAGGACCGTGATGTGATCGTGGCCGCGGGCCGAATAGCCCAGCGACGCAATCGCAGGCGCGCCGTCGGCCAGCAGCCACTGTTTGAAGGCTGGATCGGTCCAGGCTCGGGCCACGACTCTGGCGCCGTTGCGGGGGCCGACCTTGTGCTCATAGAGGTCGACGATCGCGTCGATGGCGGTCGGATCGACCAGGCCTTTCTCCGTCAGAAGCGACTCCAGGGCCTTCACGCGCAGGGCTGGCTCTGATGGCGGTGCGTTTGTCTTGTGCTCGTGTATTGCGCTCATGGAGCCGATCTTCAGGCGCCTGCCGGACGGTTCGCTACAGGGTCGGCACCCTGAACTTTTCGCCCTCTAACCCCTTAGCGAGCTCAGCGCGGCCCCCAATCCCGAGCTTCCCGTACACCCTTGCGAGATGGCTTTCGACCGTCTTCACGGTCACGTAGAGCGCCTGCGCAATCTCGCGGTTGGTGCGGCCTTCAGCCGCTAGCCGCGCCACGCGCAGCTCGCTCGGGGTCAACGCCTCGACCCCGATGCGCCATTCGCTCCGTGGGCGGGCACCGGTCGCCTTCAACTCGTCCCGGACGCGCCCGGCCAGCGGGCGCGCGCCGCAGCGGGCGGCGAGGTCGAGGGCTTCTGCCAGCGGTTCGCGAGCAGCTGAGCGGCGGCCCATCCGTCGCAGCGCCGCTCCCAGTTCGGCCAGCGAATGGCCGCGCTCGAGCAGCGCGGGCGACTCTCGGAGCACCGTCACGGACTCCTCCAGTAGCCGCAAGCCTTGCTCTCCGCCGTGGGCCAGGCCCGCGACCCGAAGCGCAGCTCCGAGTCCGCGCGGTGCGCCGAAAGCCCGCGCGTCCGCCACCTCTGCGTCGGCCAGTTCGCGCGCGCGTTCCAGTTCACCCAATCGCAGCAGGGCCAGAGCGCAGCTGGAACGGAGCTGAAGAAAGCCGGAGTCGCATATGTCGACGCCCCACACCTTCCCGCTTATGACGGTCCGTGCCGACTCCAATTCTGCGAGCGCGTCCGCCGGGCGATTCTGAGCGAGCCGCAGTCGCGCAACTGCCACCGATACGCGGAGTGCCGGCAGCGTTGGTGGTAGCCCAGTCGTATGAACCATCTGGAGAACCCGCTCCGCCTCATCAAGCTCGCCCGCTTCGACCGCGACGTCGGCGAGCACAGTCGCCACCAGCGGCAGCCCCTGCGAGAAGTCGGCGGCCTGCAGGATTCGAAAGGCGACGCGGGCGGCGGCGTCTGCCTCTGGAAGCGCGCCCTGGAGCAGCTTGAGTAGCCCGAAAGTGGCATGGGTCACGTGGAGACCCCGCGCGCTGCCCGCGCGCTGCGCCTCGGTGAGCATCGCGTTGAGCATTGCCTCCACCGCCTCGAAGCGTTCGGCCCATAGCAGGGTCAGAATCCCGGGCAACCGCAAGTCCCAGTTTTCTGCTCTTGGACCCGCGGCTTCGAGTGCCATTTCAAGCGGCGGGCCGACCTCGTCGGCCGGGCGACCCGCGATCATGTGGGCCACGATGGCGCATGCGATCCCGTATGCCTCGGCTGCCACGCCCTCCAACGAACGGTTGGCGAGCCTGTCGAGTACGGGCAGCACGCGCGCGGCGCGACGCATGTCGCGCAGCCCGCAAACCACCATCTCCGCTTCCAGCCGGCCGGCAAGGATCGCATCGACGTCGCCCAACTCGGCGAGCGTTCGCTCGTACACGTCTACCGCGTCCCCCCATCGGTAGAGATTGGCGTAGGCCTCCGCGAGCTCCAAGCCGATCTCGGCGCGCTCGCGCCGATCGGTGACCGCCCCCAAAGCCTCCTCCAGCCGCGCACATGCCGACCCTCGACCAAGCAGCAACTCGGCGGCCGCGGTTTCTCGGAGGACTGCTGGCCGTTCCGCGGGTGAAGGGGGCTCTGCTAGCGCGCGACCGAGGAGGTCCGCTCCGACCGACGGCGCGCCGCTCGCAACCGCCGCGCTCGCGGCCTCGCGCAGGCGCACCAGCACCCAGTGGTCGCGCGCCGGCCGGACTCGCAATAGATGAGCCGCAACCAGACCCGGCGCCGAGCCATCCGCATGGAGCAGGTGCGCCGCGGCCCGGTGGGCGGAATCACGCTCATCGCCATGCATCGCGGACTCGAGGGCCTCGCGCAATACAGGATGGAGGAACCGCGGCGGGTCATCGCTGGCAAGCACTTCGAGCCGAACGAGGCCGGCCGCGAGCCGTGCTGCGGCGTCCATCTTCAGGCCAGCCACGCTGGCGGCGTGGCGCAGTTCGGAGCCATCGCCTAGCACGGCCAGCGCCTGGGCAAAGCGGAGTGCCCGGGGATCGAGGCGATGAATGCGCGCCGCCACTTGCTGCGAAAGCCCGTGTCCGGGATGCATGCGCGTCCTGACCGGCTCGTCGTCTACACGCAGCAACTCTTGTAGGTAGAAGGGATTGCCGCCACTCTCCTGCCACACCGCGGCGCATAGTTGGTCACTCGCGTTGGCGTCGGCGATGTCGCGGACGATGGCTGCGACTGCGGTCTCGCTCAGAAGTCGCGGGCGCACGACGGTCGCCAGCGCCCGCAGAGACAGCAACGCCTCATCCTCGGACGCGGTCTGACCTGGTCGCGCCGCGACCAACAGGCTCAACCGAAGACCCTCCAGTCGCGATGCCAGGTACGCGAGCCAGCGAAGCGAGGGCGCGTCCGCCCATTGCGCGTCGTCGACCGCGATCACCAGCGACCGCCTTCCGGCGAGGTTGGCGGCAAGCCAGTAGAGGCCATGCAGCACCGCAAAGGAAATGTCGCGAGCCGAGCTGTCCCCGACCTGGCCGGAGAGCAGCGGCCGCGCAGCCATGGCCGGTCCAGCGAACGCCGCCTCCATCTCGTCGGCATCCGCATCGGCCAGACGCCGCTCGAAGAGCTGAATGACCACGCCGAATGCGAAGTCGGCTTCTAGTTCGGAACCACGTGCTCGCAGGACGTCATTGCCTGCGGTTGCAGCTCGGTCGCACGCCGCATTAAGGAGCGAAGTCTTGCCTATACCAGCTCCGCCCTCAATGACAAGGACGCCGCCTTCCTTGACCACTGCGTCGATGGCCCGCAGCTCCCTGTCACGCTCCAGCAGCTCCACGGCCCGAACTGTAGGCGGATCGCTGGGCGGTGTGACAGAGTCATCCACTGTGGCCCGATTGACTCGAAACTAGTTCAAGACTGAGTCTATAAAGGTGCCCGGGGTGTTGCTGACGGCAGTTTTGAATCGAGGATGGCTCCCCTTAGTTGATGCTCTTCGAACTCGGTTGCGTGCGCCCGCGCCGGATATGGTCGAGACCCTAGACCGTTTTCGATTTTCTGCGGGCTTGGAGGCGAGGCCGGCCAACGCGACCTAACCACCGTTCGGTACGCGCCGGAAGGTGACCTCTGAACCAGAATTGGTGGGCCATGAGCGCTCCCGCCGCCATCCCCTTGCGCCTTTCCAGCTTCATCGGACGCAAGAAGGAAATGGGTGAGCTTCGCCGCCTACTGTTTCACACCCGCCTTCTGACCATGTTGGGACCGGGAGGCGCCGGAAAGACGCTGTGGGGCGGCAAAAGTGCATCGGCCATGCCGCCCTGCCATACGTGTGATGAAGTCCGCCGAGAATCGCTCGAGTAACAACGACGCCATCCGACTTTGGTCGGCTGGGTACCGGCGTTTGCAAATCTAGCGTGCGGTGAGGTCGATCATGGTTGTAGTAGCCGAGGAACTCAGTGAGCAATGTCAGCAGATGGCGCTCGTTCAAGACGATGACATGGTCGAGACACTCTTGGCGAAAGGTCCGAACTACGCGCTCCGCGACTGAGTTCGCTGGCGGTGCCCGGTAGGGCATTCTGATGTCTTCGATGCCAGCACTGGCGAGCTTTATCCCGAAGTCAGCACCGTTCACATTGTCCCGATCACGGATCAGGTGTTGCGGTTGACGGCCCCAGGCAGTGGCTTCAATCACTTGCCTCCAGATCCAAGCCGCTGTCGGGCTGGCGGCGACATTGAAATTAATTAGCTCCCTGCGCTCGTGGCGGAGAAAGAAGAACACGTACAGGGTTTGGAAGCCGATCGTCTGCACCACGAACAGGCCTGCCCAGATGCCCTTGATCTGGTTGCTCAGGAACGTTCGCCAGGCCTGACTTCTCTCCCGCTTGGGACCCCGCCATCGATAGCGGCGTATACATCGATTGCTGATCACGATCGCGAGCTTGAGGAGTTCTCCACGGATGCGCTCGGTGCCCCACAGGGGATTGTCACGCGACATTCGAGCAATCAGCTCCCGGACTTCCGGGCTCAGGCGTGGCCGGCCCAGCCGACTGCGCGACCTCCAGCTCCAATACAGGCGCCAACCCTTGCGATGCCAGCCGATCACTGTCTCCGGTTGCACGATCTTCAGCTGACTTTTCCATCCCTCCGGCCAGAGCCGACGCACCAGACCCACAGGATCCGGTCCCGGTTGCGCAGGAGCGGCTTTGGCTTGCGGCGAAGCAGGACCTCGAGTTGGTGTCGAAGGACCAGGTTCTCGAGTGCGAGGTCGCGGCGGGAGCGACAGCCATCAATCAGGACGCGAAGCAGCATCAAGAGGAAGCCCAGCACAGGCGCGGGAGCATATCAGGGCACGGCGCGCCATCGTGTGGACGATCCGGATCGACTTTTTGCCGCCCTTCAACATGCCTCCAGCTCGGCTCCTCGAGCGCGCAGGAAGTCGTGGCCCGCTCTGGCCGCCCATTCACCAGCAGCGCCCAGCAGCGAGGTCTTGCCGATCCCGGCCCCACCCTCGACGACAAGGACGCCGCCTCGCCGGATGATCGCCTCGACCGCGGCGAGCTCGCCCTCACGCTCCAGGAGGTCCACGGCGGAACAACTGTAAAGACGCCAAAGATCAGGGTGCCCACCCGGTTGCGAGCACCCGGACCTTGACGTGAAGATCCGGCCTGTATGAGCGCGCACACGGCCGAGCTCGACGAATTCCTGTCAGCCGTCCTCCCGCGGCAGCACCAAGCGGACGCAGCGCTTCTCCATGGCGACGCGGGACTGCGAAAGGCCCTTTGGTCGCACCGAGACCCGGTCACGGTCCTCGGCGCCATCGCGAGCGCCAGCGGGTGGACCGAAGTCGAGCGGCTGTTCGACTGGCTGGTGTCGAACCTGTCCGGTGGTCAGTCCTACGAGCTCAAGGTCCTTGCTGCCGGCGCACTCGGAGACCTCGCCTATTTAGTGGGCTCGGAAGAGATCAGATCATCGCCGTCCGGTAAAGCAACGGCACCGCGCAGACTCCGGGTCACGCTCATCTTCCGCCGCGAGAACGGCGAATGGAAGGCTGTGCACCGGCACGCGGACTCTGGCTCGTTCGACGGCCCGGCTGCCGGCGACCAGCAGAGGAGGGAGTAGCCACTGTGATTACGGGCACCACCGTCCATCCCTGGGTGGCCGAGAACACCTCCCGCGTCGGCTTCGGCTTGATGATCGGCGCGCTGGGCGATTGGAGTCGGGTGCGTGAGACCGCCCAGATGGCCGAAGAGTTGGGGTTCGACTCGCTCTGGCTCCCCGATCACCCGCTGCAGGGTTGGGACAGCTGGACCATCCTCGCCGGCCTGGCCGAGGCCACGAAGCGGGTCCGGCTGGGAGCGATGGTGACCTGCGTCTACTATCGCCATCCAGTCCAAATGGCCCGCGTCGTGGCAGACGTCGACCGCATCTCAGATGGCCGCGTGGTCCTCGCTCTCGGCAGTGGCGACATGCCGCTGGAGTTCCAGCAGATGGGGATGGAGTTCCCGCCGCCAGTCGAGCGTGGGGCCGCTATGGAAGAGGTGCTCCGGATCGTCCCGCCGCTGCTACGGGGTGAAGAAGTTGAGTTTCACGGCCGGACGTTCAGGGTCAACGGTGCGCGACTCGAGCCCGCGGCGACGCAGCGTCCGCATGTTCCGGTACTGATCGCCGGCGGCGGGCGGACGGCTCTCCGACTCGTCGCAGAGTACGGGGACGCGAGCAGCATGGCCGCCGCGTCATGGGCCGGCGGTGTTCATACTCCTCAGGAAGCTCGCAGGAAGTTCGACACATTACGCAGCAACCTGGCGGGGACCGGTCGGTCGTTCGACGCGATCTTGCGGACCACACAGGTAAGTCTGTTTGTCGCGGACACAGCTGCTGAGGCTGCACGCATCGAAGAGGCGCTGCGCACTGACCCGGTGCGCGGAAGGGCGCTGGAGTTCCTGCAGGGCATCCCGAGCTTCTCGACCGCGGACCAGGCCATCGAACGCCTACTCAAGCTTCGCAAGGCGGAATTCCAGTACTTCGTGATCGGTAGCGCGGTCGCGACGGGAGACCTGTCGCGTCTGGTCGAGCGCGTTTTGAGACCCGTGCGCGAGCTCGCGGGAATTCCCTCGGCTTCTAGAGACATTTCCAGCCGACTGAAACCGGCGACTTAGCTGCTGCCATGCGACTTCGCAGCCGGTCGTGCGCGGACGCCAGCGTTCGCCATCGTCCGGCTGGCTGTACCCGAACGGGTTTGCCACCAATAGGCCGGCACCCACCGCACGGCGTTGACCCGTGAGGCGTGGCTCCCTTCTCGCATTTGGGGCTCGTCGTGCCTCAACTCGAGATGCCGCTCGGTTCCGTGCAGGGCGGGAGGGCCCGAAACCGGGCCGTCAGCCGCGACTTGAGTTGAACGCCGGCGGACGCCAGCGAACACTAACGGACGCCAAGCGACTGGAGTGATTCGGGACTTGCTGGCTGTAGCGGCTGCCGATTCGTAAAGGAATAGCAGACAGGCTTTGAATTCAAAAACTGGTCGGGGGCCCGGGATTTGAACCCGGGGCCTCACGGTCCCGAACCGTGTTGGTTGCATGTCCTCCCGTGTCCCGGCGGCTCCCCAGATGCCCGCCTGAAGTTGTGTCGCGAGTAGTGGTGTAAAACCAGAAGGCCTTTGACAAAAAGGCCACCGTGTGGTTCCAAGTGACGTGTTCAAGCACCACATGG
>WNGL01019522.1_pt1 | contig 11151 bp, 7 predicted proteins | sample 5400591 | NCBI WGS metagenome assembly WNGL01 (sample SAMN13153377, study PRJNA577476) | soil metagenome | isolation source: 80 cm soil or saprolite under Garry oak tree replicate 1 | place: USA:California | collected 2016-06-15
GTCAGCGTGAACGGGAACTGTGAGCTAAAGGAGAAGTCTTTGACGGTCAAATTTACGTTCTTGTAAACGTGGGCTTTTGCCGGAGCATTTGTGTCCGCGACAGAAACTTGGCCGTTCTTGATGCTCAGCTTTCCGACAGACAAATTCTGCTGAATGGATTGCTCGGAGCCCGGATTACCCGCGTCTTTAGGGTTGTCAGTCGGCTTGCTCGTGCCCGTAGCATTCGCCTGCTTACCTGCTGCGGGAGTTTCTCCGCCATGTTTGCTGGGAGCGGCACTGCCGAGTGTCGAAAAGTTCCACTTTCCCGCGGGAGAACGCAAGAGCGAAACCTGCGGCTCAGAAAGGGCCAGATCGGTAATGTGGAGGGTCTTGGACATAACTAACGGCAGCACCTCCACTCCAACATTGAGCGCCTTCGCGCGAATAAACGGGGAGTTGCTAAACGACGGATCGTCCGTAATCGCAATATCATCGGCTGCCAGGCTGCCCGACCACAGTGACAGACTCAGATTGCCCACAGTGACTTTGCGTCCAAGAGCGTTAGTCAGCTCCGATTCGATGCGAGGACGGAAAGTGTTGACATTGATTACGAATGGCAGGGCCAGAACGATGACGACGAGAACCACAATCACGACCGCGACAATTTTGAGGGCGCGCTTCATAAGGACCTCCGTTCAGATTGCAGTTGGATGGCTCAAGTCTGCACGAAGTGGGCTGGAAACGCAGCCAGTGTAACAAATCTGCAGGACGCAGGCTTGAGTGAAATCAATAAGATATGCCCTAGCTCCCAGGCTCGATGAGCCTCCTTGATATCGCCGTCACTATCCTCCGCGGGCTCACGCGCAGCGATTCCGCCAACAACCAATTCCGCATCCCTGAGATTACCAGTGGCTTGCCTTTCATCAGTGCGCGATAGCCATCTTGGGCAACGTTCTTGGCACTCATGGGACGCAGTTTACGGAACAGAGTGGTTCCCTCCGTCCCGGCGCGTGTCTGAAAGCCGGTGTCGGTTACACCGGGGCAGAGGCAAGTCACCGTAACGCCCGAGCCGTGCAGTTCGTTCGCCAGCGCTTCCGAAAAGGAAATTACGTAGGCCTTGGTCGCGTAATAGACGGCCATCAGTGGGCCTGGCTGGAATCCTGCCGTCGAGGCTACGTTAAGGATCTTGCCTGATTTCCGCTCGAGCATAGGGCCAAGAAAAAGTTTGGTGAGATGTGTAAGCGCGGTGATGTTGAGCTGAATCTGGCCGAGTTGTTCTTCCAAAGCGACATCAGCAAAGGCGCCAAGCTTGCCATATCCGGCATTGTTCACCAGAACATCTACGTGGATGCCTTCCCGCGTAAGTTGATCGAAAAGAAACTGCGGGGCTGCAGGGGATGTCAGGTCCAACGGAATCGGCTTGGCTGCGATGCCGAACTGGCGCTGCAACTCGTCGGCGAATTCCGACAGGCGGGGGCCATTTCTAGCGACCAAAACAAGTGCGTAACCATCCTGGGCAAAGAGCTTGGCCAGTTCGCGGCCGATGCCGATAGAGGCGCCAGTGATGAGTGCAGTTTTCTGCTTGCTGTCCATAGAGTTAAGTGATGATCCAGGCTGAACAGACGACGAAGTTTAATCGTGTTGGCGAGCGCTGTCATTCGGCTCGTCATTCGCCCCGGATTGAAGAGGTAAAGGCGGAGAAGAGATTCACGGCCGCCTAAACGATCTAGGTGCTGAACCGGCTCCCAAAAGCACGAAGGTTGATCTGAAATTCTCCCTTCGTGAACCTTAGTGTCCTTCGTGGTTTAGGGTTCTTAGGCTCCAGCCAGCACCGGCTCCACGTCATAAATTGGGAACCATGACGTCGCCGTCTTCAGCTTTTCGTTCACGTTCTGAATGTTCTTCACGCCTTCGGTCTCAAGCCACTGGCGGAATGCGCCAGCGCCTTGCTTTGCGTAAACCGGAATGCCTTCTTTCCAGGTAGCGCGTCCGCAGAGCACACCATTAAACTTCACCCCAGCTTCGCCGGCTAGCTCCAGCGTTTCGCTGAATTCGGCGTTGCTGACTCCTGCCGATAGATAAATGAACGGCTTGGTCGCGACGTTTGCCGCGGTATGGAAGAGGTCAATTGCTTCTTTCTTCGTGTAAGCCTTCTGCCCAGCGAACGACTTCGTTCCCTCAACAAACTTCATATTCACCGGAACTTCGACTTTGAGGACGTCCACACCATAGCGATCTTTGGTGAATTCGCGCATGCTCTCGGTAACGATGTGCGGTTTTTTCTTGGCGTATTCCAGGCCCTTTTCGTCAGTGCCTTCTTCGTACCCGACGAACTCGAGGAAGTAAGGAATGTCGTTGGCGCGGCACTCATCACCGATGCGCTGCACCCAGGCGTGCTTCTTGTCATTCACATCTTTCGGGTCGAAAGGAGTGTAGTAGAGCAGGATCTTCACGCAATCCGCACCAGCTTCCTTGAGGCGGCGGGCCGACCAATGATCCAGCAGATCGCCCAGTCGCCCGGGGCCGGTCTTGTCGTATCCCGTCTTTTCATACGCGAGCAGGAGCCCGGCGTTCTTGGCGCGGCGCTTGGAAGCGGGCAATCCCCACTCCGGATCAAGCAGGATGGCGCTCGCGTGCGGCGTCAAGACTTCGGTCACCAGCGACTTGAATTCTTCCATCATGGCGTCGGTGATCTCGCCACCTTTTTCCTTGGCCAGGGATTTCTGCAGTGAGCCGCGCTGGTCCATAGCCGCAGCCGCGATTACTCCCCGCTTGTCCGAAACACGTTGCAGGCCCGCCAGTTTTCCGGCCGTAAGCTTCATAAGTCCTCCGATAAGTGCGTTGGAATGGTTGCCGGCCCGAGAGGAAGGGACGGCTAGTTATTGTAATACGCGGGCGGGGGAGCCCGCGCCACACCGAGACAGTTTCGCTATACTAAAGACGTATGCCGATCCTCGAGAACATCGCCGCTATCGCCAAGGGAATGAGCATCACTTTCAGAGAGATGTTTCAGCCCACGGTTGTGGAGAACTATCCCGATGGCCCAGGACCCTTGCGGGGAGCGATGGTGCAGGAGCGGTATCGCGGTGTCCACGTCTTGCAGCGTGATGAAAATGGCCTGGAGAAATGTGTCGCCTGCTTCCTGTGCGCGGCGAATTGCCCGGCCAATTGCATCTATATCGAGGCGGCGGAGAATACGGCCGAGCATCGGGTCAGCGGAGCCGAGCGGTATGCGAAGGTCTACAACATCGACTACAACCGCTGCATATTTTGCGGATATTGCGTAGAAGCCTGTCCAACGGATGCCATAACGCACGGCCACGGGTTTGAGTTGGCCACGTTCAACGCGACGAACTTGATTTATCGCAAAGAGCAGCTGCTAGCGGCGGCGCCCGCACATTTGGGAGCGAATCCGGTCTTCAATACTGCGGAAGTTATCGGCGGCGCGCCCGCAGAAGTCGCTCCAGGAGAATAGACGTTCAATAGTTTTCGACGAATTATGACGCCGGTCCGGAAAAAGGGGCCGGCGTTTGTGTATGAAAAACCCGTCGTTGGTCGTTGGTCGTTGGCCGGAACCACTGATTAGGGAGTGACGCTTTTGGCCAACGACGTCCGACCAACGACGAACGACGACTTTCTTGAGGGCTAACGGCTGACACCTGATGACTGACTTTCTTCAAACTGTGCGCGAACGCGTCGTCATTTACGACGGCGCGATGGGGACTAACATCCAGACGCGCAATCCAACCCTGGACGACTACTGGGGTAAAGAGAATTGCAGCGAAGTCCTGGTGTTGAGCCGCCCCGACATTATTCGCGACATTCACGCCGACTTCTTCAAAGTGGGCTGCGACATAGTAGAAACGAATACATTTGGTGCGACTCGAATTGTGCTTGGCGAATTCGGTCTGCAAGATCGCACCGCGGAAATCAACATCACAGCGGTCAAGCTCGCCAAAGAAGTGGCCCAGCAATTCTCCACCAAAGATAAGCCGCGATTCGTGGCAGGCTCAATCGGACCAACCACCAAGCTGCCTTCGTTAGCACATATCAGCTTCGATCAAATGCTCGAAGCCTATCTCGAGCAGGCACTCGCGCTGATCGAGGGCGGAGTTGACGTGTTGCTGGTTGAGACCTGCCAGGATTTGTTGCAAGCAAAGATTGGAGCCATCGCCGCTCTCGAAGCGATGGAGAAGGCGGGCAAGCGGCTCCCCCTGCAAGTGCAGGTCACTCTGCAGGAATCCGGGACGATGTTGTTGGGCACGGAAATCGGGGCGGCGCTGACCGCGCTTGAACTGCTGGACATCGACATCCTCGGAATGAATTGCGCCACTGGCCCGGCGGAAATGAACGATGCCGTGCGCTATCTGGGCGCGAATTCCACAAAGGAAATCTCTGTTCTCCCAAATGCGGGGTTGCCACAGAACGAAGGCGGGCATGCAGTTTACAAACTCAGTCCAGAGGAGCTTGCCCAGTACCATAAACATTTTGTCCAGGATTATGGAGTTCGTGTCGTCGGCGGTTGTTGTGGAACCACGCCCGAGCACCTGAAAGCTGTCATTGACGCAGTCTCCGGAATCGAACCAGCGAAGAGGGCAGTGAAGCCCGCCGCCGCTGCTTCAAGCGCCTACACTTCCGTCCCTCTCGATCTCGATCCCAAGCCGCTGATCGTCGCCGAGGAAATGAACACCACGACGCGTGTCGAGCACTTCAAGAATCTGGTGCGCGGCAAGAAGTACGACGACATTCTCGCGCTAGCAAAAAAGCTGGTGAACGAAGGCTCGCACATGCTCGATTTGTGTTGCGCCATCGTTGGCGAAGACGAGAAGGGATACATCACTTCGATTCTCGAACGTATTGCCACGCGTGTACCCGCGCCAATACTGGTGGATTCAACCGAAGCAGATGTTGTTGAAGAGGCACTGAAGCGCATTCCGGGCAAGGCGATCATCAACTCGATCAATCTGGAAGACGGCGAGAAGCGCACCTCCAAAGTTTTGCCGATGGCGAAGCGTTATGGCGCGGCGGTGATCGCTCTAACCATTGATGAAGATGGCATGGCGCTGACAGCCGAGAAAAAGACCGCCATCGCTCATCGCATCTTCGATCTAGCGACGAAAAAATATGGCATGCGCCCCGCTGATTTGATCTTCGATGCGCTCACTCTGCCGATTTCCACGGGCCAGGAAGAATATCGGACCGCGGGAATTGAGACCTTGAAGGCAATCGAGCGCATCAAGAAAGAGCTTCCGGAAGTTAAGACTATCTTGGGCGTCAGCAATATTTCTTTTGGACTTGATGTGTATTCGCGGCGCGTGCTCAACAGTGTTTTCATGCACGAGGCGGTGAACCATGGCCTCGACATGGCGATCGTGAATTACACAAAAATCTATCCGTTATACAAGATTCCTCAAGAAGAAGTTGAACTTGCGCGCAAGCTGATTTTTCGCGATACATCAGCGGGCGATCCATTACAGATTTATATGCAGCACTTCGCCGGAACCAAGGGCAAGACTACCGCCGAGAGCGCGATCCATGTAGAAACCCTCTCCGTCGAGGACAAGCTGAAGTACGCGATCATCAACGGCGAAAAATCTGTCGGCGAAGGAGCTAACAAGAAGTCGCTTGAAGTTTTGCTTGAACAAGCGCTACAGCAATATTCGCCGCTCGAACTCATCAACACGGTTTTGCTCGATGGCATGAAGACGGTCGGTGATCTGTTCGGCGCGCGGAAAATGCAATTGCCTTCCGTGCTCGATGCGGCCGGCGTAATGAAACAAGCGGTCGCTTATCTCGAGCCGAAGATGGAGAAAAAGTCTGGGTCATCGCAGAAGGGAACGATAGTCATCGCTACGGTCAAGGGCGACGTCCACGATATCGGCAAGAATCTGGTGGACATCATTCTCTCCAACAACGGCTACCGCGTCGTGAACCTCGGTATCAAGCAGCCAGGCGACGTAATTATTAAAGCCGCGCAGGAACATCGTGCGGATGCAATCGGATTGAGTGGCCTGCTGGTCAAATCCACGCTCGAAATGAAGTACGTGATCCAGGATCTTGAGCGTCAGAAACTGGAGTTCCCGGTGATCTGCGGAGGCGCGGCGCTCACCCGCAAATACGTGGAAGACGATTTGCGCCGCGAATACACCAACGCAGTCTTCTATGCCGACGATGCTTTCGGCGGCCTCCACATCATGGAAGACCTGACCACGAAAAACGGCGCTAAAGAGTCGCGACTGAAAGAAGGGCGTACGGTAAAGGAATACGCCAAGGCCGTCGCCGTGGATGAAGAAACCGGGCCAGTCTTCGCCGAGCGCAGTCCGGTTGTGAGCGACGCTCCGAATATCCCCACTCCGCCGTTCTGGGGCGTGCGCGTGAAAAAAGATTATGACTTGCGCGAAGTTTTTCCCTATATCAACGACACCGCCCTGTTCAAGAACCAGTGGCAGTTGAAAACGGCCTCGCAAGAAGACTACGCGCGCCTGGTGGAGCAAAAGTTTCGCCCAATCAAAAAGCAGCTGGAAGAAGAAATCATCGCCAGCGGAGTCTTCGAACCGAAGGTGGTATGGGGATATTTTCCAGCACAGAGTGATGGTAATGATGTGGTTGTCTATGAAACAGAGGCGGCCGTTTCGAATCAAACAAAAGAACTCCTCCGCTTCACTTTCCCGCGCCAGCGCGAGGGCCGCCGCCTCTGCATTTCTGATTTCTTTGCTCCGAAAACATCGGGCAAGATGGACGTCATAGGATTATCGTTGGTCACCATCGGCGCGAAAGCCTCGGTCGCAACACAAAAACTATTCGAAGCTGGCGAGTACACGAAGTATCTCTACCTGCACGGACTTAGTGTGGAGACCGCCGAAGCGCTCGCCGAATATCATCACAAGCTGATGAGAACAGAGCTGGGAATTAATGCAGATGATTCGCCACATATCCGCGATCTGTTTCACCAGAAATATCAAGGATCTCGATACAGCTTCGGTTACCCTGCATGCCCGAACCTGGAAGATCAGACAAAGCTCTTCGAATTACTTCACCCGGAAGAGAATATCGGCGTGCGCCTGACCACAGGCTTTTTGCTGGACCCCGAGCAGAGCACATCAGCGATCATAGTCCACCATCCTGCGGCGAAGTATTTTGTGGCCTAGCTTTCGCCAACCCAACTCTCCCGGGACGCATCTTCCCGCTGATGATCCGCAAATTGAAATCCGGTGAATACCGGCTCTACTCGCGCAAGAAAAACCCTAAGACTGGCAAGCGGAGAAACTTGGGGACGTTTTCTTCACTGGCGGCAGCGGAAAAGCATGAGCGAGCGGTGCAGTTTTTCAAGAAGCAATGATTATCCGCCGCCTTCGCACAGCATGCTATGCTTCACGTAGCTCTTCAGTCGAAAGGAGAGACTGCCATGTCCAAGAAAATGAAAGATCGAGAGTTTTTTCTCAACCAGTAAACGGCGTCGCGGATACCCCTCCGAAACACGCGTCAAGCGGGGCTTTCCGAATCGTCCACGGCGATAAGGAATTGGTGGACGCAGATTTCAAGAAATGTTGCATGCGCAGCGGCCAATATGATGGCACGTCGCGTGGATACTACTTCCGAGAGTAGGAGCTCATCGTGGCTCCGAGCGGAAGCAAGTTCCTCGACTGCGCCGGATCATCCGCTTCGCGTGTGATCCGGCCTCGCTCGGAATGACAACCGTTGTGGAGCAAGGCTTTGCGCGAAGCGGGTTTGTTTCAAGGCCAACGACTAATAGCCAGCGACCAACGACGGATCTCTTATCCTAGCGCCAGTTCTTTCGCCCGCTGCGCTGCTTTCACCACGGCCTTAATCAGCGTCACGCGCAGCTTGCCTTCTTCAAGTTCCATAATCCCATCAATCGTGCAGCCGGCTGGAGTAGTCACTGCGTCTTTGAGCAGCGCAGGATGATCTCCGGTTTCGAGCACAACCGTCGCGGCACCCAAAGTGGTCTGCGCCGCGAGCAAAGTCGCAACATCCCGCGGCAGGCCGACTTTCACTCCTGCCTCAGCTAATGATTCCAGGATGATGTAAATGTAAGCCGGGCCACTGGCGGAGAGCCCGGTGACCGCGTCCATATGCTTTTCGTCAACTACGACCGTTCTGCCGACCGCATTAAACAACGCGGATGCGGAATCCACGTGTTCCACTTGTGCGAACTTGCCCTTGCACAGTGCGGTCATGCCCTGACCCAAGACGCAAGGGGTATTTGGCATCGCACGCACCACAGGAATTTGTCCACCGAGGGCGTTCTCGATTTGGCCGGTATGCACCGACGCTGCCACTGAAATCACGAGCTGTTTGGGAGAGACCTTCGACCGAATTTGCTCCATCAATTCCTGGACAACCTGCGGTTTTACGCATACCAGAATGACATCCGCTCCGTCCACAGCGGCTAGGTTGTCGGTAGTAACAGTGACTCCCAGTTTGTGGGACAGTTCATGCACGCGAGACTCATGCCCAACCGTGGCGCGCACCCTCTCTGGCAAAAGCAGATGTTTTTCAATCAGCGCCTTCACCAGGATGCCACCTATTTTTCCGGCTCCCAGCACAGCAATACGGCTTTTTGAGAAATCTACCTGCATCGTTTTCTTCCTCCAGCCACGCCGAGGGAGGCGGTGATTGCGACCTCAACTCTGAACTGTCAGTGAAGTCTGAAGATAACACACTGCTTTCAGGGCGTGACCGTGAGAGTCACCTGGGCGCTGTGAAAGGGTGAACCTGTAGTGGAGGTCGCGGAAAACGTGATGGTGTAAGTAGGAATGGGTGTTCCTGGGCTGCCGCTGCCACCGCCGCCACTCCCGTTCCCTTGCAATCCGCCGCCGCATGACACAAAAGGGAGGGGAAGCGTCAGGGCGAGAATGGTCGTTACGATGGTGCTGCGCTTCGCAGATCCGCTACGCAGCCATAACATGCCTGCCAGAGGGAATAGTGCGAACAGCACGGTGCCGAGGAACTTCGCGGATCCCGGAATTGGGCCAGTGGTGGGAACAGTGAACGTGACGTGTGTAAGCGACTTTCCAGACTGAATTTGCGATTGGCTGAAGACGCATTTGCTGAGCGGGGGGCAGGGCCCGCAATTCCCTGAGGTTCCGCAGGCGGGCGACTGGATAGACGCGGTCAGTAATACGTCGTTGGGGAAGACCGCTGCGCCGGGGTCGAGATCAAGTGAGAATGTTGCAGACTGTCCTATGCGAGTTGAGATGCTGGCTGGTGTCACGGTCAGGACGAAATCAAAGGGTTGTCCCTGCCGCACGTCCAAGGTCACCGGGAACCTTTGTGGAATTCGCAATGCGTCAGTTCCCGCGCCTTGGATGTTGAAGTTGTAGGTCTGCGGCACGTTGCTGGAGAGGGTCACGGCAAACGAGGCGCCTGAACTTATCGGTGTCACGCTCAGTGGACTGGCAACGCAACTTGGAGGCGCTTGCGTCCCGCAGGAGAGATTCACGGGACTTGCGTAGCCGTTAATTGCGGTTAGTGTGCCGTTGAAAGTGGCGGGTACGTTCACCTGCGAGGTCAAAGATGGATTGAGGATGTTGATTTGATAATCCGGCGCCGCGCTTACGTTCAAAGTAAGTGTTTGAGTCTTGGCCGGTTGCCCGAGAGTGGAAGCGGCGATGATGATGGGGAATGTTCCTAACGGCGTGCCGACGGATGTGGTCACGTTCAACGTAGCGGTAAGCGAATTTCCACTGGTGGCACCCGGCGCAACGCTCACCGATGCAGGAAGGGGCGCCGCCAGACTGAAATCTACTATGTGCAGTGCCAGAGCGAAGTCATGTGTGACGGCCAAGGGATCGCTGCCCACAGCGTGCAGGTCAAAAAGATAGTCGCCTACGGCTCCGCCCACATTGACGGCCAGCGGCGTCCCCCCAGTTGACGGCAACACCGGAGTCAGAGGTGTGCAGATTTGTGGAGGGTTCGTGCTCCCTGGTGCGCAACTGAGACCCACCAAGCTGCTGTACTTATTTAGCGAGTAGATTTTCGCGTCAAAGCTTGCAATCTGGCCCGCAAAAATGGTCGCTGGATTGTTTGTAACCTGAATCTGAAAATCCGGCGTCGTGATGAGATTCCACTCCCAGATCCCGCGTCCGTAAGTTGCCGCGCGTAGCCGCTTCAATCCCCCCGAATTGAAAATCTGGAGCGACGTTACGGCTACATTGGGCAGCACTCCCGGCTGGCCCGCTACCGGCGCCAGTTCGCTCCAGGTTACAACTCCGGCGCTGCTGCCGAAAACGCCTATATCGGTTCCCACGTAAACGGTCCCATTCGACAGCGAAGTGCCGGAATCAACAATGATTGAATTGACCGGAACATCGGGCAAGTTTGCACTGAAATCGGTCCAGGAGAGACCGGCATTCGTCGTTTTCCACACGTGCGATGTATGGAATCCCATGACCGTGACGTAGGCTGTCTTGCCGGTAGGATCAGTTGAATCGAGCGCAATCCCCGAGATAGTGCGGACCGGCGGAAATCTTTCCCAGACGAACCAGCCTCGAGATGATCGAACCGCTTGTGCGGTTGTGACTTTGGGCAATCTGTTCGAAGCTGAGCCCCCGCCGCAGCTCGTCGCAAATCAAAGCGTCTTCCTGATTCGTCCAAGGTTTACCGGCATTGGCGGGCAGGAACTTGCGGGTGCGCTCGCGTTCTTCCTGGAATTCAAGCGCCCCGATGGCGCGGTGCAAAGCGCGGACCGCGCTGGGATGCTGATAAAGACAATCACTGCGAAGGACTTCACCAGTCTCCGGATGTACACCGTCAGCCAGTTTGCGGACCACCAGCAATGCTTCCTGTATCTCCATGCCTTTACCTCACGCCGAATGCTACGGGTTGTCGCGACCGGCTTCTGTGACGAACATTTCAGCTGTGATAACGCCCAAAATGGACGCCCCGAAATGGAAATCCCCCATCTCTGACAATGTCGTTCCCGTCAAGCACTTTTTGAGCGTACTAACCCGTGCACTCCGAAGAGCGCGCCATTTCGCTCTCGTTGAAGGTTCTGCCATACCAACCAAGGCCCGCTCGTAATCGTTTCAGGTCAGGAAACTCGGTCCGACCCATCCATCTCTTCGGTCACACCTGCGATCATGATTACTACTTCGAACTCCCCTGCAAAGAGGAGCGGGACGCCCAATCGTTACGACGGTGATCTACTGC
>WNGL01023164.1_pt1 | contig 11150 bp, 8 predicted proteins | sample 5400591 | NCBI WGS metagenome assembly WNGL01 (sample SAMN13153377, study PRJNA577476) | soil metagenome | isolation source: 80 cm soil or saprolite under Garry oak tree replicate 1 | place: USA:California | collected 2016-06-15
ATTCTCGCGGAACCAGGTGCGCTAGTCTGTTTCACAGGTCCACGTGTTATTGAGCAGTTTATGCATGTGAAACCACCAGAAATCAATTCAGAGTTCGTACTACAGCACGGCATGATTGATGCAGTAGTGCATCGACGTGATCTGCGACAAACACTGGCCCGATTGATGCAACTGTACACACCCGGCATTGTACAAAGAAACTTACAAGAGTTTGCACAGCAAATAGGGGAAAGCGATGGCCTACGACCTGGAATTTGAAAAGCCGCTCGCCGAGCTTGAAAAGAAGATCATCTCACTACAACGCAAGGGCGACCGCCTGAAACCTGACGAGCACAAACAACTGCAGGAGGCAGAGCGCGAACTGCGTCGGCGCTCCGAAGAGATTTATAAAAATCTCTCTTCATGGGAAACTGTCATGGTAGCGCGGCACAAAGATCGACCTTATTCTTCAGATTACATCCACTTGATGTGTGAGGACTTCTTTGAATTGCATGGAGATCGCTCATTTAGCGACGATCATGCGATTGTTGCGGGACCGGCGAAATTGGGAGATGAACATGTAATGCTCGTCTGTCATCAAAAGGGCCGTGATATGAAGGAGAAGCAATTTCGTAACCTGGGCATGCCACATCCCGAAGGATATCGCAAAGCAGGCCGTTTAATGCAGCAAGCTGAGAAATTTGGTTTTCCTGTTATCTGCCTGATTGATACTCCAGGCGCATTCCTCGGCCTGGGAGACGAGGAACGCGGCCAATCCGAAGCAATCGCTGCAAACTTGTATCTCATGTCGCGCCTGCAAGTGCCGATTATCGCTGTTGTGATTGGCGAAGGTGGTAGTGGCGGTGCATTAGCCATAGGCGTCGCTGATCGCATTTTGATGCTTGAACACAGTATTTATACCGTTGCAATGCCAGAAGCATCCGCTTCTATTCTGTGGCGTGACAAAGTTTTTGCCCCGCAAGCAGCAGAAGCAATGCGCATTAGCGCAAAAGAGCTGAAAGCGATTGACCTGATTGACGAACTTATACCTGAGCCTTTAGGGGGAGCGCACCACAATTATAGCCTCGCAGCAGATAATCTGAAGTCGCCATTGCTTAAAAATCTTGCTGAACTTCAAATGCTACCTGTTGATGAACTACTCGAGAGACGTTACCAAAAGTTCAGGAATATTGGGAAATTCGGGATAGCGCCTGAATCTTTGAGCGCTACATATTGACTTCCTGCATAAGATGCGATAACATGCAGTTCACAAGCCGGTGTGGCGGAACGGTATACGCGCTTGTCTCAAAAACAAGTCCCCGTGAGGGGTTGAGGGTTCGAATCTCTCCACCGGCACCACTCCAACCTCGTGGAACGTCTCGAGCCGCTTCTTTCGTGACTTGAGGCGTTTTTATTGTGAAGCCATCGGCCCAAATGTAGCAACCGATGTAGCAACCAGAATTCTTTGCTCGAAGAGATGGTAGGTGTGAGGTAATGGAGATACTAACAAAGCATCTATCCCACCAGCGTGTCGTTCCGCTTACCATCCTTCATGTCTTACATACGAGCCAAAAAGTCTCACTGTAAATGTCTACTTGAACAACCGAAGCGAGGCATGAATCTGTTCCTCTGTCGACGAGTACAAAGTGAGATATTTGCGCAATCAAGGTAGCTAGACTGATGCAACCCTGGATTCAGCAATTCGACCAGATGTTTATTGTATACTCTTGTATACTCTTGAATGCGACGATTAATAACGGGTAGATCTCAAGATTGTCGCGTCAGTTGTTTAAAATATTTCTTCCTGCCGAGGCAGCGGATGTGTCATAAAACGGTTGAGACGTCCAATTAATGAGACTTTGATTTGTGAGATGAGAAAATAAGACACCCGTCCATGGTTAGATGTTGTGGTGACGAGTGTCAGTGGTATCTTGCGTGAATCCATGAATGCTTTTTGCACGAACTTTTGAATCCTTGCTAGAATCTTTGGACAGCGGAGCTTATATGTAGCCTGATGTCTATTGATATCTGCTAATAAGTGATAATTCGCTTTCTCAGGTTAAATCCACTTTTACCCGATAAGTTATGCTTTTAAGCATGCTGCATACGCATTGAGAATAATTCGTTCAAAGATTTGTGCAATATTTTATGGCGAATGTTTGTATGAATCTTTGAACAGAGCGGCTTTTCATGCTCGGCCACCGTTCAAAGACTCATGCAAAGTACCAGTCAGGTTGGTATCTCAAGAAATGGACGGTTTTCGAGAACATGTAAGGGTAGCTCATTTGGCTCTCCCATCGTTTCTACGTCATACGTACTGTGGAAACGAGAGAGGATCTCCAGCAGTACACCTTGAGGGGTAGAAGGAGCGAAGCTGCTCTCTACCGCAAGGTAGGAAGCTGTGACCGTGTTACATGGTACATCTTATATACATGATGCCAACCCCTGGTGAATAGTACACCAAAGAGTACCTTCACAAGGGACTTTGCTCCTTGTGAAGGGTACTACGTTTTCCTATCATGCATTACCTTTCATGCTGATAGAAAGGTACAGGATGAGTAAGCATGGACAGAAACGTACAATCTCCCTGGGACCCAGACCGCAGTGAAAGAGCAAGTAGGCTACTCGCTGCTCGCGCTGATTGGAAAGTATCATGTGGAGGCTTTCCCAGACCTCACTGTTATTAGTGTTGTCTTCCACGAGTGGCTCTCCTGGCCCCGGTAACGAAACTTCTCGTGGTCGCGCATATACCCGCAGCATATCCAGGATGGCCCCATTCAAACTCGCACGCAGATACTGCAACGCAGCAGCGAACGTGCTGAATTCCACCCGTTGATTGAAGGCAGTAGCCTGCCAGAAGCGCTCAAAAGTCTGCGCTACATAGGTCTCTTCGCTCTCCAGGCGACACGCCACCTTTCGCTGAGGATGACGTCGCAGCCACCCTCGTACCATCACACCAAAACAGTGTTGCACCCACGTCCAGGCCTCCTGGTTGTCTTGGAAAGTGGCGCGATGTAACAACTCAATGCCATATGTATCGGTACACGGCTCACCTCGGCGATAGTGGTCGAGTTCCCTCAGGCACTGTGCTGCGAGTGCGGGGAGACTCATCTCACAGCTCAGAGGGTTTGGCAGGAGGGAGACAAGAGAGGACTGCTCGGCAGGGATATCCTCTGCACTATTGGATGGCGGCTCTCCGTCGTCCGCACAGTCTGTATTCATCAGATCATAGACCATTTTCTTTCTCCTCGAAGCATGATTGAGCAACCAATGCTTCAACCTTGGGAGCCGAACACCATTCCACTGCTCCCTGTGCCATTCAACATGACCGTGAACCGAATGCTCGGAGCACGGACAAGGAAAGGTGTACGAGCTCATCGCGGTTCAGAACTCTTACCTCTTTTCTCTCCCAAACACTCGCATCGAGGTGTTCAACCTCGTGCTTGAATATATCGAGCTCTTCTAAGAGATGGCCTGCAATTCCCGCCTCTTCTGCCAGGGATCGTAGGGTGGAAATCTCTTGTATGAATTGTTGCATGTCTTCTTGTAAGACACAGGTCTGCTGCTCTTGCTGTACGCTGTAGGGTTGCATACGTGTCCTCCTCTCCCTTTCTGCTCATTTCGCACTGTTCAGGAGGCTCGTTGCGCGAACAGTGTTCGTGCTAGAGTCCCTAGAGTTACAATAACTGACACACCGTCCCACCGACATGGCAGACACTCTGCGTGCTTGCAGTGGCGATCGGTGCTGTGGAGTGAGAGCCGGACTGGTTGAAGCCGGGCTCGTTTCCACAAGTGAGCTGCACGCTGACAGGAACAGGACACAGATGGCGATTACGATGAGCAGGTGTTTCTTCATGGTGGTTTCCTTTTCTTTCTTGCTGGTCATGAGTCATCGTTCGTATTGTCAAGGTGAAGCTTCACTACCCTTGAGTGTACGCGACTGCCAGCGGGAAAACATCGATCCTGGGAGGGATTTCGTGTTGGCATCGGGAACGATGAAAAAAGGAGCCCGTAGTTCTTTGGAACTAGAGGCAAGTATCTGCCGGACTGACGAGTACGTACTCATCAGGCGTTTGATCAGGAGAAAGAGCGCAAGAACAGGACGCATTGCTCACAAGAGGTGATGCTCGATGGCATAACGCGTTGCGGCGCTGCGCGAGCTGATGCCCAGCTTGTTGTAGAGCGAGCGCATATGGGCTTTGACCGTGAGCAGGCTAATGATGAGCTGCTCGGCAATCTCCGCATTACTCAGCCCTTGTGCCACCAGGCACAGCACCTCGACTTCACGCGCGGTCAGTCCATTGGGATAGGTGAGGGGTGACTTCGCGTGCGAGGTTGCTCGAGACTCCGCAGGTCTCATTGCCTGCCCTTGTGCGAGCGCCGGCGTCATCATGCGTCCCCGCGTCCATGCCGCAGCAAAGTCCTTCTCTCCCAGTTGGGTGCGCGTATCGGTTACGGCCTGCTCGTACCTGGCATGCTCGCGAGGTGGGAGAGGTCTGCCGGTGGTTTCGCGTAGGATATCCGCAGCCCCCCAGAGGCGGGCTGCCCACATGAGCGCTCCCTGGGCCGCGACCACAGCTGCTACGCCTTCTAGACTGGGGGGGATAATCCGGTGATCGCCTATCTCTCTCGCTATCACCAGGCTTTCCTCATAGCACGCCTGCGCTGTTGCATAGTCCCCTTCGACAGTAGCAACCTGCCCTAAAGTAACGAGCGCTTCTGCACTGTATTGCTGGAAGCCTTTCTCCCTGTAGAATACCAGGCTCTTCTCAATAAGCGAGCGTGCCATGTCCATATCGCCCTGGCTGAGCGCGACCTCTGCCGCCAGGTGATTTGCGTTAGCCATGTGTCCTTCGTCTCCCACCTTGCTGGCAAGCGTGAAGCATTCGTTCAGCAGAGCCTCGCTGGCTGCGGTATTCTCTTGTGGGTCAAAGATTACCCGCGCCAAGATGAGGAGGGCTTCACAGATACCGACCGTGTCTTCTAGCTCCCTGAAGAGGGCCAGGCTCTCCTCCGCCGATGCGCGGGCTTTACTGTATTCGCCCTGCTCGCTGTATACCTCAGCCAGGTGGCAGAGAGAATACGCACGGCCATCCCTGGCTCCTATCTCGCTGAAAATCGCGAGGCTCTCCTCCAACAGCAGGCGTGCTTTGGTGTACTCTCCTCGACTCATCGTTGCGAGCCCCAGATTGAGGAGCGGCCAGCCGGTATTCACCGTGTCTCCCAGTTCCCTGTACAGTGCCAGGCTTTCTTCCAGCCGCCGTTCAGCTTGCTCATTGTCCCCTTTATTCACGAGCAGAAGCCCCAGCCCATTGAGAGCTTCCGCACGCTCGGCTTTGGCAACTTCCTCACTTGCACCGAGCGTCTGCTCCAAAAATGCGCAACCTTCGCTCAGGTGGCCCTGGACCAGCCAAAACCACCACAGCACATTGCAGAGACGCAGGGCGAGTTCTGCTTCTTTACGCTCCAGGAGCCAGTGCAAGGCCGCCTGCAGATTCTCATGGTCTTGCTCCAAGCGAGCGTACCAACCCCAATCCTGCTCATCGGCACCATAGAGATGGGAATATCCCTCCGTCGCAAGTTGCAGGTGGTATCTGGCATGTGCATGTCGAACGGCTTCTTCCTCCTCGCTGGTAGCAAGTGTCTCCAGTCCGTATTCGCGGATCGTCTCCAGCATGGTGAAACGGGACACACCTCCCTCTTGCTCTCGTTGTTGCAGCAGACTTTTGTCGATGAGTGATGCGACTGCCTCCACCACCTGTCCCGGCTCATTACCAAGAGCATGGTAGACCGCTTCGACCGCTTCCAGAGTACAGCCACCAGCGAAGACGGAAAGCCGCCGCAAGAGCTGTTGCTCCTGGGTATCTAACAGGTCATAACTCCATGCCAGTGTGTTGCGCAGGGTCTGTTGCCGCAGTGGCGCATCGCGTGCTCCGCCTGTGAGCACCGCTAGTCGGTGGGAGAGCCGCGCAAGCAGGACGTGTGGTGGGAAGAGTTTGATCCGCGCCGCCGCCAGCTCGAGGGCCAGCGGCAAGCCATCCAGGCACACACAGATCTCGGCGACGGCTGGAGCTGTGGCGTTGGTCATCTGGAAGTCGGGCTTGACCGCCTGGGCACGTATGATGAAGAGGGCGACGGCCTCGTACTGCGAGAGCACCACCAGGTCGGGCAAGTGGTTGGGGTCGGGGACAGCTAATGGGGGAACGGCAAACTCCTGCTCCCCGCGCACATGCAGCACGGCTCGGCTGGTGACCAACACGTTGAGTTTGGGACAGTGTGCCAGTAACTCTGCTACCTCGACAGCAGCACCAACCACCTGCTCAAAGTTGTCCAGCAGCAGCAGCGCTTTCTCTCGCAACCACGCGCTCAGCAGCTCGAGTGGCGATTGGCCGATTGCCTCTTTGAGACCGAGCGCCTGCACAATCGTGGGTACAACCAACTCCGGATCACTGAGAGGAGCCAGGTTCACGAAAAACACGCCATCGCTGAACTCCTCGCTCAGTTCGGCAGCCACCTGCAACCCCAGGCGCGTTTTGCCGGTGCCTCCTGGCCCGGTGAGCGTGAGCAAGCGCACCTCCCGGCGTTGCAGCAGGTGCCCGACAGCAGCGATCTCCTGCTCGCGCCCAATGAGGGACGTGAGTTGGACAGGCAGGTTGTGGGCGTAGCTATCAAGGGTCTTGAGGGGTGGGAAATCAGCGGGCAAGTCAGGAGTGACGAGCTGGTAGAGGTGGCTCTTATGCGCTAAGTCTTTGAGGCGATGGGCTCCCAGGTCACGCAGGCTCGCGCCCTCCGGCAGCTCATGTTCCACCAGGTCGCGGGTCGTCTGGGAGAGCAGGATTTGGCCTCCGTGGCCGGCGTTCATGATACGTGCCGCGCGGTGCACATCCAGGCCCATGTAGCCTGTGTCGGCCAGATGTGGCTCACCAGTGTGCAGACCCATGCGCACCCGCACTGCAATCCCCTGGGGCCACGCTTGCGAATCCAGGGAGCGTTGGGCATCTACTGCTGCTGAGAGAGCATCGCTCGCACGCGCAAAAACGACGAAGAAAGCATCGCCCTGAGTATCAACCTCGTGGCCGTGATAGTGATGGAACGCTGTGCGCAGAAGGTGTCGGCATCCTTCCAGCAGGTCAGCGTAGCGTTCACCTACTCGTTGGAGGAGGCTAGTCGATCCCTCAATGTCGGTGAAGAGCAAGGTAACCGTTCCTTGTGGGAGTTCACCCATGCCGCACCTCCTAACAATGACGCTCAAAGTATGCCAGATACGCCTGAGCCACTCGTTTGTGTACCGCAACGTGGCCAATCACTGTTCTATTATACCTCATCGTTTGGCAAGAGAAGCTGAAGGTGGAGAATCTCGGACACTATACTCTTGCAAGCACAAAAGATTGTATGTGAAGAGTCCTGTGCCAGACATAGTTATGACTATTTTATTCAAGAGTTCGCTTACGTTACAAACACTATGATCGCGTAACGCTCCCACATGATCGTTCTTCAATCCCCATTGGAGATATGCTCGCCAGTTTCGATCTACAACGGACAGATGAGAGACGCAAGTGATTCTGGAGAAACTCTGCAAGAACATGTGAAAATGCCACGTCTACGAAGAAATGATAGAGAGTTTTGAAGGAAGGAGTAAGAGTCTCAACAAATCACCCAGCTTGTTGAAAAAGTAAACTTATGAGCTTTGAAAAGTTCAAATACCATGTTTTGCTGATAAAATTGTGCGAAGTAGGATCATAAGAGAGGATTTCGCGACGTTTTTCTTTTTAGTAAAGCTCTACAATAGAGTTTTTCAACAAGCTGCACCGTTTTCCGAAATTTTTCATGCTGGTTTCCTGTTTATTTTGTCGCTCGGTTGCTACGTATCAACAAATTGCCGTTGTCTCCTTCGCAGAAAACGGACGGTTTTTTTCAAGACAAGATGGTTCAGATAATCAGCCATTTGATAAGACAAGCAAAAACAGCATTTCGAGATTTTGGTTCCTGGTAACAAGGAGAAAACGTTGTTATTTTGAACTAATTATTGTCCGTGCGGAGCGTACTTATCAAGAGAGTGGTGTATATATATCCATCTCGGCATAAGTTGCTAAACTTTTCATTCAGTGAACGGATCTGATGAGGCTTTAGGGTGTGATCGCTACCCGAAGAATATACCACTCGCTGACCAGAAAGAGAAGTCCTTTGCTTTTTCCTCAAGATGCTTCAGGGTAGAGGTGCATCATCCTCAGCGGCTCATAGAATTGGCCCAGCAGATGGCTCACTCTCCAATTAGCGTTTACATCATCCGGGTTCTTGAACAGGGTATTGAGTTGATAGATCGTTCGACCGACTGGATCACACGCTCATCCTCTCCAAGCTGCGAGAGCACATCAAAGACGAGCGGTTCATTCGGCTCATCGCGGGGTTGCTCAAAGCGGGATATCTCGAAGAGTGGCGATGGAACGCCACCTACAGTGGTGCTCCGCAAGGGTCGATTATCAGCCCCATTTTGTCCAATCTCTATCTGGACGCGTTAGACACCTTTGTGGAAACCATTCTCATGCCAGAGTACACCAGGGGAGCCAGAAGGAAGTTTAACCCGGCCTACGAAAAACTCATGCACCGTGCCAAATATCTGGCGAGAAAGGGGAGAAAAGCACAAGCCAGGGCACTACGCACGCAGGCACAGCAGCTTCCTTCCATCGTCACTCACGACCCAGACTACCGGCGATTGAGGTACTGTCGTTATGCCGACGACTTCCTGCTGGGCTTCATCGGTCCAAAGGCGGAAGCAGAGGCCATCAAGGAGCGGTTGAGAGACTTCTTACGTGAGACCCTCAAACTGGACCTCTCCGAGACCAAAACCTTGATTACCCATGCCAGGACAGAAAGCGCGCGGTTTCTCAACTATGAAATCCACACGCTCCACGAGGATACCAAATGGGACCGACACAAGCGACGCAGCGTCAATGGCAACATTGGCCTTCGTATCCCAAAGAAGGTCATCGAGGAGAAATGTCGTCGGTATCGCCAACACAGCCGCAAAGTCCTGCCTCGCACCGAACTCATCAATGACAGTGACTTCACGATCATGGCCTTGTTCCAGGCCGAGTTTCGGGGTCTGGTGGAATACTACCGGCTGGCTTACAACCTGCATCGCCTGACGACCCTGGATGGGGTCATGGAACAATCCTTGACCAAGACGCTGGCGGTCAAACTCCAGATATCGGTGCCCAAGGTCTACAAACACTACCAAACGACCTTCCAGACGAACGGAAAAACCTACAAGGTGCTTCAAGTCATCATCGAACGAGAGCGGAAGAAGCCCCTCATCGCCCAATGGGGAGGCATCCCACTGACGTGGAACATCAAGGCTCCGCTCAATGACGAGCAAAAAGGGCCATGGCCGAGCCGCTCAGAACTGGAAAAACGCTTGCTAGCTGATACCTGCGAGTATTGTGGAACGACAGGAAGCACCGAGCCAATTGAGGTCCACCATATTCGGGCGCTCAAAGACCTAGAGAAATATCCTAGTCGCGAAAAGCCAGGATGGGTGAAAATCATGGCGGCACGCAGACGCAAAACGCTGGTGTTATGTCGCACCTGCCACCTAGATATCACCTATGGACACCCCATGCGGAAACAGCCGAAGTCACCTCACGGAAGCACGAGACTGGAAAGCGGGATGCGTTGAAAGGCGCACGTCCCGTTTGGAGGGGGGCAGTTGGAAAAGGGTCAGCAATGACACCTCGCTGGCTGCCTACCCTACAAAAATCTGGGAGAGGCGGTGGAAGGACTTCTTGCTCGTCATCTGGGGATCAAACGCCAGAAGAAAGTCCAAGAAATGCTTGCAGAGCACATTTCCATAGAACAAGCGCCTCGGTCTGTAAGACGTTCCCGCCATCCGTGCAGCGTCTCCAACAGGCCTACCGAGAGCAACGCCTGGCCCGTTATGAGCAGGTCATTGCTTTGCGCAAACTTGGGATGAGCCATGCCGCTATTGCCAAGCGGGTGGGCATTGGTCAAAGCACCGTCGGCAACTGGCTGGCTGCTGGAGCCTATCCTGAGACCACACGAGGTCCCTATGTGAGCCGGCTCGACCCCTATCTGCCCTATCTGTTTGAGCGTTGGGCGTCGGGATGCCACAATATAGTTCGCCTCCATCAAGAAATCGTGGAGCGAGGCTACAAGGGGTCCTACGCCAGCGTGCGTGATCACCTGATTCGACGACTTCCGAGATCGGTAAAAAGAACTCGAGCCAGGGAAAGGAACTGTCCCCATCTCCTCTGCCTCTTCAGCAAGCAACCTTCCTGTTCCTCCGTCGACCTGAAAATTTGTCTTCTTAAGAGCAAGCAGATCTTCTCACGCTTCGTCAGACCCACTCAGAGGTGAACCAGACTTATGAGTTCGTTCAGCAGTTTGCTCGTGACTCTGCGTACTCGCAGCGGTGAGCAGCTCGACACTTGGCTTGCCAAGGGAGCTGACAGTCAGATTCCTGAATGACAGAGTTTTGTTCTCGGCGTTGAGCGAGATAAACCGGCTGTTGCCTCAGGCTTGACTTTGCCTCACAGTAATGGAATCGTCGAGGGAAAGGTCAACAAATTAAAGCTTCTCAAACGTATGGGGTATGGCAGGGCAGGATTCCCACTCCTGCGTCAACGGGTGTTACATGCGCTCTAGCCAACTGTGTTCTCCTCATACGGTACGCATCTGCGTGTCGCAAACAGACTCATCAACGTTGTGCAAGACTGGGGGAGGTGGACAAATGTTCGACGGATTTGCTATACTCTGCAACGATACTGTTGGAGCGTCTTGTGTGAGAAAGACCGGATAGCGATGCAGGAGGGAAAATGAGCTATCAGGTAACCGTGACAAACGTCGTGGCTCGCCCGACAGCAGTGGTGCCTGCGACGACCACCTGGCAGGAGTTCCCGACCCTATGGCGGGAGCTGATGGATGAGGTGTGGGCATGCCTGCATGCAGGCGGGATCAACCGCGGCTGCCGCATTATTATGCTGTACTGGGACGACGTGCCGCATGTCGAGGTCGGTGTGGAGTTGCTCGTCCCCTGCCCGCTCACCGGGCGGGTGGTAGCGTCCGCCCTGCCGGCGGGGCAGGTGGCGATGACTGTTCATCGCGGACCGTACTCGGGATTGGCGGCGGCACATCGCGCCGTGCTCGACTGGTGC
>WNGL01009696.1_pt1 | contig 11149 bp, 10 predicted proteins | sample 5400591 | NCBI WGS metagenome assembly WNGL01 (sample SAMN13153377, study PRJNA577476) | soil metagenome | isolation source: 80 cm soil or saprolite under Garry oak tree replicate 1 | place: USA:California | collected 2016-06-15
GTTCCTCGACTCACGCCACCGCCCGGAGCTCTTCCTCAACGCCAAGGGCGGCGGGCTGACCCGCGCGGGCGCCTTCCTGATCCTGCGACGCCTTGCCGCCAAGGCCGGGCTCGAGCCGGAGCGCGTGCATCCCCACCTGCTGCGTCACTCGTTCGCGACCCACCTGCTCGAGGGCGGCGCCGACCTACGTTCCGTCCAGGAGATGCTGGGACACGCCGACCTCGCCACGACCGAGCTCTACACCCACGTATCCGATCGGCGCCGTCGGGAGTTGTATTTCCAGGCGCACCCTCATGCGCGCCGGAAGACGAACTGAGACAAGCATGGACTTCGATCCGAACATCGCAATCGTCGCGGTGCTCACCACGGGCGTCGGCTACCTGATGGTGGTCGCCGGCATCCACAAGAGCATGCTCGATTGGCGACGGAACGGACGGCTCTGCCCGAGCTGTGGACGCGTCATCACCGCGCGCGTCTGCAGCTTCTGTGGCTAGCCCTTCGGGCCCGCGCGCTTTCGTAGCTCCGCTGCGACGGTGCGCGCCGCCTTGCGCAGCTCCGGCTCCTCGTCGTCGTCTTCGGCGAGGCCGGTGAGGAGCACGATCGTCTCGCGCTGCGGCGAGCCGTTGCGCAGGCAGACGATGGCGAGGCGCCGCACGGCCTGGTTCGCGTCGGTCGACGCCATCGTGTGGAGCAGCGGGCGCATCGAGTTGACGAGCCCGGGGCTGTCCTTCGAGAGCTGCTGCACCGAGACGAGCGCCGAGCCGCGCACTGCCGGGCTGTCGTCCTCGAGCCCGCGCCGCAGCAGCTCGAGCTTCTGGCGAAAGCGGAACTGCCCGATCGCCCGATACGCCACCGCCCGCTCGCGGTAGTCGGCGCTCCGCGCGGACGACTCCACCTCCTCGTCCCACTGCTGGCGCAGCACCGCCAGCTCGCGTTCCGAGCCGGACTGCGCGAGCTCGTCGGCTTGCGCTGCCGCTTCGACGAGGGTCATGGGCGCGTGATGCTAGCCAGAGCCGAAGGCTCGCGCAGGTTTCGCGGCGAACCTGGGCTCTGGTTTATCGGAGTCGCGGGCGAAGCCCGCGCCTCCTCTGATGAGGCATCGCAAGCGAAGCCTCAGCGCCCACAAGTACCATCCGCCGCCGTGGGTCATCGCGTGACTCTGATCCCCGGCGACGGCACCGGGCCCGAGCTGATGGAGGCGACGCGGCGCGTCCTGGAGGCGACCGGCGTCGAGTTCGAGTGGGACGTCCGCGAGGCGGGCGCCGACGTCATGGAGCGATACGGCGGCAATCCCCTGCCCGACGAGGTGCTCGACGCGATCCGCGAGACCGGCGTCGCCCTCAAAGGGCCGATCACGACGCCCGTCGGCGGCGGCTTTCGCTCCGTCAACGTCGCGCTCCGCAAGAGCCTCGACCTCTACGCCCAGGTACGTCCCTGCAAGACGTACGCCGGCGTGCGAACGCGCTTCGACGACGTCGACCTGATCGTCGTGCGCGAGAACACGGAAGACCTCTACGCCGGCATCGAGTACGAGGAGGGGACGGAGGAGGCGCGCGAGCTGATCGCGTGGATCTACTCGAAGGGCGGCAAGCTCGCACACGACGACGCCGGGATCTCGATCAAGCCGATCTCGATCACCGGCACGCGCCGCATCGTCCAGTTCGCCTTCGACTACGCGCGACGCAACGGCCGCCGCAAGGTGACGGCCGTGCACAAGGCGAACATCATGAAGTTCTCGGACGGCCTCTATCTGCGCGTCGCGCGCGAGGTCGCGGAGGAGAACGACGACATCGAGTTCGACGACCGCATCGTCGACAACATGTGCATGCAACTGGTGCAGCGGCCCGAGGAGTACGACGTGCTCGTGCTGCCGAACCTCTACGGCGACGTCCTCTCGGATCTGTGCGCCGGGATGATCGGCGGCCTCGGCCTCGCACCGGGCGCGAACTTCGGCGAGGGGATCGCGATCTTCGAGCCGACCCACGGTTCGGCGCCGAAGTACGCGGGCCAAAACAAGGTCAACCCGATGGCGCAGCTCCTGTCGGGGATGTTGATGCTGCGGCATCTCGACGAGCAGGAGGCCGCCGACGGTCTCGAGCAGGCGATCGCGGACGTGATCCGCGAGGGCAGGAGCGTGACCTACGACATGAAGCCGCGCCGCGACGATCCGACTGCGGTGGGCACGAGCGAGGTCGCCGACGCGATCATCGAGAAGCTGGGGGCGCGCGTTGCGTAGGAAGGTCACCGTCGTCGGCGCCGGCATGGTCGGCCGGACCGTGGCGCAGGAGGTCGCGCGCCGCGACTACGCCGACGTCGTGATCGTCGACATCGTCGAGAACCTTCCTCAGGGCATCGCGCTCGACATCAACGAGGCCGGGCCGGTGCTCGGCTACGAGGCGAACGTGACCGGCTCGAACGGCTACGAGGAGACCGCCGGCTCGGACGTGGTCGTGATCACGGCCGGCGTCCCGCGCAAGCCGGGCATGAGCCGCGACGATCTCGTCACGACCAACGAGAAGATCGTCGGCTCCGTCACCGCACAGGCGGTCGCGCAATCGCCGGAGGCGACCCTGATCGTCGTCTCCAACCCGCTCGACGCGATGTGCCACGTCGCCAAGAACGTGTCGGGCTTCCCGAAGCACCGCGTCTTCGGCCAGGCCGGGATCCTCGACACCGCCCGCTTCCGCACCTTCATCGCCTGGGAGACGGGCGCATCCGGCAAGGACGTGCAGGCGCTCGTGCTCGGCGGTCACGGCGACCAGATGGTCTCGGTCGTCTCCGCGGCGACCGTCGGCGGCGTGCCCCTGACAAGGCTTGTGGGGCGCGACCGCATCGACGAGCTCGTCGAGCGCACCGCGAAGGGCGGCGGCGAGGTCGTCGAGCTGCTCGGAACCTCGGCCTGGTACGCACCAGCCGCCGCGACGGCGCAGATGGTGCACGCCGTCATGCTCGACGAGAAGCGCGTGCTGCCGTGCACGGCCTACCTCGAGGGTGAGTACGGCATCGACGGCCTGTACATGGGCGTGCCCGTCAAGCTCGGCGCCGGCGGCATCGAGGAGATCGTCGAGCTCGAGCTCACCGACGACGAGCAGACGATGCTGAACGAGTCCGCCGACGCCGTGCGCGAGGTCGTCGGCGTCCTCACCACGTAGGCATGGACCTCGGTCTCAAAGGCCGCACCGCGATCGTCTGCGGAGCGTCTTCGGGCCTGGGGCTCGCGACCGCGGAGGCGCTGGCCGGCGAAGGCGCCAACGTGACCATGTTCGCGCGGCGCCGCGAGGTGCTCGTGCAGGAGGCGGACCGGATCGGCGCGCTGGCCGTCCGCGGCGACGTCACGAATCCGCGCGACCTCGCCGCCGTCGTCGAGCGAACGGTCGCGGCGTTCGGCGGGATCGACATCCTCGTCTGGAACAGCGGCGGGCCGCCGCCGGGCCCGGCGACGACCATGACCGCCGACGACGTGGAGGAGGCCGTCGAGCTGCTGCTCCTGCCGGTGATTCGCCTGGTGGAGCTGTGCCTACCGCAGCTCGTGCAGAGCGCCGGCGGGCGCATCTTGATCTTCACGTCGAGCGCGGTGAAAGAGCCGACCGAGCACCTGGCCTTGTCGAACACCGTCCGCCCCGGCGTCACCGGCTGGGCCAAGTCGCTGGCCCGCGAGCTGGGGCCGCAGGGCGTCACGGTCAATTGCGTCGCCCCGGGGCGAATCGAGACGGCACGGCTCGCGCAGCTGTATCCGGACGGCCCGAGCGAAGCGGACCTGAAGGCGATTCCGGTCGGACGCTGGGGGACGCCGCAGGAGTTCGGCGACGTCGCCTGTTTCCTCGCCTCCGATCGCGCCCGCTATGTCACCGGGACGACGGTCGTCGTTGACGGCGGCCTGGCGCGCGGGCTGCTCTGATGCTGACACGCGTGCTGTCGCCGGTGCGGCTGGCGGCCGCGGGCGCGGTCGTCATTGCCGCGGCGATCGCGATCGGGGTGACGCAGAAGAGCGACAGGTTCCTCGAGCTTCCGGACCCGGCACACCCGCTCACGAGCCTGGTGAGAGTGCCGGGAGGCAAGGCACACAACGACGGCGGCGGCATCTACTACGTCGACGTGTTGGTGAAGAAGGCGTCGCTGCTACAGGCCTCCTTCTCGTTCCTCCGGCCCAACGGCGCGGACCTGGTCAAGCAAAGCTCGATCGTCGAACCCGGCATCTCCTACCAGCAGCAGCTCAAGCTCGAGCAACAGACGATGCAGCTGTCGCAAGAGAAGGCTTCGATCGTTGCGCTGCGGGCGCTCGGCATGAACGTGCGCGCGGACGACGCCGGCGTGCGCGTCGTCGACATCGAGCCGGACTCCCACGCCCGCGGTGTGCTCAAGGACGGCGACGTGGTCGTTGCCGCGGACGGGCATCGGATCCACAACGAGCGCGACTTGTTCGTTCTCATGGCCCATCACCGGATCGGCGACTTGGTCAGACTCGCGGTCGAGCGGGGCAAGCAGCCGCTCACGTTCAGGATCAAGACGATTGCCGACGACCAGAATCCCGGCCGCGCGATCATCGGCTTCATCCCGTTCGAGGTGCTCCACGTGCGCCTGCCGTTCCACATCGGCTTCAACCTGCAGGACGTCGGCGGGCCTTCCGCCGGACTGGCGTTCGCGCTCGAGGTGCTCGAACAGCGCGGCCGCGACGTCGACCACGGGCTGAAGCTCGCGGCGACGGGCGAGATCCAGCTCGACGGGGCCGTCACGCGAATCGGCGGCGTCAAGCAAAAGACGATCGGCGCGCGCCAGGCTCATGTCGACGCGTTCCTCGTGCCGGTCGATGGGGACAACGCGAAGGTCGCGAAGCGCTACGCGAATGGCCTTCGCATCATCCCTGTGAAGACTTTTCAACAGGCGTTGCAGGCACTGGCAACGCTGCGGCCGAAGGCCTGACGAGCCCTAGTTTTCGTCAGTTTCGAAACTCGAGGAAAATGCGTAGTTTTCAGCTGCGGCAACTCTTGCGAGTCGCAGCCACCCTCGTAGTATCCCGCCTTGTCACTGCGGCCTTTCAACCCCGTTGAGGCAGGCGAAAATTGAGCAAGCGGACCCAACAGACGTGCGACGACTGCTACTTCAGGCGCGCCGGACTTTGCGCGCTTCCGACGGACTCGCCCTGTCCGACCTTCCGCCTGCACAGCCGCGGGTCGCTCGTGCCGCCGCGGCAGCCGCGACTCGTCCCGCGGCCGCTCAGGTAGTCGCGCCGACCGGTTGAGCGACGATGGCCGCGAGGCGATGGACGCCTGCGCGGATCTCGTCCGGTGACACATAGCTGAACGCCAGCCGTGCGGTGTTCGGGGCGCCGCCGAAATCCGTTCCCTTGACGAACGAGACGCCCGACACCTCGGCGGCCTCGCGGGGCAGCTCCAACCAGATGAAGTAGCCGCCCTCGGGCCGGCTCCACGTTGCCGACGGCAGCTCGCGCTCGAGCGCCTCGAGCATCGCATCCCGCCGCACGCGCAGGAGTGCGCGCACGCGCTCGAGGTTCGGTTCGAGGCGGCCGCGGCGGAGGAACTCGAACACCGTGGCCTGGCCGATCAGCACAGGCGTGATGTACGTCGAGACGGCGAGCGCCTCGAGCTCGCGGTCGAGCGCCTGCGGCAGGATGAAGTAGCCCACACGTAGCCCCGGCGCGATCGTCTTCGAGAACGAGGAGGAGTAGATGACACGCTCGCCGCCGTCGAGCTCGAACAGCGTGGGCGGCGCGGCCCCTTCGAAGCGGACCAGCCCGTAGGGGTCGTCCTCGAGCACGAGCAAGTCGTGCGCCCGCGCGAGCTCGACCAGGCCCTGCCGGCGCTCGCCGCTCAGCGTGCGGCCGCTCGGGTTCTGGAAGGTCGGGATCGTGTAGAGGAACGCAGGCTTCGGGCCGGCGGCGAGGGCCTGAGCCAGCGCGTCGAGATCGAGCCCCTCGTCGTCCATCGCGACCGCCGTCACGTCGACGCCTCGGGCGGCGAGGAGTTTCAGCGGCCGGTCGTAGGTCGGCGACTCGACGAGGACACGCGCGCCGGCGAAGCGGTCCGCGAGGAACGCGATTCCCTGCAGTGACCCGTTCGTGACCAGGACGCGGTCCGGCTCGACGTCGTGCCGCTCGGCGATCCATTCGCGCAACGGCTGGTAGCCGCCGACCGGGCCGTACGAGAGCACGGTTGCGCCGTCGCGCTCGATCGCCTCGCGCGCACAGTCCGCGAGCTCTTCGATCGGGATGCATTCGGGGGCCGGGATGCCGCGGGCGAACGAGATCGTCTCCATCTGCCTCGAGTGTAGAGACCCGAAAGGTTGGGGTCCCTGACCCAGCCGTTCGGTCTGCCTGGCGCGGTGGCGGGAAGCCTAGATCGACCTTCGCCGCCGTCCGGTTGCGCCACGGCCGTTCCGGCCGTGGCGGGGGACTGTCCCCAGAGGCGGCCGGGGTAGCCATGTCCGGGACATGTCCGGGATGACCGGGACGGGTGCCACGGATGTGTGACTTTTCTTGCACAGCCGGCTCGCCTGGACGCGGCTGACGGGACACGCGGCCGGCGGACGCGCATATGTTCGAGCAGGGCACGCCGCGGTCCGAAAGGGGTAACAGCCGGGTCTGGCCCTTCGGGGTCAGACCTAAGCAGTTCAGGTACGCGCGCCGAAACGGTCCGCTACAAGCTGCGCCACCTCGGTCGGCGTCGTGCCGACCTCGATGTCGACTGCCTCGAGCGCTTCCTTCTTCGCCTGCGCAGTGCCGGCGGAGCCGGAGATGATCGCCCCGGCGTGGCCCATCGTCTTGCCCGGTGGTGCGGAGAAGCCGGCGATGTAAGCGAGCACCGGCTTCGTCACCTGCTCCTGGACGAACCGCGCCGCTTTCTCCTCCTCGTCCCCGCCGATCTCGCCGACGAGGACGATCAACTCCGTCTCGGGATCCGACTCGAACCGCTCGAGGACGTCGATGAACGACGAGCCCACGACTGGGTCTCCACCGATGCCTACGATCGTCGAGTTGCCGAGACCGAGCTGGGTGAGCTCGTGCCCGATCTGGTACGTCAGCGTCCCGGAACGCGACACCAGGCCGATCGATCCCTCGGTGAAGATCTCCGCCGGGATGATGCCCACGTTCGCCTTTCCCGGCGAGAGGACGCCGGGGCAGTTCGGCCCGATCATCGTCACGCCCTTGCCGCGAATGAAGGTGTAGACGGCCAGCATGTCGTGGGCCGGGATGTGCTCGGTGATGCAGATGACCGTGCCGATGCCGGCGTCGACGGCCTCGTAGATCGCGTCGGTCGCAAAACGCGCCGGCACGAAGATGAGCGTCGTGTTCGCGCCGGTCTCCGTCACCGAGTCCGCGACGGTGTTGAAGACCGGGATGCCCTCGACGTCCTGACCGCCCTTGCCCGGAGTGACGCCGGCGACGACGTTCGTCCCGTAGTTGCGATTGCGGAGACCGTGGAAGCGGCCCTCGCTTCCCGTCAGGCCCTGCACGACGAGGCGCGTGTCACGGTCGACGATGATCGCCATTACTTCTGGCTCTTCCGTGCCTTCAAGACGATCGAGGCGAAGCCGAGCAGGCCGTCTTCGATCTCGTCGGCGAGCAGCTCGCGGATTCGGGCGGCAGTCTCCGGAGGTGTCTCGACGCGCTCGAGCCAGGCAGCCGCGCTCTGCCGTCGCGCGAAATGCTCGAGCTGCTCGACCTCGAAGCCGGCAGCGGTGATCATTTCCTTCCACTCGTCTTCGGAGTAACAGCGGACGTGTGTCGGATCACGGAGACGCTCGGCCTCCTCGACGTGCTCCCCGCGAAACACGTTGTCCTCGATCACGAGCAGACGCCTGCTCACGCGCGCCATCTCGGCGACCGCCCGACGAACATCCTGAAAGTGGTGTGCGGCAATCCGGCACGTCACCACGTCGAAGCTTCCGTCCGCGAACGGCAGCTCCTCGGCGGGAGCGACGACGTCGGGCCGCATTCCCGGCGCCGGGTCGGCCGTGATCACCGTGCAGCCCTCCTCGCGGAGGCGTCGCGCCACGTGGCCGCCGCCGGTCGCGACGTCGAGCACCTTCACGTCATGGCCCGGCCCGCACCAGTCGACGAGGAGGTCGAGGTCCGGCCCCTCGCGGTGCGTCGGGCTCTCGCGGAACGCGTCGGCCCGCTGCGACCAGACGTCGGTCATGCCGCCAGCTCCACCGCCCGCTGCGCCGCCTCGAGCATTGTCGGCTCGACGTGGAGGTTCGGCGGAGCCGCCTCGGCGAGCAGCCGGCGGCCCTCCTCGGCGTTCGTTCCGTCCAGCCGCACCACGATCGGCAGATCGATGTGCATCTGGTCGAGCGCGGCGAGGATCCCGCGCGCGACCTCGTCGCCGCGCGTGATGCCGCCGAAGATGTTGAAGAAGATCGAGCGGACCTGGTCGTCGCTCGTAATCACCTCCAGCGCGTCGACGACACCCTGCGCGTCGCCGCCGCCGCCGAGGTCGCAGAAGTTCGCCGGCCTGCCGCCGGCAACGACGACGACGTCCACCGTCGACATCGAGAGCCCCGCTCCGTTCCCGAGGATGCCGACGTCGCCGTCGAGCTTGACGTACGTCACGCCTTTCTCGCGTGCGAAGCGCTCCCGTGGATCGGCGGCTTCGACGTCGCGCATCTCGGCGATCTCCGGATGGCGGAACAGCGCGCTGTCGTCGACCGTGAACTTCGAATCGAGTGCGCGCACCTCCCCCTCGGGCGTGACGATCAGCGGATTGATCTCGCAGAGCATCGCGTCCGCTTCGACAAAGCAGCGGTAGAGCTTCTCGATGATCGCGAGCAACTGCTTCTGCTCGTTCGGGTCGTCGATGCCGGCGCCGTAGATCAGGCGTCGCGCCTGGTACGGCTGAAACCCCTCCAGCGGATCGACGTGGAGGCGCGCGAGCGCGTCGGGATTCTCCTCCGCGACCTGCTCGATCTCGATGCCGCCTTCCGTCGTCAGCATGTACAGCGGCTTCTTCGCGCCGCGGTCGAACGTGATCGAGAGGTAGTACTCCTTTGCGATCTCGGAGGCCTGCTCGATCCAGAGCCTGCGGACGACATGGCCGCGGATGTCGAGCCCGAGGATGTCCCGCGCTTTCGCCTCGGCGTCGCCGGGACCGTCGGCGAGCTTCACGCCGCCCGCCTTGCCGCGTCCGCCGGTGAGCACCTGGGCCTTGACGACGACGGGCCCGCCCAGCACTTCGGCGGCCAGGCGTGCCTCCTCGGGCGCCGTGGCAAGGCGCCCGTCCGAGACGGGAATCCCGAAGCGCCGAAACAGCTCTTTGCCTTGGTACTCGTAGAGATCCACGGGCGCGGGCGAGTGTAATGGGGTCTGACCCCTGCAGGGGTCAGACCCCAGCCTTCAGTCGCCGCTGACGACGCAGATGATCTGGCCGGTCTTGACCGGCTGGCCGGGCGCGACGGACAGCTCGGTCACGCGCCCTCCGCGGTGGGCGTGCACCTCGTTCTCCATCTTCATCGCCTCGACGATGCACACAACCTGCCCGGCCTCGACCTCGTCGCCCTCCGCGACCTCGACCGCGAGCACCGTGCCCTGCATCGGGCTGACGATCGCATCCTTCCCGGCGCCGCCTGCGCCACGCCCGCGTTTGCGCTCGCGACGGCGGCGCGCAAGCTCGGCGAAGGGCGGCTCCGGTCGCAGCACCCGCACCTCGAAGCGCCGGCCGTCGACCTCGAGCGTCCGAACTGCTGGGGTCAGACCCGGGGTCTGACCCCGAGAGGGGTCTGACCCCAGCCTTTCAGGACGGCCGTTCTCCAGCTCCGCCGCCTGGGCGGCGAGCAGCTCCGACTCGACGAGGCCGTGACACGTCCCACCCTCGATGAAGCACGGATGCATGAGCAGAGCCTTCTGGAAGCCGATCAGCGTCTTCACGCCCTCCACCACCAGCTCGTCGAGCGCGCGCAGCATCCGCCGCCGCGCGTGCTCCCGGTCGACGCCGTGGACGACCAGTTTCGCGATCATCGGGTCGTAGAGCGGCGAGATCTCGCTGCCGGCAACGACACCCGAATCGATGCGCACCCCGGGACCGGCCGGCTCGTGGTATGCCGTGATCGTCCCCGGCGCGGGCAGAAAGCCGTTGCCGACGTCCTCAGCGTTGATCCGGCACTCGATCGCGTGGCCGTTCAGGCGGACGTCCTCCTGCCGCACCGAGAGCGGCTCGCCGGCCGCGATCAGAACCTGCTCGCGGACGAGGTCGAGACCGGTAACGAGTTCCGTGACCGTGTGCTCGACCTGGATACGCGTGTTCATCTCCAGGAAGAAGTACTCGCCCTCGCGTGAGAGCAGGCCTTCGACGGTGCCCGCGCTCTGGTAGCCCACGGCGCGCGCCGCGTCGACGGCGATCGCGCCGATCCGCTCGCGCACCTCGTCGTCGACCGCGGGGGACGGCGTCTCCTCGACGAGCTTCTGGTGGCGGCGCTGGATCGTGCAGTCGCGCTCGCCGAGGTGGACGACGCTCCCGTGCGCGTCCGCGAGCACCTGCACCTCGACGTGGCGCGGATCCTCGAGATAACGCTCGACGTAGACGGCGGCGTCCGCGAAGTACGCCTCCCCCTCGCGCCGGGCGGACTCGAGGGCGCGATCAGCCTCATCCGCGCTGCGCACGACCTTCAGGCCCTTGCCCCCACCTCCGGCGGAGGCCTTGATCGCGACCGGCCAGCCCAGCTCGCCGCCGAGCCGGCGAACCTCGTCCGCGGTTTCGACCGGCTTGGTCACACCGGGAACGATCGGCACGCCGGCGGCACGCATGCGCTCGCGCGCCTCGATCTTCGATCCCATCGCCTCGATCGCGTCGGGCGGCGGGCCGATCCACACGACACCCGCCTGCCCGCAGGCACGCGCGAATTGCGCGTTCTCCGCCAGGAAGCCGTAACCGGGGTGGATCGCCTCCGCGCCGGCGCGCTGCGCCGCGTCGAGGATGCGCTCCTGGTTCAGGTAGCTCTCGGCGGGAGCTCCGCCCCCGAGCAGGTACGCCTCGTCGGCATAGGCGACGTGGGCGGCGTTGCGGTCGGCCGACGAGTAGACGGCCACCGTGCCGATGCCCAGCTCGCGCAGCGTGCGGAAGACGCGGATCGCGATCTCGCCGCGGTTCGCGACCAGGACTCTGCTGAAAACCGCCACTGCCCCCGTATTCTCCAGGCG
>WNGL01009699.1_pt1 | contig 11147 bp, 12 predicted proteins | sample 5400591 | NCBI WGS metagenome assembly WNGL01 (sample SAMN13153377, study PRJNA577476) | soil metagenome | isolation source: 80 cm soil or saprolite under Garry oak tree replicate 1 | place: USA:California | collected 2016-06-15
ATGGTCAGACATTTGGTTTCGCGCTGAACGGTTATGGGCCAAGTAGAGCTCTTCCCTCGATCCCTTCATTTGGGTTGTAGGTTGTTGAATCTACCAAAGCCCTCGAAGAGGCGCTATCGCGAAAGTCTTGGCAAAGTAGGCGCAGGCAGATGCCTACAGCGTGTTTAGCTCGGCCGCGAGGTCTTTCCAACTCCCCATGTCCTTTGGATCAAAGATTACGACGGGATTTCGATCCCATTCCGTTTTCCTCGAAACTGTTCCGGCCGGAAGCCTGATGAATTTCCCTAGGCCACTTTCGAAAGACCATATTGCGACATAGACCGGTAACTTGAGCCTGCTACTCCACTCCAAGTAACCATTGTAGGCTCTCTCGTTAATCATCCAATAGTCTTTGCTCTTACCCTTCCAGTCAACAAGCGCAATCTCTCGGCCGTCCTTCAATATTTTACGATCAGGTTTGTCCTTACCCACTTCCCATACCGGTTCGTTTCGTCTATCCTCCCCGAAGGGGAGGGGAGTGAATCCATTCTTTCGGAGCATTTCATCGCCCATTTGGGCAGCCCGGTCAGAGAGTTCGTAGTTTTCTAGGAATTTCCGTTTGCTCTTGATGGGGTTAAAGTCGAGTTCCTTCAAGGGTTTCCTACTTCCCATAGGGACCCATGGGACAACTGTGTCGTTACCAGAGTTGCTTCGTCATGATCTCATTGACTTTGGGCCAATCTGGAACCAGCCCGAATTCTTTGAGGTAATAGCTTCCGCCAAATCGTTTCAATAACCGGAAACCGCCGCCCCAGAGAGACATCATTTTCGTGATTTCCTTACGAACTCCGGGTGGTTTGCCAAATCCCAGGGCGACCAGCCTGTCCCGCATCACGTCAAGGTAGCTGTTTACTGAGTCATGAACGATCCTCTCATCGATCAGCTTCATCTGGATATCCCACATGTATTTCATCAGAACCAAGTGTCGTCCCATCTCGAAATATGCCCTCGCGATCGCTGCCCTGAATTGGTCTGTATCCCAACCGTAGGTTTCCGCGATCTGGTAGAGTCGAACCCCCTTCAGGGTAAGCTTTCCATCTGTACCCCACAATTCACAGTGCTCGTAGGGCAAATGATAGTTCGTAAACCATGAGGAAAAGTCTAGATCTTGTTTGAGATCCCTATGGTTCCCATCGTTTGCGTAGGTCTTTCCTTTCTTCATCAGATCGAAAACTTTTGTGAATACATCCTTGCGAACGTCGCCTTTCTTGCCCTTCATTTCATAGGCTGTTCTTAGCATGAGGTAAAACTCATTGATTGACTGATCCATCCAGAAGGCCCAGAACGTGCTGCTCAAACTGGCTTTTCCCTGAAGAGGACCCACCGGTTGGGCGGGAGGGGCATGAATCAGGCGAAGATTACCAACGTCATCCCTGTCGTAGGATACGACTCCGATCTGAAGTGGAATCCCATCAGCTAGCTCCGCAAGATATGCTACAATTTTGAAACCCTCAGCCTCCTCCGGGACTATCAGAAGCGCTTGCTCAAACCGCTTCAGATATCCTAGTGTTTGACCCAGACCTGTGAGATACTCTCTCCTCTCTTGGCCAGGTGGCTTGAACTCGAATCCATAGGTGATTCTTGTAGACGGATCGCTAAATACGAAGTCGGGCTCTGGCCAGTCGGAAGAAGATGGGATTACGATGTCGCTTCCAAAGACGCGGGACCATGGGGTTTGGCCTTTGACTGCGAGGTCGCGCATCTGAGTGGCTGCGCGAATAGCCATTTCGTCGTGAGTGAGAGTAAGGACAGCGCTCATGAGATTGAACGAGTTATGATGATTCCTTTCGAAAGATTAGACAGTATTGGTGATGCCTGTTCCCAACCCAGGCGTTGAAGACTCCGAGGGGAAGAAGGGCCTTATCGTCTTGCAACCATATTCTCTCGTCCTTGGGGGTCCATCTGTAGGGTCCTTGGGAAAGAGTTGACACTGTGTCGAAGGCCAACGGGTACATTTTGCCCTCAAAAAACACGTTATTCGTGATGACAGTGAGGTATCCGTTGGGCTTCATCACCTTGTGGACTTCGTCGAAGATGATCTTCATTTCCCGAAGAAATTCGTGGTAGTCATCTATGTTCCCAATATCTTCGGGGTCAGTACTGTACACCGTGTCCAGACCCTTCTCAACGCGATCCTTCTGACGAATGTGATTTCTCTTGAGCTGACTCCAATACGGAGGAGAGGTTATGCAATAATCAGCTGGAGGGAAACCTCTCTCCTGCCAAATCTTTGAAAGTTCTTTCGAATTGCCTTGGATCACATCGGCCCAAGTGGCTTTTTCACCGGTGAGTGTTACTCGTCCCCTCTTTTCGTTGAGGACCTCTGCGACTCGCTTCCTCGAGATCTCGGCGTATTTGTCGACAATTTCAAACCCTACTCCGGCTCGGTCAGCCTCCAATGATGCTATGAGGGTGCTTCCAGTTCCGAGGAAGGGGTCTACGACGAGTTGTCCTTTCTTTGTGAAAAAGAGGATGAATTCTCGAACCAGAGATTCAGGGAAGGAAGCTGGGTGGCGAATTTTCTGGTCGCCGCGGGGCTTGGGTCGATGGATGAACCAGGATTTTGTAAATTTTATCCATTCGGTGCCAGATAATTCGTTTAGCTTATTCTCTCGGACACCGGGCCTCTCGGACTCTTCAAGAGAAGCTTGGGACTCTACCATGAAAGCTGCTCCGTATGTGTGCCCAAGTTTTCCCTATCCAAATCGTTCGACCTTAAGACGCATGCGACGAGCAACCGAAAAAGGCATCGAGTTATTCTACCTTCCTCTGTTTTCATGCTAGGTCAGGTAATAATAGGGCACTCAAACAGAATCCCGAGTATCTTGAGCAGCTCCGAAACCACTTCTCAAAGAGAGCAAAAAGCAATCAAGCACATCGTTGCTACCATATTCTCTGCCCAGGATGCGCTTCGAGACCTTGCTCCTGAACAACGCTGGGCTGGAATGGGGAATCTTCTCGGAGACTACGGAGAATACATTGCTCTATCCAACTACAATCTCAAGAAGGCTCCCGGAGGGGCAGATGGTTACGATGCTGTCACCGCTGATGGTTTGAAGGTTCAGATCAAAGCGAACCATTCATCCTCAACCATAGGTTTCCGGGGCGAGGCGGATCTGCTCTTGGTGTTGAAGGTCGAGAGCAACGCAGAATGGAGAGAACTCTACTACGGACCCTTCAAACCAGTCAAAGAGAAAGCAACATACTCGAAAAGAGACAACAAACACATGATCCCCGTAGCGAAGCTCCAGGAGCTGGCCAAACGCAAATCTGACTTCGATTAACTAGTAAATTCCAAAATTCGAATCGGTCGTGCATTTAACAATCAACGCATGACAGTTTCAGAGTGAAACTATCTCCGATATGATCGAGGCAAGCTCTTGCGGGACTTTCTCGATGGTCGTTGCCACGAATCTCCCGGTCAATATCTTGTTATTTCCATAAAGTTCACTTGCTTCTTTCAGAGTCGGCTCGTATCCTTTGAGCCTGAGATAGCCTTCGAAGTCAGGTGCCACAACGTCAAAGCTCAGTTTCCGCGCGATTGCGTTAAGGTCGTCGAATAACTCGTCCTGGTAGTACACCGTTTTCTGTCCCTTGTTGTTTGTTTGGGTCACCGTGCTCTCTTGGCAATTCCACAGTATCTCTAACTCGTGGTCTCCGAGTTGTCCCAGTTGAAACGCGGTCCGGAATATGGAGCTAGCCTTTGTTTCTTGAATCCCGGAACCAAGACTACCATCGACTTTCATGAGCAAGTCCGCATCACACATGACTCGAAAGGGAAAATTGAATCCCTTGAGAATTTTCATAAACAGCCCAAAATGGTGTCCACCTACGCTGACCACGGACACCCCATTTTCGTCGAAACTCTTGCCAAGTTTCTTCGCTAGGATTGGCATTGCGCCGTATTCGGTCTCGCCTTCAACCAATAACACTCGCCGCGAAAATAGGAATTCTTTGTCCTCGGACCAGACGATCTTTGATGCCTTCGCCTCCTCCTCTTTGCTCAGGTAGCCAGTCGGAAGTCTTACCACAGTGCTTCGACCAGAGTTCTCTCTGACTAACAAGATGCTGTGAAGGTCCCCGAAGTCAACAAACTGAGGGGAATGAGTTATGACTAGAAACTGGTTCTTGCTGGAAGACCTTACGAGTTCGTCGGCGAGGACTCTTTGGGAGTGAGGGTGCAGGTGAGCCTCAGGTTCATCAATCGTAAAGATTTTGTCCCGTTGATCCACGACATGGGTCAGAACAAGAAGCATCTCAAGAATGCCCCCACCTAGTTCTGCTAGAGGTAACTCATGATTTGTTTCTGATCTCTTAATCACTACGATTGGTTGATTCGCTTTCTTGATTGCCTGCAACTCCAGTTTGGAGAATATCGAGTGGAAGCTGTGCTGGACCCTTTCGAAAATGGTTCTGTCTACCAACGGTCCATTCTTCAATCTGTATAGCACTGCCGCTAGGCGTATTCCTTCTGTGGATCGCGGGCTATCTTCGTCTCCGATTTCTCCGCTACTTGGCCTTTGGCGGAACTCCGGGAAATGAAACCCTTCTTCAATCAGAGTTTTTTGGACGAGTGAGTAGGTTGGATTGACCGCGGTCCCGATTACAATAGCTCCATCGGGGTCAGTAGTATATCCACCTAGATTCGGCCTGAAGCGAGCGGAGGTCTTCCCCGTCGAAGGATCAACGAACTCAACTTTGGTTTCCGTGGTTTGTGTAGGGCTTTGGCAAATCGTTGAAAGAAGCAGATGGTCTTTGAGGGCGGTTTTTTGCGGATTTGGAAGACTCGCTGAGAGTTTCTCAAGCTCGTCCTTGGTAAGAACAAGTTCAGCCAAAATAGAAAGAGGGCCCTTGGGGTTACCGTCTGGCCAATAATCTCGTGACAACTGAGACCCCGTTGGTAAGCTCATAACGAGTTGCACGGCTTGCATGAGGCTTGATTTTCCAACATTGTTCTCTCCCACAATCACGTTCATGCCAGGGCTCAATTCCAAGTCCAGGCTCTCGTAGGCACGGTAGTTTCTCAAGCTCAATCGAGAAATTCTCATTAATCCTCTTGCCGCCTGGACTTCGCAAACCGACTGGAGGGTTATAGTATTTCCAATGTCGCCTAAGAATTAAGATAAGAGGGAGAGCCTCGGGGCTTGTCTCCGTGGGCACTCTTGTTGCGCCAAGGGCGCTTCCTGAAAGGTTCACATCTAGACGTTCGAAGAGACTCAGTTCGACTCTCCCACGAGTGGCTTTCACAGCGGAGGAGTCGTTCTATTATTGCGCCGTCAAGCTTTTGCGTGCCCACTAAGACGCGTATAGTCACTTTGCGAATTGGGCGTTGTGAAATCTGTGGAAAACGAAAGTCGAACATAACAGATCACCACCTATCGGAGTGGGGCTTAAATGGGGTGATGATGGTCTGCCGGGACTGCCACGTTCTCATTAATCAATTCAAAGAGGCACTGGACAAAGCGCGGAAGCTCCAATAGTCGACCCAGAGTTAGGCAGAGATGAATACCCTTGAGGGAAAGGTGACAGTAGACGAAATTGAAGTAGCATGTGCTCTAACTGAGCCTCCCTCCGGAAGCAGACCTCATCTCTTGATTATTCTCTCGCTGCTAGAACGGTCGCCTAACAGACAGAGAGAGTTGTATCTTCCCTTACAATCACACTTCTTCTTCCTTCGAAATGGTTCCTTGCCTACCGTGATAGGTCCTGGGATTGACCTTACTGCGTATCCTCCGACCGGCCTCGCCGACGCGACCATACCTCGCAATCAGCCAATGACCCTGAGCAGCGGAGTCGGGCTTGACGCTTCCACTATTAGTGCTATCAGTACTACGGTTCGACAGATGAGTGCCGTCACCTTCGAAGTCAGATTCGTCGCTCCGCTTCTGAACAACGTTAGAACACTAAATCAACGAATGTTTGCTTTCGCTCTTCCATTCAGGTTCACATTGGATCTCTCAACTTGGAATGTCCGGCTGTCTCGGTGGCGTGAAACATATCTCTCTTCTGATCTCTCAAATACCGTCCCGTCAGAAATCGCGGCTGATTTTTCCGAGGGAGCAAGATGTCTCTCCGTGGAAGCATTCCGCGCCTGCGTAGTTATGCTTCGAAGGAGCCTCGAATCTGCCGCAAACGAAAAAGGCGGAGCCGGACGAAACTTGCTTTCCAAGCTTCAAAGTCTCGTTGAAAAACGAATACTGAGCGATGCAGATCACGCCTTGGCTCAAGGGGTAAGAATATTTGGAAACTACGGAGCTCATCCGTCTACGGATCAATTATCATCCGTTACAAGGGAGGATGCTGAGCTGGTCTTGCAGGTCGCCAGGCGACTGCTCAAGAAGATGTTTGGGACAGATCCATAATTCTCCCAGGGCATTTGCCCGTAATCCTTGGAAAGGGTTTGAACGGCTCCAGCCGTCCGAGTTAGAGCAGAGACTGCCCCTTGCTCACATCAAAGACCTTTCTCACGTACCCATCGGGAATACGTGTTTTGGACTGGATGTATTTACCCACATTCTCACTTTCGATCAGCTTCCTTCTGATGCTTGCCGCTTCGAGAGCGTGTCTCTCAACATTAAACAGTTTCTCCAGATTACCAACCTTGTTGCCGGTCATGTCGGCTGTAAAGTCGTCGAAGGAAATCGCAGTAGGTTGAGTCTCCTTCAACATTTCACCTAGACCGGTTACATTATCTCTGTAATAGCCGTAGTCCTTTCTGTTGAAAAGCCTGAAAGGCCGTTTAGCCGTCGAGCGTAACTTCTCAGCGATATCATCAGGCAATCGGCGTCGTACATGCGATGAACCAAAGCAATTGAAGCCCATCTCGAAGAGAAGGATGTCCTTAGCAGGAACCACCGGCTTGTTCTGATGGGCTTTCGTCGTTGGTACGTTGATCGCGTGAAGGAAGCAAGGCGCACCACTCTGTTTCTCAATCAGGTCGATCATCCTTACCGTCTCGTTGATGTTTCCCACCATGTCGAGAGGATGCTTGCCAGCAAAATCCATGACAAAGTAGTTCAACCCAAGTTGAGCGTAAAGATCGCGGAGTTGTCTTATTTCCAGCCTCGCTATGTGAGGAACCAGTCCAGCGCAACAAACTTTCTGATACGATCCCGCCTGGGAATAGAAGTCTCGAAGGTAGGGTAAGTATGACCGGCCAGATAGCTCCGGCAAAATCGGGGGAATCCAAATATCGTTGAGTGGATGGTTCAGTAAACCACAAAGATATTCAGTCTCCATCGACGCCGGCTGCCGGTTTCTTCCATCTCTTTCTCTGTTATTATACGAGAAAATGAAAGCAGTGAGGTCAGTGTTTGTGTCTATTCCAGTGAACCTGTAGCGAATGTCTCGATAGAAGGTCTCTTGTTTTTCCTTGTCACTGTCGATGTCGTCGAGTTTGGCCTTGTCGATTTCACGAGGCAATTCGTTAATTCCAGTTGCCTCATCATTATTTCGGAGCGCTTTCGCCTCCGAATTCTGATCCTGTGTCAGGCATAGTGAGCGTCTTGGAGTAACAACAGTCTTCGATCGAACTCCGAGGCGAACCAGGCGGGCACGAACTTCCTTGTCCTCACGATCCACGAGGACACTGACTTGTGACAACTTTCACCTACCTCAAAGCTATTAACTATAAGAGTATTCATGGGAGGTCATGTGAGCATGCCAATAGATCAGCTGGATACCGTGGAACGGTACTTGCTTCTCTTGCTTTACGCTCCTGATCACACGGACATGTTTGCTCGACCAGTCCGAGGAAGGACTTGGCTTCAAAAGGAGATGTTTCTGCTTTCCAAGCTCACGGGCGAGTTGGAGGAGAAAACCGAGTACGACCCTAACATCATGGGGTCATACAGTCAGATAGTTGATGAAGTTGAAGACCAATTTTACATCTCGGAATACGAAGAGAGAATTGGCGATTCAATGAAACTGTCACTCGAAGGCAAGAAGCTTGCTGAAGAAGTCTGGATTGGAGCCAGCGATCGCGAGAAGCGCATTGTGGCCGGTGTGAAAACTCTTCTGAACGACATGTCCCAGCTCGAACTGCTTGGGTTCATCTACACAGAGTATCCTGAGACCGCGGTTAACTCTGAGAAGAAGGCTGAAGTTGAGGCGAGACGATTGGATATTGCAATCAGTCTATTCCAGAAAGGAAAGGTGCCACTTGACAAGGCTGCCGAGGTAGCCAAGCTGTCAGCCGACGCATTTCGTCAAGAACTGAAGAGAAGAGGCATCGACCTAACCGAAACGGAGACGAAGAGTGTGCTGTCAGATCCTGTTCTACTGGAGGAAATCGAGCGCAGCAAGGAAGAGTCCAAGCACGGCCAGTTGGTTCCATGGGAAACGATACGAAACAGCCCTTAGCCTACAAGATCTTTTTCACGAAGAGATGCGAGCACCGATTTCGGAAACTGCAGGACTCAGTCAAGAGAGAAGTGGGCAAGGTGCTCGATAACATAGGGGCCGACCCAAGGCTGGGATACCCACTCAAAGATCCCGTTCTGAAAGACCTCTATTCTATTCACTGCGCTGATCTGAGGATTATCTACAAATTCACTGAAGATCCAGCTGAAATTGAGTTGTGGGCAATTGAACATAGAAAGCACGTCTACGAAGAGCTGATGCGATACAAGTCGTCAACCAAGCGGATCGTCCAAGTCTGTTAGTTTCAATAGATCCAAACTAGAGCGTGTCCTAATCAGGAGATCAAATTGAAGAATGAGGCCATATACGCAACGCGAGGTATGATGCCAGAGCCAGAAATCCAGGAATGATTGCTATCCAGTAGTCTGGAACCCCAAAGAGTGACGCCGGAGCCCAGCCCTTCCCGTACCATGGCGGGAAGATTATCGAAAGGTAGGTTAGAGGCAAGGAAAAAACCAGAATTGGTAATACGAGAAGATGAATCAATAGTTTACTTCTGTTGACACTGATTTCTGCCATTCGGTGTGACATTCTATCAAGATATGCAATGCCAGCCAGAATTCCTCCCGCAGCATACTCCTCTGCAATATTCTCGGCAATCACAGTTGGACCAGAGATGGCGGCCGAGCCTGAGTAGCCGTGATAACTAGCTTCGAATAGGACTCCTATGGTATCAGATGGAATCGGAGGAAACCAGCCCATCCGAGCTATTTCGAGTCATTACGGCCTTGGTTCCGTCTTTCAAGGTCGCGATCATAGTTACGGTTGAGTTCACACCAACCTTTGTCGTGTTCCCAGGAGAAGACAAGTAAGATGCTACAGACCAAGATCCAGACAGAGGAATTGCATTGGGAGTCACGTCCAATGTGAGTTGTGGACCTGGTTGTACAAGGGATAATTGAAGAAACCCCGAGAGGTAAAGAGCGAGGATAATGAATGCTACTATTACGATAACGACGGCTGTGAAAGTCGAAGAGCTTGCTGACACTCTTCTGGATAGCACGGGATCGGTTATAGAATTTGCGAGCCTGATGAATAGTCGGCCGCTCAATTAGGCGGCAGATTCATCTATTCACGCAAAAGTCGGGAATTTTAAAGGGACTCGAAAAGTTGTTCAGTCACAAAGGTGGTGCGAGTCATCTGCCGTTTGCGTACTCTAGTGAGGTTCGGTTCAGGTGTTGCTTGTGGCGTTGTGTGGCTTCGTTTTGTAGGATCATTATGAGTTCTTGGATTTTCATTGGCACGGTGTCCTTTCCGTTCCAGTTTTCGTAGGCGTCGAGGACTTGTCGTACGAACCATGTTGTTATTCTGATGTAGTCGTCCATTTCCGTAGCAACCGGGAATGCAGATAGGCCTGTTTAGAGTGGTAAGTTCGCTGAAAATAATCTCGATGACTCTAAGGTCACAGGCAGAGAACCGAGTTCCAAAACTAAGCTTCTAGCTTATACGCTTCTTTACCTTGAAAGTGCCAAGGCGGCTAGCTTGTCGGTAAAGCGTGCTGTTGATTGGGGAGCCCTCAGCTTCTTTCTCGGAATTCTTTCTTTTCTATACTCCCGGAGGGACTACCTTCTCAAGTGGCTTCATCGGCCTTCCAAGGTACAATTGACATTGTTCTCGTTCTCATCTATTTGGCTCTTAGTAACCCGGTTAGCTTCGCAACTGCCCGTCTTCTCCAACGAGTATGCCTTGGTTCCCTTTGAAACGCTCTCCATATTTCTCATCATCGTGCTTCCCACCAACCTTGTGACAAATTATCTGGAGAAGAAGGCCTCGAAGCACAAACCGGTAACTTGGCAGTACCTGCGAAGAACCCCCGCGGCTTCCGTCATGTGACCTGAGCCAGGTTGTCAGTCGGTTCTCTGCGCAAGAATTCGGGCGGTTTCCTGGAGAGTCCTCCGTGGCAAATTTGAAACCTCTAACTGAAGAACCCTGCGATTAGAACGTAGAGTGTTGCTATGACTGAATTGTAGAATATCCAGGTCGTAACATAGAACTCCGATTCCATCTTGCTTCCCGACATGTAGCTAACGAATGCCGACAAGCCGAAGATCAATCCTATACTGGCATACAATTGCAGTGGCCAGGGAGCAATGTCCCAATGGTGAGCCGTGGATGAAAAGATTGAAACCGTGTTGGCTAGTATGGACGCTCTTCCTTGGTAATGCTTTTCGGCTTTCAAACTTATGATAATAATGAGGAGGAACAGCCAGTCGGAAAGACTTGCGACAGAAACCATGATTGAACTATGCCGTGGGCATAGATTAGCGTTAACCTTCAAGACGTCTTCGATCTGAACACTTAGACTGCAGGTAGGCGTTATTCCGAGAAACGTTTCGACGAAGATAATCTTGTCACAACTACAGGTCCGGAATACGGCAGGGTCTGGCGCACACTATGGCTGACTCGGGGCTGCGTGAAGGCAATGTGAACAGGTCCTGGCCTCTGCTTGAAGGCGGTGTCCGCGGTTTGAGCAGAACTTGTTCCGTGGGGAAATCGGTGTCTGAATTCCGACTTCTGTCGGTTTGACCCTGAGATTGGCCCTACAAAATCCGCTATTGACACCATGAGAGCCAGAGAGAATATTAGCGGAGATGTCCCGGCAAGGTTACTGTGAAAGAGCGTAGGAAGACACTTCCACCTAGACTGAAGCAGATTTCTGCCGCCATAAACGAAGCTCTTACCGAAGC
>WNGL01019646.1_pt1 | contig 11147 bp, 7 predicted proteins | sample 5400591 | NCBI WGS metagenome assembly WNGL01 (sample SAMN13153377, study PRJNA577476) | soil metagenome | isolation source: 80 cm soil or saprolite under Garry oak tree replicate 1 | place: USA:California | collected 2016-06-15
TCGGGTCTGATATGAAACTCAGCGATAATGAGCGGCATCGCCACGCCGAGAGCAAAAATAACGAAGCCATCCACCAACGTTCCCCCAGTCGAGAGCACCCAAAGCCATCGCTGGATGGCTTTCAGCGGGGACTCATCCAATAACAACGTCAGACGCTGCGATGGCGCGACTTCAGTCAATGTTAGTGCTTTTTGCTCTGGCCCGATTTCTCCTCGGCGACTGCCTGATGGTATTTACGGCGAATATCCGCCAGATTCACGGTCGGCTTAGGCAATTGCATGTTCATTTCTTCCATCGTGCGGGTAATGATCTGGGAAATCGCCAAATCGCGGAACCATTTATGATTTGCAGGAATGATGAACCAGGGAGCACGCTCGGTGCTCGTCTTATTAAGCACATCCTCGAACGCCTCGGTGTAATCTTTCCAATAGTCGCGTTCCTTGTAATCGGATTCACTGATCTTCCACTGGCGCGCCGGATCATCCAATCGCTTCTTGAAGCGCGCGAGCTGTTCGTCCTCGGAAATGTGCAGGAAAAATTTGAGAATGGTCGTGTTGTTCTCGGTGGAGATTAGCCGCTCAAAATCGTTGATCTGATCGTAGCGTTTCGACCAGACTTTCTCCGGCACGAGGTCGTGCACCCTGGCCACCAGCACGTCTTCATAGTGAGAGCGATTGAAAATGGCGACCGAGCCTTTGGCCGGCACATGAGGATGCACGCGCCAGAGAAAATCGTGCGCCATCTCTTTCGCTGTCGGCTGCTTGAAGTTCACTGAGATGCAGCCCGAAGGATTCATCCCCGTCAAGACGTGGCGAACCACACCGTCTTTGCCCCCTGCGTCGAGTCCCTGCAGCACAATGAGAAGGGAATGCTTATTCTCTGCATACATTAGATACTGTAGTTGCTCCATTCTCTGCAGGTTCTCCTGAATCTCCGGCAGGGCAGATTTATGTGACTCGTGTTTGCTGTGATAATCGGGATCGAAATGTTTTAACCGAATCTTGGAGTCCGGTTTCACGATAAGTTTCTTCAGGTAATTGGACATTGGTCGTTCTCCTCTCTTTCAGTTTTACGGCAGAGCCTTTTGCCTGTCTCCCATGGAAGCTCGGAGCGGCTGGAAAAGAGATTTCTTCCAAGAGCGGCCGGGATCGAGAATTCCATAAAGCCCGAGTTTTACGATGTCCTGGACCACCATCCACGCGAGGTTATAGCCCCAGACAAGACCAATGATTCTCCAGGGAAGCGATGGCACGAGCCAGCCCTGGCTGCACATAAACACCGCGGCGATTTGGGTCGCGACAATGGCAAAGAAAAGCTTCGGGTTTGGATATGGTGATTTCCAAAAACTTCCGCGGGTGCGAGTCACAAATAACATGAGGTGACCACCGGCAACGAGCTGCAGGAACATCATCGTTTGAAGGTGTGGATGGTCCAGGTGATGCACAGTGTCGCCGAAGTAGAGCAGACCGAAGCTTTGAATAACTCCGAGCAATCCCAGCACCGACGAAAGGACCAGCACCCGATCCAACTCCCATTTCACTGGTTGAGGCGGCACACTGGCGTTGTCGAAGGCGATCGTCATGATCGGTACGTCATCTAACAAGGCGAGCGCAATCAGCATGATCGCGGTCAGTGGGAAGAAATGATAATAGATCGACGCCAGGACTACGAACACCATGATGGCGATGGTCATGGCGATTCGATACAACACATAACTTGTCATCCGTTCGAAAATGCGCCGCGCTTCGGCAATTCCTTCGATGATTACCGACAATCCGGGTGCGGTCAGAATTAGAGCCGCCGCTGCCCGAGCCGCCTCCGTTGCGCCGGAAACGGCGATACCCACATCTGCTTGCTTGAGAGCAGGAGCGTCGTTAACGCCGTCGCCGGTCATCCCGACGATATGCCCGTTTTCCTGCAATATTTTTACGATGGCGTACTTGTGTTCGGGGAAGACCTGGGCGAACCCGTCAGCCTGATCGATTTTCTCGACAGCGTCCAACGGGATTTGTCCTTTGATAACATCGCCGGGGAAAAGTTCCGTCGCCGGCTGGATGTTTGCGCCCATGTCCAGCTCTAATGAGATTTGTCGAGCAATGGCTACGTTGTCGCCGGTAACCATCTTCACCTTGACCCCGTACTCACGAGCGCGGGCGATCGTGCTTTTGGAATCCGGTCGGGGCGGATCCAGTAGCGGCAAAATTCCCAAGAACTCCCAGGGACCATCGCCTTGGGCAACAGCCACACCGATGGTGCGATACCCGCGACTCGCGAAATCGTTTACCGCCTGCTGTGCTTTCTCCAGATCAGCGCCAGTGAGCTTCGCCAATTCGAGAATTACTTGAGGCGCGCCTTTAGTTACCCGAAAGATTTTGCCGGAGCCATCCTTGATGGTGGCTTCCGTCCGTTTGCCCACCGGATCGAAGGGAACATACGTTTCCTGTTGATAGCTCTTAAGGACGGACGGGTCCTTCAGGCCGCCCATGATCGCGAGATCGATCGGATCGTTATCCGCTGCCCGTGAAGCTAACGACCCCATGAGAACCAATGTTTGCGTGTCGGTTCCGGACCAGGGTTGTGCTTCGCCGAGGGTCAGCTTGTTCTGGGTTAACGTGCCGGTCTTATCGGAACAAAGCACATCCACGCCTGCCAACTCTTCGATAGACTCCAATCGCGACACGATCGCCTTACTCCTTGCAAGCATTCGAGCCCCCAGAGCCATAGTCACCGAAAGGACTGCCGGCATGGCCACCGGCACGGATGCCACCAGCAGGATGAGAACGATCTCTGCCAGCCTTAACAACACAGCCCGGTCGTAGTGACCGCGCATGTCGAAAAGACGACTCGCAACCAAAATCACGACCAGCACCAGCGCCAGAATGATCAGGAAGTTGCCGATCTTCATCACGGCTCTCTGGAAGTGCGAAACGCTTCCGGCGCCGGCCACTAATTTCGCTGTACGCCCAAAAAACGTATTCGCGCCTGTCGCGGTAATTACGGCGACCATTTCTCCCTGTTTAACAACGGAACCCGAGTATGCGTCCTGACCGGACTTCTTGGTTACCGGCAAGGATTCTCCAGTAAGTGCCGATTGGTCGATGCTGATGTAGTCGCCTTGGATTAGCTTGCAGTCGGCGGGAACAACGTCGCCGAGGTATAGGCGAATGATATCTCCGGGCACGAGCGTGCGCGCATCCACTTCTTCCCATTTTCCACCGCGCAGCGCGCGGGCTTTTAGGGCCAACGAGCTTTTCAATGCGTCGAGCGCATTCGAGGCCTCGTGTTCCTCCCAGAATCCCAGCAAAGCATTGAACAGCAAAAGTGAGACAATGATGGTAAAATCGCCCCAGTCTCTGACGATCAAGGCCATCAGGGCCGCGGCCTCGATCATCCAGGGAATAGGCCCCCAGAAATAGGCGACGAAGGCAGAAAGCGCGCTTTTCTTTTCTTCCGCCAGCGCGTTTGGCCCGTACTTGTTCAGACGTTCTTGCAGCTCAGCCGGACTTAAGCCGGTCTTGGGATCCACTCCCAACTTCGTCAGAGTTTCGGCGACAGTGGAACTAGCGGACCCGGTGACATCTAGCATTGGTATGAACAATTCCTCGGCTCACTTAACAAAGCGACGAGTGATAACTTGCCATGTCTTCGAAGACTAGAAAAAAAGGTAACTCTAGTGAAAGGTGCCTGCCTGGGAAGCGCCCGTCTTGTTCGCTATGAGACCGACTCGCTGGCCAACCGGCTTACACTCGCACGCAGGGATCTTGCCCGCCTACAGACTGGGAAGCCTGTGCTCCGATGTTTATTGAGTCAGAAACCCGGTCAGCGGACTGGTTGCCGCAGCGCTTGCCAATTTTTCCACCAACCCGATTTCGCGCGCTTCGCGTCCTGCTTCAATTGCTTTTTTAAATGCCTTCGCCATACGAACGGGGTCGGAAGCGATTGCGATCGCAGTATTCACGAGCACCGCGTCGGCACCCATCTCCATCGCCTGAGCCGCCTGACTCGGCGCGCCGAGCCCGGCATCGACCACTACCGGCACAGTCGCCTGTTCGATGATGATCTCGATTTGCGGGCGCGTTTCGATTCCGCGATTGCTGCCGATCGGTGAACCAAGCGGCATCACCGTCGAAGTACCGATGTCCTGTAATCGTTTCGCCAGCACCGGATCGGCATTGATGTAGGGCAGAACCGTGAATCCCTCTTTCACCAGAATTTCGGCGGCAGCCAATGTCTCAACCGGATCGGGAAGTAGGTAGCGCGGATCGGGATGTATCTCGAGCTTGATCCATGTCGGCAAACCTGCGGCTGCGGCCAAGCGCGCGAGGCGCACCGCCTCGGTCGCGTTGCGTGCGCCGCTCGTGTTCGGCAAAAGAAGAAAACGTTTTGGATCGATAAAATCGAGAATGTTGGCAAACGGATCGCGTTTGCCGGAAAGATCCGCGCGCCGCAGCGCGACCGTTACCAGCTCGGTCCCGCTGGCAATTAGCGCGTCGCGCATCAGTTCGTTCGACGCAAATTTTCCGGTGCCAACGAGCAGACGCGAAGTGAACTCGCGGTCAGCAATCTTTAGTTTCGAGGGCTTGTCCGCCATTGCGGAAAACATAGACGAATTTCCGAACGCTGCGAATTTCAAGGATTGTTGTAGCCGCGGTCGCTGACCGCGGTCCGGCGTCAACGACGCCGGCTACAGTTTCTCCTGTACGAATCGAACGATTTCGGCCAATTTATTTGTGTGACTCAGTTTGATCTTCGCTGCGAAGATTGCGTCAAAGGAATGGCGCGCCTTCCTGACGAAAATGTTGATCTTGTTGTCACCTCGCCGCCTTACAATCTCGGGATCGGTTACGGCAAATATTTCGACCGGCAAGATCGACAATCGTATCTGGCATGGTGCGAAAAATCGGCGGCACAGATTCGGCGAGTGCTGAAACCGACCGGCTCGTTTTTTCTTAACATCGGCGCGGCTCCTTCGAACCCGATGTTGCCGCATGAAATCGCAATCGAATTGCGTGATCTCTTTGTGCTGCAGAATACAATTCACTGGATCAAATCGATCCCGATTGAAGATCGCAATGTTCGATCGTTTGGACATTTCAAGCCGATCAGCTCGAAGCGCTTCCTAAATGATTGCCACGAATATATTTTTCATTTCACGAAGACCGGTGACGTGGAAATCGACCGACTCGCTCTCGGAGTTCCTTACCAGGACAAGAGCAACATCGCACGTTGGGCGCATACGCGTGGCAGCGATCTCCGCTGCAGAGGAAATACGTGGTTTATTCCTTACGAAACGATCCAGAGCCGCGAGAAGGAGCGACCGCACCCTGCGACGTTTCCAGTGCAACTGGCCGAATGGTGCATCAAGCTGCACGGCGCGTCGCGCGTTCAAACAATGCTCGATCCGTTCCTTGGAATCGGAAATTCAGCGATAGCGGCGCAGCGTTGTGGAGTTAAAAATTTTATCGGCTTCGAAATCGATGAGGCTTATCTTGCAGAAGCGAAGCGCAGGATTGCGTAGCGCACGCGTCTCGCGTGTTGGCGGAGGTGTCTCGCCTTCGCAAAATTATCTCGCCCGTGATAAACTCAAGAGACGATGATCACAAAGAAAGTCCGTCGCGGCGAGGACGTAGCGACCGACACGCGAGACGCGTGTGCTACGCTGAACAGATTGCTCCTGCTTGGCCAGCTAGTCATCACGCTGGACGTTATCTCAACGCTTAGCGCGGAAGCAGCCGGAACTTCTCTTAAGTTTGCAAGCGTTCCCTTTGCTCCGGGTTCAACTGTCCGGGCTAACGTTCCCCTGAGCGCGCAGGAAAAATCATACGCCGCGCAAGGCGGCAACCCCGTGCCGCAGAGCGCAGTCGCTGTGCTAGCGACGCCCCCGAATTTTGATCCGACGAAGAGCTGGCCCGTTTTGATACCCTGTTCCACAAGCGATTTCAAACGTCAGAATCGAGATGATCTGGTCCAATTTTATCAGAGGGTCGGACTTGCTGAAGGCTGGGTGCTGCTTGCGGGCGACGGCCCGCAGCATGCGCGGAACGACACGGCAGCATGGCGCTTGGCCATGACCCTCGCCGCGATAGACGCACTCCACCACAGCTTTGCCGGTTCAGAGAAGTGGCCGATGGCGTGCGCCGGCTTCTCCGGAGGGGCAAAAGGCGCCGGCTCCATCGCGCCTGTCCTTGCCCGAAACGGTTGTCGCATCACCGGACTTTACCTAACCGGCGCCAATGAGGACTACCTGAGCCCAGGATACGCGAGGGCCCAGCCCGGCGCGAATTTTCTGAACACGCCAGTTTACGTCAGTATTGGGCACGATGACAGAATCGCGACCTTGGAGCAGCAATACAACGTCGTGGGTTCAATCAAGCGAACCGGCTTCAAGCGAATTCGAATCGGGACCTTTCGTGGCGGTCATGAAGTCAATGATGCACAAACATCCATTGCCTTACGGTGGTTCCGCTCGCTGCAGAAGTAGAAGCTCTCACAGAAGCCGACCGTCTCCTTTGGCAGCGCTCGATGATTGCTGAAATTTGTCGAGCGACTTCACTAAATTTCCCGGAAGCGGCCGGACGCGATCGAAAATGCGCGCTGCCAACGGTTTGGCCGTGGTATAACCGGCGGCGAACATTTCCAGGCGCGCATCGAGATTGTCGATGTAATGCAGCGCCATCGCTTCCGGCGTTTTCGGGGCGACCGGTGAGCCAAATTCCGGCTCACCATGATGCGCGGCAATCAAATGCAAGAGATGCAGACGAACGTCCTCCGAAGCAGGGATGAGATCTTTCCACGTACTCGCATTTTCGGTGCTGACTTTTCGCCAGAGTGAATTGACCAGCTCAAGCCCGATCGATATGTGGCCCATCAGCTCGCCGCGTTCATCGTAGCTCATGGTGAAACCGGTCTCAGGCAGACAGTTTTCCCAAAGTTTCCCGCAGTCGTGAAACAGGATGCCGGCGAGCAGGAGATCGACATTCAATTGCGGATAGAGCGGTGCGATCTCCTTCGCGATACGCATCATTTGCGCGGTGTGCTCGACGAGGCCGCCGCGGCGAGCGTGATGATAATTGCGGGCGGCGGCGGTGCGGCGAAACCGGTCGCCCCAATCCTTTAGGAACGCATCGCACAGCGCGCGCAGCCGAGGATCGGCAATCATCTGAATTGTTTGCGCAATAAATTCCCAATCTGCACCCTGCTTGGCGCGCAACTCCGAAGGACCTTGGAGCAATTCGTTTTTCTCCTGCTCGGTGAGTGGACGCAGGGTCCATTTGCGCGCCTCGAGTCCGTATTGCGAATGGCGGTGAAACTCGCCGGAGAGCTCGACAAAATTCTCGGTCGTGAGCGTGCTACACGTTTTGTAGGCGGGATGGTCACTCCAGACACGCAGCGTCATGCGATCGGATGCATCGGCAAGCGTGAGCTCGCAGTACGGTTGCTGTTCTCGAGTCAGCCTCGGCGCGGCGCTCTCCACTTGTATCATTCTTTTCTCGAGACCCGTGTACGCATCCACGCGTCGATCGCGTAAAAATGGCCAATGGGTGCGATGCTCGTTTACGCGGTCCCATTCGATCTCGGCGATCACAATCTCTTCTCGATCCGCCGAACCCTTTGCTATGATTTCGCCGCTCGGCGCCGCGATAAAACTTTGTCCCCAAAACTCAATTCCATCGCCGCCGGCAGGTGCTTCATGACCGACCCGATTCGCGGCTGCGACATAACAGCCATTCGCAATCGCATGACCGCGCTGAATTATCTCCCAAGCGGAATGTTGTGCTGCACCGAATTCTTTCTTTTCGCTTGGATGCCAGCCGATGGCTGTTGGGTAAAAAATAATCTCCGCGCCCCGCAATGCCGTAAGCCGCGCCGCTTCCGGATACCATTGGTCCCAGCAAACGCAGACGCCGACCTTTCCCTGCGTCGTTTTCCATGCCTCAAACCCCAGATCACCCGGAGTGAAGTAAAACTTTTCGTGGTAAAGGGGATCGTCGGGAATATGCATCTTGCGATATTTACCGAGCAATTTGCCGTTCGTGTCGACAATTGCGGCTGTGTTGTGATAGACGCCGGCGCTGCGCTTCTCGAAAAGTGAGGCGATGATGACGATTCCAAGTTCACGCGCGAGTTCGCCAAGAGCAGAGGTCGATTTTCCGGGCACCTCTTCAGCGAGTGCGAAATTCTTATGATCTTCTGTCTGGCAAAAATATTGCGATCGAAAAAGCTCGGGTAAGCAAACGATCTGCGCACCTTTTTTCCCGGCATCACGGATGAATTCAATCGCACGGGAGAAATTTTTGTCTGTGTTCGGCCCACACTCCATCTGCACAAGTGCAATTTTTGTTGTCTGCGGGTTGGCCATTCAGAAATTAAATACGGAGGACACGAAGACCACGAAGATGAAAACGGATTTATTTCTTCGTGTGCTTCGTGATCTTCGTAGTGTGAAATCTACTTCACCGACTCGGCGGGAACAATCTTCACACTCTCGATCACGACCCGTTTCGTCGGCTTGCTCATTTCGCCCGAGCTGTTTCTCGTGACTGGAGTACCGCCGATTTTTTCCAGTACGTCGTCGCCTTTGATCAGTTTGCCGAAAGTCGTGTATTGCCCATCGAGTCTCGGGACGGGCGCGAGACAGATGAAGAATTGCGAACCGGCCGAATCCGGGTCGGGCCCACGCGCCATCGAGATCACGCCGCGCTCGTGTGAGTGATCGTTGAATTCGGCTTTGATTTTGTAACCCGGCCCGCCTTGCCCATAGCTGCTCTCTTTCGCTGGATCTTTTGAATTCGGATCGCCGCCTTGAATCATGAACCCCTTAACGATGCGATGAAAAGTCGTGCCGTCGTAAAACCCGGAGCGCGCCAGCTTCTTGAAATTCTCGATTGTGTTTGGTGCTGCGTCGGTCCAAAGCTGCACGACCATTTCGCCTTCGCTGGTTTTGATCAACGCGACTTCGTTGGTTGTGTTCATCGATGTGTTGTCCTCTTTGCGTTCCTCGGCTGCAAATAGCGCCGAACTCAAAACGGCCGCTAATAAGATCGAGATCGAGAATCTCATATTGATTTGTGGCACAGATGAAAGGTAGCGCAAGCGTCCTCGCTTGCTGCCCATGAACCGCAAGCGGGGACGCTCGCGCTACCTTTGCGCGTGATATTCCTGCAAACTGCGCACGCGCACTTTGCGTTTTTGCAATGAGCGAATTCCATTCGCGCTCGCCAAGGCAGCGCGAACCGTGGTCATGATCGGAATCCGCTGCGCGAGGGAGGCATTGCGAATGCGCACCTCGTCCTCGCGCGGAATTTTTCCGCTGGGCGTATTAATGATGAAGTTAATGTCGCCATTCTTAACCCGGTCGAGGACGTTCGGGCGGCCCTCGCGCAATTTGAAAACTCTTGTTACGGGAATTTTCGCTGCCGCCAAAACTGCGAACGTGCCTGCAGTGGCGATAATCCCGAACCCGAGCTTTACAAATTCTCGCACCACCGGCACAACGGCCTGTTTGTCGCTGTCTTTCACGCTGACGAAAACGTTTCCGCCAGTAGGCAACGGCGGCGGCGCGGCCATCTGCGATTTCGCATAGGCGAGACCAAGATCAACATCCATCCCCATGACTTCGCCGGTCGATTTCATCTCCGGGCCGAGCGAAATATCCACTCCCTCGTAGCGCAGAAACGGAAAAACGGCTTCCTTTACGGAGAAATGTTTCGGCACAATCTCCTTCGTAAATCCGAGCTCGCGCAACGATTTTCCGGTCATCACTTTGGCGGCAAGCTTTGCCAGAGGGACGCCGATTGCCTTGCTCACAAAAGGAATGGTGCGCGACGCGCGCGGGTTAACTTCAAGAACATAAACATCCGTGCCTTTCACCGCGAACTGTACATTCATCAGGCCGCGCACGTTCAATTCGCGCGCCATCGCTTTCGTCGCCGCAGAAATTTCATCGAGCACTTTTTGCGGCAACGAGAATGTCGGAATCACGCACGCACTGTCGCCACTGTGAATACCCGCTTCCTCGATGTGCTCCATAATCGCTCCGATCACCGTGGTTTCGCCGTCGGAGATGCAATCGACATCGACCTCGATCGCGTCTTCGAGAAAGCGGTCAACCAGAACCGGGCGATCAGGCGTTACTTCAATTGCACTGGCTATGTAACGCCGAAGATCTTCCTCGTTATAGATAAGCTCCATGGCGCGTCCACCGAGCACGAAAGACGGTCGTACCAGGACAGGATAACCAATTTTGTTTGCGATTGCGACAGCTCCATCTGTGTTGATCGCGGAGCCGCTTGGAGTCTGCCGCAAGCCAAGCTTGTCGAGCATGGCGGCGAACAATTGTCGATCTTCCGCGGTCTCGATGCTCTCGGGTTGTGTTCCAAGAATCGGAACGCCAGCGGCCTTCAAACCGTTGGCGAGATTGAGCGGAGTTTGTCCACCGAACTGCACAAACACGCCCTCCGGTTTTTCCTGATCGTAAATGTTGAGAACGTCCTCGAGAGTGAGCGGCTCAAAATAAAGTTTGTCGCTCGTGTCATAATCGGTCGAAACCGTTTCGGGATTCGAATTGACCATGATTGTTTCAAATCCGAGCTCCCGCAACGCGAAGGCAGCGTGGACACAGCAGTAATCGAACTCAATTCCCTGACCAATTCGATTCGGCCCGCCGCCCAGGATCATTATCTTGCGCTTGTCGCTCTCGCGCCGCTCGTTCTCGTTGCCGTAGGTTGAGTAATAATACGGCGTGTATGCTTCAAACTCGGCCGCGCAGGTATCAACGAGGCGATAGGTCGGAATGACTCCGGCGGCTTTTCGTTGCACACGAATTTCACTTTCACTCTTCGCCGCTGCGAACGCCAGCTGTCGATCCGAGAAGCCACGTTTCTTGGCACGGAGCAGATTCTGGGAGACAGCCGTCCCGGCGGTAACGGCAAACGGGGGTCTCGCCTGTTCCTTTGCAGGCCAGGTCGGAGACCCATTCGCCCTAACACGCGAGATGGCTGTGTTCCGCGAGCTATCCTGGCCATCATCGAAAACCAAGATATTTCTGGTTTCCAAGATGTGATCGAGTCGTTTTACGTTCGCCTTCTCCGGATTGGCAGCGATGTATTCGCGGTAACGCGCCAGAGCATCCCAGTCCCGAATGATTT
>WNGL01025567.1_pt1 | contig 11147 bp, 9 predicted proteins | sample 5400591 | NCBI WGS metagenome assembly WNGL01 (sample SAMN13153377, study PRJNA577476) | soil metagenome | isolation source: 80 cm soil or saprolite under Garry oak tree replicate 1 | place: USA:California | collected 2016-06-15
CGATCGACCCTGCCGACGAGATCCAGGGCGGCGTGGTCGTCACCCACCAGGGCACGGTGATCCACCCCGCGGTGGCCGCCCTGCTCGGATCGCCCGCCGAGGGAGGCAGTCGATGACCACGGGCCTGATGTCCGATATCTACATGTTCGTGCTGGCCATCCTGGTCGGCTACGAAGTCATCACCAAGGTGCCGTCCACGTTGCACACGCCGCTGATGTCGGCCTCCAACGCCATCCACGGCATCGTCGTCATCGGCGCGATCATCACCGCGTCGCAGGCCCGGACGACCGCTGGCTACGTGCTCGCCTTCGTGGCCGCGTTCTTCGCGGCGATGAACGTGGTGGGCGGCTACAGCCTGACTGACCGGATGCTCCAGATGTTCCGCAAGCGGCCCGGGCCGCCCGCCCGCGACGGCGGCTCCGGCCATCTCGAGGAGAAGCCATGAACGCCGTCAGCATCGCCGTGGCGCTGGCTTACCTGCTGGCCGCCGCCGGGTTCGTCGTGGCCCTGCACCTGATGAACTCCCCGGCCACCGCGCGCCGGGGCAGCCGGCTGTCCTGGCTGGGCATGATCGTCGCGGTGGCGGCGGCGCTGGTCAGCGTCATCCACGACGCGACGATCACGACGACCGGCTGGATCGTCCTCGCCGTCGGCGCCGCCGGCGGCGGGGCCGCCGGCCTGGTCATGGCCAGGCGGGTCAAGATGACCGACGTCCCGCAGGTCGTCAGCATCTTCAACGCGGTCGGCGGAGGCGCCGCCGCCCTGGTGGCGGCAGGCGGCTTCGTCCGCCTGGCCGGCGGGGCCGGCATCTCCACCCAGGTGATGATCGCGACCGTGCTGGACATCATCATCGGTCCCGTCACCTTCTCCGGATCGCTGATCGCCGCGGGCAAGCTGCAGGGCTGGGTCAGCTCGCGGCCCGTGGTCTTCCCCGGTGCCCGCCTCGTCGCCGCCGCTCTCGCCGTCATCGGCGTCGGAGCGAGCTGTTACCTGCTGGCCGGCCACGACTCCATCCCGGTGCTGATCCTGGTGACCTGCGCGGCCCTGGGCTTCGGCGTCACGATGACGATGCCGATCGGCGGCGCCGACATGCCCGTGGTCATCGCGCTGCTGAACTCCTTCACCGGCATTGCCGTGGCCATCGCCGGCTTCGTGATCGATAACGGCGCCCTGATCATCGGCGGCGCGCTGGTCGGGGCGTCGGGCGGTATCCTCACGCTGCTCATGGCCCGGGCCATGAACCGCTCGGTCCTCGGCGTCATGATGGGCGGCTTCGGCACCGGTGACAGCGGCCCGGTCGGCGGGCCGGCGGCCGGGGCGGGCGCCAGCGTCCGGAGCATCTCGGCCGAGGACGCCGCCATCCAGCTGGCCTACGCCAGCAAGGTCGTCATCGTCCCCGGCTACGGCCTGGCCGCCGCGCAGGCCCAGCACGAGGCGGCCGAGCTGGCCGCGGTGCTGCGGGAGCACGCCACGGTGTTCTTCGCCATCCACCCGGTGGCAGGCCGGATGCCCGGCCACATGAACGTGCTACTCGCCGAGGCGAACGTGTCCTATGAGGACCTGAAGGAGATGGACACGGCCAACCCCGAGTTCCCGACCGCGGACGTGGCGCTGGTCGTCGGGGCCAACGATGTCACGAACCCGGCGGCCCGCCGTCCCGGCAACCCCGTGTCCGGCATGCCGATCCTGAACGTAGACCAGGCCAGGAGCGTCATCGTGATCAAGCGGTCCATGGGCCACGGCTACGCCGGGATCGACAACGAGCTGTACACCGACCCGAAGACCGGCATGTTCTTCTCCGACGCCAAGGGCGGCCTGGCCGAGATCATCGCCGCGGTCAAGGCTCTGGTGCCCAGCTGACGTAGGGAGGTAACCTCCGGGCTGGGGCTCAGCCCTCGGCGAGATAGCCGTACCGGTCACGGAAGGCCTCGGGCGTGAGCCCGGCGCCCGCTGCGATCGGGCGGAGCCTGTCCGGGTCGTCGAGGTCCTGGCGGTCCAGCCGGATCATGTACTCGCGGGCTACCCGGTACGAGCTCGATGCGGTGTCGACCAACCGGATCCGCACCCGTCCGGTCTCGGGGTCGGTGAACGACCCGAAGGGCAGCGGCACCATGTGCCCTTCCTGGATCGTGATCATGCCGCCGGGCTCGTCGCCTGCCAGCGCCCGCTTGAGGTAGTCGACGGCGCTGTAGCCCAGGTCGCGGGTGTACTCGATGTCGAACGGGATGGGCGGCGCGCAGCGCAGCTCGTAGCCGATGTTCTTGCCCTCGACCGTGACGTTCTGCCCCCGCTCCTTGAAGCGGTCCTTAACCAGCTTGGCTAGCAGGCGGTCTAGCTCGAGCTCGGCCAGCCGGACGTGGCCGTGCTCGTCCCGCTCGGCCTCCGGCATGGCCTGGGCGAGCTCGTCCGGAGGCAGCCGCAGGCCGATGCCCTCGGCGAGCACCGCCACGCCGAACGGGCGGCCGTGCGCGATCCGCTTAAGCATCGAGGTCTCCAGGACGTCCGCCAGGCGGGACAGCCGGATCGGCTCGCCGCGGGGGAACTCCTCGGCGATGACCGTCAGGGTGGCCCCGGCCGCCTTGCCGATGCCCAGGGCCAGGTGGCCGGCCGAGCGGCCCATCGCCACCACCAGGTACCACCGGCGGGTGGTGATGGCGTCGGTCATCAAGTTGCTGACCAGCCCGGTCCCCTCGCTCCTGGCGGTCTCGAAGCCGAAGGTCGGGGTGCCGCCGGGCAGCGGCAGGTCGTTGTCGATGGTCTTCGGCACGTGCGCCACCCGCAGGCCCCCGTCGGCCGCCTCGGCCAGCCGGGACGCCGAGAACGCGGTGTCGTCCCCGCCGATCGTCACGAGCGCGTCGATCCCCAGCTTCCGCAGCGACTCCAGGCAGGCGTGCAGCCGCCAGTCCGGGTCGGCGGCCCCCTCGTCTCGCACCGTCGGGTTGGCCCGCGAGGTCCGGACGACCGACCCGCCCTGAACGTGGATCCTCGATACGTCCGTGATGGACAGCGGCCGGGCCTCCTCGACCCGGCCCTCGATAAGGTGCTGGAAGCCATCCATGATCCCGAGGACGTCCCAGCCCGAGTTCCGGGCCTCGATCGTGGCCGCGGAAATGACCGAGTTCATGCCCGGAGCCGGGCCGCCACCACACAAGATCCCGAGTTTCACGCCCTCATCGTTCCAGCGGCGAGGCGATCCCGGCAAGGCTCCTCACATCATCAGCAGGCCTCCGGCCACCGGGATGAGCGCGCCGGTGAGGTAGTGCGCCTCGTCCGAGACCAGGTACCGGACCGCCTCCGCCACGTCGTCGGGGGTGCCGAGAGCGTGCATCGGGATGACGTCGATAACGGCCTGCACGATGTCCTCGGGCAGCGCGGCCACCATATCGGTCTTGATCGCGCCCGGCACCACGCAGTTGACGGTGATCCCCTTGGCCGCGGTCTCCAGGGCGAGCGCCTTGGTCAGGCCGAACTGGCCGGACTTGGCGGCGGCGTAGTTGGCCTGGCCGAACCGTCCGACCTGGCCGACGTACGAGCTGATCATGACGATGCGCCCGAATCCCCGTGTCCCGCCGGTGACCAGGGCCACCCGCTCGTTGATGTCATTCATGGTTCCTCTCCTGTCATTGACGTACATAACTGCCCGGGGCCGCCTCGAGCGCCGGGAAGCGCTGGCTGCCGAAGGATTCCGGTGCCTCGGCCTGCTTACCGGAGCGGGCGGCCAGCCAGTCGGCCCAGTGCTCCCACCAGGAGCCCTCACGGCGCTGCGCGCCTGCCAGCCACCGCCCGGCGTCGGACGGCGTCTCCGGGTTCAGGTAGTAGCCGAGCCCGCGGTGCTCCGGGTCGGCCACCACGGTCTGGATGTGGCCGCTGGAGCACAGCACGAACTCCGACCGGCCGGAGACCATCTGAGTGGTCCGGTAGCAGGTCTGCCACGGGGTGATGTGGTCGGTGCGCCCGGCCACCACGTACGTGTCACAGTCGATGCGCGAGATGTCGATGGGCGTGCCCAGCACCGTGATGCCGCCCGGACGGGTCAGTTTGTTGCCCGCCGTCATGTCGAGCATCTGGCGGTGGAAAGCCGAGCTCAGCCTGGTCTGGTCCGCGTTCCAGGCCAGGATGTCGAAGGCCGGCGGGTCCTGGCCGAGCAGGTAGTTGTTCGCCCAGTAGTTCCACACCAGGTCGTTCGGGCGCAGCCAGGCGAACATCTGCCCCAGCTGCCAGCCCTCGATTACCCCGCGCGGCTTCGAGACCGCCTTGGCGAGCGCGAGCGTCGCCGGCGAGGCGAACAGGAACATCCGCCCGTCGGAGTCGCAGTCAAGCATGGTGACGGTCATCGTCACCGAGTTGATCCGGCGCTCCCCTAGAGCGGCCAGGTGTGCCTGCACGATTGCGGCCGTCATGCCGCCCAGGCAGCCACCCATGATGTTCACGTCGGGCGAGCCGGACACCTGGCTGATGACGTCGATTGCCTCGATCACCGCCTGCGCGTAGGTGTCGTAGTTCCAGTCGCGCTGCGCCCCGGTCGGGTTGCGCCAGCTGATGGTGAACACCTGGATGCCCTGCTTGAGCAGGTACTCGTACATGCTGCGGCCGGGGGAGAGGTCCAGCGCGTAGTACCTGTTCACCTGCGGCGGCACCACCAGCAGCGGCCGGGCGTAGACCCTGTCGTGCTGCGGCGTGTACTGGATCAGCTCGAAGACCTCGGACCGGTGGATGACCGCGCCGGGCGAGATCGCGAGGTTATCGCCCAGCTTGAACGGCCCGCGGTCGACCATCGACGGCATGCCGTGGTTGCGCACCATGTCGCGGGCCAGGTTGCGGGCCCCTTTCCAGACGCTGAGGCCGCCGGTGTCGTAACACCGCTTGACCGCAGCCGGGTTGGTCCAGAAGTAGTTGGTAGGCGCCATCGCCTCCCGGGCCAACTCCAGCGCGAAGCGCAGCCGCTCGGCGGCCATGCCCTCCAGGCCGAGGCTGGCGACCACGTCGTCCACCCCGGAGCGACCCGGTCTTCCCGCCGTCCGCCAGGACCGGGCCGAGGACCGGTGCCAGGCTGGCGTCGGCGATGAGCACGGAATCCTCGGCGTGGCCGATGATGTAGCGGATCTGCTCCGCAGACAGCCGGATGTTGATGGTGTGCATCACCGCTCCCATGCCGGGGATGGCGAAGTACGCCTCCAGGTGCTCGGAGTTGTTCCAGCCGAAGGTGGCGACCCGGTCGCCGGGCTTGACGCCCAGGCGGCGCAGCGCGGCCGCTAGCTGCTCCGCGCGGTCCGCTAGCGCACCGAACTCGATGCGCCGCGCGCCGTCGGCCTCGCAGGTGACAACCTCGCTGTCGGCGTAGAGCGTCCGGCCGTGCGCGAAGATGTGCCCGACCGTGAGCGGAAAGTCCATCATGGTGCTGCGCATTTGATTAACCTCCTGAGACTTGTGCCTGCTGGCCGGCCCAGTGCGGCTCGCGCAGGTCACGCTTGAGGATCTTGCCGGCCGCCGACTTGGGCAGCGGCTCGGCGCGCAACTCGATACGCCTGGGCACCTTGAATCCGGCGATCCGCTGGCGGCAGTGCGCGACCAGCACGTCCGCCGTCACCTGCTGCCTGGCGAACACCACCGCGTAGACCGCCTCGCCCCAGCGCGGGTCGGGGACGCCGAACACGGCGACCTCCCGGACCGCGGGATGGCTGCCGAGCGCATCCTCCACCTCGGTGGAGTAAATGTTCTCGCCGCCGCTGACGATCATGTCCTTGGCCCGGTCGACCAGGTAGATGTCCCGTAAACGTGCAGCAGCTCGGCGGCGGGGAAGGCCTGCCGGGTCCGCCGGAGCGTCTCGGCGGAGATCGGCGAGGCGCCGTGGCTCAGGTAGCGCAGCGAGCTGACGTCCCGCGGCCGGGCCAGCTGGGCGCCGGCCGCCGCGGCCAGCATGGTGGGCACGAGCAGCGTGTGTGTCACCGCCTCGCGCTCGATCAGGTCGACGGCCAGGTCGGGGTCGAACCGGGGCATGATGACGTGGGTGCCACTCGCCCAGACCGTGGCCAGCGTGGCGAGTATCCCGCCGGTGTGGAACATCGGGGAGGCCACCAGCCACCGCGTCTGCCGGTCGAAGGGCCAGGTGGCCATGAAGTGGAGCCCGCTGGAGACCAGGCTGCGGTGGGTGTGCATGGCCCCCTTGGGAGCGCCCGTGGTACCCGAGGTGTAGAACAGGGCGGCCAGGTCGTTCTCGGTCACCCCCTCGCCGAGCGGCACCTCGTCGGCCTTGGCGATCAGGTCCTCGTAGTCACCGGGCATGCTCAGCACCTGGCCGACTCCGGCGGTCCCCGGGTACTCGGCGTCGGCGAAGACCACGCTGACCCCGGCGTCGTCCAGGATGGCCCGCATCTCCGCGGGCGCGAGCCGCGAGTTGACCGGGACCAGCACGTAACCGGCTCGCCTCCCAGGAGTCAAGTCAGGGAGAGGCGCAGTCCTCGACGGCTGCGGCCGTCAGTTGCTGGACCGGAACCTGTTGTGCCGGACGCTACCGACCGCCCGGTTGCCGGAAAGGGGCCGAAGGTCCCGTGGCGCGGAGGCGGAGGTCTGTAGCCAGCCCATCCCGCACCAGGTGTAATTCGACTACCTCGACTACCTACCGATCGTTCGGTCTTGTTACTGCGCGGTAAGGTGCTGGCGTCGGCTGACGTCCCACCTGCGCGGGCTGGCCGGCGCTGAGCCAGGGAGGGTGCTATGACCGCAGTCACGTCGGCCGCGCCAGTCAGGGACGTGCAGCTACGCATCAGGGGACTGCGGATCCACGCCCAGGTCCACGGAGAGGGCGAGCCGCTGCTGCTCTATTCCGGTATCTGAGGTACGCCTGTGGGACCGCCTGCTTCCGCATCTGGCCGGGTTCCAGACGATCGCGTTCGACCCGCCGGGCATCGGCCGGTCGCAGCGACCCCCGTATCCGCTGAGCATGTGGTCACTGGCCCAGATGGGCACAGCGGTACTCGACGCATTCGGCATAGAGTCCGCGCACGTGCTCGGCGCCTCGTTCGGGGGCGCGGTCGCCCAGCAGATGGCGTTCTCGCACCCCAGGCGGGTGCGCCGGCTCGTGCTGGTGTCGACCTCCTTCGGCGGCGGGGCCATGCCGGGCAACCTGCGGGCGTTCTGGCACTTCATCCATCCCCGCAGCTACCATCCGGAGCGGCTGGAACGGGTGGCGGGGCATATGTTCGGCGGGCGCCTGCGCACCGAGCCGGAGATCGTCCGCTCGATGCACATCAGGCGCCCGACGGACACCCGGGCCGCCCTGTACCGGATGGCCGGGCTCTTCGGCTGGACCAGCCTGCCCTGGTTGTGGGCCATCGACCAGCCCACCTTGATCCTCGTAGGCGACGACGACCCGGTCACGCCTCTGCTGAACCACCGGGTCATGGCGGCGCTAATCCCGCGGGCCAGGCTGCATGTCGCTGCGGGCGGCGGGCACCTGGTCCTGATCGACAGCGCCGACCAGATCGGGCCGGTGATCACCGGCTTCCTCCGGGAGGACCGCGGGGCTAGCTCGCGGCTGACGAACCGGCCGAACTAGCCCCTGTCCACGGCTCGCTGTGGCTGTTCGCGTCCGGCGCCTTCACCTTGCGGGCGGTGACCCCGTCCGGCAGACCCAGCTCCTCCGCACCTCGTGAACGGGCATGATGGACTCATGGCAGGGCGGCCGCAGGCGGAGGTGACCGGTTGACCGGGCTTGCGGCGTCCGGAGGGTCCGGGCGCTCTTATGCGCTGCTGGCCGACGGCACCACCTTGACCATACGGTCGCCTGGCCCGGAGGATTACGAGGCGGTCAAGCGCCTGCATGAGGCGATGTCGACGGAGAACCTGTACTTCCGTTTCTTCAGCGCGAGCCGGGTGTCGGCCGAGCGTGAGGCCCGGCGGGTTTGCCTGGACGAGCGTCCCGGCATGGTGGCCCTGCTCGGCCTGCTGGGCGGCGAACTGGCGGGAGTGGCCAGTTACGAGCTGGACCCGGGCGGGGTGACCGCGGAGGTCGCGCTGGCCGCCGCCGACGGCATGCACCGGCGCGGTGTCGCCACGTTGCTGCTCGAGCACCTGGTCTCCCTGGCCCGGGCCCGCGGCGTGCAGTCCTTCACCGCTGAGGTGCTGGCGGACAACTATGCCGTGCTGCGCCTGCTCAGCGACTCGGGGCTGGCGCTGCGGCGCAGGAGCAGCGATGGCGTGGTGGATCTGTCCATGCCGATCCCGCGCCTGGCGGCCCTCGGGGAGGCCAGCGCCTATCGGGACGCGGTGGCCGGCCGGGACCTGCAGGCGGATGTGGCCAGCCTGGAGTCGCTGCTGGCGCCCCGGTCGGTCGCGGTGATCGGCGCGGGTCGCCGTCCCGGCTCGGCCGGCCGGGCGATCCTGCTGAACATCCGCGACGCCGGTTTCCCTGGCCGGGTGTACGCGGTCAGCCCGCACGCTGGCGACATCGAGGGCATCCCCTGCGTCCCGTCGGTGGCCGCGTTGCCCGAGGCGCCCGACCTGGCGGTGGTCACAGTGCCGGCGGCCCAGGTGGCAAAGGTGGCTGGGGAGTGCGGGGACCGCGGCGTCAGGTCGCTGGCGGTCATCACCGCGGGACTGACCCCGGCGCAGGAAGCCGGCCTGCTGGCGGTCACTCGCCGGGCGGGCATGCGGCTGGCGGGGCCGGCCTCGGCCGGGGTCGCGGTGCCGGGGATCGGGCTGGCGGCCACCCCGGCCGCTCAGCACCCCGCCCCGGGCCGCACCGGCGTGATCGTCCAGTCCGGCGGGGTGGGCGCGGCGCTGCTCGGGCAGTTCTCCCGGCTGGGCATGGGGATCTCCTGCTTCGCCTCGCTCGGCGGCAAGCTGGACGTCTCAGGTACCGACATGCTGCTGTGGCTGGAATCCGACAGCACCACGGAACTGGCCGTGCTGCACCTGGAATCGTTCGGCAACCCACGCAGGTTCGCCCAGGTCGCGCGCCGGGTCGGCGCCCGGATCCCCATCTTGACGGTGCACGCCGGGCGTTCGGCTCCGGATCAGCGGGCCGCCGTCTCGCACACCGCGGCGGCCGCTGCGCCGCTGATCACCCGGCAGGCTCTGTTCGAGCAGGCGGGCATCATCGCCACGACCAGCTTCGGCGAACTGCTCGACGCGGCCGTGCTGATGTCCTCCCAGCCGGTTCCGGCGGGCTCCACTGTCGCCATCGTGTCGAACGGTGGCGGCGCGGGCGCGCTCGCCGCCGACGCCTGCGCCGACGCCGGCCTGGCCGTGACGCTGACCAGCGAGCCGGCCCGAGACCGCCTGCGCCAGGTGCTGCCCGCCGCGGCATCGGTGGACGGCCCGGTAGATACCACCGCCGCGGTCAGCCCGCAGGCCTTCGCCGAGGCGCTGCGCATCACCGCCGCCGAGGAGGGCGTCGCCGCGCTGATCGCCGTGCTCGTGCAGAGCGCTTCGCCCGGGCTGCTCCCGGTGCTGTCCGCCGCCCGGCTGCCGGTCCCGGTGACGGCGGTGGTGCTGGACCAGCCCGAGGCCGTCCGGCTGCTGCCCGGCGAGGCCGGCCCGGCGGTGCCCGCCTACGCCTACCCCGAAGCGGCGGCCCGGGCGCTGGCCCGGGCCGTCCGCTACGGCATCTGGCGGTCCCGGCCGCCCGGCACGGTACCGGAATTCGGTCACGTACGGGCAGCTGACGCCCGCTCGATCATCAATTCCTTCCTGGCCCGGATGCCGGGCGGCGGCTGGCTGTCCGCGGAGGAGGCAGATGGCCTGCTGCGCTGCTACGGCCTGCCCATGGTGGAGTTCCGCCGGGTCGCCGACGCCGACGCGGCCGTGGCGGCGGCGGCCGGACTCGGCGGTCACGTGGCGCTCAAGGCCGACGTGCCCGGCCTGCTGCACAAGACCGTGGCAGGCGCCGTCGAGCTGGACCTGCACGGCGCCGATGAGGTACGCGCCGCGATGGGCCGCCTGCAAGCCCGTTTCGCCGGGCGGATGTCCGGGGTGCTGGTCGAGCCCATGATCACCGGCGGCATCGAAACACTGGCCGGCGTCGTGCAGGAGCCGGTATTCGGCCCGGTGGTGGTGTTCGGGCTCGGCGGCATCGCCACCGGCGTGCTCGACGGCCATGCGGCCCGCCTCGCGCCGCTCACCGGCGCCGACGCCGAGGACCTGATCCGCGCCATCCGCGCGGCGCCGGCCCTGCTGGAGCAGGCGCCCGACACCGAGGCGCTGCGCGACACCCTCCTTCGCGTCTCCCGGCTCGCCGACGACCTGCCCCAGGTCGCCGAGCTTGACCTCAACCCGGTCATCGTCCGCCCGGACGGCGTCATCGCCGTGGACGCGCGCATCCGGGTGACCAGCGCGCACCTTGCCGACCCGTTCCTGCGCCAACTCCCCCAGTGACCGTCGGCTGGCCAGCTTCTCACGTAACCGAAATAAGCCCGGGACATAGGACCGGACTGGCGGTGACATTTGGCCCTGCACCGCCGCAGCCGTCCTGGAGTGAACTAGAACCTGGCACGAGCTGATCGGTATCAGCCGGAAGCGCGCGCGGCCCGTGGGATCGACTTCCCCGCGCGCGAGCAGTGTTCGACTCACTGCCGTGCCACCAGGGTGCGGCTAGCCCGGGCAGGCCCCTGCGCGGGCTAGCCGGCACGCAGGACCAACGTCCCGGAAGCTAAGGACCCGTATCCCTAACGCTGTCGCCAGGGCCATCGCAATCTGGCTCCATGGCGAGATCGATGCAGGCAGGCGACGTGGCCGCCGCACCGATGCGGCAGGCCGAGATCGCCAGTCGCGTCGAGCTAGCCCAGGGTCTGCCCGCGGCCGGCTTCGCCGCCGGGCTAGGCGTGATCGGATGGCTGACCCGCCAGAACCTGGCCCGGCGTCAGCAGGCCGCGTGAGACGCGACGCAGACAAGACCGACGCAGACACGACCCTGGTGCCCGAGCACAGGTCGACAGCACACGGGCGGCCCGGACGGGCACCCCTGGACAGGAGCAGATGATGGCAACGTTCGACGTGATGGATCTGTCGGCCCTGGAGATCCTCGACTCCCGCGGGCGGCCCACCCTGGCGGTCACGGTGCGGCTGGCGGACGGCACGGTGGCCCGCGCCGGGGTCCCGTCCGGCGCCTCGACCGGCTCGCGGGAAGCGGTAGAACGCCGCGACGGCGA
>WNGL01023910.1_pt1 | contig 11145 bp, 9 predicted proteins | sample 5400591 | NCBI WGS metagenome assembly WNGL01 (sample SAMN13153377, study PRJNA577476) | soil metagenome | isolation source: 80 cm soil or saprolite under Garry oak tree replicate 1 | place: USA:California | collected 2016-06-15
TTCACCGCCATCCGCGACGCCCTCGCCGGAAACCCCTGGATACCGCCCATTCCTGCCGGCGCCTGAACCGCACCCCGAACCCGTCACGCACGGCAACCTAGGAATAACTCAAGCGCACCGCCGGACGTGAATGTTCACCTTTGGTTCTCCTGGCGACGCCCGTGGATCTTGTGAGAGTATGACGCCTGATGTCGTGAATGCCGCGCTCCAGGGCGGTCGGCGCTTTCCGTGTTGACCTGGAGTTTGTTGGCCTGCACCAAGATAGTGCACTTGCTACTTATCATCGGGGCTGTACCCATTACTGGAGGATAATTTCCGTGGATCGATCGGATGGAAGCGAAGCGCTGGCCTGGCGCGCGGCTCTCGGTCGGCGTCAGTTTCTTCGGGGCATCGCGGCCACCGGCGCGATCGCAGGCGCGGGCGGCCTTCTCACGGCCTGCAGCGGGTCCAGCACCAGCAGTCACCCCGTCGCCTCCGCCAGCCCTAAGCGGGGCGGCGACCTTAAGGTGGGGCTCACCGGCGGTGGCCCGACGGACACGGTCGACCCGCACAAGGGCGTCACTTACCTGGACAGCTCCCGGCTGCAGTCCCTCTACAGCCCGCTGGTGCAGCTCGACGCCAACGCCGAACTCGAATACATGCTGGCCGAGTCGATCACCCCCGCCAGCAGCAATGATTTCACCCAATGGGAAATCAAGCTGAAGCCGGGCGTCACGTTCCACAACGGCAAGCCCCTGACCGGCCAGGACGTGATCTTCACGTTGAACCGCATCGTGTCGAACGGGTACAGCGGCACGATCCCCCTGGGCCCCATCGACATCAAGAACACCAAGGCCACCGACACGCACACCGTGCTGGTCAAGATGACCAAGCCGTACAGCACATCGCCCCGGTCGGCTTCGATCCGGCCAAGCCAGTCGGGACCGGGCCGTTCATGTTCAAGAGCTTCAGCTCGGGCCAGCGCAGCCTGTTCACCCGGAACCCGCACTACTGGAGGAGCGGGCTGCCGCACGCGGACACCCTGGAGATCATCGACTTCGCCAACACGGTGTCGCTGGCCGATGCCCTGCAGACCGGCGTGATCCACGCGGCCGGCACGCTGGACGGGCCGCAGATGGCCACGCTGGACAACGCCAGCAGCGTGAAGGCCGTCCCGTCGAAGGGCGGAGGGATCGTCCCGTTCACCATGCGGGTGGACGTGCCGCCGTTCCACGACGTCCGCGTCCGCCAGGCGCTGCGGCTGCTGGTCGACCGGGCGCAGCTCATCGACTCCGCCCTGGACGGCCACGGAACCTTGGCCTACGACGTATTCTCCCCGTTTGACCGCGACTTCGACACCAGGCTGGTCCGTCACACGGACGTCGCGCACGCCAAGTTCTTGCTGAAGCAGGCCGGCCAGGAGAACCTCACGGTGACGCTCACCACCTCGCAGATCGCCACAGGAACGGTGGCGATGGCGACCGTGCTGGCGGAGCAGGCCAAGGTCGCGGGTGTAAAGATCAATGTGAGTAACGTCCCGTCAGGGACGTTCTTCGGTAAGCAGTACTTGTCGTGGCCCTTCGCCCAGGACTACTACAATTACTTCCCGTACATGGCGCAGATCGCCGAGTCGATGCTTTCGGGGTCGCCGTTCAACGAGACGCACACCAACAACCCCGCCTACACAAAGCTCTATAACCAGGCCAACGCCACCGCGAGCGGGTCGTCGCTGGAGCAAGAACTACTCTACGAAATGCAAACATTCGATTTCAACGAGGGCGGCTATATCATCCCCGCATATGTTGACGCGCTCGACGCCTACAGCACCAAGATCGCCGGATTCCGGTCCGCCAGGATCGGGCAGCCCCTGTCCAACTTCGACATGGAGCACTGGTACTTCATCTGACGGCCGGCCTGGGCGGGCGGGCTACCCGCAGGCCCGCACACGCCGGCCCAGCCGGGTGAGGGCCCGGTTCAGCGTCTCGGACGGGGCTGCGTGCGTCTCGCGCGCCGCGTGAACCGCCTTGGCGGCGTCCGCCACGGGATCACCCGGCAATGAGCAGCACCTTCCCGACATGCTGCTGCCGGTCCAGGTAGCGGTGCGCCTCGGCGGCCTGGCTCATCGGGAACGTCTTGTCCACCGGGATCTTGACCACCCCGCTCATGATGAGGTCCACGGCCGCGCGGAGCTCGTCGGGCGGCGCTATCCGGAAGCCGACGATGCGCCAGCCGTGCTGGAACAGCTTGACCACGTCGAGAGGAACGATCTCGCCCGCGTGCGCCCCGCAGGTGACCAGGACACCGTCATCGCGCAGCACCTCGAGGTGCGCGCCGAACTGCGGGCCGGCCACGGTGTCGAGCACCGCGTCGAAGCGGCGCCCGCCCGCCTCCAGCAGCGCTTCGGTGAAGCTGGCGGGCTCCACGGTGTCGTCCCCGCGCAGGACCACCTGGTCCGCTCCCAGCGATTCGATCAGCTCGCGCTTCGCGGGTGATCTGGTGGTGGCGATGACCCTCGCGCCGACGAGCTTGGCGCACTGCACCAGGGCGCTGCCCACGCCGCCGGAGGCCGAGGGCACCAGGACGAGGTCGCCGGGGCGGACGACTGCCAGCCGGTTCACCATGTGCCACGCGGTGCTGACCGTGCACTGCCCTCCCGCGATCGGCAGCAGGTCGTCTCCCGGCCGGAGCGGGATCACCGCTCGCTCGGGCACCCTGACGAACTCCCCGTATCCGCCCCAGCAACCGGTGCCGAATATCGTGAGGTTCGGGCAGAGATCCGGCCGCCAGTTCCGGCACCGAGCGCACGTCTCGCAGCTGTACTGGAGCAGCGCGGTCACCGGGTCCCCGGCGCCGACGGACGTGACCTGGTCACCCACCTCGGCCACGGTCCCGACGAACTCCGCCCCGAGGACCCACGGCAGCTTGAAGTCCCACCGCGACGTCCCCCTCCAGGAGTCAAGATCGGAGTGATTGACCCCGCAGGCCTGCACGCGCACCAGGGTGTCCCGCGGGCCGACCGCCGGGGTGGGAACCTCGGCGTACGTCAGCTCGGCCTCCGGCCCGGTCGCGAAGAACGCCGCCGCCCTCACGACCCGGTCCCAGGCCCGGACGGGGTGACTGCGGACATCCCGTACGGGGCCGCCACGATTCCGTTGGCGATAACCCGGGTAAACTGCCCATCCAACGCAGATCACTCCTATCTCCGCATAATGTCAGCAATTGTTGCAGGAGCTTGATCGATCAGCAACATCGCTCATGAGAGCATGCCCCCGGTATATGCTGATCTTGGCAGCAGTATGCGCGGAGAATCCCGGCGGGCCACCATTATGTAACATTTGCATTTCGCACACGACCTGCTTGCGTTTAACCGGATCGAGCGTCGCATTGGCCGTATTGCCGAGAGGCATAATGGGATCGGCCTGGTGTTTCGTTTGAACGCCGACGTCGGCAGCATCGGCTTCACCGGGTCGCGTATGGCGAACAGCCGCGGTAGCCCTGGGGAATGTCCGCGCAGGCGTGCGGTTCCCGCGCTACCCAGAGGTCAGGCTGCTCACGCTGACCGGGTTTCTGATCATCCCGGAGTCATACATCAGCGTGGCGACTCGCTGCACCTGGCCGGCGTTCAGCGATGTCGGGTACGTCCCCAGGGTGACCAGCGCCGCGTTACCCGTGCTGATGCCGGTGAGATGCGATAGCACGGCCTGTACCGGCCCGCGCTGGGCACAGTCGGACTGGGCCTGGGCCAGCGCCCCCTGGAATGCCTGCACCGCCGACGGATTCGCGTGCGCGTAGGAGGCCAGGCTGAAATAGCCCGACATCGGGAGCCCGGACGTCACGCCGCTGCTCGCGTCCACTACCTCGACGGCCCCGAGTTGCTCCTCGGCCTCCAGGATGTAGGGCTCGGTGGCCAGGATCGCCTTCACCTGGCCGCTGCCGAGCGCCCCGATCATGGCCTGCGCCTGCATTTGCGCCCAGTTCACGCTGCTGGGGCTCACGCCGTCGCTCTGCAGGACCTCCTCCGCCGCCAGGGTCTGCACGTTGTACGGGACCGCCACGCTGTACGGGATCACCTGGGCGGGCGGCGTGGCCACGAGCCCGGGCTGGCCCTGCAGTTGCTGCGGAGTGGTGATGCCCGAGCCGGGCAAGGTGAGGATCGCCACCGAGTTCGAGGCCGCGTCATACCCGTCGGCGATGAGCCGCAACGAGGCGCGGCCGGTGGCCTGCTCGTAGAAGAAGCCCGTGTAGTCACCGGCCGCAATCTGAGCCTGGCCGCTAGTGAGGGCCTGGAACTCGGCGCCGAGGGACTGGTAGTCCTTGACAGTGACGTTCAGGCCGTGCTGCCGGAACAGCCCCTCCTGGACGGCGATGCGGAGCGGGGCGTTGTCGATTCCGGGGACGACGGCTACCGTGGTCGGCCCGCTGCCGGACGCGGCACCCGATGCGCCGGTGCCCGGAACATGACAGCCGGAAGGCAGCACCAGCGCCGACAGGACTACCGGCGCGATACGCAAGGCCGAAACGCGGATACCGGCCCAGGCCAGCCGCATGGGGCCTCCTCTAGAGCGCAGGAATTCGGACGTTCGCGGGCACAACCGTAGCGCGAGGTGGTACCTCAGTAGTGCCAAGTTGGCCGACGCCGGCTACCCAGATAGCGATATTCCGTCCACATTTGTGGATTGGCACGCGTTAGAGTATGCACACTGGCCTAATCCGTAACACTGTGCACGCAAGATTCTCCTGCTGAGAAGGAGCAACCCGTGTCAGTTCCGCTGTGGTACCCACATGCCGCTGAACATCAGTCGGTCTCATGGTGAGGGGTGCCAGTGCTGTGCTGTCCAAGGCCAGAAAAACTCGCGGCATTTCCCGCGCAGTGATAAAGCAGGTGTCGCGTGACGCCAGCCCGTCCGCGGGCGCGGACGGCGCTGCGGCTCCGGGCAGTCTCGCACCCGACCTGTCTCCCGCAGCGCGCGACGGTGGCCAGCAGCCGGGCGCCGGGCCGACGCCTCGCCCGGCCTCCCGCCGCGCGCTGAAGAACTGGCGAGTGCGGTCGCGGCTGTTCCTGCTGGTGATCATCCCGACCGTAACCGCCGTTGCGGCCGGCGGAGTCTTCATCGCCTCGTCCGTGGGGAGCGCCCTTGTCTACCAGCGCGTGCTGACGCTAGCCAACCTGAGCGGTAAGATCACCGGCCTGGTGCAGGCGCTGCAGAACGAGCGCGAGGACACGGTCCGGTTCATTGTGCTGGGCAACAGCAACGGCGGCCGGGGCGCCTCGCCTTCATCGGCGGTCCCGCCGGGGCCAGAACTCGGGCTGCTCAACCAGGATCACGCGGTCACCACCGGCTGGGCAAATCAGGTGAAAGCCCTGGCCGGCGGGATCGATGGCTCTTACTCAGCGCTGGCGCAGCAGGACACCCAGGCGGCGGTCACCGCGATCGGCAACCTGCCTGCCATCCGCGCCGCGGCGACCGGCACCCGGCTTCCCGCGCTGATCGTGATCAAGGAGTACGCGACTGCGATCAACACGCTGCTGGCCGTCCAGAGCCAGGTCGCCGTGGGCAGCAGCGACTCGACGCTGGCGGGCTCGGTCCGCGTGCTCGGCCTGGTCACCAGCATGAAAGAGGAAGCGTCCCAGCAGCAGGCACTTCTCACCTCGGCCCTCCGGTCCGACCTGGTCAGCCTGGGGCAGTTCGGGCCGGCCCACCTGTCGGCGATTACCGATGCGCAGGCCCAGCAGCAAGGCGACCTGAACGGGTTCAACACGGCGGCCACGGCCGCCCAGCGCCAGCTGTTCAGCAACGTGCTGTCGAGCTCGAACGTTGTGCAGGCGCAGGCGCAGGAGCAGCAGGCCATTTCGCTGGCATCGAGTAAGTCGCCCATCGCCACCGACCCCACGATCTCCGACGCCAGCTCCGCGCTCTCGTATCTGGTCAGCGGCATGCGGTCGGTGGAGCAGCAGTTCGCGGACTCGGTGATCTCCCGGAGCGGGTCGCTGCACGACAACGCGATCACCTCGGCGGTCATCTTCAGCCTCGCGGTCGCCCTGCTGCTCGGGATCGCGCTGACCGCCACCACCATCATCGGCCGGTCCATGGTGGGCCCATTGCGCAGGCTGCGGAACGGGGCACTCGAGGTGGCCGGAACACGGCTGCCGGAGATAGTCCGCCGGATGAGCGAGACCGACGGGGAAAGCGTCCCGCTCGTGGTCGAGCCCATCGACGTGGATTCCTCCGACGAGATCGGCGAGGTCGCCCGGGCCTTCGACCAGGTGCACAAGGAGGCGGTGCGGCTGGCGGCCAACGAGGCGGCGCTGCGCGACAACGTCAACGCGATGTTCGTCAACCTGTCCCGCCGCAGCCAGTCTCTGGTGGAACGGCAGATTCGCGTGATCACCCGTCTGGAGCAGGGCGAGCAGGACTCCAAGCGCCTGGCGAGCCTGTTCCAGATGGACCACCTGGCCACCCGGATGCGCCGCAACTCCGAGAACCTCTTGGTCCTGGCCGGGCATGAACTCTCCAGGCGGTGGAGCCGGCCGGTGGCCCTGGTGGACGTCCTGCGCGCGGCAGCGTCGGAGATCGAGAAGTACGAGCGGGTCACGCTGAACGTGCAGCCTGGGGTCTCGCTCCGCACGGAGGCGGTGAGCGACGTTGTGCACCTGACTGCGGAGCTGGTGGAGAACGCGACGTCGTTCTCGGCCGTCGATACCCCGGTGACGATCGCGGGCTACCTGCACCGCGGTGGCTGGGCGCTGATCGAGATCACCGACCAGGGCGTGGGCATGGGCGCCGAAGAGATGGCGCACGCGAACTGGCGGCTGGCCAACCCGCCGGTGGTCGATGTGGCGGTCTCCCGCCGGATGGGCCTGTTCGTGGTGGCCCGGCTAGCGGCGCGGCACGGGATCCGCGTCCGGCTGTGCCCCGTGCCATCCGGCGGCCTGATCGCGCAGGTCTGGCTGCCCGACGAGGCGATCACGCGGGAGAAGAGCAGTCCTGGTCCACTGCGTTCCGTCTCGACAGCTCCGGGGAACCGGGCTGTCGCCACCACCGCTGGCAAGCTCACGGCAGGCAGCGAGGAGACCGGCCACGCCATGCCGATGCGGGAGCCCGGCCGGGGCGCAGGCATCAGGCGGGACACCATCGCGCCGGCACCCAGACCCGCACCACTACGCGAGGACCTGGACATGGCCGACTCGGGCCAGCACCCGCTCGCGGACGGCCCCGCCCGGAATGCGGAACCCCGGGCCGCGACCGGGCCGCTGTCCGGGATCGGAGACCGCCTGCGCGTGGCCGGGCTAGGCGCGGGCTCCGGGCTAGGCGCGGGCTCCGGGCTAGGCGCGGGCTCCGGGCTAGGCGCGGGCTCCGGGCTAGGCGCGGGCTCCGGGCTAGGCGCGGGCTCCGGGCTGGCACTGAGACCGGCCAGCATCTCCGCGCGTACGCTGGCTCAGCCGACCCGGGGGAAAGCACGCCGGCCGGCGAAGTAGTCGTGCCTCCCGCGCACAGCCTCGCAGATCACCAGCGGCTGCCCATCTTCGAGGCGGTGGAGTCGGACTGGTTCCGTCGCGGACGGCAGGCCATTGCCAGGATCGACCAAAGCAGCGGGGGCTGGTCTTCGCCGGCGGACGAGGGCTGGCGCGCCGCCGAGGTGGTTCACGCACCGACTTCGGACGGCACCACGCTGTCCGGGCTGCCGAAGCGGCTACCGCAGGCAAACCTCGTTCCCGGGACCGCTGCCGCTCCAGCGGCCAGCGGGCCGGCGAGCGGGACGTCGCCTCGTTCCGCGTCAGGCAGGTCAGCAGCGGATACCCGGGATCGTTTCGCCAGCTTCCAGCGCGGTATCCGGCGGGGCCGTGCCGCGGCGGCCGACGGGACACCCGGCAGCGGAGAGGGCACGACCTCATGAGGCGTCATAACCTTGGCCACACTCGGAGCCACAAGGAGCGGTGGTGACTTCACTCGCGCGTCCGGCGCAGGATCTGAACTGGCTGATTACGAACTTCGTGGAGCGAGTGCCGAAGGTCGCGCACGCGATCGTGGTGTCGTCGGACGGGCTGCCGATGGCCTACTCGCAGGGGTTTCCGCCGGACCGGGCGGACCAGCTCGCGGCGGTGACGTCGGGGCTGACCAGCCTGACACAGGGGGGATCGCGGGTGTTCGAGGGTGGCGCGGTCACCCAGACGGTGGTGGACATGCAGCGGGGGCTGCTGATCGTGATGGCGATCAGCGACGGCTCGAGTCTTGCGGTGCTGGCAGCGGCGGACTGTGATATGGGGCTGGTGGCGTACGAGATGGCGCTGCTGGTCGAGCGGGTAGGCAGCGCGCTGACACCGCAGGTGCGCGGCGCTCAGTCACCCGGGTGATTCCCGGAGGTTGATCGACTGTGACGGGAGACGCCTGTGTCGATCCCGGGCCATGATGACCGAGTGCCCGCTGGCGATGGCCGTCATCCGCCGCTGGATGATGATGACTCACCGGAGGACGACGAGGATTTTCTGGTTCGGCCGTATGCGGTGACGGGGGGGCGGACAGAGCCGCGGTATCAGCTGGAGATCGAGGCGATGGTCGTGGCCGCGCCCTACGATGTGCGCGATCTGTCGCTGCTCAGCCCCGAGTGCCAAGCGATTCTGGAGTTCTGCCGGGATTGGCGGTCGGTGGCCGAGGTCTCCGCGGTGCTGCAGATGCCGCTAGGGGTGGCGCGGATCTTGATCGCTGACATGGCGGTGGAAGGCCTGGTGCGGATCCATCAGCTCAACCACGCTCAGGGCGGCCCGGACGTCAAGCTGCTGGAAAGGGTGCTCAGTGGACTTCGCAAGCTCTAAGACTTCCTCGGGTGTGGCGGCCGACTCTGGCATGACCTCTGTGAAGATCGTTGTGGCGGGCGGTTTCGGCGTCGGCAAGACCACGTTCGTCGGGTCAGTGTCCGAGATCACGCCGCTGACCACCGAGGCCGTGATGACCTCGGCATCGAACGGTCTCGATGACCTGTCGCACACACCGGACAAGACCACGACGACCGTGGCGATGGACTTCGGCCGGGTAACGCTCGAGGCTGAGCTGATCCTGTACCTGTTCGGCACGCCGGGGCAGCACCGGTTCTGGTTCATGTGGGGCGACCTGATCCACGGGGCGATCGGGGCGGTGGTGCTGGTAGACACCCGCCGACTGGCCGACTCGTTCGCGGCGGTGGACTATTTCGAGTCCGCGGGGCTGCCGTTCATCGTGGCGGTCAACGGGTTCCACGGCGACTTCCCGTACGAGATCGCCGACGTTCAGGAGGCGCTGTCGGTCAGCCCGCACGTGCCGGTGATCCAATGCGACGCCCGGCAGCGTCCGTCCACCAGGGACGCGCTGACGACGCTGGTCGAACACGCCATGGCCATGCAGCTCAGGCCGTTAGGGCTGTGGGGAAAGATCGTTAGGTCTCGTGGATGATCTCAGTAATAAAGTCGGCGGTACGGGCTGGCGTCAGAGCCTGGACGCTCAGGTCGTTCATTACCTGCAGGTAGTGCTCGACATCCGCGCCGCGCTCCAGGTACAGCGCGCTGGTGAGCTGTTCGATGTACACGACGTCCGGCACTTCTTCCTCGGCGAAGCGCAAGACGGTGAATGAGCCGCCCGCAGCGGCATGCCCGCCGCGGGCGAACGGCACTGCCTGCACGGTGACCTGCGGCAGGGCCGCGACCTCGGCTAGGTGCTCTAGCTGCGCCCGCATCACCGCGGCCCCACCTACCGGGCGGCGCAGCACCGCCTCATCCATCACTGCCCACACCCGCGGCGGATCCGGCCCGGCCAGCACGTCCTGCCGCTTGAGGCGCATGCTGACCCGCCGCTCGATCTCCGCCTCCTCCGCCGCCTGGTGAGCCAGCATGGTCACCGCCCGCGCGTAGTTCCCGGTCTGGAACAGGCCATGCACGAACTGCAGCTCGAAGGTGCGGATCACCGACGCGGCCCGCTCCAGGCTCAGGTACTCCTCGACCCAGTCCGGCACGATGTCGCCGTACCTGGACCACCAGTCCGGGGTATTGGCCTGCCGGGCGAAGGCCAGCATCCTGGCACGGTCCTGCTCGTCGGTGACCCCGTACAAGGTCAGCAGGTCAGCCACGTCCCGGGCCTTGAAACCTATCCGGCCGTGCTCCAGCCGGCTGATCTTCGAACGCGACGCCCGGATCTCATACCCCGCCTGCTCAGCCGTCACCCCGGCCGCTTCCCTGAACCGCCGCAGGTGATTTCCGAGCATTATCCGCACCACGGTCGAACCTCGCGACTCACCTGCGCTCCCGGCCTGCGGAATTACATCCATACGCGACTTGACCTAAAGGCGGCCGGTAAACCGGATCGCCTTACCCTTATGGCTTCCGGCCAACGGCGCCGAATTGGTCGATCTCTCCGGGCTCGCCGGAAGACGTCGCCTCGGGCCGCCAGCGGGTTATCGAGACCACACCGGGCTCTAGCAGGTCCATCGCGTTGAAGAACCGGGCGATCTCATCAGGCGTGCGATGGGTGCCGGGCGGTTTACCGAACTCGTTCCAGTACCGGATGGCCGTCGCCATCTTCTCGCCGGTGACTTCGAGGGTGGGGTGGTTAATCGCCAGGTAGCTGCCGGAGGGCACGGCCTGCACTAGGTGGTTTATGATCCCGTACGCTTCGTCGTTGTCCATCACGTGCCACAGCACGCCGAGCATCATGATGGCGATGGGCCGGTCGAAGTCCAGCGTCCGGGCGGCGCCAGCGATGACGTTTCCGGGATCATGCATGTCGGCGTGGATGTAATCGGTGGCCCCCCCGGGCGTACTGGTCAGCAGCGCCCGTGCATGCGCCAGTACCAGGGGATCGTTGTCAACATAGACGATCTTGCACTCGGGGGCCACGCGCTGCGCGACCTGATGAGTATTGTCCGCGGTCGGCAGGCCGGTCCCGATATCCAGGAACTGGCGGACCCCGGCCTCGCCGGCCAGATACCGCACCACCCGCCCGAGGAACAAGCGGTCCTCGCGTGCCTGTGTCACGATGTCGGGCAGCATCTCCTCGATGCGATCACCCACCTCGCGATCAACCTGGTAATTGTCCTTACCCTTCAGCCAGTAATCCCAGATTCGCGCCGAGTGGGACACAGTCTTGTCGATCACCGGCGGGGGCTGAAGATCCGGCTGCGGAGAATCATCGGACATGGAAA
>WNGL01009702.1_pt1 | contig 11144 bp, 12 predicted proteins | sample 5400591 | NCBI WGS metagenome assembly WNGL01 (sample SAMN13153377, study PRJNA577476) | soil metagenome | isolation source: 80 cm soil or saprolite under Garry oak tree replicate 1 | place: USA:California | collected 2016-06-15
TCTGTGCTTGATACTTCCCCTTCTTGTCTTTGTAGCTGATCTCGCATTCATCGCCCTCATCTGCGGTGAAGAACAAAACCTGGGCTATCCCCTCATTTGCATAAATCTTGGCCGGCAGCGGCGTCGTATTACTGATTTCCAGCGTGACAAAGCCTTCCCACTCCGGCTCAAATGGCGTCACGTTCACAATGATCCCGCAGCGCGCGTAGGTGCTCTTCCCGACGCAAATCGTCAGACAGTTGCGTGGAATCCGGAAGTACTCGACCGAGCTGGCGAGCGCGAACGAGTTCGGCGGCACGATGCACACGTCCCCCTGGAACTCGACGAACGATTTGGGATCGAAGCGTTTCGGATCGACGACCGCGGAGAGTGCGTTGGTGAAAATCTTGAACTCGGGTGCGACGCGCATGTCGTAGCCGTAGGACGACACGCCGTAGGAGATCACGCCCTCGCGCACCTGCCGGTCGGCGAACGGCTCGATCATTCCGTGCTGCCGGGACATCTTGGTAATCCAGCGATCCGATTTGATGGACATGGGGGCGCAATGTAACGGCCAACTTGACTTATGCGGGAGCCTTAGTGAATTTTTTCACGAGCGCCATGCAGCCATACATCCCGTTCCTGATGCTGCTGGGTCTGGCGATCGTCGCCGCGACGACGATGATCGTGGCGTCACATTTCCTCGGGCCCCGGCGGCCGACCGAGGTGAAGGAGCGCCCCTACGAGAGCGGGATGCCGCCGCTCGGCAGCGCGCACGAGCGCTTCTCCGTCAAATTCTACCTCGTCGCCGTGCTGTTCATTCTTTTCGACATCGAAACTGTCTTTTTGATCCCGTGGGCGGTCATCTTTATGGGGCATGGCATCGCTACGACGGGGTTTCTGTTGGTCGAGATGCTCGTGTTCCTGCTGATTCTGTTCGTGGGATACATCTACGTCTGGAAGCGCGGCGCCTTCCAATGGGATTAGCGCGATGAAACGAGTCGGCGAAGTTCAAAGCTCGAATTACCTGCTCGCCAAGTTCGAGAATCTGATTGACTGGGCCGTCAACTCCTCGCGCGCCAATTCGCTGTGGCCGATGCCGTTCGGCACCGCATGCTGCGCCATCGAGTTCATGGCGACGGCCGCCAGCCGCTTTGACTTTGCCCGCTTCGGCATGGAGCGCCAGGCTTTCTCGCCGCGGCAGGCGGATGTGCTGATCTGCGCCGGCCGGCTGCCGTTCAAGCTCGCCCCGGTGATCCGCCGCATCTACGACCAGATGCCGCAGCCCAAGTGGGTTATCTCGATGGGCGCGTGCGCGTCGACCGGCGGCGTGTTCGACAATTACGCGATGGTGCAGGGGATCGACACGATCGTGCCCGTGGACGTCTACGTTCCCGGCTGCCCGCCGCGGCCCGAGGGGCTGCTGTACGGCATTCTGCTCCTGCACAAGAAGATCAAGGGCGAGTCGCTCTTCGACGCCGTGAAGCGGCGCGACGAACAGCCGCTCGACGACAAGGGACTGCGGCTGCCGCCCGAGACGATCGACGAGATCTCCGAGCCGTTCGGCAACTCCGTCCACCAATTCCGTTCGTCGTGAGCTCCCCGGTTCCTGGGGCCCTTCGCACAGAGGTCGCCCGCGACGGCGAGACGATTGTGTTCGTCGCCCCGGCGCGCCTGCTCGAGACCATGCGATGGCTGAAGGAGACGCCGGGCCAGGAATTCGACTATCTGGTCGACGTCACGGCGGTCGAGTTCCGCGATCGGGAGCGCCCGCTCCAGGTCGTCTACTTCCTCCGCTCCCTCTCGCGCAAGGCCGATGTGCGCGTGAAGGTCGAGCTGCCCGCGTCGGACGAGCTCGCGGTCGATTCGGTCTGGAGCCTCTGGCACGGGGCCGACTGGTTGGAGCGGGAAGTGTTCGACATGTTCGGCGTCACCTTCCGCGGCCACCCCGATCTCCGGCGTATCCTGATGTGGGAGACCTACGCCGAGGGCTACCCCCTGCGAAAAAGCTTCCCGCTGCGCGGCCGCTTCTCCCGTGCCGAGCAGGTGCGCCAGGCGCTCAACGCTAATCCCGAGGCGCACTACTCGATGGAGGAGCTGTCGATCGCCGAAGCAGGCGGCGACCTGCCCGACGACATGCGCGATCGGCTGCGGCGCGGTGAGCGCGGCGTGATCCCCGAGCCGCCGAACTCATGAGTACGCGGACCGTCGAGCTCGAGCTGGCCACCCCGGGCGTGGACGCTCAGGGGCGGCCCACGCGGGAGCCGCTGACGCTCGGTGAAGAGCACATGCTCGTCAACATGGGCCCGCAGCACCCCGCGACGCACGGCGTGTTGCGCCTGGTCGTTGAGCTCGATGGCGAGACCGTCGTCCGCTGCATCCCGCATCTCGGCTATCTGCACTCCGGCTTCGAGAAGCTCGGCGAGTACCGGCACTACAATCAGATCATCCCGCTCACCGACCGCACGGACTATCTGTCGCCGATGTCCAACAACGTCGGCTTCGCGCTCGCGGCCGAGAAGCTGATGGGGATCGAGATCACGCCGCGCTGCACGGTGCTGCGGGTGATCGCCTGCGAGATGAGCCGCATCATCTCGCACATGGTGTGGCTCGGCACCACATCGATCGATCTGGGCGCCTTTACACCGTTCCTCTGGGCGTTTCAGGAGCGCGAGCGGATCTACGATCTCCAGGAGATGTGGACCGGGGCCCGCCTGACGACGAGTCTCACGCGGGTCGGCGGGCTCATGGCCGACATTCCCGACCGCTTCGTCGAGAAGCTGCGCGAGTTCACGCGCACCTTCCCGAAGACCCTCGCCGAGATCGATCGCGTGCTCACGCGCAATGCCGTGTGGGTCGGCCGCACCCAGGGCGTCGGCACGCTGACCGCGGCCGAGGCGATCAATCATTCGCTCTCGGGTCCGATGTTGCGCGCGAGCGGCGTTGCGTATGACGTGCGCAAGGACAAGCCCTACCTGGGCTACGAGACCTACGACTTCGACGTCGTCGTCGGAGAGCACGGCGACGTCTACGACCGCTATCTGGTCCGCCTCGAGGAGTGCCACCAGTCGAACCGCATTCTCGAGCAGGCACTCGACCGGCTGCCGGACGGCCCGATCAACGTGGACGACCCCAGAGTCATTCTCCCCTCCAAGACGCGCGCCATGAGCGACATGGAAGCGATGATCTTCCATTTCAAGCAGGTCATGGAAGGGGTGAAGGCGCCGGTCGGGGAAGCGTACGTCGGGATCGAGAATCCCAAGGGCGAGCTCGGCAACTACCTCGTGTCCGACGGCACGGCGAAGCCGGTGCGGTGGCGCATCCGGCCGCCTTCCTTCATCAATCTGTCCGCACTGCCCAAGATGGCTGAAGGCCATCTGCTGTCCGACTTGATCGCGATCAACGCGTCCGTGGACATCGTCATGGGTGAGGTCGATCGATGACGGTGCAGGAGGACTACCAACCCGTCTTCACCGGCAACGTGATGGAAGAGCTGCAGACGGTCCTGCAGCGCTATCCGAACAAGCAGGCGGCCTTGCTGCCCGCGCTCTGGATCGCACAGCGGGAGCACGGCTGGATCTCCGATCGCATCATGGCCGAGGTCGCCGAAGTGCTCGGCCTGACGCCCGCCTACGTGAAGGGCGTCGTGACGTTCTACACGATGTACCACCAGCACCCCGTCGGGAAAAACTTCGTGCAGGTGTGCACGACGTCGCCGTGCAACATCTGCGGCGCCGAGGACGTGCTGCAGGCACTGCTGCAACAGACGGGCGCGGGGGATGCGGGCGCTACGAGCCCCGACGGCAAGTGGACGATCGTCGAGGTCGAATGCCTCGGCGCGTGTGGGTTCGCGACCCCGATACTCGTGAATGATGACTTCCTGGAGAACGTGACCGCGGACAAAGTTGCGGATATCGTGAGGAAATATCGGTGAGCCGAATGATCAATGTCCAATTATCAATTACAAATGATCGATCGATCATTGATCATTCATCATTGATCATTGGACATTCGTAATGGGCTTCCCTCATAAGTCGCATCCCAAAGAGACGGTGGTCCTCTCGCAGTATTTCGGGGACGCGGACGCGCGCACCATCAAGGGATGGACCAAGCGCGGCGGGTATGAAGCGCTCGCCCAAGCGCTCAAGATGGACCCGGTCGCCGTCACCGACGTCGTGAAGGAGTCGGGCCTGCGGGGCAGGGGCGGGGCCGGGTTCCCGACCGGCCTGAAGTGGTCGTTCATGCCGAAGGAGAAAAAGCGTCCTCACTATCTGTGTGTAAATGCAGATGAATCAGAACCTGGGACGTTCAAGGACCGCGAGATCATGCGGTGGACGCCGCACGCGCTGCTCGAGGGCGCAGGCATAGCGGCGCACGCGATCCGCGCCGAGGTCGCCTACATCTACATTCGCGGCGAGTTCACCGAGCCGTGGACGATCATGGAGCGGGCGCTCGCGGACGCGAACGCCGCCGGCGTGTTCGGCAACATCCGGATCCATCTGCATCGCGGCGCGGGCGCCTACATCTGCGGCGAAGAGACCGCGCTGATGAACTCGATCGAAGGCAAGCGCGGCAACCCGCGCATCAAGCCGCCGTTCCCGGCGGCGGCCGGCCTGTTCGGCCTGCCGACGACGATCAACAACGTCGAGACGCTCGCCGCCGTGCCGCACATCATCAAGCGCGGCGCCGCCTGGTATAAGGGGCTCTGCCTGTCGAACCCCAAGAGCACCGGAACGAAGCTCTTCTCGGTGTGCGGGCACGTGCAACGGCCGGGCAATTACGAAGTGACGATGGGCTTCCCGCTGAAGGATCTGCTGTACGACATGTGCGGTGGCCCGCCCGCGGGCCGCACGCTCAAGGCCTGCATCCCCGGCGGCTCGTCGGTGCCGATTCTGACGCGCGAAGAGACCGAAGCCTGTCTCCTCGATTACGAGGGCGTCGTCGCAAGCGGCTCGATGCTCGGCTCGGGCGGCGTGATCGTGTTCGATGATTCGGCGGACATGGTCTACCAGATCATGCGCCTGGCGCGCTTCTACGCGCACGAGTCGTGAGCGCAGTGCACGCAGTGCCGCGAAGGCACCGCCTGGACCACCAAGATCATGGAGCGGATTCTGGCCGGGCAGGGCAAGCCGAAAGACCTCGACTTGTTGCTCGATCTCTCCGAGAGCATGACGGGCAAGACCATCTGCGTGCTCTCGGATTCATGCGCCGCACCGATCGTGAGCGGCATCAAGAAGTTCCGCGGGGAATTCGAAGCGTATTTATCGGGCAAACGGCAACCGATGATGGTGGGCTGATGGCTGACGGCATGATCAACCTGATGATCGACGGCGCGCCGGTCAGCGTACCGCCCGGCACGCTCGTCATCGAGGCCGCGAAGCAGGCCGGCGTGCTGGTGCCACACTACTGCTATCACCCCGGGCTCCCCGTTGCCGGCGTGTGCCGCATGTGCCTCGTAGAGATCGAGAAGGCGCCGAAGCTGCAGATCGCCTGCGCGACGACGGTGACCGAAGGGATGGTCGTCAAGACGCAAGCCCCGGCGGCGAAGGATGCGCGCCAGAGCGTGCTTGAATTCCTGTTGATCAACCATCCGCTCGACTGCCCCATCTGCGACCAGGCGGGCGAGTGCGAGCTGCAGGACTTCGTCTTCCAAGAAGGCCAGGCACGCACCCGCTACGCCGAGTTCGCCAAGCGGTTCAATCCCGTCGAGGACTTTGGCCCCGACGTGTTGTACGTGCCCAACCGCTGCATTCTGTGCACGCGCTGCGTCCGCTTCATGGAGGACGTGGCGAAAGAGCCGGTCCTGAACGTCTCCGAGCGTGGCGACCGCGCCTTCATCGGCATTCATCCCGAGGCGCGGCTCGATCATCCCTGGGCCGGGAACGTGGTCGATCTCTGTCCCGTCGGCTCGCTCTTGTCGAAGGACTTTCTGCACAAGGCGCGCGCCTGGGAGCTCGACAAGACGGCGTCGATCTGCACCGGCTGTTCTCAAGGATGCAACATCACGCTCGATACGCGCGATGAGGTCGTCGTGCGCGTGCGCCCGCGGCCCAATCTCGACGTCAACCGCTACTTCATCTGCGATCACGGCCGCATGCACTATCGCTGGATGAACCGCGGCGACCGCATCGAGGCCCCGCTGGTCAAGCGCGACGGCGCGCTGCACGCCACGGATTGGGACGAGGCCTTCGCGCGCGTGACGTCGATTCTGCGCGGGGCGTCGGGCAAGGCCGTGGCGCTCGTTTCCCCCGGCGCATCATCCGAGGCTCTGGCGGCGGCGAAACGGCTCTTGTCCGGCTTCAGCTGGACCGGCGCGTTCCAGGTGGTGATGGGCGAAGAGGCACCACTCGCGGGTGTCCCGAATCTCGCATTGCGCGCCGAGCGGGCGCCGAACGCCAAGGGCGCCGAGCAGCTCGGGTACACCCGGGACTACACGCAGGCGTTGGCTGCGGCGAAGTCCGCCGCCGTGGTACTGGTGCTCGACGATCCCGACTGCGCCGTCGAGACGAACGGAGCGCTGATCTATCTCGGCGCGGTCCTCTCCGAGGAAGCCCCGTGCCGCCGTGCCGACGTGATCCTGCCGATCGCCAACGTCGCGGAAGAGGAGGGGACGTTCATGAACCGCGACGGACGCGAGCAGCGCTACTACCAGGCCAAGCCGACACCCGGCATGGCACAGCCGGCTGCCTGGGTGCTGGAACAGCTCGCCGCGGCCCTGGGATTGGCGGAAGTCGCATGACCTTCTTCTTGATCGCCTCGGCCATCAAGGTGTTCGTCGTCTTCAACCTGATCATGGTCGGCGTCGCGCTGCTCACGCTGCTCGAACGGCGGGTGTGCGCCTGGATGCAGGACCGCCTCGGCCCGAACCGCGTCGGCCCGCAGGGGCTCCTCCAGCCGGCGGCGGATGGGCTGAAGAATTTCCTCAAGGAAGAGACGTCGCCGGCGATGGCGGACAAGGCGCTCTTCACGCTCGCGCCGATCGTCTCGTTCGTGCCGGCGCTGCTCACGTTCGGCGTGATTCCGTTCGCGGCGCCGCTGCCCACTAAATGGGGCGTGGTACCGATGGTCGTCGCCGATCTGCCCGTCGGCTTCCTCTATATCCTCGCGATCAGCTCGCTGGGCGTGTATGGCATCGTGCTCGCCGGGTGGGCGTCCAACAACAAATACGCGCTGCTGGGCGGGCTCAGGGCCTCGGCCCAGATGATCTCGTACGAGATCGCGCTGGGGATGAGCACCGTCGCGGTCCTGCTGCTCGCGGGCAACGTCACGCTGTCGCAGGTGATCGTGCAGCAGCAGCAAGGGCTCTGGTTCGTCATTCCGCTGGCACTCGCCTTCGTCATCTTCTTCGTGAGCGCCCTCGCCGAAACCAACCGGCTCCCGTTTGATTTGCCGGAGGCCGAAGGCGAGCTGATCGCCGGATACCACACCGAATACAGCGCGATGAAGTTCTCTATGTTCTACATCGCCGAGTACTCGAACATGGTGACGGCGTCGGCGCTGATGGCCACCCTGTTCTTTGGGGGGTGGGACATCCCGTTCACGACCTGGGATTCGACCGGAGATCCGAGCGTTCTCAAGACGCTGCTCACTCTCGCCGCGTTTGGCGCGAAGACGTTCGTCTTCCTCTTTACCTACATCTGGGTACGCTGGACGCTGCCGCGCTTCCGCTACGACCAGCTCATGGCGTTGGGCTGGAAGGTGTTGCTGCCACTCGCCCTCGTGTATATCACGCTGCTCGCCGTCGCGATTTGGTTCCTGCGCATCCAGCTCGGCTGGGAGTACGGCAAGCTCATGGCCGGGGCGCTGGGCGGGTTGAACCTGGTGCTGCTCATCGCGCTCGTCTGGTGGCTCGATCGCGGCCGGATCGTCTCCGGATCCGTCCCGCAGGAGACTGCGTAATGGCGATTGGCGTGAAAGTCATGAAGCGCCCGACGCAGCAGACCTCCTACCTGCGCGCGACGCTGAAAGGCATGGCGCTGACGTTCAGCCACCTGCTGCGTCCCAAGGTCACGATGCAGTATCCCGAGGAAAAGTCCTCGAAGGACTGGACGCTCTCCTCGCGCTGGCGCGGCACGCATCGCATGCTGACCGACGAGCAGGGCCGGGCCAAGTGCGTCGCATGCGGTCTCTGCCCGCAGATCTGTCCGGCGAACTGCATCAAGCTGGTGCCGGGCGAAGACGAGGAGGGCCACCGCTATCCGCTGATTTACGAGATCGATGAGTTCCGCTGCATCTTCTGCGGCTATTGCCAGGAAGTGTGCCCGGAGGAGGCGATCCACGTCGGGGTGCACTACGAGAACTCCGAGTATTCGCGCGACCGGTTCGTCTACGACCTCGAACGGCTCACGGCACAGACGCACCCCGTATCCACGTTGTGGGATCCGTCGGACCCGAAGGGCGAGTAGTGACCCTCACGTTCTTTCGGATCTTCGGCGTCATTGCCATGGGCAGCGCGCTGCTGTGCATCACGCGCAAGAACCCCGTGGCGAGCGCGCTCTGGCTGGTCGTGACGCTCTTCGCGCTGGCCGCGCTCTTCGTACTGCTCGACGCGCAATTCATCGCCGCGCTCCAGATCCTGGTGTACGCGGGCGCGATCATGGTGCTGTTCCTGTTCGTCATCATGCTGCTGAACCTGGGCCGCCCCGGACCGACCGACATCCGAGGGCCGGTCGGGCTCCTGACTGCGGCGGTCCTGGCGGGCGCGCTGCTGCTCCAGTTGCGCGTGCTCGGTCAAGCGACGCTCCCGGCGTCGATCCAGCTGCCGCCCGGCACGATCTCCGCGCTGCAGCAGCAGCAGGGCATCGTCGGTTCCGTGGCCAATCCGTTGTTCGACACCTATCTCGTTCCCTTCGAGATCGCGAGCGTGCTGCTCCTCGCCGCGATCGTTGGCGCCGTCGTGCTCGCGAAGCGAAAGCTCTAGGATGCTCCTCAGTCCCGCGCTCTTCATCTCCGCCGTGCTCTTCACGCTCGGCGTCGCCGGCGTGCTGTTCCGGCGCAACGCGATCGTGATCTTCATGTGCGTCGAGCTGATGCTCAACGCCGTGAACCTGACGTTCGTGGCGCTCGCGCAGAGCCTGGGAATGGGCGGGCAGGTCTTCGTGTTCTTCGTGATGGCCGTCGCGGCCGCTGAGGCCGCGGTCGGACTCGCGATCATTCTCGCCGTCTATCGCCACAAGCAGTCGGTCAGCCTGCAGACCATGAATCTCCTCAAGGACGGATGACCGGCACCGCCGTCGATCTGATCTGGCTGCCGCCCGCGCTCGCGCTGCTCGGCTTCGTGCTGAACGGCACGTTGGCGCTGACGCGTCCCACGGCCAAGACGCTCGTTTCGGTCATTGGGGCGGGCGTGCTGCTCGCCGCCTTCGCCGCGTCGATCGCCGTCTTCAGTGCGTTCGTGGGTCTGCATGCCGACGAGCCGGTCGTGTTGCGGTACTGGTCGTGGATCCCGGTCGGCACGCTGCAGGTCGACGTCGCGCTCCAGGTCGACCAGCTGTCGCTGGTGATGCTGCTCGTGGTCACGGGCGTCGGCTCGCTGATCCACCTGTTCAGCATCGGCTACATGAAAGAAGATCCGGGATACGCGCGCTACTTCGCGTACCTGAACCTCTTTGTCTTCTTCATGCTCGTCCTGGTGCTGGGCGCGAGCTTCCCGGTGATGTTCGTCGGGTGGGAAGGCGTCGGGCTCTGCAGCTATCTGCTGATCGGCTTCTGGTTCAGCGACGCGGCGAACGCCAACGCCGGCCGCAAGGCGTTCATCATGAACCGCATCGGCGACTTTGGATTCATGGTCGCGATGTTCATGATCTTCTGGGCCACGGGCTCACTCGATTTCGGCACCGTGTTCACGCACGCGCCGATGACGCTGGTGCCGGGCAGCCGCACCGTCACCGCGATCACGCTGCTCCTGTTCCTTGGCTGCACCGGGAAATCGGCGCAGATCCCCCTCTACACCTGGTTGCCCGACGCGATGGCCGGACCTACGCCCGTCTCGGCATTGATTCACGCGGCCACGATGGTGACGGCGGGCGTCTATCTCGTCGCCCGGTGCAACCTGCTGTTCGCCATGGCGCCCGTCTCGAGTGCCGTCGTCGCGGGCGTGGGCGCGTTGACGGCGCTGTTCGCGGCGACGATCGCGCTCAAGCAATGGGACATCAAGAAAGTCCTCGCGTACTCCACGATCTCGCAGCTCGGCTACATGTTCCTCGCGGTCGGCACCGGAGCGATCACCGCCGGCATCTTCCACCTCGCGACCCACGCCTTCTTCAAGGCCTTGCTGTTCCTCGGCTCGGGCAGCGTCATCTACGCGATGCACCAGGCGTATCACCACACCCACGCGCATGAGGACGCGCAGGACATGCGCAACATGGGTGGCCTGTCACGCTACATGCCGTGGACCACGAGCCTCATGTGGATCGCGACCCTCGCCATCGCGGGCGTCCCGCCCCTCGCCGGGTTCTTTTCGAAGGACGAAATCCTGACCGCCGCCCACGCGCGCGGGCATGTCGAACCGATTTGGCTCGTCTTCTGGGGCCTGGGCCTCCTCGCCGCGCTGCTGACGGCGTTCTACATGACGCGGCTGATGCTGTACACCTTCCACGGGCCGAACCGCACTGGCGAGCAGGAGCAGGCGCACCTGCACGAGGCGCCGTGGATCATGACGGGCCCGCTGCTCGTGCTCGGCGTGCTGTCCGCCGCGGGCGGCCTGCTCAACATCCCGGCGCTCTACCGCGGCGGCGCGCGGCTGGAGCACTGGCTCGAGCCGATCACCCAGCCGAGTGCCGCGCTGATTCCCGCCGTGCCCCTCTCTCCGTCGACCGAATGGCTCTTGGTCGGCATTGCGGTCGCCGTCGCGGTGGTCGGGATCGTGGGCGCATGGCAGCTGCTGAAGCCGCAGCGCCTGGTACCGGCACGCAGCGCAGCCGAGGAACGCGGCCTCGCGCGCGTGCTCCGAAACAAGTGGTACGTGGACGAGATCTATGACGCCCTGATCGTGCGGCCGCTCGTCTGGTTCTCGCGCGTGGTGCTGTGGCAGGAGATCGACCAGCGCGTGGTGGACGGCGCGGCTGTGAATGGCGCGGCGCGCGGCGCGCGCGCGCTCGGGTGGGCCAACCGCTGGCTCCAGACGGGGCAGGTGGGGACGTACGTCGCCGTCTTCGTCGTGGGCG
>WNGL01010297.1_pt1 | contig 11144 bp, 9 predicted proteins | sample 5400591 | NCBI WGS metagenome assembly WNGL01 (sample SAMN13153377, study PRJNA577476) | soil metagenome | isolation source: 80 cm soil or saprolite under Garry oak tree replicate 1 | place: USA:California | collected 2016-06-15
TGAGGCGGACGGCGAAGACGTGTGGTCCTGACGCCCCGACGCTGGCGTCAAGTTCGCGGTGAGACCCGCGGGCGATGGTGGCAAGAAAGCCCGGTCACCAGGGAGAGCGCGAAATAAGCCGTAAACCATTGCGCGGGGATGCCGGGTGATTCCGGTGTGACCTGACTAACGCGTGTGCGTTCTACCACTACCATTGCACGCGCGGCTATCGGGCGCATCGGGCGCCCGGCATTCCCTGCGCCCTCTGATCAAGAGGGTAAGGAAGTTCAGAGCAAAACTCGGGCGCTTCGCGCTGCGAGGCCGAACTTGTTTCTGGAACTGTCCCTGCTGTTTGAAAATTGTATCCGTGGCCTGTAGCGGAACGCCGCCCGGGCTGCAGGACTGACCTCATCCCCCCGAAACACCCCAAAACCCCGACCGATCGATTATGTTCCCTTCTTTGCAAACGCAGAATCTTGATTTGAACGATTCCAGCTTCCAGTCCAGCATCCCCTTGAAGTTCAATTGATGGATTGAACTAATCAGGGGATCAGCGATGGCAAATCTCATTATCAATGGCAAAACTTTCGACGTGGATGTCGAGCCGGACACACCGCTGCTGTGGGCGATCCGGGAAAATGCCGGCCTGACCGGCACCAAATATGGTTGCGGCATTGCACAATGCGGCGCCTGCACCGTCCATGTCGACGGCATCGCGATGCGATCGTGCGGCATGGTGGTCAGCGAAGCCGTCGGCAAGCAGATCACGACCATCGAAGGACTGGCCGCCGAAGGCGCACTGCACAAGGTGCAGCTGGCCTGGATCGCCAATGACGTCCCGCAATGCGGATATTGCCAGAGCGGAATGATCATGGCGGTCGCAGCACTGCTCAAGGAGAAGCCGAAGCCGACCGATCAGGACATCGACGAGGCCATCACCAATATTTGCCGCTGCGGTACCTTCCAGCAGGCGCGTGAGGCTATTCACGCCGCCGCGAGCGCTTGAGGAGGCAGCCATGAACCATATGCCCACACTCAACCGCCGCGCCTTCGTCATTGGCACCGCCGCTGTCGGCGCCGGCCTCTCGCTTGGTCTCGATATTCCCTTCGGCGGCCCCACCGTGGTGCGCGCCGCCGACGGCTCGCCCGAGGTCAACGCCTGGGTGGTGATCCGACCCGACGACACCGTCGTCATTCGCATCGCGCGTTCGGAAATGGGACAAGGCACCCTCACCGGCCTCGCCCAGCTTGTGGCCGAAGAGCTGGAATGCGACTGGTCGAAGGTCACCACCGAATATCCGACGCCCGGCCAAAGCGTCGCCCGCAAGCGCGCGTGGGGTGATTTTTCGACCGGCGGCAGCCGCGGCATCCGAACCTCGCAGGACTATGTCCGCAAGGGTGGCGCGACCGCGCGCATGATGCTGGTCCAGGCCGCCGCGAACGAGTGGAAGGTTCCGGCTTCGGAATGCACCGCCGCCAACAGCGTCATCACGCACACGCCTTCGGGCCGCACCACGACCTACGGCAAAGTGGTTGAGGCCGCTGCCAAGCTTGAGCCGCCAACCGAGGTCAAGCTGAAGGATCCCAAGGACTGGAAGATCGCCGGCAAGGCGCTCAAGCGGCTCGACACGCCCGACAAGATCACCGGCAAGATGACCTACGGCATCGACATCAAGCTGCCGGGCATGCTCAACGCCGCGATCAAGGATTGCCCGGTGTTCGGCGGCAAGCTGAAGAGTTTTGATGAAGCCAAAGTCATGGACATGAAAGGCGTCAAGAAGGTCGTGAAGGTCAACGACCACGCCGTCGCCATCGTGGCCGACACCTGGTGGCACGCCAAGACCGCGCTCGACGCTTTGCCGATCGTGTGGGACGAAGGCGACAACGCCAAGGTCTCAAGCGCGTCGATTGCGAAATGGCTGGAGGAAGGACTCGACAGCGCGCAACCGGCCTTCATCGGCAACCAGAATGGCGACGCCAAGGCTGCCGTCGCGAGCGCCGCCAAGAAAGTCGAGGCGGTCTACAACTATCCCTACCAGAACCACGCCACGATGGAGCCGCTGAACGCCACCGCGCTCTATACCGCGGATAAATGCGAGGTCTGGTGCGGAACCCAAAACGGCGAGGCCGCCTTCGCGGCGACGCTGGAAGCATCCGGTCTGCCCGCCGACAAATGCGAGGTTCACAAGCAGATCCTCGGCGGCGGCTTCGGCCGTCGCGGCCAGACCGACTATGTCCGGCAGGCCGTCTCGATTGCCAGGCAAATGCCGGGCACCCCGGTCAAACTGTTGTGGTCGCGCGAAGAGGACATGCAGCACGGCATGTATCACCCGGTCACGCAGTGCAAATTGACCGGCGCCTTCGATGCCGACAACAATCTGACCGCGCTGCAAGTCCGGTTGTCGGGACAGTCGATCCTGTTCACCCTGCGCCCCGAGGGTTTGGTCAACGGCATGGATCCGGCCGCGTTCCAGGGTCTCAATGCGACCGGCGAAGCTGCGATCGGATATTCGGTACCCAACCTGCTGGTCGAACACGCGATGCGCAACCCCCACGTCCCGCCCGGCTTCTGGCGCGGCGTGAACGTCAATCACAACGCGATCTATCTCGAATGTTTCATGGACGAACTGGCGCATTCGGTGGGCCAGGATCCGGTCGCGTTCCGGCGCAAGCTGATGACCAGGCATCCGAAGCATCTGGCCGTACTCAATGCCGTCGCCGAGAAGATCGGCTGGGACAAACCGGCGCCGCAAGGCGTGTTTCGCGGCATCGCGCAGCACATGGGCTATGCCAGTTACGTCGCCGGTGCGGCCGAAATCTCGGTGACCGACGGCAACAAGATCAAGGTGCATCGCATCGTTGCCGCCACCGACCCGGGCTACGCCGTCAATCCGGCGCAGATCGAACGGCAGATCGCCGGCTCGTTCGTCTATGGGCTGTCGGGATTGTTCTATGGCGGATGCACGGTGAAGGACGGCCGTATCGAGCAGAGCAACTTCGACACCTACAATTCGATGCGGATCGCGGAGATGCCAAAGGTGGAGTCCATCATCATGCCGAGCGGCGGCTTCTGGGGCGGTGTCGGCGAGCCGACGATCTGCGTGGCGGCGCCCGCCGTGCTGAATGCGTATTTCGCGGCGACCGGCAAGCGAATTCGCTCGGTGCCGCTGCGCGACCAGAACATTAGCTTCGCCTGACACTTCAAGCGGCGGCCCTCACGGGCCGCCGCGCAATGTTCGGATCATGCTCATGGACGCGCTGCGCCTGATGACGCGGAGAAACGTCGTTCGTGGCATCGCGGCGTCAGCCGCGTCGTCTGTCTTGCCGTGCCCTTCCCGCGCGCAATCCGCCGCGCACATCATCGTGGTCGGCGGCGGTTTTGGCGGCGCAAGCTGCGCCCGGGCGCTGAAGCAGATCGATCCAAAACTGCAGGTGACGCTGATCGAGCCGAACCGAACCTTTACCGCCTGTCCGTTCAGCAACGAGGTGATCGCGGGCTTGCGGGAAATCGAAGCGCAGCAATTCAGCTATGAGCGAATTATCGCCGAAGGCGTGACCGTTGTCGCTCAGGCGGCGGTGAAGATCAATCCGCAACCGCGCACCGTCGGTCTCGCCGACGGTAATTCGCTGACTTACGATCGCCTGGTGCTGGCGCCCGGCATCGATCTGCGATTTGACACGCTGCCCGGTTATGACGAGGAAGCCGCTGCAAGAATGCCGCATGCCTGGAAGGCCGGCGAGCAGACGGCACTGTTGCGCAAACAACTCGAGGCCATGGACGACGGCGGCCTTGTCGCGCTCGCGGTGCCCGCGGGCCCCTCGCGCTGTCCGCCGGCGCCTTATGAACGCGCCAGCCTGATCGCCCATTATCTGAAAACCCGAAAGCCGCGCTCCAAGGTCCTTATCCTCGACGCCAAGGACGCCATTCCGCAGCAGCGCCTGTTCGAGAACGCCTGGAACGAACTCTATCCCGACATGATCGAGCGGGTGTCGCTGTCGCAAGGCGGCCGGGTCACATCGGTCGATCCCGCCACCAACACCATCGTCACTGATTTCGGCAACTACGTAGCCCAGGTCGCCAACGTTATTCCCCCGCAGCAGGCGGGCCGTATCGCCGGCATCGCGGGCGCGATCGACAACACCGGCTGGTGCCCGATCGATCCGGTCACGTTTGCCTCAAAACTCGTGCCCAACATTCACGTCGTCGGCGACGCCTGCTTTGGTGGCGGCATCCCCAAATCCGCATCCGCAGCAAATGCCGAGGCCAAGGCCTGCGCCGCAGCGGTGGCGAACTTGATCTCGGGCGCGGCGCCGCCGACGCCAAAGCTATCGGGCGCCTGCTACAGCACCGTCGCGCCCGGTTACGCCTTCTCGCAATCCGGCATTTATCAGCCGAAGGACGGGATATTCGTCGAGATCGAGGGCAGCAGTACCAGCCCCGTCGATGCGCCGCGCGAGGTCCGCGTGCGTGAAGCTGACAATGCGCAGTCCTGGTACAAGGCAATCACGGTGGATGCCTTTGGCTAGCCTCGGAATCCAGATCATTGGCGCGTGGCTCGCGGCGGCGGCGGTCGCCGCCCTGCCCTGTGCGGCCAGCGCGTCCGAGTTGCGAACCTATGCTGTGGTCGGAGATGCGATTCCCCAGTCGCTGACGGGCCTGCCGGGTGACGTCACGCGCGGACGCGCGCTCGCCGTCGATCGCACCAGCACCTGCATCCTCTGTCACAGCGGACCGTTTCCGGAACAGAAGTTTCAGGGCGACCTCGCGCCTGGCCTTGGCGGCGCCGGCAGCCGCTGGTCCGAAGGCCAGCTTCGGCTTCGTCTCGTCGACGCGTCCCGCCTCAATGCCGCGACCATCATGCCGTCCTATTATCGCGTGGAGGGCCTCGATCGCGTCGGCGCGGCGTGGCGCGGCAAGCCGATCCTGTCGGCGGAACAAATCGAGGATATCGTGGCATATCTCGTAAGCTTACGCGAATAGGAAGGTACGACGAAGATGCGAATGCTGGAACAAACTTCACGCCGCCGGTTCCTCGGCCTTGCCGGGAGTACGGCTGTGCTTGGCGCGATTCCCATCGTAACACTGCGGCCCGTTGAAGCGACACCCGCGATGCTTGCCACCGCCATTCGCAACGTGGTCGGCGAGGCCCCGGTGCGCACCGGCAAGGTCAAGCTCGACGTGCCGCCGCTGGTCGAAAACGGCAACACCGTGCCGATGACCGTCAGCGTCTCAAACCCGATGACATCAGATGATTACGTCAAGAGCATCCACGTCTTCAACGAGAAGAACCCGCAGCCGAATGTCGGCAATTTCTACCTCGGCCCGCACGCCGGCCGCGCCCAGATTTCGACCCGCATCCGCCTGGCCGACAGTCAGAAGATCGTCGCCATCGCACGGCTGTCCGACGATTCATTCTGGTCAACAAGCGTCGACGTCGTCGTAACGTTGGCCGCTTGCACCGAGGAGGTGATATGATGGCATCGGCGCTGGTCAACGTTCCCAAAAAAGCCAGGCGCGGCGAGATCATCGAGATCAAGACGCTGATGTCGCACATCATGGAGACCGGCTACCGCCACACCGCCAGCGGCGAGGTCGTTCCGCGCAACATCATCACCAGCTTTGCCTGCCGCTACAATGGCGTCGAGATTTTCCGCGCCGATCTGTTCCCGGCGATTGCGGCGAACCCGTTCATCACGTTCTTCACGGTCGCGACCGAGAGCGGCAAATTCGACTTCGAATGGATCGGCGACAAAGGTTTTGCCGAGACCGCCTCGGCCTCGATCCTGGTCGAATGAGATCCGCGCCCACGATAGCGGTCGCGCTGCTGCTGATCGCGGCCGATATCGCCGCCTCTCCCTTGTCCGCCGCCGAAATCCCGCAAGCTCAGCGCCGATCCGGTTACAGCCTCATGACGCCGGATACCCAGGCGATCCAGGACGACGACACCGCCAATCCCGGCATGCTGTGGGTGCTCGACGGCGAAGCGTTGTGGAAGAGCAAGGTCGGCGCGGCCGGCAAGGCCTGCGCCGATTGCCATGATGACGCGCGCGCGAGCATGAAGGACGTCGCGGCCCACTATCCGGCCTTCGACAAAGCGCTCGGCCGTCCCGTCAATCTGGAACAACGCATCAATCTGTGTCGCGTCCAGCATCAACAGGCGACACCGCTCGCCTACGAAAGCCGCAACCTGCTTGCGCTCACCGCCTTCGTCGCGCAGCAATCGCGCGGCGCGGCCATCTCGACCGATGTAGATCCGCAGCTCGAACCATTCCTCGCCAGGGGACGTGAGCTGTTCATGCAGCGGCAGGGCCAGCTCAATCTCGGCTGCACCAATTGCCATGACGACAATTGGGACAAGCGGCTTGCGGGGTCTGCCGTCACGCAAGGACACCCGACAGGCTATCCGCTTTACCGGCTGGAGTGGCAATCGCTCGGCTCGCTGCAGCGTCGCCTGCGCAGCTGCATTGGCGGCATACGCGCCCAGACTTATGACTACGGCGCGCCTGAACTGGTCGAGCTGGAGCTTTACCTGATGTCGCGCGCGCGAGGCATGCCGATGGAGACGCCGGCCGTGCGGCCGTGAAGACGCCGCCGGGGTCGCTTACTCGACAGGTCTGCCGCCCTCCTCTATGGACAATTGGCGGCGCAAGACCGGCAACGACCCAATACAAAAAATAGAGGGATGAAATGACAAAGGCCTCCAAGGTACGAAGTGTGGAAATCCTCGCCTGCGATGCCGGCTGGCGAAACTACCATTTCCTCAAGATCACCACCGAAGACGGCATCGTCGGCTGGAGTGAATTCGACGAAGGTTTTGGTTCTCCCGGCGTCGGCGCGGTGATCCAGCGTCTCTCGGCACGCGTGGTGGGACAAAACGCCTTCCAGCACGAGCGAATTCATGCCGAGCTTTTTGCAGCGACCCGTCCCGGAGCCGGTGGCGTGGTGGCGCAGGCGCTCGGCGCAATCGAAAACGCCCTGCTCGACACCAAAGCAAAACTGCTCGGCGTGCCCTGCTACGAACTGCTGGGCGGCAAAATTCGCGACCGGATTCGCGTCTACTGGTCGCATTGCGCCACCTGGCGCATCAATCATCCGACCTGGTACAAGCCGCCGATCAGCGATCTCGACGGCGTCAAGGCGATCGGACGCGAAGTCCGCGAGAAGAAATTTACCGCGCTGAAGACCAACATCTTCACTTACGATGCCGGCAAGCCGCAGGGCTGGCGGCCCGGATTCGGCGCACCGTTCGAACCCGAGATCAATGTCGACCGAAGGGTGTTGCGCGATTTGCGCATGCACCTCGAAGCCATCCGCGATGGCGCCGGACCGGATGTCGACATCCTGCTCGATCTCAATTTCAACGCCAAGACCGAAGGCTATCTCAAGATCCTGCGCGCCATTGCCGACCTCGACATGTTCTGGATCGAGATCGACAGCTTCAATCCCGAAGCGCTCGGCTATATCCGGCGTCAAAGTCCGCACCCGATCTCGTCCTGCGAGACGCTGCTGGGCTTGCGCGAATTTCTGCCCTATTTCCGCGAACAGGCGATGGATGTCGCGATCATCGACACACCATGGAACGGCGTGTGGCAGTCGATGAAGATCGCCGCAAGCGCCGAGGCGCACGAGGTCAACGTCGCGCCGCATAATTTCTACGGCCACCTCTGCACCATGATGAACGCCCACTTCTGCGCGGCGGTACCTAACTTGCGGATCATGGAGACCGATATCGACCGGTTGGACTGGGACCATGAGCTCTTCACCCACTTGCCCGATTTTGTTGACGGCCATCTCGTCATTCCAGACCGGCCCGGCTGGGGTACCGAGCCCAACGAAGAGGCACTTCGCGCTCATCCGGCGAAGGTGACCGGCGGATTGCTGAACTACGGTCGAAAAACCTAACCACCTGGGACGCCGTCGTTGGAATCCAGCGCCGATGGGGCGGATCGGTCCGTCCAAATACTTTCGCATGTGAGCAATTTTGACCAGCGCGGCAGAACCGGGAGTTCCACACTGGTTCTGTCGCCGCCCCATGTCGACAGCCGTCGGGCGGCTGGGAACGTTGCGCGACCGCCTTGATCAAACGCCGTTGCGATTCATCGAGAGTTTGAACAACTGCCCGTTTTTGCATAGTCACCTGCGGTTAATTCAAGAATTATATCGATACAACAGACGTTCACCGTGTGGTTGCAATTGATCTGTTACCAGGGAGACGTTGCTATGAAGATCACAACAGCATTTTCGTTAGGCCTTCTTCTCGGAACAAGTTATTTGCCCGGAGCCATGGCCCAGCAGATCAATGGCAACCCAGGTTCGCCGAGCGCGACGACGACAATCGACGGCAAACAACTGCCGCCGCCACCTTCGAAATTTGGCGGGGTGATCAAGGAGACAGCCGAGGGATCGAAGACCTGGTGGCCGCCGCGTGTGGTGCCACCCAAGGGTGCGCCGAACGTGCTGCTCATCATGACCGACGACCAAGGTTACGGTGTGAGCGGTACGTTCGGGGGTGTTATTCCGACGCCGGCGCTTGATCGGGTCGCAAAGGCGGGCTTGCGCTACACGCAGTTCTGCTCGACTGCGCTGTGCTCGCCGACGCGAGCGGCGCTGATCACCGGCCGCAATCACCACTCGGCAGGCTTCGGAGTGATTACGGAGTTGTCCACGGGTTACCCGGGTTATGATTCGATTATCACTCCTGACAAGGCAACTATCGGCACGATCCTCAAAGGCAACGGCTATACCACGTCGTGGTTTGGCAAGAACCACAACACGCCGGGCTTTCAGTACAGCGTGGCAGGCCCCTTCGACCAATGGCCCTCAGGGATGGGGTTTGACTACTTCTACGGCTTCATGGGCGGCGAGACCGACCAGTGGACGCCCTATCTCTTCCGCGATCACACCCAGATTTTTCCGTGGGTCGGCAAGCCCGGTTACAACCTCACGACCGACATGGCGGACGAAGCCATCACGCACATGAGGCAGCTCGAGGCGGCGGCGCCGGACACCCCGTTCTTCGTCTATTACGTTCCCGGGGGAAGTCACTCGCCGCACCAGCCGACCAAGGAGTGGATCGACAAGTTCAAGGGCAAGTTCGACATGGGCTGGAACGCCATGCGCGATCAGATCTTCGCCAACCAGAAACGGTTAGGTGTCATTCCCGCGACTGCTCAACTGACCGAATGGCCGGATGATCTGCAGAAATGGGAAACGCTATCGGCTGACGAAAAGAAGCTGTTCGCGCGACAGGCGGAGGTCTACGCAGGCTACACCGCCTACACCGACCACGAGATCGGCCGCGTGATCCAGGCGGTCGAAGACATGGGCAAGCTCGACAACACGCTGATCATCTACATCGACGGTGACAACGGCACCAGCCCCGAAGGCACGCTGCTCGGCACGCCCAACCAGTACACTGCATACAACGGCATTCTGAAGATTCCGGTCGAAGAGCAACTGCAGTTTTACGACAGCTGGGGCTCGGCGGGTACCTATCCGCACATGGCGGTCGCGTGGTCTTGGGCATTCGACACGCCGTTCAAGTACACGAAGCAGGTGGCGTCGCACTTTGGCGGCACGCGGCAGGGCCTGGCGATCTCGTGGCCAGCCCGTATCAAGGACGCCGGTGGCATCCGCACTCAGTTCCACCATATCATCGACATGGTGCCGACGATCCTCGAAGCCACCGGTATCAATGCGCCGGAAATGGTCAACGGCATCAAGCAAAGCCCGATCGAGGGCGTCAGCATGGCGTACACCTTCGACAAGGCGAACGCCAACGCGCCGACGACGCACAAGACCCAGTATTTCGAGATGGTGAGCAACCGCGGCATTTATAGCGACGACTGGTATGCCAATACGACGCCGCCGCATGGGCCGTGGATCTTGAACGCGCCCTTGCCCCCCATCAACGATTACAAATGGGAGCTGTACAACCTGACCGCCGATTACTCCCAGGCCAACGATCTCGCCGCGAAAATGCCTGACAAGCTGAAGCAAATGCAGGCGCTGTTCCTGCAGGAGGCGGCCAAATACAATGTGCTCCCTCTGGATAATTCGTCGTTCGCTCGGGCGATCGCGCCGCGGCCGAGTGCTACCGCGGGACAGACCGCCTTTACCTATTCGGGCGAGATGGCCGGTATTCCAACCGGAAACACACCAAACATCCTGAACAGGTCGTTCAAGATCACGGCCGAGGTCGAGGTCCCGCAAAACGGCGACGGCATGATCGTTACCGAGGGCGGACGCTGGGGCGGGTACGGACTGTATCTGCTCAAGGGAGTGCCAGTGTTCGACTACAACATGCTTGCACTGTTGCAGGCCCGATGGGCGGGCGATCAACCGCTCTCGGCAGGCAAGCACACGATCGTGTTTGACTTCAGGTATGACGGCCCCGGCATTGCAAAGGGCGGCACCGGCGTGCTGAAGGTCGATGGCAATGAGGTCCGGACGCTGCAAGTCCCAAAGACGATCCCGTTCTTGCTGCCAGGGGACGAGACCTTCGACGTCGGGATCGATACCCGCACCGGGGTGAATGACCTGGATTACCAGGTGCCGTTCCGGTTCAACGGCAAGATCAACGACGTGACGTTCAACCTTGGGCCGACGCAGCTTACCTCTGCGGACGAAATGAAGGTGCGGGAAGCGACCGCCCGAGCGCACGACTAAGGGCAGATGACCAGAAGTCGGATGGGCGGCGCGCTCTCTGTGCGGCGCCTTTCCAAAGGCATCCGAACCACTCAACATGATGATGAGGAGCGCAACGTGAGCAAATCCATCGGTGTCGTAGTGTGTGTTTCAGCCTTGATCGTTGCGGGAAGAAGTTTGAGGCGGCGACCTGCGATCAACTGAAGGCGCAAAAGAACGAGCCGCCATCGGAGAAAGAGAAGATAGCACTGGACTTGCTGCGCGACGATCCGAAAGCGCGTGTTGCCTTTATCGATAAAATCGCGGCACCGATTCTGAACAAGATGTTCGAATGCAGCCTCATCCCATGAGTCTTGCGCTGATCTGACCGCTCAACACGACAGGAGGCTCGACGTGAACAAATCAATCGGTGCAGCCGCGATGATTTCAGCCTTGATCGTCGCATACGGCGCGTCCGCGCAAGGCATGCTGTTGGACTTCGCGGCAGACAAAGTGATCACGAAGTACAAGACGGCAA
>WNGL01009704.1_pt1 | contig 11142 bp, 9 predicted proteins | sample 5400591 | NCBI WGS metagenome assembly WNGL01 (sample SAMN13153377, study PRJNA577476) | soil metagenome | isolation source: 80 cm soil or saprolite under Garry oak tree replicate 1 | place: USA:California | collected 2016-06-15
GGCCGCGGCCACGTGCACGACGTCCTGGTTCAGCCCGCGCACCAGTTCCACCAGCATGTACTGCGGCAGTTCGGTGGTGTAGAAGGAGACGTCAGACAGCGACCAGCCGCGCAGCAGCGGGTTGCCGTGCAGCATGTCCGCGGCCTGCAGGGCGTTGCTCGCGCCGTCGGAGTTGACCGCCCGGGTCCGCGCCAGCAGCAGGTAGCAGGCGAAGGCGGCGATCACGCCCAGGGCCCAGACGGCCGCTGTCTCCCAGCGGCGCAGCCGCCGGGAGCGGGGTGCCCGGGGCCCGGCCGGCGCCGTCGTGCCTGGCGTCTGACCGTCCTCGGCTACCGGGGTCTGGGCACTGCTGGCAGGCATCTGCTCCATTGAACCCATCCGCTACGGCGCCCCGGGGCTGGCGGTCAGCACGGCCTGCCTGAGCCGCGCGAGGACGGTGCTGCCCCGCGGGGCAACGGGCGTGAACCAGTACACCTGCCCCTGGGCGGCTTCCGCGTCCGTGCAGATGAACTGGCTGGTCACGATGACGGTCCAGGTCGGGTTCAGCACGCACGTCCGGACCCCGGTCCGCTCCGCCTGGATCAGGAAGCCGGTCATGTCGGGCCACGAATCGTGGTAGAGCCGGATGACGATCATCCGGCCGTGCGAGCGGGCCGCCACCGCGGCGACCGCGCCGGGCAGCGCCGCGTCGGTGTCCGGGCCGCTGCTGAGCACGGCCGGATCGCTGCTGTTCGTGCTGGTGCGCGTGTCCGGGGCTGCGGCCAGGCCGGCCAGCGCGAGCGCGGCGGCGGCGATGGCCACCACGGTGCCCAGCCGCCACCGCGGGGTGATCGCCTCGACCACGCCAAGCACGATGACCAGCAGCGTGATCACCGGTGCCGACCAGTAGAAGTAGCCGACGTAGCGCTCGTCGATCTTGTCGATCCCGGTCGCGGCGTAGTAGAAGAACGCCAGCGAGGAGACCCCGTTGACCACCAGCAGCGCGGTCAGGAACCGGCGCAGCCGGGCGGGGGCGACCCATCCGGTGACCGCCGCGGCGACCGCGAATCCCGCCGCCGGAACCGCCCAGGCGGCCCACGCGTTCCGGAACGGCGACCAGTACCACAGCACGTCCTGGAACACCGTGGCCATGCCGTGGCCGCCCGCCCGCCCGGAAGAGGTGTAGTCGATGTAGTCGGCGAACTGTCCCGGCCAGTGCAGGATCAGGTTCGCCGCGATCGGATAGGCGAAGACGACGCTGATGATGGTGACGGGAATCCACACCCGCCACCGCCGGACCGGGGCGGACCGCGCGCCGGAACGACGTCGGCGCCACCGCGACCACAGCCCGAAGGCCAGCACGGTGACCCCGATCACGGGGACGAAGAACAAGAAGCACGCGTGGCCGTGGATCAGGAACCAGCCGGCCAGCACCAGCATCCACGCGTCCCGTGCCTGCCCGGCCGCCACCGACGCCGCCGCGACCAGGAAGGCGAGGTAGGCCGCCACGTACAGATACGGCATCCAGTCCGAGCTGAGCACGGCCGGGTGGACCGAGGCGAAGGCGACCACGACGGCGAAGCAGGCCGCCGCGCCGCGCAGCGACCTGGTCCAGCCGTAACCCACGCCGGCGACCATCGCCAGGAACATGCTGTTCAGCGCGAACGCCGCGAGCAACTGGCCGTTCCACGGGGTGGGGACCACGTGCAGCCAGGCCCAGAACAGCGACTCGCCGGCCGCCTGGACGTACATGTACGCGGGCCCGGGATGGTGGAAGTGGTCCCGGGAGTAGTTACCGACCAGCAGCGTGAAATGCCGCGCCTGCTCGATCAGGATGGAGTTGGCGCCCATGTCGGCGTCTTCGTACAGCCGCGTGCTGAACAGGAACCCGTTGCGGACGCACAGCAGCACGAGCAGGACCGCCGTCGCCGCCGCCACCAGCCACCAGGGACGCAACCGGTCCACGGCGGCCAGCGCGCGACCGGGGCCCGCCGTCTCGGCGGGGGCGGCGGTTTCGCGCTCCTTGCTGACGCTCACCCGGGCTCCCCCCCACTGCGGGATGCTATCCCCGCTGCGGCTGGAGATCGCTTACGCCGGACGACCGCTCCGGCTGGCAGGAGCCCGCTCACATCACCGGGACCGTTCCGGGGCCAGTTCCCGCCGCGCCTCGATGTACATGGTGCCGCCCGACCGCGCCGTCACCTCGACCGCGGCTGACGCCAAGGCGAACGGAAGAACCGCCACGGCGGCGGCCAGAGCGTACAGCCGGATGGCCGGACTCTGGGCGGCCTGGCGCGCCTCGCTGCGACGGATGGCCTTGTACAGGTCAGGGTGCCCGGGAAGCGTGCCGACAAAGCCGTGGACCCATCCGAAGACGACCTGCCCGCCGCGCAGGTAGCTGACTCGCTCGACCCGCAACCCCAGAGCCTCGATCCTGGACAGCAGCGCCGGAGGGCTCAGGTGAACGAGATGGCGAGGCAGGTCGAGGGCAAGCCAGCGATCGCCGAAGACGCGGGCCTGGAGGCTGGTCGCATTGGGCACCGCGATGACAAGCGTCCCGCCGGGGGACAGGAGCGCTGCCGCATGGCTGAGCGCCCGGGCGGGCTGGCGGAGATGCTCAAGCGAATGCCAGAAGATGACCGCTGACCACTTCCCGTCCACCTCTTCGACCTCGGCGTTGCGGACGTGCGGTCCTGATGCGTGCGGCTCAAGGCCGACGGCTTCGCGCCCGTGGCGCACGAAGGCCTCAACCAGGGTCCCGTCGCCGGCTCCCACGTCGAGAACCGGGCCGGGCGGCAGGATCCGGTGCAGGCGATCGGCCAGCGCCGAGCGCGTGTGGCGAAGGACCTTATCCCCGACGCCAGAGAACCGGCCCGACTTCGGGCGGTACCAGTCCCCGTAGGCCGCGCTCAGCTGCTCATCGCTCGGCCAGGGCGACGTCGTGGCCACGCCGCAGCGCGCGCATCGCACCCGGCCAGTAAGGCGGTCATCGGCGCCGTCGAACCGGTGCTCGCACCAGGCGCACCGGATGGCGGGCGGGGCCTGGATCCGCGAATACGCCAGGGTGTCGTGGCTCTGTCTCGGTGAACTGCTCTTGTTTCGCTTGCCCTCGGAGCGGATCGCCGACGACTGTGCGTGTGACAAAGACCATCCTCCTCGCGTTCCCTCGCGGTCGAGGTGAAGCATAGCCGCGGCCGGGCTTCCTGTTGCCTGGACGGCCGCCGTGACGTCCTGCCGCTTTGTGCCGGTGACCTGACGGGGGCCTGTCCCGGCATTCACGATACTGTCCGGCAAGGGACAGCCGCGAAGTGAAGGAGTGCACATGGAGCCGATGAGTATCGGCGGTGCCTGGACGTTCACGCCCGCCGTTTACCGAGACGACCGGGGTTACTTTCTGGAGTGGTTTCGGGCCGGGGAGCTATCGGAGTCGCTCGGGTACTGGCCGGGGACCGCGCAGGCCAACTGCTCCGTGTCACGCCGGGGAGTCATTCGGGGTATCCACTTCGCGAGCGTTCCCCCAGGGCAGGCAAAGTACGTGACGTGCGTCAGTGGCGCGGTCCTCGACGTGATCGTTGACGTCAGGGCCGGCTCGCCCAGCTACGCGCGCTGGGAGGCTGTGCGGCTTGATGACGAAAGCCGACGTGCCGTGTTTCTCTCCGAAGGGCTGGGGCATGCCTTCACCGCTCTCAGCGACGAGGCGACCGTTATCTACCTGTGCTCGACGCCTTACTCGCCGGGAAGCGAGCACGGCGTGCACCCCCTTGACCCGGATGTCGGCATCGACTGGCCGGCGGATACCGAACCCGTGCTCTCGCCGAAGGACGCCGCCGCGCCGACACTCCAGGAGGCGCGCCGCGCGGGGCTGCTGCCTGTCTACGCTGACTGCGAGGCCTACCTGGGTAGCCTGCGCAAGGCAGCGGGCGCGGCGGCCCGTTGCGCGGCGAGCAGTCCGGGGAAAGCGTGATGCAGCGCCGTCCGCCACTCGCCGATCGGCGCAAGGCCCGGGCCGGCCCAGGCACCGTGGCCCAGCACGCTGGAGGCGGGCCTTGGCGCGGGCCGGAGCAGCGCGCTGCTTGGTATCGGCTGTACCCTGGACGGATCGGCGCCGAGCAGGCCGAAGATCTCGCGGGCCAGCCCGAACCAGGTTGTCTGTCCCCGGCTCGTGGCATGGTAGATGCCCGGCGCGGCGGTGGAATGGACCAACGCGATGATCTGACGGGCCACGTCGACGGTCCAGGTAGGCTGGCCGTACTGGTCGTCCACTACGTCGACCGTGGGCCGCTGGCCCTCGAGCTTGATCATCGTACGGACGAAGCTCGGCCCGTGCGCCCCGTATAGCCAAGCCGTCCTGACGATATAGCCCGACCCGGGCAGGCGGCCGAGCACAGCCCGCTCGCCGGCAAGCTTGGTGCGCCCGTAGGCGGTGCGCGGCGCTGGGACCTCGTCCTCGGCATACGGCCGACCAGCATCCCCGGCGAAGACGTAATCGGTCGAGACCTGCACCAAGCGGGAGCCGAGTCCGGCGCAGGCCGCAGCCAGGTTGGCCACGCCGGCGGCGTTGACCGCCAGGGCTTGTTCCTCGGATGCCTCGGCGTCGTCGACCGCGGTCCAGGCCGCGCAGTTGACGACCACGTCGGGCCGGCAGCGGGCGATCGCATCGGTTACGGCGGCGGCGTCGGTGACGTCCACGCTGGCCCGGTCCATCCCGGTCACCGGCTCGCCGCGGGAGGTCAGGACGGCGACCAGGTCGGTGCCGAGCATGCCGCCAGCCCCCGTGACCAGCCACCGGGTCATGACGGCCGCCCGGCTCCGGCAGGAACGGCTGCCGCGCCACCTCGCTTGAGCGGCTCCCACCAGGCGCGGTTGCCGGCGTACCAGCGCACCGTTTCCTCCAGGCCCTGGCGGAACGGGACCCGCGGCGCGAACCCCATGGCCCGCAGCGTGCTGTCATCGAGGGAGTAGCGCCGGTCGTGCCCTTTACGGTCAGGTACGCGGGTGACCATGTCCCATCCCGCGCCGCAGCACTCCAGCAGCGCGGCGGTCAGCTCCAGGTTGGTCAGCTCGGCGTCCCCGTTGATGTGGTACGTCTCCCCCGGCCGGCCGCGCTCCAGCACCAGCTGGATCCCCCGGCAGTGGTCATCGACATGGATCCAGCCGCGGACGTTGCCGCCGTCACCGTACAGCGGGACCTGCTGCCCGTCGAGCAGGTTGGTCACGAACAGCGGGAGGACCTTCTCTGGGTACTGGTAAGGCCCGTAGTTGTTGCAGCAGCGCGTGATCCGCACGTCCAGCCCGTGAGTGCGGGCGTAGGCCCTGGCTATCAGGTCGCCGCCGGCCTTGGCCGCCGAGTACGGCGAGTTCGGCTGCAGCGGCGCCTGCTCCGTCCATGAACCCGACGCCACGCTGCCGTACACCTCGTCAGTGGAAACGTGCACCACCGGCCCGACCCCGGCGTCGAGGCACGCCTGCAAGAGCACCTGCACCCCGGCCACGTTCGTAGTGACGAACGGCGCCGCGCCGCTGATCGAACGGTCCACGTGAGTCTCGGCGGCGAAGTTGATGACCGCGTCGTGACCGGGCACCAGCGAGCGCACCAGTGCGGCGTCGGCGATGTCGCCTCGTACGAACCGCAGGCGGGGGACGGCGGAGACCGGGGCCAGGTTGGCGAGGTTTCCCGCGTAGGTCAGTTTGTCGAGGACGGTTACCGCCGCATCCTCGTACCCGGGGTACCCGCCCGAGAGCATCGTGCGCACATACTGCGAGCCGATGAATCCGGCCCCGCCTGTCACCAGGATCCTCACGCAGCCTCCGCGCTCACAGTGCTTCCTCCCAGCGTGCCGTCCGGGAGGCCTGTACCGGCCGGCCGGATGGCGCTCACGAGCTGATCTGTACCTTGCTGTGGTCCCCGAGCACCAGGCGGTGCGCCTGGCACACCCTGGGGGCGGGGGTCACCTCGACATCGTGCCCGATGAGGGACGCCTCGATGCGGCGAACTCCGCGGATCGACGCTCCGGCCAGAACGATGGAGTACTCGATCTCGCTATCGGCGATCATGCAACCGGGCGCGACCGAGGTGAACGGGCCGACGTAGGAGCCACTCACCTGGGTACCGGCGCCGATGATGGCAGGCCCGACGATCCGCGACCCGCTGACCTTGGCTCCGGCATCGATCACGACCCGGCCGATAAGCTCGCTCGCCGAGTCCACCTCGCCGGCCACCGCCCGCTCGGTGCTCTCCAGCACGATCCGGTTGACCTCCAGCATGTCCGCGACGTTGCCGGTGTCCTTCCAGTACCCCGAGATGATCGTGGAGGTGACCTTGCCGCCGCTGCGCATGAGCCGCTGAATGGCCTCGGTGATCTCCAGCTCTCCGCGCCGCGACGGCTTCAGGCCCGCGACCGCATCGTGTACCGCTGGCGTGAACATATACACCCCGACGAGCGCCAGGTCGCTCTTCGGCTGCTGCGGCTTTTCCTCCAGGCCGACGATCTGGCCCGCCCCGTCGAGCTCGGCGACCCCGAACTGCCGCGGGTCGGCCACCTGGGTCAGCATGATGTGGGCATCCGGCCTGGACGTCCGGAACTCCTCCACCAGCGCGGCGATGCCGCCTACGATGAAGTTGTCACCCAGGTACATCACGAAGTCGTCGTCGCCGAGGAACTCCCTAGCCTCCAGGACCGCGTGCGCCAGCCCTCGCGGGGCTGATTGCCGGATGTAGGTCACCTCCATCCCGAAAGCCTCACCTGAACCGACCGCCGAACGGATCGCAGGCTCCGTATCACCGACCACGATCCCTGCGTCGGTGATTCCGGCGTCGCGGATCGCCTCCAGGCCGTAGAACAGCACCGGCTTATTCGCCACCGGGACCAGCTGCTTGGCGTAGGTGTGGGTGATCGGCCGGAGCCGCGTGCCTGATCCTCCGGCCAGAACGAGGGCCTTCACTGTCCGGAAGCTTATCGCGGCAGGCCTGCCGTTGCGGGCGGGGCCAGGCTCCGGCCCGCTATGGCTTGGTCAAGACCACGATGAGCAGTCCCGAGACGACCAGGAGGGAGCCGACCCACGTCAGCACGCTGGCACGCTCGTGCAAGACGACGATGCTCGCGGTCAGGATGACGAGATAGCCGAGGGCATTGAACGGGTAGGCCACGCTCAGCGGTACCCGCGAGAGGGCGGCCAGCCAGGCTACCGCGGAGACGCCGAAAACTACCAGCCCGAGCAGCACCCACGGCGAGGTAACCGCGCGCAGCGCCAGCGATCCGCCTGAATGGGCCGCGCGGGCCGTTGCGATCTGCATGCCGTGCTTGAGCATCACCTGTCCGCTCGCCGCGGAGACGACGGCGAACAGCAAGAGCACAACGCTCGCGATGGTCAAATGACGCCTCCCCGGTGTTCCTTCGCGCTCGGCAAGTTCCGTTGAGCGGTTGCGCGGTGCCTGCTCCTCAGGTGACTTCGGCATTCGCCGTTTCTCACTGTGCATGCTAGCCGTCGGTGCGAGCCGACTCGCCGAGGGGCCGGGCGAGTACTGCGGCGGGATCGAAGTCGAGGTAGGCGTAGCGGCGTAGCCCGTGCTTGTGGAGCCGGTACTGTCCGCAGGTGCGCAGCACCCCGAGGCCGTATCGGATGCTCCTGCGCAGGTTGATCGACGACGAGTCGGCCGCATAGCGAGTCGGACAGGACACCTCGCCGATCCTGGCGCCAACGGAAATGGCCTGGGCGATGATCTGGTTGTCGAATACGAAATCATCGGAATTGCGCTCGAATGGCAACTCGGCGAGCAGCGTGCTGCTGTACGCGCGCAGGCCGGTGTGATATTCGGATAGTTTCTGCCGCAGGACGACGTTCTCGACGAAGGTGAGGAAGCGGTTAGCGACGTACTTGTAGCGGGGCATGCCGCGGGCGACCGAGTTCTGGGCGAGGATGCGCGAGCCGAGGACAAGGTCATACTCGCCGTAGGCGATCATCGATGCCATGGCCGGAACGAGCAGCGGTGAGTACTGATAGTCCGGATGCACCATGACGATGATGTCCGCGCCGAGTTCAAGCACCCGCCGGTAGCAGGTCTTCTGATTTCCGCCGTAGCCGACGTTGAGCTTGTGGCGGATCGGCTCCAGGCCGAGTTCGCTGGCCAAGGCGACGGTCTGGTCGGTGCTCGCGTCGTCGACGAGGACGATCTCGTCGATTACCTCACGATCAAGTTCGGCTACTGTGCGTGACAGAGTTCCGGCTGCGTTGTAGGCGGGCAGCACAACGCCGATCCGGTGACCGTTAATCATTTCGCCAAGTGTACGGAACGTCGGGAGCGGGGCAGCAGGCCAGCAGCGGGTCAGCGGACGTTGCCGGGCAGGGATGACGGGGGGCTGCCCAGGTCAGCGAGGAGGTTGTGGTTCCAGACCATGACGGTGAAGGTCTTGTAGTAATAGGTATGTGCGGGAGGCCCGGCCAGCGCGAGGATGTCCTGGCTGGGGATGGCCGAGACTCCCCCGCTGTCGATGCTGTTGGTCACGATGAAGTTGGCGTAGTTGAGGCGGGGGTCGTACCAGGACGCCTCCGATTCGTAGGCGCGGGGGACGGCCCCGGAGGGACGCCACGATACCGTCCTGACCGCGACACGGCCTCCGCTGTCGAGCGTGATGAGGTTCGACTCGATGTAGGTGCCAAGCCCGGTGCGCAGGTGGTGGGCCTCGAGCCAGCCGACGATCGGATACTCGCCGTCGGCTTGCGAGGGCTGCGCGGCCCCGTACCCGAGGGCGATCGCGTAGCAGGCAAGCACGCCCGCCAGTACAGGCTCCACCCGCATCCTGGCCAGCGGCCCGACGAGCAGACGGCCCGCGAGGACCGCGCCGAAAGGCAGCACGGCGACAATCTCCCTCGTGTCGAACCACGTGACCGGCCTGACGCTGAACACGTAGGCAACCAGGTTGATCACGATCCCGGTGGCCAGCACAGGGACGATCAGGTCGGCGGAGAAGAAGCGCCGGAACGCGCGGCATACACCCCACAGCGCGAGGGCGAGGCCGGCCAGGTGCACCACGGCAAAGGCGATCGCCACCCCCGGCGACACGCCAGCAAAAGCAGCCCCGTACAGCTGGAGGATGCCCTCGATGGTCAGCACGAGGTGGGCGGGGATGGCGCCCGCGGAGGCCATCGTGGTGGTCAGCGGGAGAGACGTATACCCGCCCAGGTGCCCGATCGCGCTCACGACAAGCGCGGCCACGGCGAACGAGGCGATCCCTGCCCCCATGAGGGAGAACTCGAACCACACGCAGGAGGCCGGCTTGCGGTCATGGACGAGTGCCCGGTAGGCGCGGACGCCGCAGACGACGGTCAGCGGGAGCGCCGCGTCGAGTACCGCGACCCGGTCGGCGATGATCACCCAGGTGAGCATCGCCGTGATCACGGCCGTGATGTGCCAGCGTGCCCGCGCGGGGGGGGCAGGGGCCATGGGGTCCGGGGTATCCCCGGGGGAGCAGGGTGTCCTCCCGGGCGAGCACTGCGCACGGTCCAGCACCAGGAAGATGACCAGCAGGGGCACCTGGGTGCCGATGTGGTCCGGCTGCTGGATCAGGAGGGCAGTGCCCTTGTCGAGTTCCGGGGCGAGCAGGATCCCGGACGCTATCAGCGCCCGGACGACGCCTTCTCGCCCTGCCGCCCTCCCCTTGGCCAGCAGGCCGGCCAGCAGCACCAACAGCGTGTAGGTAACGGCGGCGGCCACATGCACCATGTCCGTGCCGAGGCCCCGGATCAACTCGATGATCATATACTCGGGCAGTTCGGTGGTGTAGTACGACACGTCCCCGACGGTCCAGCCGCGCAACAGCCAGTTGCCGTGCAGCATGTCCCACGCCTGCAGCGCCTGGTCCGCGCCGTCAGAGCCGTTGGGTACAGTCCACGACAGCCCCAGGTAGCACAGGAACAAGACGACGGCCGCCACGACCAGCGCAGCGGGCCACCCCAGCCGGGCGAGGCGGACACGCCTGGTTTCACCCGCCGTTAGCTGCCGGGCAGAGGCGTCAACGCGTACCCCCCGAGCAGGCCGCTCACTAGCTGCATCGGCGACTCCCTCGACCACGAAGCGACCTTAGCAAAGCGCTCGGAGCAGGCGGGCATGGCGAGGGCAGGGCTCGGGCCCGCCAGGCTAGCGGGGGATGCTGTCGAGCAGGTTCTTGTTCCAGACCAGCACGGTGTAGGGGCCGGTGTGATACGTCAGGGCCGGGCGGCCGAAATACTTGCTGATCAGCGCCTGCGGCTCCCAGTGGTTCATGAAGCCCGGAATGCTGTCCAGGACGACGAAGTTGGCGTAGTGCGACTTCGGGTCGTACCACGAGACGTTGGACATCCACAGGTCGCGCTTCAGCGTGAACTGCATCAGCGCCCTGACCCTGACCTGGCCGCCGCTGTTCACGGTGACGCTGCTGCTGGTCCAGTAGCCGCTGAGCCCGTAGGTGAGGTGGTGGGCGGCCAGCCAGGGCGCCAGCGCGGTGTTGGCCGGCGGGGCGGTCGGCTGGCTGATCTCATAGCCGAGCCCGGCGGTGTAGCCGGCCAGCACGGCCAGGCCGGCGGCGAAGGCGGCCACCCGGAGCCGGCGGGCCCAGACTCGGCCAGCACCGGCCGCGGTTCCCTTGATCGCCGGGACGAGCACCCGCGCCGCCAGCGCCGCGCCGAACGGCACGATGACGGCGACCTCGTGCGCCGCCTCGTCGGCGGCGTTGGTGAGCATGTAGAGGACCACGTTGAGGACGATGGCCGCGGCCAGCACCTGGTCGACCAGGCTGACGCCGAAGAACCGCCGGGCCGTCCGGGCCAGCGCCCACAGCACCACCACCACGCTGGCCATGTGCAGGAAGGCGAGCGCGAGCCACACGCCGCTGAGCCCGGCGTAGTTCGCGCCGAAGATCTCCAGCACCTTCCACGCGGCCGGGGCGTTGTTGTGCAGGTAGTGCCACGGCGTCAGGTAGAAGGGCGGCCGGTTCACGGTGTAGCCGCCCAGCGCGGTGAGCACGTTGTTGACGATCCACGCGAGCGCGGTCGCGGCCACAGAGGCCACGCCGAGCGACAGGTCGTACCACTGGGCGGCGACCCGCTGCGCCAGCGCGCCGCTGCCGCCGGCCACGCCCCGGATGACCCGCGCGGCGGCGACCGCGCCCAGCGGGCCGACGCCGACGA
>WNGL01010966.1_pt1 | contig 11142 bp, 9 predicted proteins | sample 5400591 | NCBI WGS metagenome assembly WNGL01 (sample SAMN13153377, study PRJNA577476) | soil metagenome | isolation source: 80 cm soil or saprolite under Garry oak tree replicate 1 | place: USA:California | collected 2016-06-15
GCCCACGAGTAGCGCAACGAGCTGACAGGTAGCCAGCCAACCGAAAAATATGCCTCCCTGAAAGGGAAGAACTAACTTTTTCCCATCAAGGAGGAGCATATGAACAGTATCGCCGACGGATCGGTGATTGTCCAAACGTCCGCTGACTCTCTGCCCTGTCCGCCACCGTGGTGGGGCGAACTGGTGCTGCTATCACAGCATCTGAGGAAGCAGGGCATTCTAAGCCGGCTCACCGAAGGCATCCGCTTTGAGCGACGACGCTTTGGGCACTATGAGCTGATCGACTTTCTTGTTGTTCTCTTTGGCTACGCGGTAAGTTCCGAGCACACCCTGGAGGGCTTCTACGAGGCAGTGCAGCCCTGGGCCCATCCCTTCATGGCTCTCTTTGGGCGGGACCGGTTGCCCTCCCGCTCAGCTCTTTCGCGGGCGTTGGCAGCCCTGACGGCCCCAGTCATCGAAACCTTGCGCCTGCTGTTTCTCAACGATCTGTTGGCCAGACCTGTGGGTGCGAAAGCCGAGATCGCGGGGCTCTGGGATCGAGAAGCCCAGCAATGGAGAGTCTTCGACATCGATGGCACGCGTGAGGCTGCCCGCCAGCGTGCTTTACCGCACGCAGATTCTCTGCCATCTTCGCAGCGTCGCCTCGACTCCGTATGTGCTCCAGGCTACACCGGACGCAAGCGAGGCGAGGTGGTTCGTACCCGCACAACCGTCTTGCAGGCCCACAGCCATCAGTGGCTCGGCAGTTTCGGCAACAAAGGCAACGGGGTCTATCGCCAGGAATTGCGCCAGGGGCTCAAGGCCATTGAGGCTTACCTGAAAGCCCACCAGTTTCCCTCGCTGCGCGCCCTGGTGCGTCTGGATGGTGCCTATGGCACAGGAGCGGTCCTCTCGGACCTGGCAGGCTACGCGTTTGTGACGCGAGGCAAGGACTACACCGTGCTGGATCACCCACTCATCCAGGCTCGGCTCCACCTGCCCGCCTCTTGGCGAGCAATGTCGCCCAGAAAGCCTGATCAGGCGCCTCCTCTACGACTGCCCGAACGTGCCGGTGGGACCAGATGGCGTGCTCTGTCGCGTTGTGGTGGCGACTCATCCGAGCCTCGCAAAACAAAGAGTCGGGTGGGGCTCACACGCCAGGGCATGGTCTACGAACTCTTCTTTACCAACTTGCCCCAGCAGAGTTTCACTGCTTGCGATGTGGTGGAGCTGTATTTGCATCGTGGGGCCTTCGAGCCAACTCTCGCCGACGAAGACAACGAGCTTGATCCCGACCGCTGGTGTAGTCACAGTGCTTGCGGGCAGGAATGCTGGCAGGTGATCGCGCAGTGGGTCTGGAACCTCCGGCTGGAACTCGGTCATGTCCTGACCCCACAGCCCGTGCGCACCGTCTCTCGTTTGCTCCTGCTCTCCCCAGAGAACCGGCGGAGCGCAGAGAGGCTGGCTACAGCGAACCGACGAGTGCTGCCTCTTGGAAAGCGGATCGCTTCACAGGCAAGGACTTTTCCCTCCAACCTGATGGGAGCCTACGCTGCCCGGCTGGCAAGAGCTTGTTTTGTGGTGAACGGCGACCAGAGGCTGATGGCAGCCTGCGTCTGGTCTATGAGGCCAGGATCGCAGATTGCCGGGCCTGCTCCTTGCGCGAACAATGCCAGTGGCACGGGCACCAGGCCAAGCACCCTCGCCGAGTAAGTCTGAGGCTCGCATCCCCGCAAGGGTGGATCGGCTCCGTTGCGGCTTCGCGCGATTGGCCCAGACGGGAGCCTCGACGGGCCTGTATGAAGCTACTGCGACAACAACGCGTAGAAGTGAGCCTCCCTCAGGCTCTCCCGCCTGAGAAAGCGGAGCAGACTTGCGTCCTCACACGAGCACAGCGGGCCCATTATCGCCTCGACCGGCAGAGCCGCCTGCTTCGCAATGCACGGAGCCCAGAAGTGGCTCCGCCTACGATGACTTTGCACGGTGTCCCAGACCACTTCGCTCTTTTCCTGGGGCTGCGGACTGCGTAATATCCCTCTGGAGGCTCTAGTGCTTCCCTCCCCTCGACCCAACGTCCAGGGCCGAGGGCTTCCCCATGGCTCCCTCTCCTCAAGACTTTGCTGTTCTGCTCATCTATTACTTGTTTTACTTCCTGTTCCTCTAGTACTCTACTCCTTGAGGAATATGGATGGTCGTCCCTCCTGTTTTTCCCTCTCTGAAGTTCAGATAACCTCTGCTACAACCTCGTTGCGCTACTCGTGGGCTCTGGGAGTGGCTTAAGAAGTTGCGTCGAGTTCAGTTCAATGGGAGCCAAGTTTTCATATCTTTTGTGCCTATCTATTTTGAGCATTTCTCGTTGTCTGAGAAAACGGCCATTTGCTGGGATGCAGCGACCAAGCGACAGACAATGGAGACACCTCGGGAAACCGTTCTTGTTGAGGAATCCCAAAAACTCGTCCCTGAAATCAACGTACAAAATACGTGACAGTCATACCCTTTTATGGCACGATGGGAGGCACGGCTAGTTGTGTTACGCCTTATACCGCTACCACATGTTTATGCTCTATTGTGATCAATTCCCAACCCATACTGCTGTACATACGAGAGCCTATTGCGTGGTTGGTAGCAATCTTGAGCCAGGAGAGTAGGCTATGGAAGCTCATCAGGAGTAGAAGGATGAGTTTCGCCATCGCGGAGTCGGCCTTGGATTCGCCGCGCGATATTCTCTGGAGAATGGGAAAGCCCTGTCCCAGTAACAGCGCCCCGCAAGGACGCCTGTGGGGCGCTGTTACTGGGATGTTTGCCGCTCTTATCCCTGCCCTGGCAGGATCGTGATATGGATATCCTTCGGTGAAGAAGGCAGGGCCGTACCCAGGCCACCCGACACCTGCAGGCTGACCTTGCTCACGCCCGCTTGCTGTAAGAGCACGGCCTGAGCGTGGGCCTGGGTTTGGCCGGCAATCAGACTGGCGAGATGCGCCAATGCGCCGGGGCTCAACTGCAACACGTAGAGGCCCTGGACAGCCAGGGCGAAGGAGGCGGTTTTTCCCCGTTCGAGCACACCAGACACCTCCTCCTGAACCTGCCCAAGCAGGACGTACCTCCCACTCCATTGAGCATGGGCATCCTTTCCCAGGAGATTGGCCCCATACGCCTGCAGCTTCGCGGGCGTATAGGCAATGGCGCTACAGGTCATTGTACCTGTGACCGTGACATCGCTGGCCTGGTCATTGGGGTTGCGATTGGCCTTCACAAAGGGCTGGCAGTGGATAGTGGTCGGGTCGAGCAATTGCTCGGAGGACGCCAGCTGGCTTTTTAACTCGACCTGATCGGCGGCAAGCGTGCTCTGGATCTGCTTGGTAAGCTGGCTGGTCGCGCTCTCTATATCGGTTTGCGAGACAACGGTGAGAGTGTAGCCATTATGACCACCGGAAAATGGGTGCCGATTGATGGCAAAGATAAACGCATGAGGAAAATTGTACCACCCGTTGACATCAAAGGTCCTGATGTTTCCCCCAGGCCCTGGCTTCATGGCTTGCGCATGAATGGATGGGGCGTGATTATCAGGAATGGGTGAGCTTACATAGAATGTTATGCCTACCCCGCTGTTACTATAAATGGCATATGCGCCAACTGGAATGGGGCTATTTGCATTGCCATCACCCAACTGCAGTACGCCGCTTGCATAGGTCGCAGGCTCCTGCTGTGTACCGGTAGCCGGGACCATCAGGGACTTCGTGGGGGTCGTGATGCTGATCCTGCGTGCTCCGATGGGATTGAGGGCGGGATCTGTTGAGCCCAGGGTCACATGGGTGGGGTACGTTTTGCTCACGTGCTGGCTGGCAGCGGTAATAGAGATCGACGCGCTCCCGCCGGGAATATGAGGCCGCTCCATGGCGTAGACGCCGGTGCCCGTCAGCAGCAACATAAGCACGAGCAGACCACTGACCAGCGCCTTGATGAGTGACGAGCGTCGGCGTCTGGGCGAAGCCGAGAGGATCAGAGGTTCCGCCAAGGGGATCTGAACGACGGTCGGAAGGATCGCTGGTTCTTGCGGTGATAGGTGAGGTTCTAATGGAGTCTGGTCGTGAAAAGAGGTGTCCTGATGAGAAACGTCTTCTTCCATAGTTCTGGGGGTCCTCCTACGCATGAGCTATCCATGGCAGTGTTGAGTAATTATTCAGATGATCACCATTTGATGGGCTTAAAACGAGACAAGATCCCTCGTCCACAAGCTACCGGTAGCACATTCATTTACCCTCCCTCAGATCATGTGTTCCATAGTATATCATTCTCACTGAGAGAAACTGTGACGATAGTACCTTCTTCTCAACGAGCTCAAGTAGCCTCGCTGTTCGTATAATTGCTGATTATATGCACCAACGGCTTTGCTCTGTGAGTTTCTACCTATCCAGGTTGGCTGCTGAAGGTCCTTCTTTGGAAGAGACCGCATCGGACTGCCGTCGAATGCTTGAGACTGTGTTCCCGATGGGCTATACTACACTCGAGATCAAATTACGCGCTATCACTGAATTTGACCACATTGTCGTTTGACTCATTTTCTGGCTCATCGTTTGTCGCTCACATTTGTGTGAAATCCACCAGCGGCTCCTTCCGGAGCGGGCTGAGCGCCGAGATATCCACGGGAGGGGTCTGTCCGAGGATCATGGCAGCGAGGCTCTCCGCCACGGCCGGGGCATGCATCACCCCGTGGCCGCTGAAGCCGCAGGTTGCCCATACCCCTGAGCGCTCCGTTTCTCCTACCCGCGGATGTTGATCAGGTGTCATCTCGTAACAGCCCGTCCAGTGATCTTCCGGCTGCTCAACAGCTGCCGCTGGTATATGCTGCGCAAGCCAGGCGCGAATCGGTTCCCAGTCGTGCGGATCCCTCGGGAACTTGACCAACAAGCGGCCATCCCGCTCTCGTAGGGACCAGCCGGCATCCACGCCAATCGTGAAAGGGACGTTGTGTGGTAACGCCGTGACCGGTTTCACCTGAAAGACGCCGCGTTCCACTGGTTCAACTGGCAGATCTATCCCCAGGGAGGCCCCAACCTGACGCGACCAGATTCCGCATGCGATGACGACGATCTCAGCCTCAAGATTGTGTGGTTGGGCTTCACACTCGTAGCGGAACTCCGCTCCGGCCTCATGTGCTTCCTCGATCAAGAGATGGAGGATGGATGGGGGATAGTATGTCCCGTCAAGGGGGCAGTAGTTGGCAGCACTGATCCCGGCGGTATCAAAGAAAGGGAGCAGGCTAGCCGGCTCTGGGTGCGTGATTGGGAGTCCTGCGGCGACCTGCAATTGGGCCCGCCGTCTGAGTTCTTCCGCCGCCACGCTCTCTTCTGCAAGATAGAGATAGCCAGTGGGCTGAAAGCGGATGCGCTCTGCGCGCGTGATGAAGAAAGGACGCGATGCCAATGATAAGACAATATTGAGCTTGCCCGTGAACTGCGTTCGGAACCCGCCCGTCGCTCGCCCAGTTGACCCGGAAGCCGCAGGACGTGGGTCAAAGACCACGACCTCCCGGTACCCACGCACGGCAAGCGCTCTGGCAAGTGCAGCGCCAGCAACGCCCCCACCTAAAATAGTAATCATGGCATGCGCTCCTGTATCGAAGCTTGTCCCAGCCGGGAAATGTGCTGGTCCTAAGCTACAAGTTGTTCGAGGAATCGTTCATTCTCCAGAAGGGGGAGCGCGTCAGCAGCCGACACCACACGATCATGACGGGGTGGCAGATAGACTGGCCGTGAGGTGGATCCTCACCCTGCCTCCTTGCTGGCATCTGGTCTTTCCGCTCCTGCCCGACACACCCAGGCCGGTCCTCGCCTATGTCAGCTCTACTCCTCCTCCTCTGCGTCAGTAAATTCCTCGTCATCAAAGTCCTCATCCTCCTCGTCCTCAGGCTCAATTAGCGGGTAATCAGCTCCGTAGGCGAACGCGAAGCGATCACCAACGCTGAAGTAGCCATAGACCGCTGACACCTCGCGTTCGCCCTCGAGTTCCGCCTCATCTGTCGCCTCGGCGTAATCGAGCAGGACATTCACCACAAAGGCCCGATCGGGAGAGACGCTCGTTGTATCTGTCACCCACTCGGCCGGGTCAACCTCGACAATATCAGTCACCTCGGCCGTTATACCCACCTGCTCCCCCTCCAGTGCCCACTCTATCGCCAACTTCTCAAGCTCATCTATGATTTCTTCTTCGGTCATAGCTCCTCCATTCTGCCAATCGATGTGCTTTCTCCTAAGACGAGCCAGCCACTCAAATGCCGCTCTCGTTCATGTAGCCGCCGAGCATCTCATAGTCCCTTTTTCAGCACAACGTTGTTTGGGAAACGTCCGCTATGCATGATTCCCAATGCTGCCAGGAATGTCACCTCGAATGTATGTCTGCTCCTACAAGAGTTCCTATTTTAAGCGAACACGATGCGCACTCACACCGCCTCCTGCCATAGTCGTTGTTGCTCACCCCAGGAAGGTTTGAGCCCTTCGTTCGCTTTGGCTTCACTGATAGTCTATCATGTCAGTATATCAGTCACCAGACGACACAGTCCTTTGGCAAGGCGTTTTTCCTGTTCGTCATGAACTGTCAAATAAACTGTCTGAAAGGCAGAAACAGAATGATAAAGCAGAATGTAGCTCCATGTCAAAGGCCTTGAGAAGGGGCACCGTATGGGGGAGTACAGAAATTCTCCTTTTCAGTGTGCCGAAGAGTATGCTCTATACTCCTGAAGGGACACTTCACTCGAGCAGTTGCTCTTCGAGAGCGGCCAGATAGTAGACAACGCGGCTCCGTTCCGACATTAGGGGCCGCGTGCTGGAGTCCTTTAGAGGGCAGACAAGACCGGAACGAACTGGATCGTGAGCGCGACTACGGCGCGTTTGGCGCGAATCGTGGTGGTCACCTTGCCCAGGTTGCGGCGCAACTGGCTATTGGCGAGGGTGGCTTTGGCGGCCAGTGGAAACATCGGTAGGGATTGCTGCGCCATCACGCGGCCTCACTTTCTGTACTTGCAAGAATTTCGGCCAGGTGAACGTTTGCGATTCCTGATGACCCTGATTGTTCTCTGCTCCCACACTCAAGAAGGTTCAACATCGAATTGGGACCATCCTTGAAGCGTCAAGGACGAGTGATCAAGCCGAGCCAAAGGAGCAGGGAACCACCGACTAGGAGCAGAACGGCCAGTTGCCTAGTGATCCCGCTCGTATCGTGGGGCAAGAGGAGACCACAGAGCAGCACACCGCGACCAAGGCCCACGAGTCGACCAAGCCGTTATTCAAAGAACCGCTGAGATAAAAGCCTGTGGCAGATCTCGCAGGAAGAACTCTGCAGGTGCCACCAGCAGAAGCACTGCTCACAAGCCGGACAAATGATGACAGACAGAGAACAGCCTGGCACCTCGCAGCAGCATTCGGCCATGCTCTCGCTCCTTTAGAAGGTCTGGTGCTCCTCGGAATGATGATACCATTCATACATTCGATCATTTACGCCCTTTTCAGCGATCAATCACCATGAAGACCTGTAACGTGCGGGGGCCATGCACACCCTCCACGCGGCTCAACTCAATATCGCTGGTAGCCGACGGTCCCGAAATCAGGGTGATGGGATGCGTTTTTCGCTCAGCCAGCCTCGCGATGGCCTCAGGAACCAGCCCTACCACCTGTTCCGCACGCACGACACACAAATGCCGGTCGGGGATCAGCGACAGCGCCCGTCGTCCCTGGGTCGCTCCGCCATCCAGGATGATCGTCCCCGTTTGAGCAATGGCGAGAGCGCAACCGGTCAGCACGGCGGAGCTTTCGTCCAGATCAGCGAAGGTGAGCGGCGGATCATCCAAGAGTGCTGTCACCCCAGCGGGAAACCATCTGCTGGGCACGTCGGCTGGAACCACGAGCCGGGTAATGCCCTGCTGCAGGCAGGCGTGTGCAATGGCCTGGGGTAAGTCAGCGTCATCAGTGCGCGTCACGATCGCTTTGTAATCGATCAGGCGATCGATGAAGTCTTCGAGAATTGCGGCACGCTCACGCACATCTCGCTCGCGGAAGTCGTGTGGAATGGGGGGTGGCTCAGGTGCGTTAGCGATGGCTTTACGAATGCGTGCCAGGATGACATCTTTTGCGGTCTCCCTCATGCCGTACCACCTTTCTGTCGTTCTCGCCACCAGTCGCGGAAGCTCTGCTTGGGAACGGGTGCCAGATCGCGAGCTGTTGTCCAGCCAGCAAACATCCCCGGCAGGTGATTGATCACTCCTCCATGTATGAAGAGTCGCTGTCCACGGCGCGCCAGTTGCTGTGCTCGCTCATAACGTTGAGGGCTGGCGAAGATGCGCGCCAGTTCCCGCATCGCTAATGCCTCGGGATTGAGGGGCGATGCGTGGCGTGTCACTTCCCCACGTAAGTGCAGCAGCACTTCAGGAATGTTGATCTTGACCGGGCAGACCTCGTAGCAAGCCCCACACAGAGTGGAAGCATATGGCAAGGTCTTGACGCGCTCTACGCCTAGCAACTGCGGTGTGAGAATAGCACCGATAGGACCGGGATAGACCGAACCATAAGCATGGCCGCCGGTACGGGAATAGACCGGGCAGATATTGAGGCAGGCGCTGCAGCGGATGCAGTGCAGCGTCTGACGACCCACATCATCAGAGAGGACATTCGTACGCCCATTGTCGAGCAATACCAGGTGGAATGTGTGCGGGCCATCTCCCGGCGTCACCCCCGCCCACAGGCTGGTATAGGGATTCATGCGTTCACCCGTCGAACTGCGCGGCAGCAGTTGCAGGAAGACGGCAAAATCCTGGAATGTTGGCAGGATCTTCTCGATGCCCATCACAGTAATGAGGGTCTGAGGCAGCGTCACGCACATGCGCCCATTGCCCTCGCTCTCCACCACGCAGACCGTCCCGGTCTCAGCAACGGCGAAATTCGCGCCGCTAATGGCCACCTGGGCAGAGAGGAACTGTTCGCGCAGGTAGCGCCGCGCGGCAGCGGCAAGCTGCTTAGGCTCGTCGGTAAGGTCCTGCCCTCTAGCAATGGTGCGACGAAAGAGATCGCGAATCTCGCTGCGATTCTTGTGAATGGCGGGCACCAGAATATGAGAGGACGTTTCGCCTGCGAGCTGGATGATCAGTTCGGTAAGATCCGTCTCAATGGCGCGAATGCCTGCGGTCGCCAGCGCTTTATTGAGCTGAATCTCGTCAGTGGTGAGCGACTTGACCTTTACCACGCGGTCCGAGCCGGTTCCCTGTACAATCTGTGCGATGATGCGGTTGGCCTCCGCCGCATCGCGTGCCCAATGCACCTGCCCCCCGGCACGCCGGACTGAGGCTTCGAGTTGCAGCAGGTATTCGTCAAGTTGACGCATGACGTGCGCTTTGATAGCCGATCCGGCAGCGCGCAGAGCTTCCCAGTCGGGTAGTTCGCTGACGACGGAGGCGCATTTGTTGCGGATCGTGGTGGTTGCTTTGCCGAGGTTGCGGCGCAACTGGCTGTTGGCGAGCGCCAATTTGGCGGCCTGGGGAAACATGGGCAGGGATTTGGATGCCATCACGCCACCTCGCTTTCCGTGTTAGCCAGGATCTCGGCCAGGTGGACGGTCGCTACACCAGCGCGCTGTCGGTGCAGTCCTCCACCAATGTGCATCAGGCAGGAGGTATCGGCGGAACACAATACCTCTGCGCCTGTATCGAGCACGCAGCGCATTTTGTCGCTGAGCATGGCCAGTGAGGTATCGGCGTTCTTGATGGCGAAGGTGCCGCCGAAGCCGCAGCACTCGCGGGCATTGGGCAGTTCTACCAGGTCGATTCCTTTGACAGCACGCAGCAATTGTAGGGGTATGCCACTGACGTGCAACACGCGCAGGCTGTGGCAGGTAGGGTGATAGGTCACGCGGTGCGGGTAATAGGCCCCCACATCGGTGACGCCCAGGCGTTTAACCAGGAACTCTGAGAGTTCGTAGACGCGTGGAGTCAGTTGTTCGACGGCTTCAACGAGTGCAGTGTCGCCAGAAAGCGCAGCAGCTTTGGGGTAAAGATCGCGCACCATGCCGACGCATGACGCTGAGGGAGCGACAATGATTTCTGCGTCGCGAAAGACCTCGACGAAGTGGCGTACCAGTGGGATAGACTCGCGTTGATAGCCAGTGTTGAAGTGCATCTGCCCGCAGCAGGTCTGCGCTTCGGGGAACTCTACGCTGAGGCCCAGCCGTTCCAATAGCCGCGTGGTGGCGATGCCGACATGGGGAAACAGGGTATCGTTGAAACACGTGATGAAAAGCGCGACTCGCATCGGCTGATCCTTTCCACTCAACGAACTCGCGAAGAGGCTATCGCGCTGAAACGCTGCTCTACCTCGTCCCAGGCAGCACGTCCGGCGCTGGCGCGCACCTCCTCCAGGTTGTGCAGTTCGCCCAGGCCCACCAGCTGCATCGGGCGTCGGCCAACCACTGGTTGAGCCGCCCGTTGCGCGCCGCCTCCTACAATATGTACCTGATTGATTATAGCACCTGTCAGCTGGCTGATCTGCTGGAACGCTTCGCGATAGCGCAGCACAAGGCTTTCCATGATGTACCGCGCGAACGCCGCCGGGGCAACAAGCGGCCCTTGCCCGTACTCAAGGAGATAGGCATTAATAGCCTCCGGCATGTCTTTTGGAGCCAGAAAGCGCGAGTCATCTGGATCGATTAAGGCTGCGAAGGGCGGAACAGCATCCACATCCGCTAACAGGGTCTCATAATCGATGGCATGACCGTCGAGGTTCCAGCGGCGCTGGCATTCCTGCAACAGCCAGAGTCCCATCACGTTCTTCAGGTAACGTGTCGTGCCAAAGACGCCACCTTCATTGGTGAAGTTGGCGGCGAGCGACTCCTGGGTCATCACCGGCTGGGGAAGTTCGACGCCCACCAGCGACCAGGTGCCTGAGCTGATATAGCCCCAACCACCCGCACGCTGAGCCGGGATGGCCACAATCGCCGAGCCGGTGTCGTGCGTCGCAGGCGCCACCACTTGCGGCAGGCCGAGATCGCCGCGCCATTCCGGGAGAATCTCGCCGAGTGCTGTTCCTGCTTCGACGACCGGCGGGAGCATTGAGGTCGTGATTTCCAGCTGTTCGAGCAGGTCCGTCACCCACGCTCCGGCGATGGGGTCCCAGCACTGCGTCG